>Ga0335074_10002931_pt1 | contig 23274 bp, 20 predicted proteins | sample Lox_Sample_23_FD_206715 | JGI IMG/M metagenome (GOLD analysis project Ga0335074, IMG submission 206715) | Soil microbial communities from Loxahatchee National Wildlife Refuge, Florida, United States - Lox_Sample_2.3 | ecosystem: Environmental > Terrestrial > Soil > Wetlands | place: USA...
TCCCAACATAGCTGACGATGAATACCTGGCTCCGTCCGATTTGTTGCTGGACCGACAGGTTCCACTCCTGCCACTGCGGGGTGTGCATCGTGCCCACCATAGAGGTAAACCCCGGAGGGTTAAACGCGGTCCCCAACGCTGCGAGATTGCTGGAGATCGTGTTGTAGCTTTCGTTGATGTTGAAAGCTGCAGCAGAAGCCGCAAAGGTAGCGGGCGCTCCGGCAGCCGTGTTATCGAATGGCAACACGCCAACTCCGGCCGTTCCCCGAACGCGTAGAGAAACTGCCGCCGGTGGGTTGCCAAGCAGGTCATCCAGTAATCCTGCAGCAGTTGTATCGTAGAAGATCCCAAATCCGCCACTGACAACCGTCTTGTCCGACCCTAGCGGGGACCAACTGAAGCCAACGCGCGGCGACCAGCTCAGCGAATCAATGCCTGGAAACGCGTTGCGCTGGTTAATCTTAATATCGGAACTGTACACGGTATCCCCGGGATCATTCCCGGCGGCCGCGGACTGAACGGAAGCCAAACTCGACCATGGTCCCGTGAAGTTCGCGAGGCAATTCGTGTTGCAGACAGGGTTAGAGCTGTGCTCGAGACGCAGCGCCAACGTTAGCTTCAGGTTGTGGGAGACTTTCCAGTCATCCTCTACATATGCGCCGAGGCCCCACAGCGCCACGGGCACATTGCTCGATTCGTTCAGAGATTGGCGGAACTGGTATGCACGCCCGTTGGCCAACTCTTGCAGGCCGTTGTTGTTATATCCAAAATACGTAGCCGGCGTATTGAAGAAGAAGTTGTGGTCGCTGATATCGTATCGGCGGAAATTAGCGCCAAACTTCAAAGTGTGCACACCGTGCGTCCAGGAGAAGTCGTCAATGAACTGGTACTGCGTGACGTTTCGTCCTTGCGGGAACGCGTAAGCTTCGTTAAAGCTGCTGAAATTCACCGACCCACCGGAAACGATGATTGACGTGGGAAAGGTGCTTTGGACGAGAGCAGGATTTTGTGCGAACTGCGCGACGTAATGGCTCGCTGTTGCGGTAAACGAGTTTGTCGAATTCGAACCGAAAACGTGCGTCTCCTGCGCCTGCAGATCATAGGAAGGCTGAGGCGAAAGCGCATTGAAATTAGAGTTGATGGCGTCCAGAGTCGTCGGCTGGGTGCCATGGTCCAGTTTGTAGCGGAAGAACATGTTGTCGCTGTTGCTCAGCTTCTGATCGATTCTGAATGCGAGAATGTATTCCTTGCCAAGCGCTGAGGTTTCTCCCCGAAAGGTTTGGTCACAGGGTGTAGTACCGGGAGTAAATCCGGTTACTGAGGACGGAAATGACAGCCCGCTGCAATAAGAATCGGGGGCTACCGGCACGGCAAGATTCTCGCCCTTTGCCCCCGCCCACAAATCGAACATCGTCTGGTACGTTGCAATTTCGTTCGGCTGATAATTTGGACTTGTCGGGTCGCTGATGTTGCTCATGACCGCCGCTGCGAACGCTGGCGTGGGAGTTTCGAGACCGGGGTTATTCGGAAGAATGAACCGCATTCCCTCGAAGTCAACGAAGAAGAACGTCTTATTCTTGAAGATAGGCCCACCCAACGAAGTTGCCCACTGGTTCGCATTCGAGAAGGGCCTTGGCGCGCCAACATTGTTATTCATCCAGTCGTTCGCGTTCACATAACGGCCATTCCACCAGTACTGGGCGTTTCCGTGGAAAGCGTTGCTTCCAGCCTTTGTCACGTATGTGATCTGAGCGCCGGCTAACTGGCCATATTGGCCGCTGTACGGATTCGTGATCACCGTTGCTTCAGATATTTCATTCTGTCCCAGCGTTAGGTTCGTGGCACCCGAATTGTTGATATTGAAGTACGGGTCCATGTCGTTCTCGCCGTTAACCGTGAACAGATTCGACGTGGCCGGCATGCCGTTGACCGTGAAGTTTCCGTAACCACCAGTCGAATTGATCACAACGCCGGGGCTAGTGTCGGCAATGTTGGTGATGTCACCGCCTGCGCTGGGCAACTGCGCAACTTCTGCCTGTGTAAAAGCGGTGTTCGTGCTCGGCTCAGTATTGATGAGCGGCGCCGTTCCCGAAACCTCAACGGTCTCTGTTCCCTTGGCGACGGCCAATTGGATATCGACCTTCGAAGTCTGACCGACTTGTACTTCCACGGTCTGGGCAACCTCAGCGAATCCGCCCTGCTTCACTGAAACCACGTAATGACCGGGCTTAAGCAAGCCAAAGTTGTACCCGCCGCTGGCGCTGGTATTCGTGACTGCCGTCGCGCCCGTGTCCATGTTCTTCAGGTTCACCGTCGCATTAGGAACGACGGCATTACTGGGATCAGTCACCGTACCGTTAATATTCCCCGTGGTCAACGATTGACCGAACAGGGGAGCTGCCGCTAACGACAGCGTCAACAGCGCAATTAGAACGATAGGAAAACGTTCAAAACGCATTTCCTTGCCTCCTTAAGATTTTCGTCGATCAAGAATCGGATCAAAGCGCCTCGGCCGGTTGCCTGGGATTAACGGCGCGATCCGATTGGCCTTGCAAAACCGTCGACCACTTCAGAACTCATTTGTGAAAGCTGGGATTTTGACAAACTCGACCGCTTAACCTCGCCCGTCTCCGCGGGCTTCTAAGTTCCCCGTTCGTCTTTACTCAATCCAAGGACACACACACAACTCGAAACATAGCGCTAGTGCAACTGTTTGTCCAAACACTTCCACACACAAGACCATTGTTTTCAGTTGTTTAGTGCCGGTGATTTCACGAACGGTACAGAAATCAATAGAAATGCGGCTTGGATAATATGACTTTTGGTAGGAATGCGCAATCGATATTTCGCCGAATTAGCGCCGTCTTCGGTTGGATTTCTCTGGGACCTCTCCGGGCGCGAGCACTCGCCGAACGATGGGGGTGTTGAGTTTGTATTTGCGCTCGGTGACATTGCCGGTATCGTCTTTAACGCGCAGGATGAAAACCGGCAGCATCCCTTCTTTGTCGAAATTCTCGCTGGTGACGGTGACCGGCAGGACGCCGTTCAGACCGTGCTCGCGATAAGCGGTCTCATATCGGTGCTTGCGGACATTCCAGGTAAAAACGCGGACCTGATCGTAGTCAAACGGCAAGCCGTCATGATTCTGGGTCAGCAGGCACAGATATTGCGGAACTTTCTTGTCGCCGTCCGGCACCTCGTCCAGTTTGAAGAACGCCACGAAGCGCTGCCCTTCGGCGTACTGCGCAATGTCGAGCGGCACGTCGACGTCGACCATCCGCGCCAAGACCCATCCCGCCCGGCCTTGATCGTCCCGCACCAGCAACCAGTCTTCAAGCACCGGCCCTTCTGCCGCCTTTACCAACTTGCCCCCGATGAGCTTGGTCACCGGCCCGGCAGCGCCGGGCTTTTCCGCCGTTGCGCGCTTTAGGATCGAGATCTTCGCCCCGGAAGTCAGCTGGTAAAGGTGTTCTGTCTCTCGTCCGGGCGTCACGTGCAGATTCGTGTCGTTGCGCAGAACGCCTGGCGCCTGCACGGGATCGTTCTGATTGTCTTGCGTGAGCTTCTGCAGCTCGTTGAAGGTCTTTTGATCGACCAGGAAACGCTGTTCGATCCAACCCTCGAGTCCGCCCGAAGTGCGCACCTTCGCGAATCGACGATCGCGGTCGATGATCTCCACGCGCTCGCCGTTTTTCACGTAGCCGACTTTGTTATAGATCGCGGCGACCTGATCGCGCAGCGCGGCTTGCGGAGCTGACACGTATCCTACTTCGAGTACGTGATGACGCACCCGGCCACAACTCGCCAGCGATAACAAACCGGCCAAGGCCAGCGCCGCGAATCGAAGACCGACACGGGATGTGCCCAATCCCTTCAACATGTAGAAAAGAACCTTCTACTATAGCGCGTTGGCGCCTGCCTTCGCGGTGCATGGCGTTTACGTCTTGTGCACATCTGAGTCTCCCGCCGGCGGCAGCTTTCAATCACTACGAACGTCGTAATATGGTTTCTATTCGCCGCGATATCACTGCTGTCTTGGAGAACCTCCTGAGAACGGACTCCTTCTCATGACGACAAACTCAGCCGTCGAGTTTCTGGTGCTGCTGCTGCTGGCCGCCTCCGGAATTGCAGTTCTCTCGAAATATCTGCGGATTCCCTACACCGCGGCGCTGGTCGTCGGCGGAATTCTGCTCGGATTAATCCGCGTGCCTTATATCGGGCCGGCATCGCCTGGCGCGCGCCCGCACTGGCTGACACCCGACATTATCCTGCTCATCTTTCTTCCCGCTCTCGTCTTTGAAGGCAGCGTCAAACTCAATATCCGGGAACTCGCGCGCGACTCCGTGCCTCTGCTTATTCTCGCCAACATCGGAGTCCTGTTCGCGACTGCTGTCACCGGATCCCTCGTCTACTGGACCATCGGACTGCCCCTCCTGACTGCCCTATTGTTCGGCGCCATCATTTCCGCCACCGATCCCATCTCTGTAATCGCCATTTTCCGCGATCTGAATATGAATCGCCGCCTCTGCGTGCTGGTCGAAGGCGAAAGCCTGTTGAATGATGGAACGGCCGCGGCGCTCTTTCAAATCCTCCTGGCCGCCGTCATAAGCGGTCATCTGAGCTTCGTAAAGGGAACCGGCCTGTTTCTGCTCGAAGTTGGAGGCGGAGCTGTTCTTGGATTTGCGTGCGGATACCTCGCGAGCCGGATCACCGAAGCGCTCGACGCCCCCGAAGTGGAAATCACTTTGACCACGATCGTCGCCTACGGCACCTACATGGCCGCGTACCATTTGCATCTGTCCGCGATCATCGCAACCGCGATTGCGGGCCTGACGGTCGGCAATGTCGGCGCGAAACGCGGTATGAGCGATCACACTCGCGCTGCGCTTGTCTCCTTTTGGGAATACTTCGCCTTCGTCATGAACTCTCTCATCTTCCTGCTGATCGGACTCGAGGTACGTATCAACGCCCTGGCCCGATCCTGGAAGCCGCTGCTTCTCGCCGTAGGAGCGGTTCTGGCTGGTCGCGCAGTTTCAATTTATTTGCTTGTTCCAGCTGGCAATCTCCTCTCTGAAAAAATCCCGCTCCGCTGGCAGCACGTGATGGTCTGGGGCGGTCTTCGCGGAGGACTCGCCCTGGCGTTGGCCCTTAGCCTCGATTCTTCTTTCCCGAACCGGAGCCAGGTACTCACTCTTACTTTTGGAGTTGTGGTCTTTTCAATCCTTGTTCAAGGGCTCACGATGAAACCCCTGCTCGAACTCACCGGCCTGGCCAGCGAAAAATCAGAAGCGGAAACTACTGCGAGGTCATAAGCGAACCAAACGTATTGAGCAACAGGGTTCTCGGCTGACATCCCCAACTACATCGGTTACCATAGAAGCAGTCCTCTGGAATCTGTCGACTGCCGCCCTCAGGCCGCCATACCGCAGATTCCAGCGTCTAAGTAGATTGTGGGAACAACTTCCAACGATATGTCCGACAGGATTATGAATAGGATCTTCGCCCGCTTCCTCGCTCTTTTGTCTTTAACGTTAATGTTTGCTCTGAGCGCTCCGCTGGCAACGGCTCAAGAGACGGCACAGTCCGTGCTCCGTCCTCCGAAAGGGTCGCAGGTAGCGATCGTCGTTTTCGAGGATCTGGAGTGCCCAATGTGCCGCCGAACAGCGCCGCTCGTCGAGGAAGCGTCGAAGACTTACAAGATTCCTCTCGTCCGTCACGATTTCCCGCTCCCAATGCACCCGTGGTCCTATCAGGCCGCCGTCATGGCGCGCTACTTCGATACGCATTCGAAGTCGCTGGGTAACGAGTTCCGCGATTACATCTTCCAGAACCAGCTCGAAATCGACGCCCAGAACCTTCGCGGATACGCCGAGAAATTCGCCGCCTCCCACAAGGTTGATTTCCCCTTCGTCATCGATCCCAGCGGAAAGCTTGCAGCCGAGGTAAATGCGGATCGCGACATCGGCAAGGCGATCAAACTCGATCACACGCCGACGGTCTATATTGTGAGCGATCGCAATCCCAGCCGCCCGTACGTCGAAGTAAAGGACAATAACCAGCTCTACTCGACGATCGATGCGATGATGAAAGAGTAAGAGGGTAGGAAGAGCACGCGCGGGTTTTCATTCAACAATCAAAATTCAACAATGACCCTACCCGGGCCGCCCCGTGTAATGCCCCTTCGCATGCACGTTCTCGTGATCTTCCAGCGACTCGAGATGCGTAATAACTTCCGCGGGGATCTTTAACTCCACCGGCAAACGCTCTTCCAATGCTGTCGCAAGCCGATGCGCCTCTCCCACCGCCGTCTCGTGCGGAAACAGCAGATGCACTTCGATCAGCTGCCGATATCCCGTCGTGCGGTAGCGCACACCGTGATAATGCACGCCCAATTCACTGCAGATCGCATCCAGCTTCGCGCGAATCTGTTTCCCCGTGTCCGGATCGGAATAATCGAGTAATCCCACCGCCGATCGCCACGCCAGCCGCCCTCCCGACCAGAGAATATTTACCGCGACCGCAATCGCGATCAGCGGATCGAACGGCTTCCACCCGGTCAACATCACGAGGCCGAGTCCCGCCACGACGCCAAAACTCGTGAAGCAGTCCGTCAAGACATGCTTGCCGTCGGCTTCAAGAATCAGCGAATGACTGCGCTTTCCTACCCGCAATAAGTACCAGCCGAGCCATGCATTCAGCAGTCCGGCCGCAAGCAGCAGCAGCGTGCCGGAGCCCAGGTTTTCCAGCGCCAATCCGGCCAGCCATTTTTCGATCGCCTCAATCAGGATCCAGATCGCGGCCACTACGATCATCGCGCCTTCGAATCCGGCCGAGAAAAAAGTGATCCGCTCATAGCCGTATAGAAATGTCGGAGCCGCCGGCTTCGTGCTCAATCGCAGGCTGAACGCCGCAAACGCGACCGCGATCACGTGTACCACTGACTCCGCAAAATCCGACAAGATCGCCGCCGATCCTGTCACGTAATACGCGGTCGTCTTGCCCAGCAGCATCAGCACGCCCACAGCGAGCGATAGGCGCATCGCGAATCGTGCGGCGCGCATTTCCTCCCGATCGCGTACAGTGCTCACCACTGGCGAAGAGTTGGCGGACATTTCCAGCATGGAATTCCGAGGATGCGCCTATCGTCACACGAATAACAGGAGACGAATGTGATCCGGATCACGCGGCGCGCAGAGGTTGCTCGTAATCCGTTCCTGCCGGTATTGGCATGGGCAGACTCCATCGAACTCCCGTAAACCCGCGTCCGCGCCGGAGCATCTATCACCCCGGAGTTAGAACATGCGTGTTATTCGCCTGGGAGTAACCGCGCTTTTTGCCGCGGTCTGCATGTTAGGAACTGCACACGCCCAGTGGACGCACGTCGACATAAGTGCAGGCGGCGGCTTCACTGCGCCGGAAGGACGAGCCGGAAACGATCTCAACATGGGCTGGAACGTCGACTTTCGCGGCGGCTATAAGCCATCGCCGCATCTCGCGCTCGATCTTGATTTCAATTACAACCACTTCGGCCTCAACAACGCCGCGCTCGCCCGCTACGGCGAGCCCGGCGGCTACACCAACATCTGGTCGGTCAGTCTCACCCCAATGTTCCGCGGCAGCCAGCACTGGCATCTTTCGCCCTACATTTTCGGTGGCCCGGGGATCTACTACCGAAATCTTTCTCTCACGCAACCCGCGCTGGTGAACGCCCTTATCTGCGATCCATTTTTTGGATTCTGTTATCCCGCTTCGGTGGGAGTGAATCAGGTGGTCGCCTCAGCCACGACCTACAAGATGGGATTTAATGGCGGGATCGGCGTCGAGGCCCGTCTCGGACAGAGCCATGCCAAAGTTTTCGGCGAGGCCCGCTACTCTCGCATGTTCACCACGCACGGCACCGACATCACGTTCGTTCCAGTGACCTTCGGAATCCGCTGGTAGTTCCGCCTGCCTCTCACGCGGTCGGCTGTGTCCTGCAACCGGCCGCGTGAGTTTTGTTTTAAAGATTGAGGAACTGATTATGTGGGGACAGCCGCCTCGGCTGTCCTGCGGAGCGTAACTCCGCCGCAGGGCTCAGGACGCGACGGAGACTGCTCCTAATTACGCCGACCATTCAGGAAATCGGGCCTGCGCTTACTGCGCCGGCGGTCCCGTCACGTTGAGTGTGGCGCTTACCTGAGTCGTCCCGGTGTATCCAGCGTAAGTGACGACGATAGTGAAAGCCTGAGTTGTTCCCGACGGGACCAACGTCGTCGCCGGTTCGCAGTCCTGCGTACCATCACCTGCCAGGCCCAGCTCAAATCCGCAAGGTAACCCGGTGCTGACAACCGAGCCGTTTTGTTCCGGCGTCAGCGTGACAAGGGAAGTTATGTCGGTGCCCGCGGAAGTGATTGTGTACTGCTGATAGGCCGTTCCAGTGGCGTTGATCGACGATGTCGCTGGCATAATTGTCATCGTCGTGACTTCCTGCGCCACGGTTGCCGTCGCCGTTCCGCTCACGCCCTCGGATGAGGCGGTCACGGTAACGGTCCCGGCAGCAACGCCCTTGAGTATGCCCGTATTCGGATCAAGCGTCGCGACCGTCCCGCCATTGCTCGCCCCCGATAAGCTCCACACCAGGTTCGATGTGATCTGCGAACGGTTGCCGTCCGTATCGGTACCCCATGCCGTCAGGTTCTGCTGAAATCCAATGGCCACGGCAGGGCTGGGCGGCTGAATCTGGATCGACTGCCACGTCGGGTTCACGAAAAATCCGCGGCAGCTCGCTGCGACGGCCAACGTCGCCAGCGCCGCAAATGCGCCGATCAATCGGAGCTTCTGCTTCATCGAGGACATGGTAATTTCACACTCCTTGGGCGCGCCCGCTCAGGTGCTCTCGGTCCTGAATTGATTCGTAAATAAAAATTGTAGCAGAGAAGAATCCGCCCGGCGCACCCGCTGGTACCCGGTTCAACTGCGCGGAACCATCCCTGCCACTCGCCAGACAGTCCGCCTCTTCCCAAGAACGCCCGACCTAGAAAAGCTTGCAAAAAAGGGGTAAACCTCCGTCCGCCGAACGATTCTTTACCACGGAGACGCGGAGTAACAGAGACGCCAAAGAAGAAAAAGCCCCGGATTCGCCACTATCCGTGGCAATCTTCCGGGGCTGAGATTACTCGCACCAGACCAAACACCTGGCCTCCGTCCTCCTCGTCGCCTCCGTGGTGAGAGATTCCGCTATCGCCGCCGCTCTTCCTTTGGAGGCGCGCTCTGGTGCTTCGGAGCCGGGGCTGGCCTCGATTCCCGTTGCGAGCTCTGATGAGACTGGTTCCCGCGATTATTGTTCTGCGGGCGGCTCTCGTTCGAACGATTATTGTTCTGCGTCCGCGATTCATTCGCGTTGTTGTTGTGGTTCGGTGGCGTGAATGACCGGAATCCATCGTTCGACCGGTTCTCGTTGCGCCCGGCATTGTTGTTGTTCCGCTCGTTCGCCGTCGAGCTGCTGTTGCGGTTCGGCGGCGAGAACGACCGGAATCCCTCATTCGAGCGGCTTTCGTTGCCGCGATTCGGCGTATTCACCCGCGCGTCGCGCGGAGACATCGCCGGCGCGTGATATTCCCCGCCCGCGTTCCGTGCCGCAACCACCGAATGCCGGCTGAAATCGCCCGCTCGTGCCGTTGCTGCAATCGAAGGACGCCCATGATTTTCCGACGCGAAATTCGAATGCTCGCGCATCGCCATATCGCGGTGCTCGTTCTGCGCCTGCAGCGGCTCCATATGGTGTTCGCGCCCGTACGCTTCTTCCTGCGCCGTCGGACGCGCAACTACTCCGCCAGCTCCGCCGTTGAACGCGACATGATTCTCGTTGACGATCACGGTGCGGTTGTAAACGTTCGTCACATTTGTAACGCTGACGTTCGTGACATAGCGGTTGTAGTAGAACGCGCCGCCGCGCCATTCGCCGCCGACAAACCCTACGCCGCCGTATCCAAATCCGTAGTTAATGCCGCCGTAGAAGCCGACGTGCGGTCCCCAGTAACCCGCATGCCACAGATACACGCCGCCGCCCCATCCCCACCAGCCTGGGGTCCAGAGCATACCCACAGGGGCCATAACCCACGTGCCCGGCACCCAGTAATAACCGCCATCATCGCTCCACGCCCAATAGCCCGGCGTCCACATGTATCCCGGTCCCGGACAGATCGGCTGCGCATACACTGGCAGCGCGGGCGGCCCGAAGCGCACCGAAACTCCCACCGCGATCTGCCCAAACGACGCTGCCGTCAACGACAGCATCACTGCTCCCAACACAACCCAACGCATGATCGATCGATTCATCTGCATGGCCCTTCCTCGCCCCCGAGGTCAACCGAATAAATTTTCTTGCGAGATTCCATTGTGGCCCAAAATACGCCGCCGGGACCTATTACGTTCCTCCGATGTAAACACTGGACTTCCGGGTATGTTGCTCAGGCGAGGGATTATTTTGGGGTGGGACGGGAGCCGAAAAAGCTTGATTTCGGCGATGAATTTGTGCGCGACACGAATTTACAAGGCGTTCTAAAGATAACCTCGTCATCCTGAGCAGAGCCGCTTTTCAGGCAGAGCGAAGGATCTAGTTCACCTTCCGCGCCCGCGAGATCCGCTCATCGATCGGCTTGCGCCCGGCAAATCCTTCGTTCACTCCATGCCAGTGCGTGATCGATTTCTCTCCGAACTTCCAACACAGCAGGATGACCTGCCCTTCCACCATGCAGGGAAAATCGAGCAGGCCGATGCTGAGATCTTTCACCTGCACTCCGATGGAATCGATTTCCGCCAGTGCGTCTTTAGCGCGCTGTTCCGCTTTCGCGCGCTCGGCCTTGCGCCGGGCCAGCGGAACGATCTCCAGAAACATGCCGCCATTCAAGAAAATGCGGTGATGCAGCGCCTGCAACTCGGCATCGATTTCTTCCAGAAGGGTTTTCGCCTTCATCGCCGAGCGTAACAGCGATTCGAGCACCGGCAGCAGCGACTGGGCTTCGTCAAGCGTAAACGTGCGTTCTGGCATGTTCCTGAATCCATATTCTACCGCAGTCGGTTTACTGTTTCGCAGCGGTTGCCGCCGCTCGCGACGCCAAACCCTGCACATCGCTCACAACCCGTGACATCGCCTTGTCGAAGTTCTTGTCGCGATTCCCTTGCAGAATCGCCCATTCCACGTGCTCAATCACAGTCCACAATAGAGCGCTGGTCTTGGCGTCGCAGATCGTCAGCCGGAATTGCGGGTCGTAGGGAGGTGCTTCCAGCACACTCATCGTGGCGATAGCTGGCCCGCCCCTCGGGGATTGCAATTCAATCTCAACCAGCAACTCGGCATCGGCGGGGCTTCCCACCAGCTCATATTTGCCCCACGACTTCATCGCGCCATAAAGATCGTCATAGGCGCGTTCTGATCCGCCAGTGAATAAAGAGTCATCGGAAAAAGGTTCACTCTCGCCGCCGTTCGCAATGAATACTTTCTGCGCCACTGCAATCTGCGTCGGCAAAGGCCCCGAAGGAGTTTGCTTCTGTGCCGCCTCGACAAATGCGGCCTGTAACAACAGAACCATTTAACAAAGACCTGCTCTCAGCCTCATAATGCCTCCCCGAAACGCCCCCCGCCGCGCGCGGAAATTGTAGACGCAAATCCCCGTGCCGGGACGTTCCTTCAGTCTCTGTCCGATAGACGGAACAAACTGCAATCTACTGTGCATTTTGGCCGACGCGGAGTAAATGCTTGTAAAGGTAGTGGCAGCCTGGGACATCCAAACGAAGATAACGTCGGAACAGCCGTCCCGCCTGTCGCGGAACGAAGCTCCGCGCGCTTCAGTTGGTCCGACCGTGCGAAGGATCGGCCGATGTCGCGGAATTCAAATCCACATGCAATCCCTGCGCTGCCGTTGTCCCCGGAGGATAGCAATTGCCATCAGAGTTGTAATTCGTGCAATGCCCCGCGACATCTTTCCGCTGCGGCGATTGCGCAAACTGCCAGACTTCCGCGAACGCCACACCGCTGTCAGCAGGCTTCGGCGGATGCTGCGCAAACGCACACCCCGGCGCCGGCGGACACGCATCGTCAATTGCCCAATAAGTAATGTCGCGCTTGCCCGCGCTCTCGCGAATATCTGCAGCGGTAACAACATTCTTGTCGTCTGCATTCGGGATCCCGGAACAATAAATCCCCGCGCGAAAACCCGCCGCCGTCACGCCATCAACCCACGCATAAATGTAGGCCTTCTGCTCGGGTAGCATGCGCCCGCCCTGTTCCTGATCGAGAAAGATGATCGTCCCGCGAGGGAATCCCTCGCGCTGCGCCGACGCCGACGCAACCCGCGCATCCAAACGTCCCAGCCGGCGCGCGTTCGCCTCAGTTTTCAGTTGCGCATAGAGCCGCCCATTAAAGAGCACGAGGAATCCAAAACCAGCCTTCTCGACCGCTGCGCGATGTCCCACCCACGAATCCGAAGTCTCTCTAGGAGGATTGTTCAGCCAATACCCGGTATAAGCAAAAGTCTGATGAAGAACTGTGAGATTGGAGTCGCCAGGATAATCGTTGCGGTCAAAACCAAGATAGGTAGAAGTCTGCGCAAAGCAGCTGGCAACAATGGACAAGGTGAGAACGCTCGTCGCGATTACGAACCTTGACCCCATCCGGCCTTATTCCTCAAAAAATTCGCCGTCCTCAGCGTACTCGGCGGTGAGATCTGGTGCTATCCCCCGATATGCACCATAGTCCGAGAAGCAGGCACGAAATCCGGCTCGCCGATATGATGCCGCTCTTCCTTCTTCATGATAACGCCGCGAATAAACCGCGCCAGCTCTTCATCGCTCGCCCCGCGCTTCATCTGGGCATGCAGGTCGTGATCCCAAACCGAAAACAGGCACGTGCGAATCTTTCCGTCACTCGTGATGCGTATCCGGCTGCAATGCCCGCAGAACGGATGAGACACCGGCGCGATAATCCCGATCTCTCCGATGCCGTCATCGAATCGATAACGCCGCGCCGTCTCGGATCGTCCCCGGGGAATCTCGACCAGCGGACGATACTCCGCCATCCGCGCCACAATCTCTTCCAGCGGCACCACGGTCGAAGGCGCCCACGTGCGATCCTCTTCCAGCGGCATGAATTCGATGAAGCGCACCGTCACGCCTTCTTCGCGCGCGAACATACCGAACGGAATGATCTGATCTTCATTGAAGCCGCGCATCAGGACGCAATTCACTTTCAGCGGCCACAACCCCGCACGCCGCGCGGCACGGATTCCCTTCAGCACCTGGTCATATCCGTTGGGCACGCGAGTGATGCGTGCAAACCGATCCGGATCGACCGCATCCATCGAAACCGTCACCCGAGTCAGTCCGGCGTCCTTAAGCGGCTGCGCCAAATCGGCCAGCAGATGCCCGTTGGTGGTCAGCGCAATATCGAGATCAAATCCGCTGTCATCGTGGGTAGGTGCCCTCCGCGAAGAGTTGCTATCCTGAGCCGCAGTGCCATTAGCCTTGTCATCCTGAGCTGCAGGCTTTAGCGGCGAAGGATCCAGGTATTGTCGCGACGTCTGCAACCGCCCCAACTCTCGCACAAACTCCACGACTCCATTCCGCAATAACGGCTCCCCGCCCGTGAGCCGTACCTTCGTGATACCCATCCCCACGAGCACCCGCGCCATCCGCAGATAATCCGCAAACGGTAGGTCGCCATACAGCGCGCCCTCGTTACCCGTCCGGCAATAAACGCACTTATAGTTGCAGCGGTCCGTAATCGAGATCCGCAGATCCGTAATCGCCCGGCCGAATTTGTCGTAAAGTGCCATGTCGGAGGTCGTTAGTCCTCGGTCGTTGGCACTTGGCTATAAGCGAAATTCCAACGGCCAACGATTAACGACGATTTTCAGGAAAGGTATGACGAGGCGGGACAATCCCGGCAGGCTCGTTTCCTTTCCAATGCGCTCGCAATGAGCGCGGGAGGCGCCGGCGTTTCCACCAGCACCCTCGGGAGTAGCACTGCCGTTCCGCCGGCTGTCGCAGGAGACTTCCGCGCTCCCGCGGCCAACATAGGCTGACAATCAGAGCTAACCCCTCGCCGCCGCAGCCTTCAGGTATACCCACAGGCCTCGGGGGTCGGAAACTACGTCTCATTATAGATGCGAATCAACGCACAGAAGCAGCAGAAATCGTTTGCGCCCTCACCTTGCTGAGCTCTGAAAGAAGGCCTTTGGCGCGGGTTTTCACGATCAGGTTCTTGATTCGTTCCCGGTCTTTCGGAGGCCACATTTCGTCCAAACTTTGCCAGGCCTGCTGCTCGCGCCTGCTATAGAGATAGGAAAATACAATTTCGAGGACCATGCCCTTTACATCATTGAAATCCGCGATCTCGAATTTGCCAATTTTCCCGTTGCCGATTCTCGCCCGCGCCAGCGCAATTTCAGAATCGTATTGTTCGACAAAATCCGCGCTGACATTGTGCAAACCCGCATCGTCCGCCCGCAGTATAATCCGCGGAAACGGCCCGCAGGCATGGCACATCCCGTCGAAATAATCAAAGGCGCCATCGCTGGCCATGATGCGGAATTGCTTGCTCGCCGGATCTTTAAAGAAAAAAAACGGAGACGCATTTTCGATCGGCGAAAGAATGACCGGCTTCTCCGCCAGATCGACCAGCTGATAGGTATAACAACAATGCGCCCCGCCTGAAAATCCTTCAAGAATTAATGCCAGATTCCCCTTGCCGAAAATATCTTCGCCTGTTCCCTCATAAACCGACACATCTCGATCCGCGAGCAACGACGTCTGATGCCCGGCCTTGTCGACGAGATATGCCTGGCAGGCGGGGTCGCTCTCTGCGTTGTTCGAAGGAATGAGGCGAACTTCGAAGTTTCCCACGGTCGAAGTCACAGCCGTGCCTGAGGCGCGGCACTCAAGCAAATGCACCTTCTCCCACTTTGGGCGAGGCCACTCCGCCTGCCCAAGCAGCGGCATTGCGCAAAGCGCGACAAACCCAAGCAGACGCAGGATACGCATGATCGTGTGGAAAGAAGCGCTCGCGAACTGGGCGCCAATCAGAGAGAGCCCGCCTCTTACTTCAGCGCCTTCTCGATCGCCGACTCGGCCAGCGGAGCCATGACCTTGAATCCGGCTGCATTCGGATGCAGCCCATCATCGGCCAGGTCTTTCTTCATCATGCCTTTGTCGTCGACCATAGCCGAAAAATAGTCGAGATAAATAAGATTATTCTTCGCGCAGTAATCCTTCAGCCACTCATTCAGCGCCAGAATCCTCGATTGCGGGCGCTGCGCAAAAAAGTCGTTCGAGCGTTCCGTGTAGTTGTGCACCGGCAGCAGCGACGAATAAATAACCTTGATTCCATGCATCTTCGCCAACTCCGCAAACGACGCGAAGTTCGCCTCGATATCTTCGTTGCGCATCGGCCCCGTATTCCCGGCGATGTCGTTCGTCCCCGCAAGAATCACAACCACCTTCGGCTGCAAATCGATTACGTCCTGCCGGAATCGAACCAGCATCTGCGGCGTCGTCTGCCCGCCGATGCCGCGGTTCACATACGGCTTTCCGGGAAAAGATTCATCCAGCTTCCATATATCGGTGATGGAATCGCCGAAAAACACGACTCGGTCCTCACCCGTCTTCGGCGCGCCCAGTGCGGCATTCGCATCGCGATATCGAGCCAACTGACCGAAATCATCGGTGAACATCGCAATCCGCGACGCCCGGTACTGATCGAGCCCGGCAAAGCCGGTGGTAGGGATGGCAGGAATTTGAGCCTGCTGCTGCGCCGAAACAGCCAAGGAAACAAAAATAAAAACAAAGATAGATGCGATGAGATTGCGCAATTTCATAACCCCTCTTGAACAAGCCTTAGATGATCCGTGAAAATCGGTGAAAATCCGTGGCAAAGATGTGTCGCTCGGGTCCCTTACATGCCGTCATAGTTCGGCCCGCCCCCGCCCTCCGGCGGAACCCACGTGATGATCTGGTACGGATCCTGAATGTCGCACGTCTTGCAATGCACGCAGTTCGACGGATTCAAGCTGATCCGCTTCCCGTTCGGCTGGCTCGCGTCGTCGACCATCTCATACACATTCGCCGGACAGAAATTCTGGCACGGGCTGCCGTATTCCTTCACGCAGCGCGCGTTGCAGATATTCGTATCGTGAATCACGAGATGCGCTGGCTGATCTTCTTCATGCTTCGTCCCCGAGTGATAGAGGTCAGTCAGCTTGTCGAAGGTCAGCTTGCCATCTCCCTTCGCCGGGCCGATCAGCCCTGCCTCAGCACCGCCGTCTGTCGGCAGTTGCGAAAGCTTCTCCATCCGCTCATATCCCGCCACACCCGGATACCGGTTGCGCAGCCCTCGACCGCCCGTAACCATCTGCAGGCCAGTGTTGAACATTCCGGCAAACATGCCGTGCTCGAATCCCTGATGCAGATTGCGCACCTTCCACAGCTCTTCTTTGATCCAGCTGGCCTCGACTTTCTTCTGATACTCACCGAGCGCCGCGGCCGATGAATCATCTTTCTTCAGCGCCTCAAACGCCGTCTCCGCCGCCAGCATCCCGCTCTTGATCGCCAGATGAATTCCCTTCAGCCGCGCCGAATTCACGAACCCGGCCGAATCTCCCACGATCATCCATCCCGCGCCCGCCAGCGGCGGCACCGCCCACCAGCCCCCATACGGCATCGTCTTCGCGCCGTAGCGGATCATCTTTCCGCCTTCGAGCAGCTTCGCGACCCACGGATGCCGCTTGAATTGCTGCAGCACCCTCTGCGGATCAAGCCGCGGATCGGCATAGTCGAGCCCGGTCACAAACCCAAGCGAGACGATGTTGTCCTTCGATCCATAAATCCACGCGCCGCCGTACTCGCGCGTCGTGAGCGGCCAGCCCATTGTGTAGATGACTTCGCCCTTCGCGATCCGCCCCGACGGCACTTCCCACAGCTCCTTGATTCCGACGCCATACGTCTGCGGATTACGGTCCTTCGCCAGATCAAATTTTTCCACCAGCTGTTTCGTCAGCGATCCCCGCGGCCCCTCGGCAAGAATGACGACTTTTGCCTGCAAGTCATATCCCGGCTCGAAATTCGATTTCTGATGCCCTTCCTTGTCGACGCCTTTGTCATCAGTCCGGACGCCCGTGACGCGATCCCCCTCGTAAAGAAGTTCCGATCCCGCAAATCCGGTGAAGACCGTAATCCCGGTCTCTTCGACCTTGCCGCCCAGCCACTTCACGAACCGGTTCAACGAGACGACGTAATTTCCGTGATCGCGCAAAAACGGCGGAGTAATCGGAAACTTGAACTTTGATTTTTCGGTCAGGAAATAGACGCCCTCCTTCGTGACCTCGGCATCGAGGGGAGCTTCTTTTTCAAACTCCGGCAACAACTCGCGCATCGCCCGCGGATCGAGCAGCGCTCCCGAAAGGCAGTGCTGTCCAACTTCGCGCGCCTTCTCGAGCACGTAGATATTTTCTTTGCTGAGCGGCGCGTCAGGATGCGCGGCATTGTGCGCATCAATCAACTGCGAGAGGCGCAGAGCGCAAGCCATTCCCGCAGGCCCGCCGCCGACGATAACAACGTCGGCCGGCATCTGCGGACGTTCAACATCTTCAATCGGTTTGCGAAAAACGAGCATAAAAAAGTTTCAAAGTTTCAAGGTTTCACGTTTCGAGGGGTTGGGCTGCATTGGCCGCCTCTTCTTGCCCAATGACTCAATGAGGCGGTTCACCAGGCCAAGCACTTGATAACACCCCTGCATTAAAGACTCGTCCGAACTGTCCAGTAGCTTCAAATCGAAGGCAATCTCAAGTTGCGTCTTGAGTTCGAGTAGCGAACCTCGAGAATTCCCCAGGAACTGCTGAAACTCGCCAGGAGTAAGTCTTCCTTGCCCTTCAGCAATATTCGAAACGATCGAAACAGCGGCACGTCGAGTCTGCGACGTAAGACCGTAGGTTTCTGATTTTGGAAAGCCTTCTGTCCGCTCATATACCTGAACGGCAAGGCGCTGCGCCTTCTGCCCCGCGACTAAGTCGCGAAAGGAAAGACTCACGCCCGCCCCTATGGAAACCTTGAAACGTGAAACTTTGAAACCTTAGGCACCAGCTTTCACCCTCTTGATCTCTTCCGTCAGCGGCGGCACAATCTCAAACAAATTCCCCACCACCGCATAATCAGCGATCTCAAAGATCGGCGCCTCCGAATCTTTATTCACCGCAATGATCGCCCGCGAGCCCTTCATGCCCACGATGTGCTGAATCGCGCCGCTGATGCCCAGTGCCAGGTACAGCTTCGGCGCAACCGTTTGCCCCGATGATCCAATCTGCCGATCCATTGGCAGCCACCCCGAATCGCATATCGGACGCGACGCCGCGAGATCTCCGCCCAGCGCATCCGCCAACTGCTTCGCAATCTCGATATTTTTCTGCTCTTTGATGCCGCGTCCGACCGCAACGATAATCTCCGCCTGCGTCAGATCCACCGCCTGCTTCGCTTCCTTGAACACTTCCTGCGGCTTGTTACGAATCACGCCTTCGGCAATCTCAACGTTCACGGTTTCCACCGGGGCCGTGCTCGCCCCCGCTTCGGCCTTGTCGCCACGAAACGCGCCACTCTGAAACGTCGCAAACCACGGAGCGTCGCTGGCGAACGTCACGTCAGCCGCAAATTTTCCTTGAAACATCTGCCGCGTGAATACCAACTTGCCGCCCTCGTGCCGGAATCCGATGCAGTCGCTGATCACGGTCCGTCCCATGTCAGTCGCGAGCTTCGGCACGAAATCGCGCACCTGATACGTATGCGGCATGAGCACCAGCTTGGGCTGCTTCGCCGTGAGGAATTGCTTCAGCGCCGCCGCAAAAGCGTCCGGAGTATACGGCTCGAGCTTCGGAGACTCGACCGCATAGACCTTTGCAACTTTCTTCCCGGCAACCTCCGCTGCAATCGACGCGGTCCCGCTGCCGACCACGGTTGCTTCGAGCGACCATCCCGTAGCCGCCGCAATCGCCTGCCCGGCCGTGATCGTCTCCCACGAAACCCGATTCAACTTCCCTTCCCGCTGTTCCACAACCACCAGAATTGTCTCGGCCATAGATCCTCAAATTTTCAAGGTTTCAATGTTTTTCGTTGAGGTTGCTCGCTCGAAGCTCGAAACATGAAACTCGAAACTGTCTTGTCACAGCACTCTCAACTCATTCCTCATCTTATCCACCAGCTTCTTCGCAATCTCCCCTGGTGAACCCTCAATGTGTTCTGTCTTCTTCGTCTTCTGCGGAATGTAGAGCTTCTCAATCTTCTGCAGATTCTCTCCAACCGCCCCCTGCACGTCCGCAAACGAGACCTTTTTCAGCGGCTTGTTCTTTGCCTGCTTGATGCCGATCAGCGTCGCGTAGCGCAGCTTGTTGATGCCCGACTGAATCGTTAGCACCGCCGGCGTCGGCATATCGACAAACTGGAAGTATCCCGCCTCAAGCTCTCGCTTCACACGAATTCCGCCTTCCGTCCTCTCAATCTGCATGATGATGGTCGCGTGCGGCCAGCCCAGCAGCTCGGCCAGAATTACGCCCGTTTGCGCGTAGCCATAGTCATCCGACTGCAAGCCGGTAAAGATAAGATCAAACTGCTCATCTTTGATCGCCGCGGCAAACGCCTTCGCGGTGTTGTAAGCGTCGAGCCCGACGAATTTATCGTCCTCCAGATGGATCGCCCGGTCCGCGCCCTTGGCTAGCGCCTCGCGCAGCACCTGTTGCGCCCGTGCCGGACCACTCGTGATCACCACGACCTCGCCCTTATGCTTCTCGCGCTGACGCAGCGCCTCTTCCAGCGCGTACGCGTCGGGCTCGTTCACCTCATAGGAAACGTCTTCGCGGATCCACGTCCCGCTCTCATTGAGCTTCAGCGGCGCATCCTTCTGCGGCACCTGCTTCATGCATACCAGGATTTTCAAGAGAGTCTCTCCCCAGGCGCCCGGAGAAGATCCGGGCAAACATACGAGTATAAATGACGGCCATCCCGGCGCGGAAAGCACCTTGCCTGGACAACGCCTTGTGATTCGAATCACAGACTCCGCCGCCGCCCTCCGTCAGCATGGCCCAGATACACCTATGCCCAACGACTACTTCTCCGCTATGCGGCAGAGCATCATCGACGGCGCGCCAGATGTCGCCAGCGAACTCGCGCGTGACGCCATCGCCGCCGGAACCGCGCCACTCGACGCCATCAACAACGGATACGTCCCCGGCATGCACGATGTCGGCGAGCGATTCGCGCATGGACAAATGTTTCTCCCCGACATGATGGCCTCCGCCGAAGCCATGCGCGCCGCAATGTCCGTTCTCGACCCCGAACTCCGCAAACTCGGCACCGAGCGCCCCATGGCCGGAACCGTGATTCTCGGCACGACGAAGGGCGACATCCATGAAATTGGCAAGATCCTGGTCGGCACGCTTCTGACCGCTCACGGATTCCGGGTTCACGACCTCGGAGTCGATGTCGCTGGCGAGACGTTCGCCGACAAAGCGCGGGAACTCAACGCCGATATCGTCGGCGTCTCCGCGCTTCTAACCACAACCATGCGCAATCAGAAAAGCGTGGTCGAAGCGCTGGAAAAAGCCGGATTGCGCTCGCAAGTAAAAGTCATCGTCGGAGGCGCACCCGTAACCCGCCGCTGGTCCGAAGAAATCGGAGCCGACGGCTATGCCAAAGATGCGATGACAGCTGTAGCCCTGGCCCAGGAGTTGATGCAAGGAGTCGTATCAGGGCATGACTTCAGCGGTGCCTCCCGAAGTCAACAAGAACTAAAGAACGGGCTTTAGCCGCCCCCTATGCGACCGAAACTCCAACTCCTCGATACTCCGCTGATCGAACGCATCCTCGATGAAGCCTTCCAGCTCATCGAAGATCCCGGAGTCCGCGTCGCACCCTACGTCGAAAATCTTCTCCGCGTAGCAGGCATCAACGTCAAAGATGGCGTGGCGCACATCCCCGAAGCCCTCGCGCGCCGCCTCCTCGAGCTCGCCCCACGAGAATTTCATCTTTATAACCGCGGCGGAGACCCCGTGGTCCACTACGGCGGCGACGACATCCACTTCGATCCCGGCTCCTCCTGCCTCAATATTCTTGATCCGCAGACCCAGCAGCCTCGTCCCGCAATTTCCGCCGACCTCGCCCATCTAGTGCAGGTTGCCGAGGTGCTTCCGCAATTCGCCGCGCAGTCGACCGCGATGGTCTGCAATGACGTCCCCCAGGAAATCGGCGACTGGTATCGTCTCCTCGTCGTCCTCTGGTATTCGGAGAAGCCCGTCATCACCGGAGCCTTTTCCGCTTCAAGCCTGCATACGCTGATCGACATGCTTGCTCTTGAAGCCGGAGGCCGCGACAACCTGCGTCAACGTTCGCGCGCTGTCTTCGATGTCTGCCCGTCTCCGCCGCTCAACTGGTCCGAATTCGCATCGCAGAATCTCGTCGATCTCGCCCGTGCCGGAATTCCCGCAGAAATCGTGAGCATGCCGCTCGCGGGCGCAACCGCTCCGGTCACGCTCGCCGGTTCAATCACGCAGCATGCTGCCGAATGCATCAGCGGAATCGTCATCCACCAACTCGCCCAGCCCGGAGCCCCCATCGTCTGGGGAGGCGCGCCCGCCATCTTCGACATGCGCTCCGGAAAAACTCCCATGGGCGCGATCGAAACCGCGATGCTCGATATCGGCTGCGCGCAGGTCGGGAAGTATCTTGGCCTTCCCACACACGCCTACATGGTCGCTGGAGATGGCCGCCTGATCGACGCGCAGGTTGAAATGGAAAGCGGCATGTCGTGCGTGCTGGGGGCACTCGCCGGAATCAACATGATCTCCGGCGCGGGTATGCTCGACTTCCTCGCCTGTCACAGCATCGAGAAGCTCGTCATCGACGCGGAAGCCATCGCCTCGGCACAGCGTCTCATCGAGGGCGTCGAGGCTCGCGGAGATTCTCTCGCGATCGCGATGTTCGCGGGGACCGGACTCGCCGGAGATTTCCTGAAACTGAAAGAGACGCGCGCCCTCTTCCGCCGCGAGCAGCACTTTCCCTCCGCCGTCATCGACCGTGGACTTCCCGCGATGGAAGGTGATCCGGGCATCCTGGAGCGCGCCCGCCAGCGAGTAGAAGAATTGCTCGGCACCTACGAACACCACGCGCTTTCGCCCGAGTGCGAACAAGAGATGATCGCCTTCGCCCAACGCGAAGCGAAACCCTACGGTCTGGAAGGCCTTCCGGAAATCCTCAACCCAGAATTCGTCTCCGAACCCAGCCTGACAAAGTAACGCCAGCGCCGCCGGGAATAAGCACACGCCTTCCTTCGTGGAACTTCGTGCCCTTTGTGGTTGATTGGGTTTATTCGGTCAGCACAGTAGACTGCCCGGAAATGTCAAACCGCTTCCGGCAGCGCATGTTCTTGCAGGCCATCACGTCGTCTTTGCGCACCATGTACGACCGGAACTTCGCAAACCGCGCCCGGTCGCGATCGTCCGCGCGTCCCGATAGCTGACGCTTCTTGGTGCGCACAATCCACGTCACCTCATATTCGCCCGATTGATGGCAGTGGGGACAATTCAGAGTGGCAGGTTTCTTCTCTTGCTTCTCGTCAAAAAAATCTCGTTCTTCCATACGGCGCACTCGCGGCAAAACTCCAGCTATTCCAAATTATTGCACATTACGCAGTACCGGATTCGTAACCGCCGAGATTCGGGCTCAGGTTACACTCTATTCAAGTCGAGGGAGCAACTCGACCGCCTTGGCCAGAAAGAAGAAAAAAACGAAGCCTTTTCGCGCCGTCACGGCGGTCAAGGAACTGGCTCGCGAGCGCGTCGGCTCGCCCCCAGCCGAAAAGATTGTGATCGAGAAAAAAAAGAAGCCCGAAAAGCATAAACCGACGCTCGGAAAGCTTCTCGAAGATCTGTAGAAAACATCCGGAGAACCCATGCTAAACACCCAAAAAATCGTCGCCTTCGTGCCGACCACCGACGCCGCCCGAGCGCGCTCTTTCTATGTCGACCTTCTCGGCCTGCTGGTGATCTCGGAAGACCCATTCGCGCTCGTGCTCGACGCGAACGGAACTATGCTCCGCGTGACCAGCGTACAGAACTTCAAGCCGCAGCAATTCACTATCCTTGGCTGGGAAGTAGCCAACATCGATGACAGCGTTTCGCAACTGAACCAGCAGGGAGTCCGCTTCGAGAGCTATGGCATGGCTGGACAGGATGAGCGCGGGATTTGGAAATCGCCGAGCGGGGC
>Ga0335074_10002932_pt1 | contig 23271 bp, 21 predicted proteins | sample Lox_Sample_23_FD_206715 | JGI IMG/M metagenome (GOLD analysis project Ga0335074, IMG submission 206715) | Soil microbial communities from Loxahatchee National Wildlife Refuge, Florida, United States - Lox_Sample_2.3 | ecosystem: Environmental > Terrestrial > Soil > Wetlands | place: USA...
CCTGCCGGCGGCGCTGCGCCGCGACCCGGAGATCCGCAAATGCCTCGGCGAAGCAAGCCGGGCAACGATGACGATCCTGCACCTTGTGCATGAGGGCAATGCCGACGGTCTCGCCGCCAAGATGGCGGATTTCTCGGCGCCGACGGTGCAGCGGCGCTGGCGCGCGGGCGAGACCGACGTGGCGACGAGCCTGGCGCATCCGCTTTGGCTGGCGCCGCCGCCGCGGCGGCTCGGAGTCGTCGTGCACGAGCTGCGCGGCGGGGTCGCCGCCCCGCCGCGCTGATCACACCCCGCCGGCGGCGGCCGCGGTTCGCGCATTTCGCGACAGCCTATTGAAATTCGGCGCGTCTTACGATCGGATTGGGCGCTTCAATGGGGTCGCGCGCGCGACAGCGTTGCGCACCCCACATGCCACTGCGGGTTTTGACATGACGTTAGTGTATTAGATACATCATAAGCCGACCGTGCCATTCTGCGCGGCGGCGCAACGTCGAGGATCGATGCTCTACTACGCTTATCAAGCACAATGCGATGCGCTGGCGCCGCTGCGGCTGCTGGCGGAGACGACGGGCACTCTGCTGGCGGCCAAATGGCAGCCGTGGTTCGGCGAACTGCCGTTTGTACGCGGCGCCGCCGCTGCGCTCGACCTGTTCTCGCACAGTGGATTGACGCACGAGCGGCCGGCCTTCGGCATCGCGCGCGTCAAGGCCGGCGATGTCGAGGTGCCGGTTGAGGAAGCGGTCGTGCTGACGCACCCGTTCTGCCGCCTCGTGCATTTCCGCAAGGCAATCGACATCGCGCAACCGAAATTGCTGATCGTCGCGCCGCTCTCCGGGCATTTCGCGACGTTGCTGCGCGGCACCGTCGCGACCGCCTTGCCCGACCACGACGTCTACCTGACCGACTGGATCAACGCGCGCAACGTGCCGGTTCAGCAGGGCCGCTTCGGCCTCGACGAAATGATCGACCTCGTCGCCGACATGATCCGCCACCTGGGGCCCGGCTGTCACGTCATGGCGGTGTGCCAACCCGCCGTACCGGTATTGGCGGCGGTGTCGCTGATGGCGGCGGCGAGCGACCCCTGCCGGCCAGCGTCGATGGTCCTGATGGGCGGCCCGATCGACCCCGGCGCCAATCCGACCGAAGTGAACCGCTTCGCGTCGTCGCATTCGCTCGGCTGGTTCGAACACATGGTCATCACGACCGTGCCGGCGCGCTATCCCGGTGCGTTCCGGCGCGTCTACCCCGGCTTTCTGCAGTTGGCCGGCTTCATCAGCATGAATTTCGACCGGCATGTCGAGGCGCACTGGAAAATGTTCCGCCAGCTCGCCGAGGGCGATGGCGACAGCGCCGCGGCGACCCGCGCCTTCTACGACGAATACAGCGCGGTCATGGACCTACCGGCCGATTTCTATCTGCAGACGATCGACCGCGTGTTCCAGCGCCATGATCTGGCGCGGGGGTGCTTTCGCGTGCACGGCGAAGCGGTCGACCCCGGCGCGATCGAGAACACTGCGCTGATGACCGTAGAGGGCGAGCGCGACGACATCTGCGCCGTCGGCCAGACGGTTGCGGCGCACGGCCTGTGCCGCAATCTGCCGCCGGCCAACCACGCGCATCATCTGCAGCTCGGCGTTGGGCATTACGGCGTCTTCCACGGCCGCCGCTGGCAGAACGAGACCTACCCGAAAGTCGCCCAGTTCATCCGCGACCATAGCTGACGCAGCGCCGGCATTCCCCGGTGCGGTCCGCGTCAGGCAGTTGACGGGCGGCGTCGCTTCGGTCTTTTTAACGGGCAATTCCGCGGAGACTTTGCGCGCCGATGGTCGTCGATCAGCGCCTGTGTGCCTGCGGCAGCGGGCTGCGCGCGGCGCGCTGCTGCGCGATGGATTTCACGTTCGTGCCGCCGCCGGAAGCGGGGCGGCCGGTATTGCCGGTTGTCGAGCGCGCCGGCGAACTGCACCGCCAGGGCGCCGTCGCCGAGGCCGAGCGGCTCGTCCTCGAAGCCCTCGAACTCGTGCCGTCGCAAGCCGACGCGCTGTCATTGCTGTACCAGATCCGCAAGGCGGCGAACGAGGAGCGCGCCGCCGACGTGCTGCTGCGCCGCATCGTGCAGCTGCACCCCAACACGTTCTGGGCGACCAATCAGCTCGCTTTGGCGCTGTTCAACAAGGGGGCCATTCTCGAAGCCGAGGTGCATGCCCGCAACGCGGTGCGCATCGCGCCGGAAAACCCGCAATCGCATTACCTGATGGGTATGATCATGACCGAGGCCAACCGGCCTCGCGTCGGCGAATACCATTACCGCAAGGCGCTGGAGCTGAGCCGCGCGCGCGACCCGATCCTGATTGCCAACCTTGCGTGGAACCTGAAGAACCAGGGGCGCATGGGCGAAGCCCGCTCGCTGTACGAAGAATCGGTCGGGCAGGCGCCCGAGGTGTTGCAGACATTGCTCGGCTGGGCGCGGCTCGAAGAGGCCGACCGCGACCTCGGCGCCGCCGATGCGCTGCTCGACCGGGCTGAGCGGCTTTCGCCGGGCAATCCCAGCGTGCTGCTGGCCCGCGCCGTCGTCGCCGGACGCAGACGGCGCTACAGCGAGGCTTTGCACATTCTCGACGCCGCCGCCGCGCACAACCCGGGCGGCGGGCTCGGCTCGAACGAGCTGCTGGAAAAGGGCCGCCTGCTCGACCGCATCGGACGTTACGAAGAGGCGTTTGCGGCGTTCGCGGAAGGCAAGCGCCTGTGCCGCGAGCAGAGCGGCCTTGCCTATATGGCCGATGCCGCCCGCCAGCAGGCCGAGCGGTTGCGCAACTTCTTCACCGAGGGGCGGCTGGCGATCCTGCCGCGGGCCGCGCCACGCGAGGACATGCCGCAGCCGATCTTCATCCTCGGCTTCCCGCGCTCCGGCACGACCCTCGTCGAACAGACGCTGTCAGCGCATCCGAAGATCGTCGCCGGCGACGAGTTGCCGTTCGTCAACGAGATCACCGGCGCGATGGTCCGCGTCTTGAACAGCCCGATGGCCTATCCCGAAGCGCTTGCCGAATTGTGGATGGGCGACCGCCGCGAGGGTCTCGACGAATTGCGCGACTATTACCTCGCCGGGGTGCGCCGGCTCGGCATTCTCGAAGCGGGTGCCGCCTGGTTCACCGACAAGATGCCGTTGAACGAGATGCATCTCGGCCTGATCGCGCTGATGTTTCCGCGCGCACCCTTGATCCATGTGGTGCGGCATCCGCTCGACGTCGTGCTTTCGACATTTTCCAACCATCTGACGCACGGATTTTATTGCTCGTACGCGCTGGAAAGCGCGGCGCGCCACTATGTGCTGACCATGGAACTCGTCGAGCATTACCGCGGCCAGATGCTGCTCCGCTACCTGCCGGTCCGCTATGAGGATCTGGTGGACGATCTGGAGGGCGGCGCAAGGCGGATGCTCGACTTCATCGGCGAGGAATTCGATGCGCGCTGCGTCAATTTTCACGAAAACCGGCGCTATGCACGCACCGCCAGCTACGCCCAGGTGACGGAGCCGCTGTATGAGCACTCGCGCTGGCGCCACCGCCATTACATGAAGCAGCTGGCGCCGGTGATCCCGATCCTGGCGCCGGTCATCGAGCGGCTGGGCTACCTCGTTGGCTGACCCACCGCCGATTCCTGCGCCGGTTCCCGAACTGGCGCCTGAGGCGGGAGCCGCGCCCGGCGGTCAGCCCGGCGCGCAGTTTCCGCCGGAAGCCGCCGCTGGCGCACCCTCGGCGGCGGAGCGGCTCGACCGGCTCGTTGCGGCGGCAACCGAGCACGAGCAAGCCGGCCGGCTCGATCCGGCCGAAGCCATCCTGCGCCAGGTCATCGCCGAGGCGCCGGAGCGACACGGCGCGGTCGAGCTGCTCGGCATCGTGTGCTTCCGCAAGGGCCGCATCGCGGAAGCCGCCCAGCTCATGGAGCGGGCGCTGGCGCAGGCGCCGCGAATGGCGCTCTATCACCGCAACATCTGCGAGGTCTACCGCACGCTCGGCCGCTTTGACGAGGCACTGGCCGCCGGCCGCCGCGCCGCTTCGCTGGCGCCCAACGACGCGCATTGCTACCACAACCTCAGCGTCCTCCATTACCATCGGCTCGAACTCGACGAGGCGATCGCCGCCGCCGAGCGGGCGGTGGCGCTCGATGCGAATTTTCCCGGCGCGCATTTCGGCATCGCCGAGGCCGCGCTGCTGCGCGCCGATTTCGCCCGCGGCTGGGAGGAATACGAGTGGCGCTTCAAACTCGGCAACGCGCCGCCGCTGATGCCGCCGACCGATCGGCCGCAATGGGACGGCAGCCCGCTGCCGGACCAGCGGCTGCTGCTGATCGCCGACCAGGGCTACGGCGACGTGATCCAGTTTGCCCGCTACGTCCCATGGGCAAAAGCGCGCTGCGCCGACATCGCGCTGGCGTGCAGCGCCGAGATCGAGCCGCTCGTGCAGCAATTGTCCGGCCTCGGCAGCACGTTCTCGCACTGGGAACACAAGCCCGATTTTGCCGCATTCTGCGCATTGTCGAGCCTGCCGCGGCTGGCCGGCACCCGCCTGGAAACAATCCCCGCCGACATCGTGCCGTATTTGCGCGCCGACCCCGACCGACGGGCCGCCTGGGGCGCGCGGCTCGCCGCTGTCGCCCCGGCGGGCCATCGCCGCATCGGCATCGCCTGGGCCGGGCGGCCGAGCCACCACAACGATCGCAACCGCTCGACCGGACTTGCGGCATTCGCGCCGCTCGCCGCGTTGCCCAGGACGACGCTGCTGTCGCTGCAGAAGGGCGGCCCGCAGGCACAGATCGGCACGTATTGGGGAAGCGCGCCGCTCGTCAATCTCGGCCCCGAGATCCGCGATTTCGCCGATACGATGGCGATCATCGACAACCTCGACCTCGTGGTCAGCGTCGACACCTCGATTGTCCATCTCGCCGGCGCGATGGGCCGCCCGGTATGGGCAATGCTGCCTTATGCGCCCGATTGGCGCTGGCTGCTGGGCCGCGGCGACAGCCCCTGGTACCCCAGCCTGCGGCTCTTTCGCCAGGGCAAGGACCGTTCCTTTGCCCCGGTCATCGCCGACATCGCCGGGGAACTGGGCGCCGGCCACTGATCGCTGCGGCGCCTTGTCGGCGCGGTTGCCGGTTCGTCTAAGCCTCGGCCAACAGCCGATCCTTCAACCGCAGGAACTCCTCGCCCATTTTGCCCAGCGTTGCGGCATCGAACTGCCGCCGCGCCCAGGCGAAGCCGGCGCGTTCCTCGACCGCGGCATGATGGCTCACAAGCTCGCGCAGCACCGTCGCCTGTGCGCTCCACTGCTCGCTGATCTTGTTGTGGGCATGCCACATCTGCTGCAGCTGGTGCTCGACAATCTGGTGCTCGTTTTCGCCTTCATAGGCAAAGTTGCGAGCTTCCTCGTAACCGGATTTCTCCAGTCTCGCGTACAGCACGTCCTGCTCCGCATGCTGATGCGCGAGCAACTTGTGCAGCAGCTCCTCAAACAGCAGCGTGCGGTCTTTCGCCGCGTCACTGCGCAGGGTCCGCTCGATCAGCTCGATAAATTCTTGGTGATCCTGGCGAAGATCTTCAAGGATACCGTCCGGCATGGCGAGAACTCGTTGGTTTGGTTGATCCTTTATTCGACGCAGCGGCGCCGTCATGCACATGCAACACCGCGAGCAGTGCCGGAATCCCGGTTCGGGCCGCGGCGAAATCGCCCGGTCATGCCGCCGGTCGCCGCCGATCCGGCGCCTGTTCGAGGCGGCGCCAAGCTGTGCCCGGCGCCCGGCCGCAGCCGGGCCGCGACATGACCGCTCACCGCGCCGGCGCCGAAGATGACTATCTTTAGCGCAGCCATTCCCGACCGTCGTTGCGCCCGATGCCCAATGCCTTGACGTTCCGCTTCGGCCACGCGCTTGCCGCCGGCCTGATCTTGCTGTTCACGGCAGCGTCGCCGGCCGCCGCGTTCGACCTGTTTGCGCGGCACGAGGTCACCGTGCAGTTCGCCACACCGGCGGGCAAGCCGCTGGCCCACGCCGAAGTGCGCGTGTTCTCCCCGGGGCAGGACGCCCAGCCGACGCTGACCGGCCGCACCGACAGCCAGGGCAAATTCGAATTTCCCGCCGACGTGGACGGGTTCTGGAGCGCCGAGGCGCGTTCCGGCCAGGAGATTGCGCGCATCATGGTGCGCGTCGGCGAGCAGCAGCGGGAGGAGAAGCCGCCGTCTCCCTACTGGGTTTTCGCCGGTCTTGGTCTAATGCTGGTCCTCGCGGTCGCGTTTCGCATCCTGCGCGCCCGCGCCCGCCGGCCGCGCCCATGACCACGGCGGCGCCAACGCGAGGATGCGCGAGTGGACCGGGCAATCCTGGGCATGTGCCCCCGGCAGATAGCCGAGGCTCATCAGGAATTCGTGGACGATCAGCCCGCCGGTAAAGCGGAAGTTGCGCCGGAACAGCCGCGTCCATTCGTCGAGCGGCCGCGGATGATGGGCTTCAAGCCAGGCGTCAAACGAGCCGTGCGAGGCGCGCAGTTCCTGGATGCGGCGGGCATTGGCGATGACCGCCTCGATCTTGGCGCGGTTGCGGACGATGGCGGCATCGGCAAGCAGCCGCTCGATGTCGGCGGGGCCGAACGCGGCGACGCGATCGACGGCGAAATCGGCGAACGCCGCCCGGAAGGCCGCGCGCTTTTTCAGCACGGTCAGCCATGACAGACCGGCCTGGTTGATCTCCAGCACGAGGCGTTCGAACAGCACGGCCTCGTCATGCGCCGGAAATCCGTATTCGCTGTCGTGATAGGGCCCGTGCAACGGATGGCCGGGGGCGATCGTGCAATAGCCGCTCATCGCGTCGGATCATCGCGGATCGCCGCGCCCGACGCCAGCCTACTCACGGTTCAGATCGGGCCATGGAAGTCGATCCCCGACCGGTGCAGCAACACGAACACGCCGAGCCAGACGATCGCCGCGAGCAGCGTGTTCCAGGCCAGCTTGCGGCCGAGCAGCGGCCGTTGCGGCGCGCCGGCCTGGTGGCCCGGTTCGCCCGGCTCGGACGGCGTAACCCACAGTGGCAGCATGATGAACAGCGTCAGCCACCAGATCACAAAATACCCGGTGACGGCGACAAACCAGTTCATGTCGCTAACGGACGCTCTCGGGCGGCGGAATAACGCCACGCATCACACCTGTTCCAGTTCAATCAGTGTGCCGCAGAAATCCTTCGGGTGGAGAAACAGCACCGGCTTGTCGTGCGCGCCGAGGCGCGGCTCGCCGTCGCCCAGCACGCGCGCGCCGGCGGCCTGCAGCCGGTCGCGGGCGGCAACGATGTCGGCGACCTCGTAGCACAGATGGTGCATGCCGCCGGCCGGGTTGCGCTCGAGAAAACCGCGCACCGGCGACTCCGCCCCGAGCGGCTCCAGGAGTTCGATCTTGCTGTTGGGCAATTCGACAAAAACGACGGTGACGCCATGCGCCGGCAACCGGTGCGGCGGCGAGACGCGGGCGCCGAGCACATCGCGATAAAGCGCCGCAGCAGCGCCGAGATCGGGCACGACGATCGCAACGTGATTGAGCCGGCCGATCATGCCGTCGCCGTCGTCAAATCGGCCCGCGGGTACGCCGGGACCGGGATGGCGCGCTGGTTGTACATGCGCTTCCGGATCGCGGCGCGCTCCGCCTCGGACAGCGAGGCGGGATCGGGCGGCAGGTTGGTGCCGGCCGCCATGCCGCGCTGCACCGCCGGGCGCGCCGAGATCTCGTCAAACCAGCGCTTGAAATGCTTGAACTCGCCGATGTCCTGGCCTTGCGCCTGCCAATTGACGGTCCACGGATAGCAGATCATGTCGGCGATCGTGTATTCGTCGCCCGCGACATAACGGCTCTTGTATAGCCGGTTGTTGAGGACGCCGTAGAGCCGGTTGGCTTCGTCGGTGAAGCGGCGGACCGCGTAGGTAAGATCGCCCGCCTCCGGGCCGGCGCGGCGGAAATGGCCGCATTCGCCGAGCTTTGGCCCCTGGTTCGCCATCTGCCAGATGACCCATTCGGTCACCGCGTATTTGCCCCGCAGATCCTGCGGCCAGAAGCGGCCGGCCTTCTCGGCGATGTACATCATGATCGCGCCCGATTCGAAGACGACGATCGGCGCGCCGCCGCCTTTCGGATCATGGTCGACCATGACCGGCATGCGGTGGTTGGGGTTCATCGCCAGAAACTCAGGCGTAAACTGATCGCCGCGCTGGATGTTGCAGGGGACGATCTTGTATTCGAGGCTGCATTCTTCGAGCAGGATCGTGACCTTCTTGCCGTTCGGGGTCGGCCAGTAATGCAGATCGATCATCCGGTGCCTCCTCGGGATGGAGCGCGGCCGAACCGCGCCACGGCGGAGCGGCGCGACACTAACGCAGCCGCCTGTCGCTGCCTAGCCCGTGCGCACCTCGCGGATGCGTAGCGCCCTGTTTTTGTGTAATCAACCAATGGCTTTAGGGCGGTGCGGACGATAGCCATGGCGGCGGATGAGCCGGCGGCGGCAGTGCACGAAACGGGGCAGGAAAGCGCGCGCGCGGCGCCCGCGCCCGCGCTCAGGGTCGGCGTCCTCGTCGATCTGCCGTTGACGCCCGGCGCCGGCGGCCATGTGAAGTGCTGGCAACGCCTCGCCGAAGCGGCGGTCGACCATCCCGACCGTCTCGACCTTACCGTGCATTTTCAAGGCGGCGAGCCCGGCGAGATCACGCTGTCGCCGTCGGTGCGATACAGACTGCTGCCGCCGGTGCTCAGCAGCGCGCGATTCGTGCCCGACATGCCCGACCACACCGATCTGGCGCGCCGGCATCCGATGTTGGCGCGCGCGCTGACGGGCTACAACGTCATCCACACGACCGATGCGTTCTTCTGCTATGCCCGCACGGCGATGCGGTTTGCCCGCCGGCACGGCGTTCCCGTCGTCAGCTCGATCCACACGAACACGCCGGAATATGCCCGCATCGCGACCGGCAGGCTGATCGACCGCACCCTCGGCACAGGTGTTGCCGGCCATGTCGCGAAGGACGTGCTCCGCATGCCGCACTGGGTGCGCTTCGTGTTGGAGCGCCGCCTGGCGCGGCATCTTGCCTCGGTTACATCGGCGATGGGTAGCTACGCCGCGCCGGCCGGCTTGGCGCAGGGGTATCGGCATTGCGGCATCGCGTTGCGCCGCGGCCTCGACCGCGAGCGTTTCTCGCCGTGCCGGCGCGATCGCCCCTGGTTTGAGCAGCGGTGTTCGCTGCCGGCGGGGCAGCTCATCGCGCTCTACGCCGGCAAGCTCGACGCCCACAAGAACGTGCCGCTGCTGGCGCCGGCGATCGCCGCGGCGCGGCGGGCCGGCGCGCCGGTGCATCTCGTCTGCGCCGGCGACGGCGGCGAGGGGCCGGCGCTGGCAGCGGCGCTCGGCCAGTCGCTGACCTGCCTCGGGTCGCTGCCGCAGGACGAACTGGCGCGCGCCTATGCCTCGGCTGATCTGTTTCTGTTCCCGTCGATGATCGACGAATCGGGCAACGCCGCCGTCGAGGCGCTGGCCGCGGGGCTGCCGGCATTGCTAGCCGCCGGCAGCGGCGTCGCAACCCGCATGGCCGACTGCGCCGGGCTGCGCGTGCTGCCGGGCGACGACCCGGCGGCGTGGGCCGCCGCGATCGTCGAACTGGCCGCCCAGCCCGAGCGCCGGGCCGCGCTGGGCCGGGCGGCGCGCGCCTATGTCGAGGCGCGCGTACCGACGTGGCGCGAGGTCCTCGAACAGGATTTGCTGCCGGTCTGGCAGCACGCCGCCGGACGGCGGCAATGCTGAGCGCTGCCCGCCGCATCCTGATACTCGCGCCGCACCCCGACGACGAAATCGTCGCCTGCGGCATCAGCGCGCAGCGCGCCCGCGTCGCCGGCGCGCAGGTCTTCGTTCTCTATCTGACGAGCGGCGTGCCGGAAGCGGCGGCGCCGCTTCCGTGGCGGCGCTCGAAGCGTCCGACGCGGTCCGCGCGTCGGTATCGGGAGGCACTCGCCGCGGCGGCGCTCTTCGGGCTGGAGACGGTCGGCTTTCGCGGTCGCCGCAGCAATCGCCGAGTGCCGGCCCGATGCGCTTTGGCTGCCGGCATTCGAGGGCGGCCACCAGGATCATGACGCGGCCAATGCGGTGGCCGCGACCTTCGCCGATCGCCTGCCGGTATGGGAATTCGCTGCATATAATTTCGCCGGCGGCCGCGTCGGGGCCAACCGTTTTGCCGATCTGCGCGGCGGCGAACTGCTGATTGCGCTGACGCCGGACGAGGCCAGGCTGAAACGGCGGGCGCTCGCCTGCTATCGCTCCGAGCGCGGCAACCTGCGCCACATCGGGGTTGCCCAGGAATGCTGCCGTCCGCTGCCGGCGCATGAATACGGGGCGCCGCCGCACGCTGGCCGCTTGTTTCGCGAACGGTTTCGCTGGCTGCCGATCCGGCATCCGCGGATCGATTATGCGCCCTCAGCCGAGGTCTATCGTGACATTGGCGGCTGGCTGGCGGCTCACCGGGCGGCGCTCGGCAATGCCCCAGGCGCAGAGGCCCGGCACCCCGATCGCGAATTCGCGCGCCCGTTTGATGAGGCCCAGCGCCAGCGCGGTGTCCGGCGACAGCCCGGCGACGGCCGCGAGAGCGACGAGCGTCGCCTCCTGCGCGCCCCAGCCGCTCGGGATCAGGAACGCGGCGCTGCGCGCGGTTAGGCTCAGACTTTCGAGCAGCACCGCCTGCGCGAACCCGGTGGCGGCGGCCATCAGGTAAAGCGTCAGCCACACTTCGGCGGCATGTGCGAGGAAGCTCGCAATATGCAGGCACAATGCCGTCAGCAGCACCGCGCGGCTTTGCGCGATCAAACCAAGCGCGCCGTCGAACGCCTGCAGCCTGGCGCCGAGCCGGTCCCGCCCGACCCGCGCCGCCCAGCGTTGCGCGAGGCGGAGCAGGCGGCGGCGGGCCAACAACTCGCGGCACAGGAGCGCGAACAGCACTGCCATCGCGGCAGCGGCGGCCGCCCACCACCAGCCCGACCGCTCGCCGAACCAGGCCAGCAGCACCAGGCCCAGCGCCGTAAACAGGATCTGCGCGAACAGGCTCAGCGCGAAATCGACCGCGACCGTGGCGGCGCCGCGCGCCGGCAGGGGCAGCCGCCGCTGCAGCAGCCGTGCGCGCACGACATCGCCACCGACCTGCGCCACCGGCAGCGTCGTGTTGATCGCCTCGCCGATCCAGCGCAGCGGCACGATGACGGCAAAGCGCGGCCGTTCGCCGCGCGGCAGAAGCAAGCTCCAGGCGCCGGCGTCGATGACGACCGTCGCCGCCCGCGCCGCCAGGATCGCCAAGAACCCCCAGCCGACATGCGCAAAGGCGGCGAGCAGCGCCTCGCTATCAGCATGCGCGACGAGCCAGGCGACGACGCCGGCGCCGAACGCCAGACCGAGGAGGCGCAACGCCAGGGTCACGCCGCCATCATCCGGCATAGCCGATCGCGTCGAGGCAGCCTTGCAGGATGTAGGCGGCGGCGACGCGGTCGACGATTTCGGCGCGGCGTTTCCGGGTCATGTCGGCGGCGATCATTCCGCGCGTCACCGCGGCCGTCGACAGCCGCTCGTCCCAGAACGCTGCCGGCAGGTCGCGCAACGCCAACAGGTTGCGGGCAAATTGCCGCACCGATTGGGTGCGCGGGCCGTCGCCGCCGGCCAGCGTCAGCGGCAGGCCGACGACGAGGCCGCCGATGCCGTGGCGGTCGATCAACGCGAGCAGTTCGGCCGCATCATCGCGCCAGCGGCCGCGGCGGCGAAGCGTTGCGAGCGGGCTGGCGATGACGAGCCGGGTGTCGCTGAGGGCGGTGCCGATCGTCTTTGTGCCGACATCGAGGCCCAACAGGCGCGTGCCGGCCGGCACCTGCGCACGCAATTCGCTGGGGTGGGCCACAAGCATTGCCGATCATAGCGTTTTCGCCGGGGTCGCGGCGCAGTTCCCGTCATTTCTGCATGGCTTCGTCCCGCTCCATGTCGCATAAGCGCACTTCGCCGGTGGAATCGCGTGTTAGAGTGCTTGCCTCGACGGCGAACGGGGCGAGGAGCGCGCGCATGGCTTACGATCTCCTGATCAAGAATGGCCTTGTCGTCGATGGCTCGGGAATGCCCGCGTTCCGCGGCGATGTCGGCGTCAAGGACGGCAGGATCGGCGAGATCGGCAAATTGTCGGGCGTCGCGACCAGGACGATCGACGCCGAGGGCCGCGCCGTCGCGCCCGGCTTTATCGACAACCACTGCCATTACGACGCCCAGGTCACCTGGGACCCGCTCTGCACGTTCTCGCCCGAGCATGGCGCAACGACGGTCATCTTCGGCAACTGCTCCTTGTCGCTGGCGCCGGTTCGCAAGGGCACCGAGGAGCGCCTTGCCGAATTCCTCTCGTATGTCGAAGCGATCCCGATGGACATATTGCGGACGATCGAGTTCGACTGGGAATCGATCCCACAATACATGGAGCGCCTCGACAACCACCTCGGCATCAATATCGGCAACATGATCGGCCATACGGCGGTGCGCCACTACGTAATGGGCGACGACTGCCAGAAGCCCGGCGCCAGCGCCGGGCAGATCGCGGCGATGCAGGAAATCGTGCGCGACGGGCTGAAGGCCGGCGCGCTCGGCCTGTCGATCTCGCGTGAAAAAGGCCATTACGACCCGCAGGGCGTGCCAATCCCGGCGCTGTGGGCCGACGAGGCGGAGATCTTCGCGCTGGGTGACGTGTTGCGCGAACTCGGCACCGGCACGATCCAGGCCGGCGGCGGCCAGTATGTCGAATTGAAGGACGGCATGATCCGCCGGCTCGCCGCGGCAACGGGACGTACCGTCGTCTACAATTCGTTGATGCAGAACGCGCGCCGGCCCGACGAGTGGAAGACGCACATGGCACGGGTCGAAGAGACCGCCGCCTTGGGCATCCGCGCCTATCCGATGTGCACGCCGAACCGCATCACGCAGGACTTCACGATGAAGAACTGCCAGGTGTTCCGCGGCCTCAAGACTTGGCACCCGATTCTGTTGCTGGCGGATGCGGAGAAACTGCGGCTCTACGCCGACCCGGAAATCCGCGAAAAGCTGCACGACGAGGCGGTGGTCAACAAGCCGGACAGTGCGGTCGGCTTCTCGAAGATCTGGTGGAACTACATGTGGGTCAACGAGCCGAAACTGCCGCAGAACGAGTGGATGCGCTTCAAGACGATCGGCCAGATCGCCGACAAGCAGGGCAAACGCGTCATCGACGCGTTCCTCGACCTCGTCGTCGAAGAAGGGCTCGAAACCCGCTTCCTGCTCGCCGAGAACAATATCGACGACGAAGCGCTGTCAAAAATTCTCACGCATCCAAACGCCGTCATCGGTCTCGGCGACGGCGGCGCGCACGTGCAGTTCCACGGCGGCTACGGCTACCTGACGAAGCTGCTCGGCGAATGGGTGCGCGAGAAGCGGGTCATGAGCCTCGAACAGGCGGTGCGGCGCCTGACCTTCGATTCCGCATCGACTTTCGGCCTCTACGACCGCGGCCTGCTGCGCCCAGGCCTCGCCGCCGACATCGCCATCTTCGACCCGGCGACAGTCAATTGCGGCAAGGAGACGGTCGTGCACGACTTCCCGGCCGGCGGCTGGCGCATCAAGGAACCGGCGGAGGGGGTGCACCAGACGATCGTCAATGGCGAGGTACTGATGGATGAAGGCCGCCACACCGGCGCGTTGCCCGGCCGGGTACTGCGCAACACCTGGTGGCACGCGAACCGCTAGAGCGTTATCTTTCGAAATATCCGAAACCGGCGGACGAGAAGGAGAATGACGATGCCGATGCCGCAACGCGTGAAATATGACGATGGGATCGAACCGCTGGTGCAATTCATCGAGGATACGGCGCCGGCCGAGATCGTCGACAAGACACTCGAAAAACTGCGCGCCGGCGTGCCGACGCAGACGATGCTGACCGCTTCGGCATTGGCAGTCACGCGCTCGACCGATATGCCGCCGGGCCATCACGGCGGACCGCTGCATCCGCTCGCCGGCCTCTATGCCGTGACAAAGCTGGTCGAGCGGCTGGATGGCGAAGAAAAATTTGTCCCCGTGCTGCAGCACGTCGCGCTGGTCAACAAGCACATCAACCATCCGGCGATGGGGCCGTATGCGCTGCCCGAGTTCGCGCCATTGAACCCCGGCGGCGTCGAGGGGGCGAAGAAAGCCTTCCTCTCGGCGGTCGATCGCGGCGAGTGGAACCAGTCGGACCACATCTTCCAGTGGCTGTGGCAGAACACGCCGCAGATCGAGGCGTTCGACCTGCTGCTGACGGCGGCATTGCCAAAGAACTTCCACGATGACCATTACTTTATGTTCCCGTCAACGCTGTGGCGCGCGTTTGAAACCGGGGTGCTCGGCAAGCAGTACCTGCCGACCGTCATGCGGCCGGCGGTGCGTTATGTGACGCGCAATCCGGTCGCGCCGAACAACCCGGCGCCGTCGCCGCTGCCGGCGATCGAGGCCTTGATCGAGGAGCACCAGTTGCTGAAGCGCGTATTGCGGCAGCGCTCGGGGGATGACGAGACGGAAACGATCGGCGCACTCGGCGAAGAGATCGGCCGGGTCGATGTGTTCGCCGAGATCCCGAAGCTGGTCGCCCAGGCGTTGGCCGACGGGCTGTCGATCGAGGGCGCCGGCGCGGCCTTGTCGATCGGCGCGGCGGCACTGTTCATGCGCTCCTTGGGTGGCAACCCGATGGATGTGCACCTGCACACGACGATCAATATCCGCCGCTATCTGATCCGGCTCGACGGCGTCAGCCTCAGGAACAAGTTGATGCTGCTGTTGACTTGGCACACCGGCCCGGAGATCCGCTCGACGGCCGGCCGCATGCAGCCGGCGCCGCAACCCGACATGGCAAAGGTGGCCGCGCTGCCGCCGCGCTCGCAAGAGGACCTGCTCGAAACGATCAAGCAGTCGATCTACAACCAGCCGCCGACCGACTGGTCGCAGGTCAGCAATCTCGGCCTGATGCGCGCCGTGCCGGAAGTGCGCGACGTCGTCAACCTGGCGACCCGCTACATGCAGGACGGCTACGATCCGCAGGCGTTCATCGCGATGCTCGCCGAGATCGTCTGCCACGACAACTTCACCGAAATGCACGCCTTCAAGCACCACCAGTCGGTCGTCGAGGAGTATTACGCGACGGCAGAAAAGTGGCGCTGGATGCACCTCGTATGCGGCGCCCAGGCGGCGGCGATCTCGTTCGGCAAGAACATGGCGATCTACGAGGAGTATCTCGACCTGCTGCATGCCGCCTGAGCGGCGCAGCGCAAGCGCGAGTGGCCCGCCCCGGCTTCCCCTTTCGAGCGGGAGAGCCGGGGCGAAATCGTTGCCCGGTCGAGTTGCGCGTGGCGCGCTATATGTACGTCGCGGGTCAGCGGAGAACGGATGACGATGGCGAAGGTCGAGATCTATACGACGATGTGGTGCCCCTATTGCGCGCGCGCCCGCGCCTTGCTTGACAAAAAGGGGGTGCCGTATACGAACGTTGATGTCGAGGAAGAGCCGGACCGGCGCGACGAGATGGTCCGCCGGGCGAAGGGGCGCACCAGCGTGCCGCAGATCTTCATCGACGGCGAGCATGTTGGCGGTTGCGACGACATCGTGGCGCTCGATCGCGCGCAACTGCTCGATGCGAAACTGGGAATCGGCGAATGAGCGGCGCCGCGTTCACGGCGGGCTGCATCCAGCATACCGCCGGCCCCGACCCCGACGGTAATCTGCGCATCGTCGCCGATCTCGTTCGGCGTGCGCGCGACCGCGGTGCCGATTTCATCATGACGCCGGAAGCCAGCAACTTCATTGAAACCGGCCGCCGGCGCCGCGACAAAGCCAAGGCCGAGGCGGACGACGCGTTTCTCGGCGGCATGCGCGCACTGGCGCGCGAACTGGGCGTCTGGCTCCTGCTCGGCTCGCTCGTCATCGACCCTGCCGGCGAGCCCGGCTCCGACCCCGGCGAAAGCCGGCTGGCGAACCGCTCGTTTCTGATTGATGCCGCAGGCCGCATCGTCGCGCGCTACGACAAGATCCACATGTTCGACATCGACCTCGCCAACGGCGAGACGTACCGCGAAAGCAACGCCTATCGGCCCGGCCGCGACACGGTCGTCGCCGAGACGCCATGGGGCCGGCTTGGTCTCAGTGTCTGCTATGACGTGCGGTTTCCGCATCTCTATCGCGCCCTGGCGCAGGCCGGCGCCGATTTCCTCAGCGTACCCTCCGTCTTCACGGTGCCGACCGGGCGGGCGCATTGGCACGTGCTGCTGCGGGCGCGGGCGATCGAGAACGGCGCTTTCGTGTTCGCGCCCGCGCAATGGGGCGAGCACCCAGCCGGCCGCACAAGCTACGGCCATTCGCTGATCGTCGATCCGTGGGGCGACGTCTTGGCCGATCGCGGCGAGGAGGTCGGCTTTGTGACGGCGCGGATCGACCCCGCGAAAGTCGCCGAGGCACGCGGTTCGGTGCCGTCGCTGCAGCACGACCGGCCGCTCGCGCCGCCGGCGTTTCTCGCGCGCCCGCTCGCCGCCGAGTAGCGCCTGCCGCTCGGCGCTATCGCCGCGGCTGCAGCGCGCTCAGCCAATGCCGGAGCCGACCGGCATCACGCGGGAATGTGCGCTCGATTGTCGTTGTCCGCGCGGCGGCGCGCGCCAAGCGTGGACGGACATTGACACAGATGCCGCGCTCCGCCTCGCACCAGACTGCGAGGTCGGCGCGGCTGTTGCCGACATAGCAGAACGGTTCGCCGCCGATCGTCCGGCGGATCGCGGCGAGCTTGGCACGCCCGGTCAGATTGATCTGCCCGTCGGAGGCGAGCACCGCGTCGAACAGGCCGAGATGCCGCGCCACCGCAACGGCCAACGCCTGATCGGCGCCGGTCGCCAGCAGCAACCGGCGGCCGGCCGCGCGCTCCTCGCGCAAGTAGGTGACGAGATGCTGATTGTACGGCAGATGCGCGGGATCGAGCGCGGCCGCCGCCGCCAGGTTCTGCTTGACCCGCGCCCGGCCGTGACGCCAGTCGAGCAGTGCCCGCAGCAAGGTCCCCGGGCGCCCGAGGAGCATCATCACGCACAGCAGCGAGGTGTCGGCCCACACCAGGCTTCCGTCCATATCGACGACCAGCGGCAAGGCCGCATTACCGCCGCCCTTCACTGACACCTCAAAAGCGGGCGCCTCACACCGAAAAGTATTTTGCTTGCGGGTGGTGGACGACGATCGCAGAAGTCGATTGCTCGGGATCGAGCTGGTCTTCCTCGCTCAGCGTGATGCCGATCTCGTCGGCGCGCAGCAACGCCAGCAACTGCCGCTGGTCGGCGAGGTTCGGGCAGGCGGGATAGCCGAAGGAATAACGGCTGCCCCGGTAGCCTTGCGCCAGCATCTCGTCATGGTCGCGCGCCTCCTCGGCGGCAAAGCCTAACTCGCCGCGAATGCGCCTGTGCAGATACTCGGCGAACGCCTCGGCCATCTCGACCGACAGCCCGTGCAGGTAGAGATAATCCTGATACCGGTTATCGGCGAACCATTCGCGCGCCGCGTCCGACGCGCGCCGCCCCATCGTGACGACCTGCAGGCCGATCACGTCGCGCTGCGGATCGTCGATGTCGCGGAAGAAGTCGGCGATGCACAGGCCGCCGTCCTTGCCCTGCCGTGGGAACGAAAAGCGCGCCACCTCGCGCCGGCCATCCTCGGCGAACAGGATCACATCGTTGCCCTCGGCGGCGCAACGCCAGTAGCCGTAGGCCGCCTGCGGCATCAGGATATTCTCGCGGATCGCAATGTCGGCGATGCGCGCCAGCACCGGACGCAACTCGCGCCGCGCCCATTCCTTGTATTCGGCAAGCGAGCGGCCATCCTTCCGGTAGCCCCACTGAAACTGGTAGAGCATCCGCTCGTTGAGATAGGGCACGATCGCCTTGACCGGCACGCGGGCGATCGTCTGCGGGCCCCAAAACGGCGGCACCGGCACGCGTACGTCGCGGTTGAGTTCGCCGCGGCGCAGCCGGATTTCCTCGACATCAACCGGCCGCTGCGGCCGCACCTCGGCGCCGGCGCGGCCGAGTGTGCGCTTCTCGTTGACCGGACGGCCGGCGTTTCTGCGCCGGACCTCGGCGAGATGGAAATCGAAATCGTTGCCGACGATGCGATCCATCAAGGCAAGGCCGTCAAAGGCATCGCGGGCATAGGCGACGCGGCCGCAGGCGTAGGATTTGACGCAATCCTCCTCGACATAGCGGCGGGTCAGCGCGGCGCCGCCGAGCATGACCGGGACGTCGAGGCCCTGCCGGCTCATCTCTTCCAGGTTCTCGCGCATGACGACGGTCGATTTGACCAAGAGGCCCGACATGCCGATCGCATGCGCGCGGTATTCCCTCGCCGCTTCGAGGATCGCACTGATCGGCTGCTTGATGCCGAGATTGACGACGCGGTAGCCGTTGTTGGTCAGGATGATATCGACAAGGTTCTTGCCGATGTCGTGCACGTCGCCGCGCACGGTCGCGAGCACGACCGTGCCCTTTTCCTGCCCCTCGACCCGCTCCATGAACGGTTCGAGATGGCGCACCGCCGTCTTCATCGTCTCGGCCGATTGCAGCACGAAGGGAAGCTGCATCTTGCCGGCGCCAAACAGTTCGCCGACGGTCTTCATGCCGGCCAGCAGGATGTCGTTGATGATGTCGAGCGGCCGGTAGCTCTGCATCGCCGTTGCGAGATCGGCTTCGAGCCCCTGCCGGTCGCCGTCGACGATGCGCTGCGCGAGACGATCTTCGAGCTTTTCGGGCCGACCCTTCCGTTCGCTCTGTTCGCCCGTGCGCCCTTGGAACAACGCGATGATCGCCTGCAGCGGATCGTATCGGTCCTCCGGGCCGTCACGCCGCCGGTCAAAAATCAGATCCTCGGCGATCCGCACCTCCTCTGCGGGAATGCGGTGCAGCGGCAGGATTTTCGAGAAATGCACGATCGCGCCGGTCAGCCCGCGGTCGAGCGCGTGCTGCAGGAACACCGAGTTCAGCAGCTGCCGCGCCGGCGGGTTGAGGCCGAAGGATATGTTGGAAAGGCCGAGAATGATCTGGCACTCCGGCATCCGTTCGCGGATGTGTGCGATGGCGTCGAGCGTCTCGATGCCGAGCCTGCGGTCGTCCTCGTTGCCGGTGCAGATCGTGAAGGTCAGGGGGTCGAACAACAGGTCCGACGGCGGCAGGCCGTGCCGATTGACGGCAAAATCGTAGAGCCGCTCGGCGATGCGCAGTTTGCCGGCGGCGTCCTTCGCCATGCCCTGCTCGTCGATCGTCAACGCGATGACGGCAGCGCCAAAGCGGCGGGCGAGTTTCAGCCGCTGGTCGGCCGCCTCTTCGCCGTCCTCGAAATTGATCGAGTTGATGATCGGCTTGCCACCGTAGAGCTTCAGCGCAGCTTCCAGCACCGGATATTCGGTCGAGTCGATGACGAGCGGCGCGTTTACCGCGCCGCGCATGCGGCCGACGACTTCGCACATCTCGGCCACCTCGTCGCGGCCGACAAACGCAGTGCACAGATCGAGCGTGTGCGAGCCTTCCTTGACCTGCTCGCGCCCCATCTCGACGCATCCCTCCCAGTCGCCCTGTTCCTGCAGGCGGCGGAAGGCACGCGAGCCGTTGGCGTTGCAGCGTTCGCCGATCGACAAATAGGCGTTTTCCTGGCGCAACGGCACTTGGCTGTATAGCGAGGCGATCGATGGCGTCCAGACGGCTCTGCGGGTCTTCGGCAGCGGTCTCGGGCGGGTCCGGCCGATGCGGCGCAGCATGTCGTCGAGCGCCGCGATGTGGCGGGCCTCGGTGCCGCAGCAGCCGCCGATAATGCCGACGCCGTCTTCGACGACAAAGCGCTCGAGCCATTGCGCCAGTTCCTTCGGGCTGAGCGGATAGCGCGCTTCGCCACCGATCAATTCGGGCAGGCCGGCATTGGGCTGTACCGAAATCGTACCCGGCCAGTTCTCGCCGAGCCATTTGACGTGCTCGGCCATCTCGCGCGGCCCGGTCGCGCAGTTGAGGCCGATGACCGGCACGTTGAGCGCCTGCACGATCGTCGCCGCGGCCGCGATGTCGGCGCCGACCAGCAATGTGCCGGTCGTCTCGACCGTCAGCTGCACGAAGATCGGCAGGTCGAACCTGCCGGCGTCGGCGCGCGCCCGCTTGGCGCCGTTGACCGCGGCCTTCACTTGCAGCGGATCCTGGCAAGTCTCGATCAGGATCGCATCGACGCCGCCGGCGACGAGCCCGGCGCACTGGATCGTCAATGCGTCTTCGAGTTCCTGGTAACCGATGTGGCCGAGCGAGGGCAGCCGCGTGCCCGGCCCGAGCGAGCCGAACACAAAGCGGGTGCGGCCGTCATGCGCGAACTCGGCAATCGCCTCGTGCGCCAGCTCGGCCGAGCGGCGGTTGAGGTCGAACGCCTTCTCGGCGATACCGAACTCGCCCAATGTGATCGGCGAGCCGCCGAAGCTGTTGGTCTGAACCGCGTCCGCGCCGGCGGCAAGATAGCCGCGATGCACGTCGCGGACAAAATCCGGCCGGCTCTCGCACAGGATTTCGGTGCAATTCTCGTAGCCGTGAAAATCCTCGACGATGCGGAAATTGCGCGCCTGCGCCTGAGTCCCCATGGCGCCGTCGCACAGCAATACCCGGTCGGCGAGATAGTCGAGAAGATGGGTCATCGGCCTTCAGGCGACAGCGGTGACGGGCTTTGGAGCGCGGACGCCGAGGAGGTGGCAGATCGCGACGAGGAGGTCGGCACGGTTCAGCGTGTAGAAATGGAACTCGGCGACGCCGTTAGCCTGCAGCCGGCGGCATTGCTCGGCGGTTAACGAGGCGGCGACGAGGCGGCGCGTGTCGGGATCATCGTCGAGCCCGTCGAAATGCGCGCCCATCCAGGCCGGGATCGTGGCGCCGCAGGCCGCCGCCATGCGCTTTAATTGCGCGAAGTTGGTGACCGGCAGCAGGCCCGGAACAAGCGGGCACTCGATGCCGGCCGCTCTGACGCGGTCGCGGAACCGGAGAAACACGTCGGCATCAAAAAAGAATTGCGTGATCGCGCGGCTGGCGCCGGCGTCGAGCTTGGCCTTCAGATTGTCGAGATCGTGGCCGGGGCTCTTCGCCGCCGGATGGGTTTCCGGATAGGCAGCGACGCTGATTTCAAAATCGGCGACGCGTTTCAGCCCGGCGACGAGATCGGCGGCATAGGCGTAACCTTCGGGATGCGGCGCATAGCCGGTGCCGATGCCGCTTGGCGGGTCGCCGCGCAACGCGACGATGTGGCGGATTCCGGCGCCCCAATAATCGCGCGCGACCGCGTCGATCTCGTCGCGCGTGGCGGCGACGCAGGTCAGGTGCGCCGCCGGCTCCAGCGCGGTTTCCTGGCGGATGCGCCGTACTGTCGCATGCGTGCGCTCGCGCGTCGAGCCGCCGGCACCGTAGGTCACCGACACAAAGCGGGGCCGCAGCGGCTCCAGCCGCCTGATCGCGGCCCATAGCCGCTCCTCCATGTCGGGCGTCTTCGGCGGAAAAAACTCAAACGAGATGCGCGGCGGGCCGGCGTCAAAGTCGCTGACCGGGTCGGCGGCGAGCAGGCCGCGCGCCGCGGTCCCCGAGGATAGGGAGTTCATCGCGGCAGGACTCGCTCGACGGCGCCGGCGGCTCCGCTGGAGACCGCCCGGCCCGGCGCTGCGAGACGGCCGTCGGACGGCGCCGGTCGCTGCGCCGCCCAGATCACGACGGTCAGCGGATCGCCCGGCAAGCGGCGCGGCGCGGCCGGGATAAGGCCGGCGGCGAGACACCATTGCGCGACATCTGCATCGGCAAAACCAAGGCGGCGGTGCGCCTGCTCGTCGCGCAGAAATTCGAGGCCGTGCGGCGCAAAGTCGACAATGAGCAGAACGCCGTCGGGGCGCAGGACCCGCGCCGCCTCGGCAATCGCCTCGGCCGGCCGATCGGCGTAATGCAACACCTGATGAATGACGACCGCATTAAACGAGGCGTCGGCGAGCGGCAGCTGATACATGTCGCCAAGACGAACCATGCTGTTGGCAAGCCCGGCGCGTTCGAGATTGACGCGGGCGACGGCGAGCATCTCGCGCGATTGGTCGATACCGAGCGCATTGCCGACATGCGGCGCCAGTATTTCGAGCATCCGCCCGGTGCCGGTGCCGATATCCAGCAGGTCGCGGGGCGCCGCACCGGCGACGATCTCGACCAGCGCCGCCTCGACCTCGCGCTCGTCGACATAGAGCGAGCGGATCCGGTGCCATCGCGCGGCATTGTTCCCGAAATACGCGGCCGCCGATTCGGCGCGCTGGCGCTTGATCGCCGCCAACCGCTGCAGGTCGAGCGCGATCGTCTCGTCCGATTCGTCGCAGGCGGCAACGAGATGGCGCGACAGCGCCGCCGCCGCGCTGCCGGCGCTGAGCCGGTAGAAAACCCAGCTCCCCTCGCGAAAGCGGTCCAGCAAACCGGCTTCGCACAACAGCTTCAGATGGCGCGACACGCGCGGCTGGCTCTGGGCGAGGATCTGGGCCAGTTCGCTGACCGTCAATTCGCCGCCGGCGCACAGCACGAGGAGACGCAGCCGGGACGGCTCGGCGACGGCGCGCAAGACAGCGAGCAATTCGTCGAGTGAAGCGGTGGTCGCGATGTCATGCCTCATGCCTAAACATATAAACATATCTTTATGTCGTCAAGGGCCAATCGCATGTGCGCGGCTCGCGCCGGTATTGCCTGCGGTTAAATCAGCCCGTCGGCAAGGATCGCTTGCCGAGATTGCGCGTTTTTCGTCATTATCCCGCGCCGCCATCGCGCGGCAGACGATCCTTCGAGGCTCGCTGATGCATTCTCGCATTTTGCCGCTGATGTTGCCTGCGCTCCTGGTCGCCGCCTTCAGCATGGCGGGTTGCGCCGCCCCGGCAACCGGCGGCGGGCCGCAACCGCAACTCCTCGACCAGTCCGGCAGCGACCCGTTCGAGGAGACCAATCGCGCCGTCTTCCGGTTCAACAACGCGTTTTATCACGACGTGATGTTCCCCGTTGCCAAGGGCTACCGCACCGTGCTGCCGCCGCCGGTGCGCAAATCGGTGCACAATTTTCTCCAGAATCTTAACGGCCCGGACATTTTCGCCAACGACGTGCTGCAGGGACGCCCCGACCTGGCCAGCAACACGTTCGGACG
>Ga0335074_10002934_pt1 | contig 23268 bp, 20 predicted proteins | sample Lox_Sample_23_FD_206715 | JGI IMG/M metagenome (GOLD analysis project Ga0335074, IMG submission 206715) | Soil microbial communities from Loxahatchee National Wildlife Refuge, Florida, United States - Lox_Sample_2.3 | ecosystem: Environmental > Terrestrial > Soil > Wetlands | place: USA...
ACCAAGTTCGTGAACGCTTTCAAGCAGTCGCCTCTCGCCCGGGTCGTGCCGACAGACGTGAGCAGCCGGGAAGCGCACGGCTGGGTAGCCGAACGCCTGGCACGGGCCTCGGTCAAGCTTGCCGCCCCCGCGGCCGCGCTCGTGGAGGCGCACCTAGGAGAGGACTTGAACAGGCTGAGCTCGATCCTGGCGGTCCTCGAGGCAGCATATGGACCGGGCGCTCGCGTCGGCGAGGCCGAACTTGCCCCTTACCTCGGGCAACCAGGCTCAGTCCCGCCTTGGGACTTGACGGACGCGATCGACCAGGGGGACGTAGAGGCTGCTCTCAGGCTTCTTCATCGTCTCCTGGACGCCGGCGCCCGGCACCCGCTGGTTGTGCTCGCGATCCTGCAGCGGCACTTCGCCAACGTCCTGCGGGTGCAGTCCCCTTCCATGACTTCGGAGGCGCAGGCGGCCGAGGCCCTCGGGATCCCCAAGGGGCGGAGCACTTTCCCGGCAAAGAAGGCCCTCGATGCTGCCCGGCGGCTCGGCCCTTCCGGGAGCGGGGAGGCGATCATCCTGCTCGCAGGTTCCGAGCTGGCGCTCAAGGGAAAACTGGAGTGGAAGCCGGACCTGGTCTTAGAGGTCCTTGTGGCTAGGCTCTGCAGGCTTTCGAGGGCGGCTCGAGGCGGGGCTGCTGCGGGCGCCCGAGCTGGGAGCGCCCGAGCGGGGGGCACCGGCAGCGGGAGGGTGTGAAGCGAGGAGGGCGGGAAGGCCCCGGCGAGAGGTGCTACTTGGAGGTGCGCGAGCGACGCGCCCGCGTGGGCGCAGAGATCTCCTCGCTCGCTTGGGGCTCTGGGTCCTCCTCAGCCGCCACTTCAGCCGCGCTGTCGGCCGAGGGCCCGCCGGCTCCCACTGCCACAGCAGCGAGATGAGCTCTCCTCATCAGTGCTGACTTGCGGTTAGCCGCCTGGTTACGGTGGATGATGCCCCTGGCTGCGGCCTTGTCGAGCCGCTTGACGGCTGTCTGCAAATACTCGGCCGCGTCTTCGGCCCCGCTTTCCGCCGTGTAGATAGCCGCCTTGATGCGCGTCTTTACTTCGGCCTTGGCGGCCTTGTTGCGCTGCCGGGCCTTCTCGTTCGTGCGAATACGCTTGATCTGGCTTTTGATGTTCGCCACAGGGTGTTGCAGCTTAGCAGCTGCTCGCGGCCTGGCCACCAAGACGCCCCTCGCACGGCCGCCTCTCCCCGGTAGGCCAAACTGGGAAGCCGGAAAACATGAGCACGCTCCCCTCCACGCCGGCTCCGCCGGAGAAGATCCGCAACCTCTCCATCGTGGCCCATATCGACCACGGCAAGTCCACCCTGTCCGACCGAGTCCTGGAGCTGACGGGAGCCGTGAGCCCGAGGGAGATGCGGGACCAGTACCTCGACTCGATGGACATAGAGCGGGAGCGGGGCATCACGATCAAGGCGCAGAACGTCCGGGTGTACTGGAAGGGCTACACGGTCCACCTGATCGACACGCCTGGCCACGTCGACTTCGGGTACGAGGTGAGCCGCAGCCTGGCGGCTTGCGAGGGTGTCGTGCTGCTCGTGGACGCTGCCCAGGGCATCGAGGCCCAGACTCTCGCTCACGCGTACCTCGCCCTCGAGCACGACCTCGAGATCGTCGCGGTGCTCAACAAGATCGACCTGCCTGCCGCCGACCCCGACCGCTGCGCCGCCGAAATCGACTCCGTTCTCGGCATACCGGCCTCGGAGATCCTCCGGGTCTCCGCCAAGACGGGCGACGGGGTCCCCGAGCTCCTCGATGCCATCTGCGACCGCATCCCCTCGCCCAAGGGCGACCCCGAGGCGCCGCTGCAGGCGCTCATCTTTGACTCCTACTACGACCAGTACCGGGGGGTCATCAGCGCCGTACGAGTCGTCAACGGGATCCTCCAGGGCGGGACACGCCTGCGGTTCATGCAGACAGGCAGGGCACACGAGGTCGAAGAGATCGGCCTCCGCCTGCCCGCGATAACTGAAGTGCAAAGCCTCGGGCCGGGCGAGGTCGGCTACCTGATCGCGGGCATAAAGGATGTCGGCGAAGCCCGGAGCGGCGAAACCGTCACCGAGGCGGCGCGCCCAGCCTCCAAGGCGCTCGAGGGGTACCAAGAGCCAAAACCCATGGTCTTCTGCGGCCTTTACCCAGTTGACGGGGACGAGTTCGAGTCCTTGCGTGATTCCTTGGAGAAATTACGCCTCAGCGATGCCTCCGTCTCCTACCAGCCTGAGACGTCTGCTGCCCTGGGGTTTGGTTTTCGCTGCGGTTTTCTCGGCCTGCTCCACATGGACATCGTCCGCGAGCGGCTGGAAAGGGAGTTTGACCTTTCGCTGATCGCCACCGCCCCGAGCGTCGAGTACCTCGCAAAGCTGACCGATGGGAGCGAGGTGCGCCTCCACAGCCCCGCCGAGATGCCCGCGCCGCAGAAGGTCCAACTGATAGAAGAGCCTTACATACAGGCGACGATGCTGTTGCCGTCCGAGCACACGGGAGCAGTGATGGACCTTTGCCAGAGCAGGCGAGGGGAAATGCTCCGCATGGAATACCTGTCGCCCGAGCGCGTTGAGCTTGTCTACAAGATCCCGCTTGCGGAAGTCGTTATGGACTTCTTCGACGCTCTCAAGAGCCGCACCAAGGGGTATGCGAGCCTCGACTACGAGCCGGCCGGGTTTTTCCCCGGCGAGCTGGTCAAGATCGACATCCTCTTGAACGGGCTCCCTGTCGACGCTTTCAGCGCAATTGTCCACCGCTCCGACATGATGGAGTACGGCCGCAGGATGACCGAAAAACTGCGCGAGCTCATCCCGCGCCAGCTTTTTGACGTGCCGATACAGGCAGCTGTCGCTGGCAAGATCGTCGCCCGGGAGACGGTCAAGGCAAAGCGCAAGGACGTCCTCGCCAAGTGTTACGGCGGCGATATCACGCGCAAGCGCAAGCTCCTCGAAAAGCAAAGAGAGGGCAAGAAGCGGATGAAGAACATCGGCCGCGTCGAGGTACCCCAGGAAGCTTTTATCCAGGCGCTGCGCTTGGACAGCTAGCAGTGAGGGTGGAGCTCGGTCACCGAGAACTCGTGCTGGATCTCGGCAGGGGAGCTAAGGGGATGCTCTGAGCGAAATGAAAGACGTTGTCAGGGTCCCACCTCGCTTTGACCTGCTCGAGGCGAGGGAGGTTGGAGCCGTAGTAGGCATGGGCCCAATCGGGTAATTGCGGGTCGATGTAGTTTTGGTAAGCCTCGCCGCTCATGTAGGGCCGGAGCGACGCGTACCATTCCTCGAGCCAAGATCGCGCCGCGGCGAGCGCGGCTGGTGAGGCAGCGGGGCCAAATTCGGCCAGGTACTGTGCCGAAGCGATTGCCCTACGATGGACAAAGGCAGTCGCGCTCACAGGCACTCGGCCGATCGCCCCACCCCACGAGTCGAACAGGACCGAGCCTCCCGCGCCTTCGGCCTGGCGCTGCCTGATGCCCTTGAGCACGGCGTCCACGCCCGAGGTGCTCAAGGGCCCGTTGATCATGTCCGACTTCGCCAGGAGAACGCTGCGAGGGAGCTCGCCACCCGGGCCCGTGCCCGCGAGGTGGCACTCCACCTGAGACAGGTCCTCACAGCCAGCCTCAATGAACATCGCTCTCTTGAAGTCATTTTCAGCCAGCGACCACGCCGACGGTTGGCCAACCGCGGATATCAATTTCGAGATCTCGACTTGTGCCCCCGAGGTCCCGCCGGCCCACACACCGCCGACGTGCGCTGTTGGTTCGGCGTACCCGGGCGTGGCGGCGAAAGACAAGTTGGACCACATTTCATGAGGGGCGGACGAGACCCACTCGAGCCATGCCGGCAGCAGAGCTGCTGATGAGGCCCATGGCCAGTCGAGGCTGAACAGGTGCAGCGGCATGACCGGAAAGGTTGCGAACTCGAACTTCGTGACGACCCCGAAGTTGCCCCCTCCCCCGCCGCGGCAGGCCCAGTAGAGGTCCGGGTTTGTTGCCGGGCTCGCTTGGACGATGTCGCCGGCGGCGGTAACGAGCTCCAGCCGAGTGATGTGGTCGCAAGTGAGGCCGAACATTCGGCCAAGTACGCCGATCCCGCCACCAAGGGCAAGCCCGGCTATGCCCACCGTCGGGCACGAGCCCGCTGGTATAGACACGCCCTGCGCTGCGAGGCTGGAGTAAACGTCGATCAAGCTGGCCCCTGCCCCGATAACTGCCGACCTGTCATCAACGCGAACCAAAATGGAAGACATCTTGCCCAGGTCTATGACAAGGCCCGTGGTGGTCGAGTACCCCCCATAGCTATGGCCCCCCGAACGAGGGGCGAGGGCCAGGCGGTGCTCTCGAGCGAAACTGACGCAGCGGGCGACGTCGAACTTGTTCGCGCAAAACGCGATGCCGGCAGGGTGCACTACGTCGAAGCGAGGGTCGTAGAGCTCAAGGTCCGTCCCGTAGGAAGGGCTGCTCGGCAAGGAAAGATGCCCAGACAATTGCTTTGCCAGACGAGACCAATCCCGGCCGGTGAGCGCCTTCGCTGCTGGCGCGGTTGCGAGCCGGCGCCCACCGGCCCAGGCGTCCAACACCACTGCAGCCGCGCCGATGCCTCCCAACCGGAGCAACCGTCGCCGGCTCAGGCTTACAGGTGCTCCGGGCACAGCCATTGCGCCACGCTAGCGATAAGGCGTGCGTGGCAAAGGCCGGGTGACTTGGGGAACCTGCCCCAAAAAGCTATCTAAGGCTTAGGAAGGCCTGCCCAGGTACCCCTCGGTCTGGAGGTGCAGGACCACCTGCTGAGCAGCTGACTCGGCGCTTACGTTCGTCGTGTCGATACGGACTTCGGCGCTCCCGGGGACTTCGTAGGGGTCAGAAACCCCAGTGAACTCCTTGACTATCCCAGCCCGAGCCTTGGCGTAGAGACCCTTGCGGTCGCGGGCTTCGCAGACCTCGATCGGGGTAGAGATGTGCACGAGGATGAAGCCGCCGAGGGGCTCTATCATCTGGCGCACCTCCTTGCGCACAGCTTCGTAAGGCGCGATCGGGGCGCAGATCGCTATGCCGCCGTTCTTGGTTATCTCGGATGCGACCCAGCCGATGCGGCGAATGTTGATGTCCCGGTGCTCCTTGGAAAACCCAAGCTCTGACGAGAGGTGTTTGCGCACGACGTCGCCGTCGAGGAGCGTCACCGGGCGGCCACCTTCTTCCAGCAGTTTGGTGAGGAGGATGCTCGCGACCGTGGACTTGCCAGCGCCGGAAAGACCTGTAAAGAAGACGGTGAAGCCTTGGCTCGAGCGTGGCGGGTAGCTCTTGCGCAGTTCGGCGGCGACTTCGGGATAAGTGAACCAGGACGGGATTTCTCTCCCCTCGGCGAGGCGCCGGCGCAACTCTGTGCCCGAGATGTCGAGCGTGCGCACACCCGGGGGCACTTCGTCGACTGGCATGTACTCGTCCCGGTCCTCGACATAAACCATCTGCTGGAAGGGGACAATGCCGACGCCAAGTTCCTCGGCGTGCTCGTTGCAAAGCGCTTGCGCGTCGTAGGGCCCGTAAAAGGGTCGGCCGGAGGAATCGTTGCCGGGCCCGGCATGGTCACGGCCGACAATGAGGTGGGTTGCCCCGTAGTTCTTGCGGATGATGGCGTGCCACAGGGCTTCTCTCGGCCCACCCATTCGCATGGCAAGCGGCAGTAGGGCCAGGTTCGCCGTCGCGTGCGGGTAACCCTTGAGGACAGCCTCGTAGCAACGGACCCGAGTGTGGTGGTCGACGTCGCCCGGCTTTGTCATACCGACCGAGGGGTGGATGAGGAGGTTCGCTTCGACCTGGCGAGCCGCTCGCAAAGTGAGCTCGACGTGCGCTCGGTGCATGGGGTTGCGCGTCTGGAAGGCAACGATCTTGCTCCAGCCGAGGTCTGCGAAGCGGGCACGCAGTTGTGCAGGGCTTTGCCGCAAAGGCCTGTAGTCGTAGTGCACAGGCAGCGCCAGCACCTCGAGCTTGCCCGCGATGTACACGGGGCCCGACCGCTCGAGCAGGTACGCGACGCCGGGGTGCACTTTGTCATCGGTACCGAAAACCAGTTTTGCTTCCCGCTCCCTGTCCGGCTGGTAAAGCTCGGAAATGTGGAGCGCGCCCAGCATGACCCCCTCATGGTCCCGGAGCGCCAGCGTGGTACCGGGGGCCAGTTCGGCCGCTTTTTCTTCGCTGATGTCCAAGGTCACCGGTACTGGCCAAAGCGTCCCGTCGGCCAGGCGCATGCGCTCGCAAACGCTGTCGTAATCGTCCTCACCGAGGAACCCAACGAGAGGCGAGAAACCGCCGTTGGCGATCAGCTCGAGGTCGCAGAGCTGGCGAGGTGTCAAGTCCCACGACGGCCACTGGCGGGACTGCTCCTTCAGCTCCTGGGCGCGCTCCCGCCCGACGACGAGGTCGACTAAAGCCCCTCCGTGGGGACTGATGAGCTGGTCAGGCACCGGTACCTCCGTTTGTAGGTGCTCGAATTGTTGAGAACTTTAGTCATATTTACGCGCCGGCGGCAAGCAAGCCCCCGCCCAATGCCGGGGTAGCAGTACCGCATCGTTGGCACTCGGTAACCTTGAGTGCCAACGATGTTGGACGACCGCAAGGCAGCGATACTTCGTGCGGTTGTGGAATGCCACATACGCACGGCCCAGCCGGTGAGCTCAGCTTATGTCGCTCAACTTGGCGACCTCTCGGTCTCGCCCGCGACCGTGCGCAACGACATGGCGGTGCTGGAGCAGGAAGGTTACCTTTTCCAACCGCATTCCAGCGCCGGGCGCGTACCGACGGACAAGGGCTACAGGTTTTTTGTCGATTCCCTCGCTGGGCCGTCCCCCCTCGGGCCGGTGCAGGCAGAGCTCGTCCGGATGTTCTTCGCTCGCAAGCACGGCGAGATCGAGCGCACACTGGCCGAAACGAGCGGCCTGCTTTCTCAGCTCACGGACTACGCCGCCCTCGTAGTTGCCCCCGGTGTGCCCGAACCAGGCCGGGTGCGCTCGGTGCAGCTGGTGCAACTGGCTCCGCGCCATGTTCTCGCAGTGGCGGTCCTGAGCAGCGGGCATGTCGAGAGGCGCTCGGTCGAGATGGTGGTCGGGATTTCGGCAGTGCAAGTGGAGCGCGCGTCGGCGGCCGTAGCGGCAATGCTCACGGGCGGCCCGCTTGACGGCGCGGGCCAGCCCGTAGCTTCCGGTGATGGGGTCGTAGACGCCCTCGCGATGAGCGCAGTTGACGCCTTTCGCTCGCCTGAGCCCGAGGAAGCAGGTCGGCACGTCTTTGTCGGCGGCGCTGCTCGGATGGCGGCCGCCTTTGACGCTGTCGGCACGATCAGGAACGTGCTTGCCATCCTCGAGGAGCAGTTCGTCCTCGTGACCTTGCTGAAGGACGTCTTGGACCGCGGCCTCACGGTGGCGATCGGGGCCGAGCACGGCGTGCTACCCCTTGCTGACTGTTCCGTGGTGGTGGCACCTTACGCGGTGGACGGCGAAAGGGTCGGTACGGTGGGTGTACTAGGACCGACAAGGATGCATTACGACCAAGCGTTGGCGGCGGTTGCCGTCGTCTCCAAGAAGCTGGGCAAGGCCTTGAGCGAGGGCGACCGTGCACGGCGGCCCCGCCAGGGCAACCACCGTTCGCGTCCCGCCCCTGCCGTCAACGAGGCGCGGGCCGATGCCTGAGGACTATTACGAGATCCTCGGCGTCACCCGGACGGCCAACGAGGACGAGATCAAGCGTGCTTACCGCAAGCTGGCCCGCGAGATCCACCCGGACCGTCACGCAGCCTCGCCTGCCGAGATGGAGGCCAACGAGGAGCGCTTCAAGCTCGTAAACCGCGCCTACGAAACCCTGAAGGACCCCGAGCGGCGCCGGCAGTACGACATGTTCGGCGCTGACGGCCAGCGGGCCGGGGACCCCTTTGCCGGCTTCGCAGGTGCGGGCCTCGGGGACATCTTCGACGCTTTCTTTGGTGGTGCCAGCCCCTTTGGTGGGCGGGCAGCGACGAGGCGAGCAGGGCCGCTGCAGGGCGAGAACGTCGAATCCATCCTCGACCTCGAGTTCTCGGAGGCCGTACTCGGTGCCGAAAAGGAAGTGTCGGTGAGAGCAGCGACCCTGTGTGAAACTTGCGGTGGGAGCGGTGCCCGCCCGGGCACGACGCCCGTCACTTGTACCTCTTGCAACGGGCTCGGCGAGATCCGGCGCGTCCGCCAGTCGCTCCTCGGCCAAATGGTCACCTCGAGCCCTTGCCCCCGTTGTGGAGGCACAGGCGAGCAAATCCCTTCGCCTTGTACAGACTGCCGCGGCCAGGGCAGGCGAACCGACGAGCACACGTACACCGTCGAGGTGCCGGCCGGGGTGGACGACGGCTCCACGCTCCGCTTGACGGGGCGAGGTGCTGCCGGGCCGCGTGGTGGGCCAAGCGGTGATCTCTACCTCCACTTGAGAGTCAGACCTCATTCCATGCTGACCAGGGACGGCGCTGACATCCGGGCGACGGTGCATGCTTCAATGGCGCAGGCTGCTCTCGGGGCGCAGCTCAAGATCGAAACCCTCGACGGCCCCGAAGATATCGCGGTGCCGCCAGGCTGCCCCAACGGCCAAGAGACGCGGCTTCGGGGTAGGGGCGTCCCTCACCTTCAACGCCGGGGACGGGGCGACCTGGTCGTGACGATCGTCGTGGACACCCCTACCGAGCTCACGCCCGCGCAAGAGGAGCTCCTTCGCCGCTTTGCTGCCGACCGCGGCGAAGCCGTCAGCCCTCCCGAGGCCGGCCTGCTTTCGCGCCTGCGCAGCGCGTTCAAGTAGTCCCTAGCGGGGCCGGTTCGTGCGCCGGGCTGCAGCGCATGTCTTCGTCGAGGACCTCACCGCTCCAAAGCTGACTTCGAGCGACCTTCACCACCTCTCACGCGTGCTACGGCTGCAGCGGGGTGAGACCGTTTCGGCCTCGGACGGCTTGGGCGGCCGTCGCCTGTTCGAGTGGTCCGGCTTGGCGCTTCTCCAACCGCTGGACGACCAAGTCTCCTATGAGGCTTCTCCCTCACCCTTTCTCACGGTCGCCGTTGCCCTTACCAAGGGTGAACGGCCCGAATGGGCGGTGCAGAAGCTGACAGAATCCGGCGTGGACCGGGTCGTGCTGATGACGACAGCGAGAACTGTGGTCCGTTGGCAAGCTGGGGCTGCGGAGGCCAGGCCACTTGAGGCTGGCCCGGTAGCCCCGAGCCGGCAGGTAGCCCGCTTGAGGGAAGTCGCGCGACAGGCTGCCATGCAGAGCCGGCGGGCATGGTTGCCGAGCGTGGAGGGCCCGGTGACCTTTACCGACCTCGTCAGGTCGATAGGCACGATGGAGGGTGCAGGTGCTGCCGGGCTCGCAGTGGCCGGTGGCCGGCCTCCCAGTCTCAGTACGCCAACGCTGCTCATCGGGCCGGAGGGCGGCTGGTCTGAAGAAGAACTCGCTGCGGTGCCAGACCACATCGGGCTCGGCCCCCATGTCCTTCGCGCCGAAACTGCGGCCGTTGCAGCCGGGGTGCTCCTAAGCGCCCTGCGTTCGGGGCTCATAAACCCCGGACAGGGCTGACTAAGGCAAGACCTGGCAGAAAGTTGCGACAAACCTGAGGATCTGCTTAACGGTCTTGGCGTAAGCCACGGTACAGTTGAAAGGGCCGAGAAGATCTGTCAACGACCAGCCCGTCTGCGGGCCCTGGCCGACAAAACAGGAAATAACTTGTGTGCCGGCTGCCTGGGCGGGTAGAGATTACCCTGCCGAAGTGAACAACGCCCGCAAACGGTCTTCGGTGGAACAAACGTCTCTCCCCGAACGTTATACAAAGCACAATGACAGACCTCGCACGCCGCTCTGCTAACCGAGGCGCCATGGGCGCCGGACCGGACCTGCTCGGCCTCTACCTGGACGAGGCAGGAAGCTTCCCCCTGCTCACCAAGGCTGATGAAATGCACCTCGGCCAGGTCATCCAGGCAGCTCAGACTGCCCGGGACGAGCTAGCGACCAGGAAGGACCTCACCACCAAGCAGAAGCGCGAACTTCGCAAGGCGATCGCGGCAGGTGAAAACGCCACGACACAGTTCATCAACTCGAACCTCCGCCTCGTGGTCTCGGTTGCCCGCAAGTACCAGTGGTCGGGCCTGCCCCTTTCGGACCTGATCCAGGAGGGCAACCTCGGCCTCATCCATGCTGTAGAAAAGTTCGACTGGCGCAAGGGCTTCAAGTTCTCGACGTACGCGACTTGGTGGATCCGCCAGTCCATCGGTCGGGCGATCGAGAACACTGCTCATACGGTGCGTATCCCCGCCCACGTGGGCGACGAGATCCGCCGGGCGCGGCGGGTCCAAGGCGAGCTCGAGGCCAAAAATGGTCGCCCGCCCACCTTGGCTGAGCTCGCCGCCGCCCTCGAGATCGAGGAGACGGCACTGGCTGAGCTGCTGCACTACGACAGCGACCCTGTGAGCCTGGACGCTGCGGTCGGTGAGGACGGGGACACGAGCTTGGGCGACCTGGTCGTCAACCACTCGGCGCAATCGCCATTCGAAACCGTTGCTCAAGCGCTCCTCGGTGGCCACATCGACGAGTTCCTGAGCAGGCTGTCAGAGGACGAGCGGCGCGTCCTGTCGCTCCGCTACGGCCTTGACCGGGGCGAGCCAAGGACGCAGGGCGAAGTGGGCGAACTGCTCGACCTGACCGCCGAGCGAGTGCGGCGCATAGAGCGGGACGCTCTGTCCAAGCTGCGCCGGGCTCTCGCTGGCAGCGACGCCCGGGACCTGCTGGCCAGCTAAGGCTCGCCCGCAACCCTGTTTGGCCTGCCTGAGCGGCAGGCTGCTCGAGGGCGATAGCTTCTTCAAACGTGAACAAGAACCCTGTCCGCGTGCGCATGGCGCCGTCGCCGACGGGGTTCTTCCATGTCGGGAGCGCCCGGACTGCGCTCTTCAACTGGCTCTTCGCTCGCCAGCAAGGCGGCACCTACGTGCTCCGCATCGAAGACACAGACGCGCTCCGCAACCGCCTCGAGCACGTCGAAGGGATCGAGCGGGCGATGCAGTGGCTCGGGCTCGACTGGGACGAAGGCCCCTACTTCCAATCCCAGCGGGGAGAGCTCTACGATGCCGCGCTCGCACAGCTCGCAGCGCGCGACCTGCTTTATGCCTGCGACTGCACCCCCGAACAACTAGCCGAGCGCAACAAAGCCGCCAACCGGCCTCCCGGCTACGACGGCTACTGTCGCCACCGCGGCCTCGAGCCGTCCCTCGGCCGCCTTCTGCGGTTCAAGACGCCCAGTACGGGCACGACGTCTTGGCACGACGTCGTCCGCGGCGAAGTCACCTACGAGAACGCCTCTATCGAGGACTTCAGCGTGCGCAAGTCAAACGGCCAGCCGCTGTTCATACTCGCCAACGTGGTCGACGACGGCGACATGAGCATCACCCATGTGGTCCGGGGAGAAGACCACGTGCCAAACACGCCCAAACACCTTCTGTTATGGGACGCCCTCGGGCTTGGCCCGCCGCCCACTTTTGCCCACCTTCCGCTCCTCGTTGACGCGTCCCGGCGCAAGCTTTCCAAACGGCGGGACAAGGTGGCGCTCGAGGACTACCGCGACGACGGCTACTTACCCGAGGCGATGGCGAACTACCTCGCCCTCCTCGGCTGGTCTCCCGGGGGCGACCGCGAGATCCTGGCCCGGGAAGAAATGGTGAGCGAGTTCCGCCTCGACAACGTCAAGTCGTCGCCGGCGTTTTTTGACGAGCGGAAGCTCGCGGACATGAACTCCATCTACCTACGTGCCCTGCCCACCCAGGAGCTGGTCGAGCGCTCTGAAGAGTGGCTCCGAGGGCACTGGGCACCAATCGCTCACCTGGTCCAAGAGCGCGCTCGGACCCTCGGCGAGGTTTACGCCATGGTGGACTTCTTGTACCTGCCTGAGGTCAAGGTGGACGAGGCGGAGTGGCAGAAATTGCGTCGCCAACAGCCGGCATTTGTCGCCATGCTCGAGGCTGCGCAGGCGGCCTACGCGGCAGCAGAGTGGGAGGCGGCAAGCCTTCGCGAGGCGACAGTCGAAGCCGGCGCCAACGTCGGGATCGCCAACCTCGGCAAAGCTCAGGCCCCCGTTCGACTGGCCGTCACAGGCCGGGCGGTGGGGCCGCCACTGTTCGAGTCCCTGGCGCTCCTGGGCCGACGGAAAACGCTTGAGCGGGTGGGTGCGGCGCGCCAGCGCGCCCTCGGCGAGGACGCGGCCGGAGCCACTTAGCGACCCCGGGCTGCTGCATCCCCTTGGGCTTCGAGGCGCGCCCGAGAGACATTATTAGTGCCTGATGCCGAGCCCCGAAGCCTCGTAGATCGCATCGATCACCCGCATGTTGGCGATGGAATCCTCTCCACCCGTGGGTGCGGTCTCCCCGGCCGTGACGATGCCGTAAAACGCCCTCAACTGGTGCACATAGCTCGTGGGCGTGTCGAGGACCTCGTCAACTTTCGTACCGTCGGCGAGCGTGGCCAGGATACGGTGCCCCAACTGGGGAGCCATCGGGTTGAGGACCTCCACCTGGCCATCTCGCCCCACAACGAGCAAGGTCATCGCCTGGGGCCAAATGGTCCTCTCCTCCACCATGCTCGACGAGACCGTGGCAGGTATACCACCCGGGAAGGACAGCTCTGCCCTCATGGACGCATCGACACCCCGCGGCCCTTCGACGGCGCTCGCCTTCAGGACCAGCGGCTCGGTACCTACAACCGTCCTTACCATGTGGGCGCAGTAACAACCGAGGTCCATAAACGAACCGCCGGCCAGCTCGAGCTCCCAACGCACGTTGGGTTGCGGTATATGGGCGTGGAAATGTGCCTCTAGGCGCTGCAGTGGCCCGATCTGCTTACTGAGCTCGAGCATCTTGGCGGCGACAGGGTGATAGCGCCAGTGGAAGGCCTCGACCAAGACGCGGTCCTGGCGCCGCGCCGTGGCCACCATTTCCTCGGCCTGGGCTGCATTTGAGCCGAGCGGTTTCTCGCAAAGCACGTGGTGGCCGGTTTCGAGCGCGGCAATGGCCCATTTTGTATGCAGTGAATTGGCGAGCGGGACATATATCGCATCGAGCGAGCTGTCCTCGAGGAGCGCCTCATAAGTTGGGTACGCCCTTTCGAGGTCGTAGCGCTCGGCAAACTCCTTCGCGCGAGCTGGATCTCTCGCCGCTACGCCCACAACTTCGACTTCGTCGACCGACTGAGCCGGCACAGCAAGCGCTGTGCTGGCGATCCCGGCGGCCCCGATGATCCCCATCCGCATCATGTTGTGCTCCGATCAGGCGCGCTCAAACCTCCAGGACCGAGAGGATAGCCGGGCGCACCTCGCCCGGCCACGTCCGGGCTCGGGCACTGGTCCGCTAACATAAGGCTCTGCCCGTTCGGGGGTGGTGTAATCGGCAGCACGTCAGGTTCTGGCCCTGTTAGTGGGGGTTCGAGTCCTCCCCCCCGAGCCACTCCCCCCCGAGCCACGTTTGCCGAGCTCAGGGGGCCTTGTAGGGGTCCTCTCAATAGGCCAGACCTCATAGCCTCCTTTTCACGGGGCCGTGTCACCTGCACTTGGATGTTTAGGTCCCGCCTATGGCCGGCCCGCCAAGGTCAGCCGACGTTGTCCAACATCGCGCGAGCAAAGGCGACGGCACGGGTCTCCCCTCCACCAAACACGAGGAGCTTGACAGCGTACTGGGCTCCGGAGAAGAGCCCGAGGGAGAAATCAAGTTCGCCGTACCCCGCTGCGAAGGCGGCCGGCGTGCCCCACAGGGCACCGTGCCCGAGCGATGCCACCGGTGTCCCGGGTGCGAACTGCGGCGACATCGTCACCGGGCCCTGCGAGAGGATGAAGGTGAACTCGCTGCTCTCCTGGCTGGCGGCGTAAATGCACTCCCGGGCTTCAGGAAGAGAGCCCGGTGAGCCGTAGCTCAGATGGGTGGCGGCGTCGGCCTGCGCTACGGTGAGGAGGAGGCAGGGGTTCTGGAAGTACTTGGCGACCGGTCCGCTCGTCGGCGCGGGCGCAGTGGTAGTTGTCGTGGGGGGCGGGGTTGGGGAGGGCCCCGGTCCCGTGGGGCGGAGGTGGTGCCCGTCGGGCTCGGCGAAAGCGCCGATGTCGGCCGCCAACGTGGCGAGCAGGGCGGCGAACGGGATGCCGATCTCAGCCGTGTCGAGGAGGCAGTCATCGAGGAGGGCACCGTTGGTGATCCCCGCTCTGCGGCAAGTCCCCTCGAGCTTGGTGAGCTCCGGTGGTGAGAGGCCCGGGAGCACCTTGATGTCGGTCGCGACCTGGCTCGGGAAACCCGCTACTTGGTACGAGCGCGTGCTCTTGCCGCTCGGATAGGTGAACAGCGATGTCGCCGGCTTGACCTCCCAGGTCGGGGCGAAAGTACCGTACAGCGCACGGAAGCCGGCGGTCGTGCTCGAGCCCTCCCCCCGAGCCACCCGCGTAGCCACAAAGCCCCAGGTCGGCGACCTGGGGCTTTGTGTTACAGATAACGTGCGGGGCTCCACGACCCGCCCGCGCTGGGGCTATTTCGCGTCGTAGACGTGCGTCGTGACGGTGGAGAAGTAGTTGGTGCTAAGGCCACTCACGCTCACTGTTGAAGGCGTCAACCAGATCCCGTAGGTGTTACCGAGGATCCGGTTGCCCTTGACTGTGAAGTGGTACATAGTGGCGTCCGACCAGATGAGGATGCCGGTCGTCTCGTGGTCTATCGGTTTTGTGTCCGTGCCGTCGGCGTGGTCGACGTTGTTCACCCCGATCGTGTTCCCAACAAAAGCGTTGCTGTTCACGTAGGCATTCGCCTGGTGGCTGTGGACAGAGATGCCGGCGAGGCCGTTGCCCTCGATGAGGTTGCCCTCGATGAGGTTTCCGTATGATGCTGTGAAGCTCTCGGGCGCGAATATGCCGATCCCCGCGCCGTAGCCCTTTACGCCGTTGGCGATCACTTCGTTGTCGATCACCTGGTTGGCGTACACGCCACCGAAGCTGGGGTCGAGTTTCCCGGTCTGCGGGTTCAGGGCCAGGTTGTGGCCGGGCAGGGTGATCCCGCAGTCCTTGGTATTGCCTTCTACGTAGTTCCCCTCGATCAGGTTGTTGTGGCTCGGGCCGAACTCGTCGGTAACGAGGATCCCGCCAGCATTGGCAACCGACCTGTTGTCGATGACCTGGGAATAGGCAACGCTCATGAGGTGGATCCCTTCCCCGCAGTCCGAACCACCCTTGGGAGTGCACTCGCGGTAGGGCGAGGTCGCTTTGTTGAACCCTTGGTCGTTGCCAGTGACGAGGTTGTCCTCAATCGTCACGTGCGTGATCGGTTGACCCGTAAAGAGCTGCATTTTCGCGACGACCGGGCCTTTGATGGGGTTGGGCTGGACGGCGAGGATCCCCTCGCCTTGGGCGTCCTCGACGGTGAAGCCTTCGACCGTCACGCGTGACGCCTCGATAGTGATGCCGTTGTACAGGTCCTGGCCGACCAGCGCCCCCGTCGCCGTCCCGGGCAGCCCTGCCGCGTCGATGGTGGCCGACTCGCCGACCAAGGTCACAAAAGGCACCCGGATCACGACGTCTTCCCTGTAGGTGCCGGCGCACGCAACTACGGTGTCGCCGGGCAAGGCATTTGCCATAGCGGCGTCGATAGTCGAATAGGCGGCTGTGGCGCATGAGGTCCCTGCCGCTCCTGCAACCGCAGTTGGGGAGACGTAGATCGTGGCAGCTGCGGCCGAGGCCGAGGCCGCAGGCATGCAGGCAAAGGCCGTAGCGCAAAGTAGTGACGAGGCACCCGCCGCTGCGCGCCGTCCAAATGACGTGTGGAACATCGGCACTTTCCGTCCTCCTAGCTCCGATTGGGCCCCGAGGAGCCCGCAGCCCATGGCTGGGCCAGAGGTTAGGTTAGCCAGAGCTGGCAAGTCTGGCCAGCTTGGGAAAACACCGTTCGTCGGTCGCCACCACGTTGCCCTGAAGCGGCGACGCCCGCTCGGCCCGGCCAGGGCGCCTCACGCGCCGAAGTGCAAACGGCGCGCCCGGATCGGCATAGTGACGACTATCGGCGGAGCTGCTGTGTTCACGTTCGCGGTCGCCATGCGAGGTCCGGAGCACTTGTCCTGGCCGCTCTACCTCGGCCTCATGCTCCCGGCGCTCGCCGTGGCCGCCGGCCTCGCCCTTACCTCACGCTCGCCCAGGTACCGGGACGACCGCTTGAGCGTGTTCTACGTGTGGGTCTTCGCCGTGATCATCCTCATCTCGGCGTCGGTGGCACTGACTGGGGGTGGCCGGTCGAACCTCTACCTCCTCTACGTTGGCCCATTGCTTTTCGGCGCCAGCTTCTTCCCCGTACCCGCGCAGCTTGTGCTGGCCACGTGCTCTGCGGCGGGTTACCTAGCGGCTGTGGCATCCAACAACTGGGACCTCTCGACCTCGACGCTCCTCGTGCGCGCGACGACTCTGGCACTGATTGCTGCGATTTCTAACTCGCTTACTGCCGAGGCGGAGCGCACCACAGCCGAATCCGCGCGCCGCGCGACCCTGTTGGCAACAGTTGCCGAGGCTGCTCGCGACCTGAACGTCCTTGACACCGACAAGGTCTTCGACTCGGTGATGACCTCGATGAGCCAAGCCCAGAGCAGTACAAGGGGGCCCAACCGCCGCTCGACGCCGGCATCGTCGGCCGCGTTAGCGAGGCGAGGGCAACAGTGGCACTGACCGGCGAGGAGGTGCGGGACTACGTCGTCCCAGTCCTCAATTTGCGCCCGGGCCGCGTGCTGACCGCACTCGGCCCAGTGGACCTCGAGGCCCTCGACCTTCTGGCCAGCGTCGCGAGCCACGGGCTCGAAGTCGCAACGCGCTACCGAGAGGTTTCCGAGAGCGAGGCACGAAGCCGTTACCAGGCCTACCACGGCGACCTCACGGGGCTCGCGAACCGCAGCCTCCTCCAGCTGAGCATGCGCGAGGCGCTCAGCCATAGCGACGGGCGCGACTATCAGGCAGCGGATGGCTATTGGCGCCGAGCTCCCGCGAGCAGTCGAGGCCGGCAACATGTCCGTGCACTACCAACCGATTTTTGACCTCGCCACACGCTCTATCGCCGGATTTGAGGCATTGCTCCGCTGGCGCCACCCGCGTCTTGGCAATGTCTCGCCCGCAGAGTTCATACCACTGGCAGAAGAAACTGGGGCTATTGTCCCACTCGGCCGCTGGGTGACGCGCCAAGCTTGCGCCGAACTGCGCGCACTTCGCAACGAGGACAGTGCCTGGCACGGGTTGAGCATGAGCGTCAACCTTTCCGCGCGTCAGCTGGCGAGATCCTGAACTTGTCGAGTACGTCCTCGAAACGCTCGCGGTGACGGGTGTACCGCCATCTCAGCTCACGCTCGAGATCACTGAGTCGAGCCTCCTCCAAGACGCCGACAGCTCGCACGCGAAAGTCGCCGCTCTTAGCGCCCTCGGGGCCCGTATCGCTCTTGACGACTTCGGCACTGGTTATTCGTCGTTTGCGTACCTTCAGCAATTGCAGGTTCGTTGTCTCAAGATCGACAAGTCATTCGTCGACGGCCTCTCCGCCGAACCTGGCAAGGACACTAGGACGGAACCAAAGCTTGTCCGCAGCATTGTCGACTTGAGCGACGCACTGGGCCTGGAAACCATTGCGGAAGGAACCGAGACTGAGGACCAGTTCGAGGCACTAGGCCGGCTCGGCTGTCAATTCGGCCAAGGGTTCGTGTTCTCGCCCGCCGTCCCACCGGAGGACATGCGCTCTTTGCTGAGGACTTTTTCCGCCTCTCTGCGCCCCGCCGAAAAGGCTCTAGGCTCCTCGCAGCGGTGAGGGCGGCGCCGGCTGGCCCGTCGCGAGTGTTGTGCTCGGTGAGGCGCCCCGCCTCTCCAGCCAAGATGCCGCCCTCCTTGCTCCGCGGCTGTCGAGGACAAGCTGCTGAAATAAGAAGTCTGCTTCGCCCACCGCTCTGTCGCGGATCTCAGCACGCGCTCTCCGCCCAGCCGCGTCCACATGGACCGTCGCGAGGTGAAAGGCTCGCTGAAGAGGACCTTGCACCCACCGAACGCTTTGCACCTTTTCGAGCGGGACCCACGTCGTGACTTTCCGCAGGCGTCCCGACGCGGACGCGACTACCCGGCCATCAGAACCGGCTGACAAGAAATGGTAGAGGAGCGGTGATTTCCAGGCGGCCCTGCGCGGGGGCGGTTGCAGTGGGAACTGCCTCAACCCGAGCAGGTCCGAGAAAAGCCGGTCTGCCATTTCGCTTCGCCCCACAGGCAAAAGTGCCTTGGTGACTCGGGACGACCGTGTACCTTGTTCTTCGCCCGGCGAGCCGGCGACGTCGACCTCGAGGCTGCACCAACCAAGCATCCTCCAGACAAGAGGCTCAACCTTCCTGACAGCCTGGACCCGGGCAACGGGGACAGTTTCTGAGACCGTCGAAAGCAGGCCGTGCTGGAGACGTATCCCGTCGGGTGCCAAACCCACGGTAAAGCCGTACTGAGCGGCCACCCGTCGCCAGGTTGCCCGGGCAAAGCCGATCAGAGCAAGCAGGAAAGTGCCTGCCCCGACAGTAGAAGATGCCGCGGGCGAGCTCGACGACGCCGCGGCAAAAAGCACGATGACAAGCGCCAGGCAGGTGAGGACGAGCGCAGTCGCACCCGTAAGTACTGACGAGGCCACGAGCTGTCCCGTGGGGACCGCAGCGATTGGGCGCTCAGCCGGTTGCGGTGTCGACTGGTCCAAGCCGTGGTGGCCGGCTAGGAGCCTTGCTCGCAGGTCCCAGGCGACTGGCTCGGCCAAATAGGCCAGCCGCCCACCCGAGCGAGCCGAGCCCGCCAGCCGCACGCGCAGCTCCGCGAGGCCAAAAGCCCTTGCCAAGAACGGTTTCAGGACGTCAACAGCTTGGATGCGGGCCAAGGGCAGCTTTCGTGCGTCGCGCCTAAAAAGCCCAGTTTCTATGTGTAACGTGCTGCCGTCGAGCGCCCAACGAGTGACCAGGTAGCGGACGGCGCCGAGGACAACGCCGATGAGGGCGAGGGCGCCAGCCGCGATCACCAAGGCCAAGTCCCCGCTACCTCCCTGCCTGATCGTCGCCTGTTCGGCAGCCACGACTGCGAAGACGAGGAGCAAGCGCCCGCCGCCAACGACGGGCGTCAGCGGGTGGAGCTTTTGCCATGAAGGAGGACCGTGGAGGGGAGCTGCAACCGCGTTCACAACCCCGCCGCCCTCGCCTCCCCGAGCTCCGCGAGCCGGTCCCGCAGCCGAGCGGCTTCGTCCCGCTCTAAGCCGGGGATGCGCGCGTCGCTCGCAGCCGCTGCAGTGTGCAGCTTGACCGTCGCCAACTTGAAAGCTCTTTCGACCGGCCCGGCGGTTACGTCGACAAACTGCATGCGCCCATACGGCACAACGGACTGGCGGCGGAACATAACGCCCCGGGAGACGACGAGGTCCTCATCCCTCTCCTGGTACCGCCATGCGCGGTAGCGACGGTAGACGCCATAGAGGAGCAGGGCGCCAAGGGCCGCAGCGCTCCCGGTCCCGCCCCCCGCTAAAGCGGCCGACCGATTGGAGGCCCCCTCTGCCAACGCCAAGGCCATGACCGCCAACGTGCCGAGGACGACTTCCAACCCGCGCATCTGCCACAGACGCGGCGAAGGTGCTCGCCACCCTGGCTCGTTTGCCCCGCTCCCGCTCAGGTGCACGCTTTGACCGTAGTCTAAGCAGTCGCTGCGCCACGACGATCTTCGGGCTCTACTTGCCTAACGCTGCCCTACCCCCGCGCTCTCGCACCCGGCGCTCGGCCATGCCGCTGACCCGCTACTCCAGCGCGGGTTCAAACCCGAGCTCACTCTCGGTAAGTTCAGCCTCATCGGTACTTGCAAGCTCGATAACACGGCCTTTTCTGGGAGCCCTGCGCAACCAGGTCCGTGAACTGAGGGCGCCGCCCAAAACGGCTGTGGCGAATAACATGAACATCGTCCAACCGGCCGCGCCGCCTGGGTGGCCTCCCGAGCTCAGCGGGCCCCGCAAGGCCAAGAACAGGCTACCGAAAAGAGAAACGCCGCTCACGAGGGAGAGCTGTTGGACCGTGGCCACGACCCCGCTTGCGTCGGCTGCGTCAGCTGATGCCACATTTGCCAAGGCGGAATTGAACAATGGGGTAAACGAAGTCCCGAGCCCAGCTCCGGCTATGGCGAAGAGAACTTCGAGAAGGGTACCCCCCGAGCCGCCCCCACGGAGCTCGAGGGCAATCGCACCGTACCCAACGGCTGCGCCCACAAGCCCGCAGGTTGCAGCAATTTTGGCCCTCTCCCCGCCGACCCGGCGAGAACCGAGGCTTGCGAACGCGAAGGTCACCGCACCTGGGAGGAACGCAAGACCAGTCTGCAGGGGCGAGTCCCCGACGTGTTGCTCCAAATAGAGCACCATCGAAAACAGGTACCCACCGTAAGTCGCCATCGCGAGCCCGATAGAGCCGAGGGACAGCGCAAAGGACTTTGCCTTGACAACCCTTGCGGGCACCATGGGGGTGCCGCCTCTGTGCTCCACTCGCCTCTCGACAAGCACGAACAGAGCGAGGGCGGGCGCCGTCGCCGCGAGCGCCACGATTGCCCAGATCGGCCAATTTTCTTGGTGGCCCATGACTACCGGCACCACGAACAAGACAACAGCTATTGCGAGTGAGATTAGCCCGACGAAGTCCAAGTTGCGCCTCGTAGGAGCGCCCCCGGCAGGCAGGATCCGCAGGCCGACCCAGAACAGGACTGCGCCGATGGGGACATTTAGCATGAAAACTGGGCGCCAGGACTCAGAAAAAAGGTTGGCACTCAACAAGGCGCCCCCCACGACTTGCCCGAAAACAGAGGCGCTCGAGATGACAGCGGCATACCGGCCAAATACCTTTGGCCTCGCGGGACCGCTGAAGGTCATCTGCAAAAGGCTGAGGACTTGCGGCATCATGAGTGCCGCCCCTGCCCCCTGGAGCACGCGCAACCCGATGAGGGCGGGCGCATCGGGTGCCAGCGCGCAGCCGAGCGAGCCGAGGCTAAAAACCGCAACGCCGGCGAGGAATACCCGCCTGAACCCGAACATTGCGCCCAACCGCGCGCCGGTCACTATCAGCACGGCGTAGGCCATCGTGTAGGCGCTGATGATCAGTTGCAGCTCAGCGCCCGTCGCGTGGAGGTTGCGCTCCATCACCGGCCCGGCGACGTTGACGATGGTCACATCTAGCACTGCCATGAAGACCGCCGTGAGAAGGACCGCGAGGAGGGCTGTCGAACGCGCAGTGCTTGCGCCCGGCTGTGCTGGCTGGGCTTGTGCCGGCTGGGCTTGTGCCGGCTGGGCTTGCGCTGGCTGGGCTTGTGCCGGCTGGGACTTGTCCCGCACGTAGGGCAGGGCTTGCATGACTTGGGGCGCCGGCCGGCCATCTCGCGTCATCGTGGATGGCTGGACGAGGTTGCGGTTGGTCATGTGAGCAGCCTGCCCACCGTCGAGGACAGCTCCAGACCTCAATGGCTCCCCGACCTGGCCCACCCTCGTGACCTGACGGGCGTCCGCAGCACGTGCGTGATTGTCGCTCATGGGCCCATGCTGGGGCATTCCTGAGCCAACAGATGAGAGCCCCTTCATACTGGTATTAGGACTACCTGGCACAAGTACCGGTTGGCTGCCAAGAATGGTGCCCGTGACGCTAAGACCCGTGAACGACCCTGACAGCACCGGCAGGCCGAGCCGCAAGCGCGGCCGAGGGCTTTCTCTGGTGCGGGACGCCTCAAGAGCTCGGGATCTGCCCCTGGTGGCGGGCACGCCCTTGGTGCAGGGTGCGCCAAGGGCGGACGGGGCCCTGGCCTCGGAACCTGCCGAGCTTCCTCTCAGGGAGCCGGTGCTCCCGTTGCCTGCCAGCGGGGGTACCGTCGGTGTCGCGAGGCGGAGCGACCTTGCTGCGTTCCTGCGTAACCGGCGCGAGCGCGTCCAACCCGAGCAGGTAGGCCTCATGCCCGGGCAGCGCCGCCGGGCCCTGGGCCTGCGGAGGGAGGAGGTCGCCATGCTCGCGGGCGTCGGTGTCACCTGGTACACCTGGCTCGAGCAAGGCAGGCCGATCAACGTCAGCGCGAGCGTCCTCGAATCGGTTTCTAGGGCTCTGCACTTGGACCGCACGGAGAGCCGGCATCTCTTTCAACTGGCGGGCCTCGGGGACACCGCTATCGGTGAGGAGATCGCTGAGGCGCCTCCGGACCTCCTCCAGCCCGTCCTCGACGGCCTTGTGCCGCTGCCCGGCTTCGTTCGGAACAGCCTCTACGACATCCTCGCTTGGAACGCTCCCTTCGCTGCCCTTTTCCCAGGGTTAGTGGCGTTACCGCCAAAGGAGCGCAATACTTTGCGGGCCGCGCTACGTATGGGAGTACAGCAATGTGGCTGCTGCGCCGTTTTTGTGAACCGTGAAGCGGCGGTTCAGCGAATGGTTGCAAGTTTTCGGGCAGATTACGCTCGGCACCTCAGGGACTCGGCCTGGGTCGAAATGGTGGCAACGCTCAGGCAGGAAAGTGATGAGTTTGCTCGGCTCTGGGACAGCCAGGACGTGGCGGCGCCGGTCGACTACGTGAAGGTGTTCCGGCATCGCGAAGTCGGCGATGTCTCCTTCAACACGATCAGCTTCGCACCGCGGACGCACCCGGGAACCTTCATGGTCGTTTACCTGCCTGCAGACGAGATCAGCAAGGAGCGAGCACAGAGGCTGTTGGCATTGCCGGACAGGGAAGGCCTCTGCCGCTAAGCCTTGCGGTTGCAAGCCTTCGCGCCACGAGGGGAACCGGCCCTGTTGACTGCACGGACGGGCAAACCTCCGAGGGTGGCACTGCGGCACTTTCTGGGTGTTAACGAGTGCACCTGCCGCGCTAGATGTACCTTTTCCACCCCTGTGTTGCGCCAAGGTAGCGCCAGACCGCCGAGAGAGATCTTGATCGGGGCGCAGCGAAGCACTCTCCACGCGATCGGCCACCCAAAGCCGATGCGTTCGGTTTGAAATGCCCGAGCGCGCCACGACGCCGGCGCGCTGCCCACCTCCCGTGGGCCCGTGACCAGGTCATCGCCTAGACTTGGTGCACTTGGCCCCATCGTCTAGTGGACTAGGACACCACCCTCTCAAGGTGGAGACACGGGTTCGAACCCCGTTGGGGCTGCGGAGAAAAGCCGCGCCGGCTTTTCGCAGCCGCAGTGCCCAGTTCTGTGCCGACCGGTA
>Ga0335074_10002936_pt1 | contig 23265 bp, 25 predicted proteins | sample Lox_Sample_23_FD_206715 | JGI IMG/M metagenome (GOLD analysis project Ga0335074, IMG submission 206715) | Soil microbial communities from Loxahatchee National Wildlife Refuge, Florida, United States - Lox_Sample_2.3 | ecosystem: Environmental > Terrestrial > Soil > Wetlands | place: USA...
CGTCGGGACGATCAGCATTGCCAACAACTCGGTGATGTTCGGGAACATCCCGGATCTGCCGCTGACGGGCCTCACCGTCGTTCTGAACGGCGGAGCCAACGCGCTCTACGAGACGTCGTGCTCTCCCCCGACTGGGACGGTCATGGCCGCGTTCACGGGTCAGACCGGAGCCTCGGCCACCAGCGATGCGCCGGTCACGGTCGCCGGTTGCGCAGTCGCGGCAACGCCCGGCCCGCCGACGGTTTCGGGCGGTTCGTTGTCTGGCCTGAAGACCGGCAGCGGGAAGCTCAGCTTCACGCTGGCGGCGGGCAAGAACGCGCCAAAGCTCGTCTCGTTCACGGTTGGTCTTCCAAGCGGCCTCAGCTTCAACAGCAAGACGTTGGCCAAGGACGTCTCCGTGTCCGGCGGCAAGGTCAAGAGCGTCAAGCTCAGCGGCGGCAAGCTCGTGGTCACGCTGACGTCAGCCGCCTCGCAGCTGAAGGTGACCGCGAAGTCCCTGAAGGTCTCGTCTGCTCTGCAGAAGAAGGTCAAGGACAAGAAGGTCAAGTCGCTGACCGTGAAGATCAGCGCCAAGGACAGCAGCGGCAAGAGCACGGCGCTCTCGCTGACGGTGAAAAAGCTGTCCTAGGCACCCGCCCGTCCCCTTGCGAAGGCCTCCGCCGCCGAGATGGCGGCGGGGGTCCCGCCAGGGCACCGGCCTACTCGGCGCGCTAGGTTTCCGGTCGGCCGTGCTCCGGGATCGCAGCCGTGTGCTGGATCCGGTCGTAGTGACGGCCTGCCTCTCCCCTCCCGAAACCACCCGACCACGCGCCCGGTGGGGCGCCAGCATGGCCAACTTCACTTTCCGTGCATTGATCGACGCACCGATCGACACCGTCTTCGACGTCCTCACGGATCATCGTGGCTACGCCGACTTCACGCCGCTTCGCTCCGTCAGCCTGGAACGGGAGGGAGAGCCGTCGCCCAACGGCGTTGGGGCGATCCGAGTCCTGCGGCTGCTCGGCCCGCCGCTGCGCGAGGAGGTGACCGAGTACGTGAGGCCGTCCCGCTTCGCCTACCGGCTTCTTTCGGGCGCGCCGGTACGCGACCATGTGGGCACCGTCGATCTGCGTCAGGAGGCGAGCGGGACGCGCATCGTCTACGAGTTGCAGACGTTTCCAACTGTGCCCGGCCCGCTGTCACCGGCAGTCGCCGTGCTCGCACGTCTGACCGTCGGACAGCTCTTCAACGGCATCAGGAAGCGCTCGGAGCAACTGGCTGCAGGCGGGGGCTGAGCGAGGAGTCGCGGTCAGCGGCCGGCGCAAAGCTCACGCGGCTCGGTCCAGCGACACCGATTCTTCGTACCGCGTGCCTGCCACCGGCGCACAGAGCGGGCAGGTCGACCAGTCGAAGGGCTGTGTGATCCCGCGCAGGCGCCGATCGTTCTCGTGCCACTCCCGGTTCAGGTGGCGACCAATCACCACCGCCGCAACGACGCCGGCGCCCGACGCTTTTAGTGCCGCAGCCGCGCTCTGCGAGCTCGCGCCCGTTGTCCACGTGTCGTCGATCAGCAGCACGCTGGCTCCCTCCAGCCGTCTCGAGGCGTGGAACCGATCGGGCTGAAAGCTCCGCGGGGCTGCTGGAACCAGCGTGCGCCGAAGGAGCCGGACGTGCCGATCACGGGTCGGGGCTGCCAGTTCTCCGACGATGCGCCGGAGCTGGTGGTGCTCATCGCGCGCTCGGTCGCTCGACGGGACCGTCGTGACCAGATCGAACGCGGGGACCCCCACCGCGGCGGCGACGCACTGCTCGTGGCCGGAAAGGAAGCGCCAGAGGACGGCCGTCAGCTCCAGCGTCGCGCGATCGGCGACCACCCCCGTCGTCCGCTTGTAGTTGGCAAGCGCGCGATGGAGCTCTTCGTGCGCGACGCTGTAGGAGATGGGGACGACGAGATCGAGCCGCTGCTCGCCTGCCGCACACGCGTAGCAGCGGTCATATCCGCGCGTGAAGTTGAAGCACTCGCGGCAGACGCCCGGGCCATGGCGCGGCGAAAGCATGTAGCTCGGCGCAGTCGACGTCAGCTCGCCGACGCTGCGCCTCGATCTCCTCCGCTCGAGCTCCATGCGACCCCCCCGTCTATACAGCGAGCTCACGCTCGGGTTCGGCACCGGGCTGCGGGGTGGCGTCGTTGGAGACCTGAGCAACCGCGTGGTCCTGCACGGCAGTCAGGACTTCGACAGCCTCCGTCGCGACCACCACCCCTGGACGGGCAGCGAGCTCCTGAGCCCACGGCTGACTGAGCAGGGGGGCCATGAGCACGACTAAGCGCTTCTGCTCGAGTGCGAGCCGGGCCTGAATCCGCGTCCCGCTCGTGGGCGAGGCCTCGACGACTACCGTGGCTAGGGAAAGACCAGCGGACACGGCATTGCGCAGCGGGAAGGAGCGCCGCGTGGGTGGGCTCTCGGGCCAGAACCGAGACACGACCGCGCCACAGCGGGCGATGTGGCGCTGGAGCGCGGCGTTCTGCCGCGGATAGCAGTGGTCAAGCCCCGTCCCCACCACTGCGACCGTGCGGCCACCACTTCCAAGGGCCGCATGGTGGACAGCCGTGTCGATCCCGGCCGCCAGGCCGGAGACCACTGTGTAACGGTCCTCCACGAGCAGAGCCGTGATGGCCTGCGCAGTCCGTATCCCGCCCGGGGTGGGCTGTCGCGTTCCCACCACAGCCACAGCTCGTTCGTCGGCGATCGTCCACTGGCCCGCTGCGAACAGCAGGGGCGGCGGATCGCTGGTGCGTCGTAGGTTCCCCGGGTACTCCGGGTCGAACACACTCAGGACGCTGATCCGCCGCTGCTGCCAGCCGGCGATCTCTTGCCGTGCACGCTCCAGCGATTCCGTGGCGAACAGGCCCTGCGACGCGGCGAGCGCGGCCGCTGCGCTGCCGGCGGATCGAACCGCCTCGCTATGACGCGACCAGGCTCCGGGACCGACGAGCAGAAGGGCGACCAGAGCTGCTGTTTCGGTCCGATCGGTCACGACAACAACCGTATCGAGGCGAACGGACGTTCGTACTCGGGTAGCGTGGATGTTTCGCCAGCGCGATTACTCCGCCGGGGTGGCGGAGTCATCTGCAAGCGGCTGCTCTTCGCTGACCGATCCCTCGGCGTCGGCCGATTGGGAATCGGTCGGAACCGCCCCCTCGACCAACCTGGGAGTCGGGGCAACGGCGACCGTGACCGGCTCGGGAGCGGGCGATTCGGCGGACATGGTCGTGGTAGCCGGCGTGATCGGCGCGCCCTGGGCGGGCAGCGTCGACTGAGCGGGCGTACCGCTGTGCAAGTCGTCGTCGAGGCCTGACAGGGCCCCGCGGAAGTCGCGGATCCCCTTACCGAGGGAACGCCCAACCTCGGGAAGACGCTTCGGTCCGAGTACGAGAAGGGCCACCACCAGAATGAAGATCAGGTGGGTGGGCTGGAGTACGTCGCCAATCACCGTACAGAGCTTAGCTCGTGCCCTTCGCCGCGTCGAAGCTCGTGCCGTGTTGCCGCTCAATTTTGAACGGAGGGCACCTCCGTCGGGGGTGGCTTGCGGGCCACCCCCGACGGCGCCAGCGCGATTACTGGGACGCGCCCACACTGCCGCCGATCGCCGTTGTCGTCGACTGGCCGCCGCCGATCGCGCTGTTGCCGCTACCACCGCCGAACGAGTAGCCGCCCGCGCAGTGGGCCCCAGACGGGCAATCCGGCACCGACGAGGCCGACGGCGTCGACGGGAAAGCCACAGTGCTGGTCCCGGAAGCCGTCGTGACCTCTGCATTCGTCGCCGCGACCGTGCCTGGCCACCAGGCCAGGTACCAGCCGTTGGCGACTGTCGCCTGCACGGAGCTGCCGTCGCTGCCTTCGATCGTCACCGCGGTCACGCCCGCGCCGATCCGGCCGTCAACGAGCGTCAACGCGTTACCGGCGGAGTCCCGCATGCCAAATCCACGCGACTGGATCTGGCCCGCCGCGACGCTGGCGGGCGTCGCCGAGGTGGCCGTGGAGGACATCGAGACCCCGTTGCCGGTGAGGCACACGTCGCTGGTGTCCGAGTCGGCGTAGATCGAGGCCGTGTACGGGCCGCGCGAGTCGGTCAGAACCGGGCTCCCGAGACCCTGCCCGCAGGCCTGTGCGGCCTGGGCGAGCTGGCCGGGCGCCGGGGTGGTCGGCGTCGGTTGCCAGCCCGCGAACGCCGGCGCAGCGCTCGAGCTGAGAGTCACGATGACGGCAACCGCCCCGGCCACCCCGCTGGCACCAAGAACACCGATCGCCGGAAACTTCCTGATCCGGCGCCGGCGAGGGTGATAGTCGATCGCGCGCAGACGGGCGAACGAGTCTGGATCGAGCTGCGCGGCGCGCTGCGACAGGGCTTCGCGCAGACTCTGTTCGAGTTGATCGGGCATTGCGTTCAGAGCTCCCGTATTGGGTTGGGGGTTGGCGCGAGCGCCTCGCGCAGCCGCGCGAGTCCGCGCGAGGCGTTGCTCTTGACGGTCCCCGGCGAGCAGCCGAGGACCTCGGCCGTCTCGGCCTCGGTCAAGTCGTTGAAGTACCGTAGGACAAGCACGGCCCGTTGGCGTGCGGTCAGGCCTGCTAACGCGTCGAGCAGCTCGGCACGCGCCTCGAGCCCGGCGAGCAGATCCCGAGCCGGTCCGTCGAAGCCCGCCGACACCCCGTCGAGTTCGCCGCGGCGCCGGGCACGACCGCGGGAATCGTCAAGCGCCAGGTTGACCAGGATCCGCCGCGCGTACGCCCGGGGCTGCGCCATCCCTCGCACGCGTGGCCACCGCCGCGCGACCTTCAACAGGCAATCCTGGACGAGATCCTCGGCCTCGCCTGCATCCCATGTGATCAGGTAGGCCGTCCTCAGCAGCTGCTCGAGGTTGCCGGCCACGAACTCGTCGAAGTCGTCCATCACCCCATATAACCCCCGACGGACGGAGAATGGTTCCCGCGTGTCAAAGCGCGGCAGCAGCCGACGCCTGCGCACGGCGTTCAGGCCGATCCGGGAGCATCGGCGCGGGGGTACCAGAGCTGACTGCGATACTCAGCTACAGCGATGGATTTGGCGCTCGTGAACTTCGACGATCCAGCTGAAGTACGCACGTTCGAGAGAGGGAAGTTCGAGCTCTACAGGGTTGGTCCGACAACGGTAGGCCGAGCGACGTACGAGCCCGGCTGGAAGTGGTCGGAGCACGTCGGGCCGTTGACCGGTGAGACGTCGTGCCAGGTCGAGCATGTCGGCTTCGTATTGAGCGGTCGGGACGTCGCCAAGATGGACGACGGACGTGAAGTCGTCATGGGCGCCGGGGATTTCTTCTACATCCCACCCGGGCATGACAGCTGGGTGGTCGGCGACAAGCCCTACGTCTCGCTCCACATTCTCGGCAGCGAGAAGTACGCAGTCTCATAGGCACCGAACAATTCTGCCCGGGAAGGTGACAGCCGCATTAGGCTGACCCATCTTGCCTGAACACCGAAGGGCGGAGGCGATGAGTGGACGGACCACACGGTTGGGCGCGGGGCTGGCTGCGTTCGCGCTGGCGATCCTGCTCGGCCCTGGGACCGCGCTCGCTTCGGCGCCCTACTCGGTGCATCTGACGGTACCCAGCTCCGTGAACAAGGGTGCGCGGATCATGGTCAAGGCGACGGGTAGCGCCCGCGAACGTTCGCGGCTCACGGTGTTCCTCGACACGGGCAATTGCGCCTCCAGTGCGGCCGCGGAGAGCGGGCACCCGCACTCGAGCAGGATCATCAATCTCGGCGTGGCGCACGGCTTCGCGAAGTCCCACACGTTGACGGCGAACGGCCTCGGTAAGCAGTACGCCTGCGCGTACCTGAACGCTCCGGCTTCGCGCACGAGAGCTCGAGCGCGCGCGTCCTTCACGGTCGTCGGGGCATCGACGCCGCCACCACCACCGCCACCCAACGTGAACGCCTGCACGCTGCTGAGCACCGCCGAGGCTACCCAGGTGACGGGAAACGGGGCGACGGCCGCAGCCGGAACCAATCCGAACGGCGACGACACCACGTGCAACTGGTATCCGACGAATCCGTCGAACGGCGACCTGCAGGTCGAGTTGATCTACTTCACCTCAGAGCCGGCCGGCTCCGCACAGGGGTTCGCGAGCGAGTACGACGAGAACTGCGCAGGAGAGCCCCAGCCGATCTCCGGGCAGAGCTACGTCGGCTACTACGACACCTGCACCGGGTTCGACGGCGTGTATGGCCAGATCGGGGGTACGGTGATCGGGGTGAGTTGGGACTCCGAGGGCGACTCGATGGCCACACCGCCCACCGAGTCCCTGCTCGAGTCCGAGGTAAGCGGCGTGTTCGGACGGCTCGGACAATGATCAACGCGGGTGTCTCATGATCCGGTACGTCAGATGGTCGACGCTGGGCCTGCTCGCGCTCGCGCTCGTGGCCGCGCTCGCCGTGCCAAGCCTTGCCGCCCAGCCGCGGGCGGGTGACTGCTGGGGCGGGGATTGCTACTCGGGCACGAGTCCGAAGGTCTACGACTCGGGCTTCGAGGTCGATAGCAACGTCCTCTACAGCATGCTGATCCAGGAAAGTTGCCTCGGTAGCTCCGGGCATGGCCGTAATGACTTCCTCGAGGGCTTCATGGAGATGAAGATCCACTCGAGCGGCGCCTTCTCCACGCCCGGTCAACACACCGTAACGATCCAGAATGACGCCGACACCTTGGACACGAGCACCACCGTCACCAACCTGCACGGGAAGTTCGTGACGCCGACCAAAGCCGTGATCACGCTGACGATCCACTACGGCAACTGCGGCACCAAGCACGTGACGGTGCTCGGTCACCATTAGTGTGCAGCGTTAGGTCGCGCTGGCACGCGCGGACGGCACGGCGTGCTCCAATGTACGCATCGACGGGTATCAACGAGGTAACGCGTCGTCACCCAGGAGAGTGTCGGAAGCGGCATAGCTCAAGGGCCTTTCGGGCCCCCACCGCAGGCCTTGGCGGCGGATCGGACTGCCGGGGATTGCAGGTTCACGCCGGGTAGGTAGACCACTGCGTTGCCGCCGGATCTGCTCAAGACTTTCGGGTCGGGGAAGTTCGGTACGCCGTGGTTTCGCATGCACTTGGCGAACTTGAGCCCGCGCTGCTGCTGCTGGACGGCTTGGGTCGGACTGGCGGGAATGGATTGCAGGTACTGATGGCACTTCGCACGGGCGGCCATGTACGCCGGCGCGTTAACCGTGATGCCGTTGACCGTGATGGTTTGCCCGCTCCCCTGGGTCAATATCCCGCTCCGGCTGAGGTCGGGGAAGTTCGGGACGCCGTTAGCACGCATGCACTTGGAGAACGTCTGGGTTGAGCCGGTGGATGTGGCGCTGCGGTTGGGGGTCGAAGCGCTCGGAACATGTGAGCCGCATGCGGCGATCGCGATCGTGGACGCGAGCATTGCAGCAGCGAGCAGCAGTTGCGAACGTCGCGAGCGCAGGTTGAGATGGTCGTGCATCGGGTCTCCTTAGAGGTGCGCAGAGCCGTGATTCGTCGGCCGGGGTGCTGACGCTACGGCCAGCTCGGGAACAGCTCGGTTACCGCGGCGTTTACCTGGCTGTTACCGGGGATCGGCGATCCTGTTGCGATGGCGTCCAACCGGATGTCTGCCAGTCGCCGCCCGGCTCGGCTCCGGACGCTCGCCCTGAACAGGCATCGATGAGGATCCTGCTGGTCGAGGATCATGCAGAGCTTGCCGAGACGATCGGCGACGTGCTTCGCAGCGAGGGGATGGCGGTCGACGTGGCACTAGACGGTCAGGCCGCGCTGGAGCACGCTGCCGTCTACCCGTATGACGTGATCGTGCTGGACCGTGACCTACCCGGCGTCCACGGCGATGAGGTCTGCCGCCGGCTCGTCGACCAGGGCAGCGAAAGCAGGGTGCTGATGCTGACCGCGGCCGGCACCCTCGAGGACCGCGTCGACGGGCTCGAGCTCGGCGCCGATGATTATCTGCCCAAGCCGTTCGCGTTCACCGAGCTGATCGCCCGCATCCGGGCGCTGTACCGGCGCTCCGGGCCGCCGCAGCCAACCATCCTGACATGCGGCCACCTGCGGCTTGACCCGGCTCGGCGGACCGCGATCAGAGCCGGCCGCAACCTGACGCTGAGCCCCAAGGAGTTCGCGGTCCTGGAGCACCTCATGTCCGCCAATGGGCGAGTTGTCCCGGCCGAGGAGCTGCTGCAAAGGGTGTGGGACGAGCAAGCGGACCCATTCACCGCCACAGTCAAGGTCACGATCGCCCGTTTACGAGGCAAGCTGGGTGACCCGCCGCTGATCGAAACGGTGCGCGAAGGCGGCTACCGGATCGACGGACCGTGATCGCCGGGCAACTAGCCCGTCTGACCCCCAACGCGTGGCTGCGCGCACCCCGCCCCACTGGCCGTCTGCGCCTCACCCTGCTCTACGGCACCCTCTTTCTGCTGTCCGGGACGGTGCTGCTGGCCGTCACCTACGTGCTCGCCGCGCACACGACAGCGATCACGCTTCCCGGCCCGAAGGGGACGGGCCTCAGCTACCTGACCCAAAGGCCAACCGTCACGCCACGGACGCTGACTGGAGCGCCTAACTACACAGTCCACCTCACCCCCGCCCAAATGGCGCAACAGCAAATCCAGGTCACGCACCTCCACGATCTCGCGATGCACCGACTACTAGCCTGGTCGGGACTAACGCTCGCGGTCACGGTCATCATCTCGCTCGGCCTCGGCTGGCTGGTCGCGGGCCGCGTGTTACAGCCTGTGCGGACGATCAGCGCCGCCGCCCGCCGGATCGGCGCCAACAACCTCAACGAGCGCCTACGCGGCGACGGTCCAGACGACGAGTTCCGTGACCTGGCGGCCACTCTCGACGACCTCCTCGAGCGGCTCCAGGCCTCATTCGACACCCAGCGTCGCTTCGTCGCCAACGCCTCCCACGAACTGCGTACCCCGCTCACGCTTGACCGCGCGCTGCTCGAACGGGCCCTACGAACGACCGATCCGACGCACGCTCTCTGGCGCTCGACCTGCGAGCGCCTCCTCGCCTCCAACGAAGAGCAAGCACGCCTGGTAGATGCGTTGCTCGTCCTTGCACGCAGCGACGGCGCGCTGGACCGTCCAGAACTCCTAGACCTTCAAGTCGTGATCGACAAGGTGCTCGCGACCCTTCAAGCCGACGCCGCCAGCCACGGAATCCAGATTCACACCAGCATGAGCCCGACCTTGGTCTCAGGCGACTCCCTCCTGCTGGAACGAGTTGTCCGCAACCTGATCGACAACGCGATCCGCCACAACATCTCGGGCGGCCAGGTCGACGTGAGCACGGAACTGCGCTCCGGCCGGACCGTTCTGATCGTCACCAACACCGGCCCGATCGTGCCCGCCAGCGATACCGACCGGCTCCTACAGCCATTCCAACGAGCGGGAACCGATCGCACCAATCAGCGGGACGGACTGGGCCTCGGACTGTCCATCGTCCAGGCCATCGCCAGCGCCCATCACGCCACCCTCCTGCTCGATCCACAACCAGCCGGCGGCCTACGCATCGAGGTGACCTTTCCAGCCATAAGCGCCCACGACGAGGAACTGACAAACCAGGCGGTCCAGTCGCCGAGCGCCACGAGCACCGTCCTCGCGGCCCGCCCAACGCTGGTTCCTGAACGCGCTAACGAACCCCAGCCGCAACAGGAGGAGGTGTCCTGAGCCAGGACGCTCCTGACCGTTGATATATCGCTTGACAACCTGTCGCTAGCCGATCTATAGTCATGCCCGATGGAATTGCGACCGCCGAGTTATTTCGCGCTCGCGTCTTTGATCGACGGCCCGTTGCACGGGTACGCGATCATGCGCCGCGCCCGCGAACTATCGGACGGCCGCGTGCGCCTCTCGACCGGCACGCTGTACGCGCTGCTCGAGCGGGCCATCGGCGAGGAACTCGTGACCCCGGGCGCGCCCTACGTGCAGGGCGGGCGTCAGCGCCGCGACTACGCGCTCACACCGGCTGGGCGCCTGGCGATCGAGACCGAGACCGAGCGGATGGCCAGCGCGGCTCACGCGGTGTCTGCGAGGCTGCGCGCGAGCGTGCGAACGGCGCCGGCGTGATTCGCAGCAGGCTCGCGCGAGCGGCGCTGCGGTGCTATACGCCGGCCACGCGTACGGCCCGCGGAGCAGAGATGCTCGACACACTGCTTGAGGCCTCGGCTGATCGGCACGGAGTGTTCCTATGGAACGTCGTGTCGCTCGTGGCCGCGGGTTTGGGTGAGCGCGCGCTGGCCAGCACTGGGTTCAGCGCGCGCCGGACGATCGTGGAAGCGACGAAGCTGGCGTCGGTCCTGTATGCGTGCCTGTGGCTCACGGCGGGTTCGGTGGTGGTGATCGAGCAGCGCGGATGGCATCACGAAGGCGCGGTCTCGTTGTACGTGGTCGGGTTGCTGACCGTCCTGTTGGCGTGGTCGCAAGGCCGCCAGCGCCTCGCCGGCGTGGTCGGCCTCGCGTCGACGGTGGTGGTGGCGCTCGTCGTTGCGCGCCGGCCGGATCTCTTGCTCACGGTGTCGGTCGTGCAACCGATCGTGCCGGCGGTCGGGTATCTGTTGATGGCGATAGCTCCGACACGCGAGCGTCCGAGCACAGTGGCGCTCGCCGCGCTCGTCGTGCTGGTCCTCGTGAGTGTGATCGTTGGCGCGAGTACCGGCGGGTTCGGCCAGTTCATCGTGCTGGCCTCCGCCTCGATCGCTGGGCTGGCGGTTTTTACGGTGCAGCCGCGGTTGGCGATCGCGGTCGCGATCATCTGGACGGCGATCGGCATCGAGCTGATCGCTTTCGCCAGCGCACAGCCTGGGCCTTCGAAGCCCCTGGTCATGGCCGCTCCAGCCGTGCTCGTGGCGACTGCTGCCCGCGCACGCGTGATCCGTCGGCGAGCGATCTGAACAGCATCAACGCCCGATGTGGCACGTCATCGCGCAACGATCAACCAACGGACCGTCCAGGCAGGACTTCCTCGCGTTCGCGCACTGCCTGCACACTCACGGCATCTCCAACTTCCCGGACTCCAACGCCCAAGGCCGGATAACCGGAGCCTGCTCCGTCGCGGATGGAACAGCGCGACGGCGTCGTGGGGTCGTAGGTCATCTTGATTGCATGACTCGGTCTCACGGCGCGAACCCGTCATGAACCGCCCGTCTCGTGGAACGGAAGCGCACCTCCGAACGACACCGGCGGGGAACCTGATGCGCGGCAGGCTCGATCCGAAGCGGTTGACTCGCTTACCGCGAGCGCGGTTGGTCGCCGTCGCAGCCCTCACGACTGGGATCTTGGTGGTGGGGTGCGGGGGAAGTTCGCACCATCCGACCGCGGCAACCGGGGCCGGCGCGACCGTGGCCACGACCGTGGCGACTGGCGCCGCGTCGACCGTCGCGGCGCCGTCCGGCGCGCCTTTGCACTGCCAGCTTGGCCCCTGCTTCTCCCCGCAGCAGTACCGGGTCGCGTATGGCATCCAGCCGTTGCTGGACAGCGGGATCGACGGCCGTGGCGAGACGGTGACGGTCGTTGCTCCTGTTCCACCTCCGAATGCGGGTCCCACCGACATCCGTCGGGATTTGGCGAGCTTTGATCGCACGTTCCGGCTGCCCGCCGCACGGATCGAGGTCGTGACCAGCCTCGGCGGCTCGGCCTCGCCGTGGCTGGCGACGGGGGAGGAGGCCGGCGACCTCGAGCACGTGCACGCGGTCGCTCCTGGCGCCACGCTCCGGGTGGTCTTGATCCCTTCCAACGTGCTGCAGAGCGCCGCGAACGCGACCGCGGACATGCTCGCCGCGTTGCGGCTTGCTGTCTCCGAAACCGACGTGGCTTCGATCAGCTGGAGCCTGGGGGAGCACTACTTCACCAAGGCTCAGGTGGACGAGATGCACTCGATCCTGCTGGGCGCGGAGGCCCATCACGTCACGGTGATCGGCAGCTCCGGCGACGATGGCTGGTTTCCGACCCCTCGGGGGTGGGGCGGGCAGATCAAGGAGGTCAGCCTCCCGGCCTCCGACCCGCTCGTGCTGGGCGTCGGCGGCACCACACTCACGGCAAATCCCAAGACCGGCGCCTACATCGGCGAGGCCGCCTGGCCAGATTCGGGTGGCGGCTTCAGCCACCTCTACACCCGTCCCGGCTATCAGGACGGCGTCCCCGGGATCTCAAAGACCCGGGGCGTGCCCGACGTGGCCGGTGACGCCGATGGGGTCGGCGGCATGGCGCTGGTCCTCACCGGCACCAACGGTAGCGAGCCACACCTCATATCGCCCCCCGGCACCAGCAGCTCCGCGCCGCTGTGGGGCGGACTGGCGGCGCTTGCCGATCAGTACGCCCATCACGACCTCGGCTTCATCAACCCCGCGATCTACAGCATCGCCCGAAGTTCCAGCTACCACAAGGCATTTCACGACATAACAACCGACGACGTCACCACCGGCACCAACAGCTACCCGGCCGCCCCCGGATGGGACCCGGTAACCGGCTGGGGAACCCCCAACGCGCAGATACTGATCCCGCTGCTGGCCCGCTTCACCAACCACAGCACGACCTAGCACGATCAAGCCGTTGCCTGACAGTTTTTGCCCGGCGTATCAGCGCGGCGGGCGCCCGCGCGCCGTCGCCACGCTACCCCTACAGGCGTTTATCCGGCAGCGCCCGCTTGGTCGTCCGAACCTGCTCCGTCGTCCGGCGCGAGCGGCATGGTTGTGGCTAGCACGAAAGCATGACTCGCAGCGGGCGATCCACGAGACCCCGGTAATCGCCAAAGTCGGGATAGTGCGGGGAACTGGCCTTCACCGACGCAGCTACAGGGTTCAACTACCTTCACAGCTCGAGGTAGATGAACCCTTCGCCGGCGAACGGCTCTTCGTCCACGTCGCTGGCTACGCGTCGGGGTCGTGGTTGGCGAGGATGTCGATCGCCTCGGGGTGCTCGCGCACCACGCGGTCAGCGATCTGCCGGACGCGCTCGCGCACGCGTTCGGTCGGAAGGATCCGGAGCTCGCCGTCGGCGAGCTCCTCGACGAGGACGGAAGCGCCGGGGGTGTATCCGCTGGCCTCGAACTCGCGGGGGATCGATACGACGTTGCTGTTCCCGACGCGACGTACTTTCACGATCTTCACGGCCCACGAGTATATACGCGCATATCCGCTGGGTACAGACGTCGTCGGACGCTCGAGCCCCTGTGCTCCGCTCTCCTATCCCAGCGGATCGATGCGTCAGGCCAAGCCCGCCCGGGCGCTCACGGGTTCAACTACGTGCAACGAACACAACTCGGTGTTCAACTTCGTGTCACGAACACAACTTCGCTGAGCGGCGACAACGACAGGGCTTTATTGAGCGACCACGATCGTCACCCGTCGGCTGCTCGCCGGAGCGTACGGGTAGTCGCTCTCACGGATCGTTTGCGCCCAAATTCGGTACGTCTCCGACCCGGTTCCGCGCAGGAAGGTGTAGGTCGTCCGGAACGCACCCTGGTGATTGGTGTAGACGTGCCCGATCTCGGCTGATCCGCCGCTCCAACCGATGCGAAGGACCACAAGCTCGCCGGAGGCCGGGATGTAGCCCCCGCGGAGCTGGCCCTGGATGACGATCGTCTGCCCCCACTGAGTGCGCCGCGGCCTCACCTCGATCGTCGCAGAGGCCGGCACGGTAACGCTGGCGCGACCAGAAGTGGCGGGAGCCATCTGCGTGTTCCCACCGTAGCTCGCCTCGATGAGCCGAGAGGGACCCGGCCTCAGCTCCACGGTCCAGCTGCCGTTTGCGTTCGTCCTTGTTGTAGCCGTGGGCGTGAACGCACCGCTTCCGTTCGCCGGGGCGGTCAGGATGACGATGGTCTGACCGCCTAGGGCGTCTCCGTTGGGCGTCCCGAGCCAGCCGTTCACCTGCACCCGCCGGCCGAATGAAACGTTCTCGCGCCAGCCGCTGACCTTGTGGGGCAGCTCAACGATCCGCTCCGTGACCTTGCGGCCGTTCCGGCGAACGCGCACCTTCTCGATCCGAGGATGGCAGTGCTCGATCGTAATCGTGCGCGTCTGGGCCGGAACCTTTACGAGGATCGGGTGCCCGTGGTAATGCTCGGTGATCCAGCTCGCACCAAGGTGGATTCGTTTCTTCTGCTTCACGCACCGAAGCGCGTCCGCAACGTGCGTCATCGAGATCAGACTCACGGTCGGCTTGCGGATGTCGACCGTCAAGGTCTGAGTCGGCGAGGTGCCAGCTTGGCCATAGTCGTTGATCGCGTTGTTCTGAGCGACGCACGAGACGGTATTCAGGCCGGTAGCACTCACCGGGATGCTTGCACCGGAAGACCTGTACCAGGTCAGCTGGCCGCCATTGACCGAGCAGAGAATCCCGTAAACGCCGCTCGGGCCTGCGGTGGCCTTAGCAGTGACATCCGCCGGACCAGTTGCCTGCGTTGGCCCTGACAGGGTGAGACCGACGGGAGTGTTGTCTACCTTGACCGCGAACGATGAGGCCGCGACATTGGCCGGCTGAGCCGCGTCCGCAGCGTAGTACTTGATCGCCAGAGGGCCGTTCGCGTACCGCGTCGTGTCGACCGTCGCCGTGACGGTCTGGGCGCCGGAACCACCAAGCGTGCCGGCCCCCTGACCGCACTGGGTCCATGACCCGGTCAGCGGCGTCTGGGCCGTGCTCTCCCCGGCGAAGAGGGCGTCGTTCACCGCCACATACGCTTGGCATACCCCCGCCTGAGAGTTCGCCGTGAACGACGCAGACCAGATCCCGCGTACCCATTGCCCCGCCGCCGCCTCGATGTTCGTATCGGAGTTCAGCGGTGTGATTGCGGGTGGCGTGTCGTCCGTCGCCTCGAGTTCGATCTTGTTGACATCAAGGACTTGCCCAGGGACGGGTTCGCATGTCTTTTCGCTGCAAGTGATCTGTATGTCAAACCACCTTGTAGCCGTAGCAAATGTCCGGCTCAGTCCACTTCCATAGTCCATCCCACCACAACAATTATTCCCCGTGTCATGAATGGCTTGGGCTCCGCCATCCCAATGAAACTGCACAGTGAAGCCAGCCGTCGATGCCTTGGGATTAATGAGTACGTTTTGTGAAGACGCTAAGGCATCAACGAGTTCCATATCTGAAGGTGCTGTTGTGCTCCACTGAACGTAGTCACTCTTATACGCTGTGGCGTCAGCAATCAGCTGAAGCGAGCCCGCCTCGGTGCAGTTGTTGTCGGCGCTGAGCTTCGTTCCCGCGGGCACTGACTCCGATTGCCATGCGCCGACAGCTGAGTCCTGGTAGCCGCTACACGATCTCAAGAAGAGAACGCCGGCTCGCGCGGAGCCGATCGGCGTAAGGAGAAGAACAGCCGCGAGCCCAGCAAGCAGAAGTCTGATGTGCCGCGCGCCACAAACTGCCATTACGTAGGCCTTAGCAAAGGACTGCGACGTCAAAAGGTAGGGCGGCGTGAGCGCCGGAGGAACCGAACACCTGGACGACCAAATCCCATCGGGGCATCTCTCCGGCTGGGGCCGCGACGACTTGAGCGGCTGCGTAACCAGGCTGAGACGAACTGTCATCGACGCTGGTCAACGCCGCGCATTTACGCGGTAGCGCAAGCTTGGATTCGCGGCTGGGCTCAATGATGTAGTCACCCGGAACCTCCCCCTGTGGCGTAACAGTGACGCCCGTTCCACCGGCCACGACCCTCCCGGTCGCGCTCACGCTGGCCCAGACCCGCACGTTGCCGTCGATGTAGTCGGGGTTCAGCTTGACGGGCTCGATGACGTGGTTCCTGATCTGGCTGGCGCCGACGCTTCCGGGAGGTAGCTCGACGGCTGCGTAGCCGGTCCCGCCCAGGGCGACGAAGAGGGCGAGGTAGGCGACGGCGTTGCCCTTGATGTGGCGGGCGAGGCTCTGGGACCGCCTCGCGGAGGAAAGACTGCGCAGGCTCATCCCTGAGTCCCCGGGCCAAAGGGGGCGCCTGGGCCGGTGGGGCCCGCGGCCGAGGTAGAGTCGGCTGACGTCTCGCTCGGGGTTGAGGACGAAGGTTCGGCGCCGCTGACCTCGCCGGAATCCTCCGCCGCCGACTCGTCGGACCCGGTGGAGGTATCGATGGTTTGGCTGGTCGTATCCGAGACTGGCTCGCCGTTGTAGCTCGGCGTTACCGAGCCCCCGGTGACAGACGTCGTGGCCGGCGAACGGTCCGTACGCGAGTGCGCCCTGCGCGTGAGCTTCACGTGTGCTGCGGGCTTGCGCAACCTCGTCGCGCCGTGGTGCTCCGTGTCTGCGACCTGGCCGGCTCGAAGGCCGGCCGCGGCGTTCTCGTCGTCCGCGGGCGCGCGGCGGCCTACCTTCGAGGACCCGACCGCCGCGAGGCTCAGCTTCCGCGTGCTCACGGAGGCGCCGAACCCTGCGCTCAGCGCGATCACGGCAACGACAGCGAGGCAGGCCGCGGCCCCGGGCGCGACGAGCTTGAAGCGAAGACGGGGGAGCTCCAACGTCCGCCATGACCCGCGCGCGCGCCGGGATGGATGGGCACTCGATGCAGCGCGAGGAACGGCGCGGAGCGACCGGGGCGTATCGACTCGGGGCGGTTGGACCGCCTCGTGGAGGGAGGCCGAGTTCTCTCCCCAGAACGCGTCAGCGTCGAGCGATGCGTTGACATCCATCGATGCGTCGAGGGCGTCAGCTGCTGCGCCGAACGGGACCAGCTCCTCACGGGGTCCGATCCAGTCCCCCGGGAAGCGAACGACGTTGTCGCCGGCTCGAGGCTGCTGCCCGTCTCGACTTCCCCACCCGTCCGCTTGCACTGCTGGCCTCCTAGCCCGTCCCGCCCTGACCGTCCGACGCGGCCGCTAGTATAACCGCATTGAATTTGAGATGGTTAGACTCAGTTAGAAAAGAACGCATACATAATGCCCAATGAGATCGAGGAATCATTCCTTACCGTGGCCGAGGTCGCCGAGCTGCTCAAGCTCAACCAGCAAACGGTGCGGAATTGGATCGACCAGGGATCACTACCCGCGTTGCGCGTGGGGCGACGCGTGAGGATCAAGCGGTCGGACCTGGACCGCATCCTCGATGCGGGCTACCAGGCTGGAGCGCCACCTGCGGTCCGGACGCCGGGGCCCAGCGCGGAGGACTTCTGGGGAGGGGAGCCCGTCGGGATGGCCGAGCCGGATCCCGCGCTACGCGCGCCCGCGGAGGGAGAGCCACCGGCCCCATGAGCTTCGGCGACGACCTGGATCGCGAGCGAGCCCATGTGATGCGGCTGGTTCGTCACGCCAGCGTCAGCTGGGCGGAGGCGATGCGGGCGCACAAGATGGCGCCGCCGGATACGGGCTTCGCGGGAAGGCTGAGGAGGTTGTCGGAGGCGGCAGCAACGGAGCAGGTCGCGTGGGAGCGGGCTCACGCGGCGGGCATGCAGTGGAAATCGGTGCCAGGCGCCGATCGAGCGGCGCCGCCGTATGAGCTGCGTCCTGGCACCGGGCGTCGCGGTCCCGACGAGCTGTGGATCCGCTTCGACGTGGCGGTCGGGACGTTGAACCGGGCGATCACGGGTTCGAGTGCGTCCGAGGTCGCGGATGCGTTCGGGGAGATGTCGGAGGCCGCTGCCGATCTGGCGGAGGCGATCGCGCGAGAAGACGAGGTGATGCAGGAGGCGCAGGCCAGAGCACGGGCACGCGGCGCGGCATAAACCGGGAGGGTGCCCGTTCGCAGGGGCGAGAGCGCCCGCTCACGGGCGCACACATGGACGAGGCAAGTCCCGTCGTGAAGTGCGACACGGGTAGGTTCCTGGCACAGTGCCTGCGCGTCCCCGACCGACAATCACGCTGACACCACCGACCGGGAAGCGGGCGGTGGTGATCGGTGCCGGCTCCTTCGGGACGGCGGTGGCGGTCCTGCTGGCGCGCGGCGGGATGCGGACGACGCTGCAGACGCGCACGCCGGAGCAGGCCGAGACGCTCCTGAGGGATCGGGAGAACCGGGCGTACCTGGCCGGCGTGGAGCTGCCCAGGGAGCTGCGGATCGAGCCGGCGGCCACGGGCGTCACGCGAGCCGACTATGTCTTCCTGGGCGTGCCTTCGGCGCGGCTGGACGGCGTGATCGAGAGGCTCGAGCGGGACGGCCTCGGGGCGCGCGCGGCCGTGGTCTCGCTGGCCAAGGGGCTCGTGCCGCCGGACGGCGCGCCGCCCACCACGCTGCTCAGCCGGCGGTTTGGCCCGAGCCGGGTGGCCTGTGTCGGGGGGCCGGCCCACGCGGCCGAGATGGTGCGCGAGGGGGCTGGTCTGGTCGCCGCCTCCAGCGACCAGGCGCTGGCCACGGCCATCGCCGGCGTCTTCACCCGCGCCGGCGTCGTGTGTGAGCAGTCAAACGACCCGATCGGGGTCGAACTGGCCGGGGCGGCGAAGAATGCAGCCGCGCTCGCCTCTGGCGCCACCGAAGCGCAAGGACTTAACGCCGCCGGGGCCGCCGCCGGACACATCTTCGCCGAGGTGTGGCGCTGGGCCGAGCTCCAGGGAGCGCGACCTGAATCGATGATCGGCCTGGCCGGCACCGGCGACCTGGTCGCGACGGCGCTCGCCCCCGAGAGCCGCAACCGGCGAGCGGGCGAACTCCTGGCCGAGGGGATCCCGGCGGTGGACATCCCGGACCGGATCGGGCAGGCGGTCGAGGCGCTCGAGTCAGTCCCGCTTCTGGCTCGCGCGCTGCGCAGCGCCGGACTCGAGGCACCGGTGAACAGCGCCCTGGCGGATCTCATCGAAGGCAGTCTGCCCCTGGAGGAGTGGATCGCCGTCGTGCGAGCAACCGTCCCGCCCCCAGCGCGCTGGCGTCCGCCGGTTCAGCGGGGTCTCTGGCGGCGCATCCGAGCCCGGCTCAGCGATCGCTTCGCGCGGATGCGCGCGCGGCTGCGGCGCACACCGAGCTAGACGACTCGCCCGTACGCAGCGCAACCACTTCACGACTGCCAACAGAATGTTTACCCAGTCTGAAGCCGGGCATGGGAAGGTGTACGAGGAACAACAAGAGGGAGGGGCATATGCCTCACATCATCGTGATGGCCGACGCCGAAACGGATCGCGGTGAGGCAGCAGTGACATTGCGCGAGCGCATCAGTCTCGCCGATCTGGAGAGCCAGCACTTCGGCAAGCAGTTGCTGGAGCGGCTCAACTGGGCCGTCGAGGATGCGCACGAGGCAGAGCAGGCGGTCGAGTCCGCCCTGGCCTCGCTGACTCGCGGCTAGCCCGCAGCCAGGACAAACCGGAGCCCGCCCAGCCCGCAAGCGGGCGGGCGAACAGACAGAGGCGATCAGCCACCGGCGAGGCTGGTGACGACCGCTTCGTACACGCCCGCACCGTACCCGGCGCAGGTCACGCGGACGCCCGGGCGACGACTGATGTCCTGCGCCAGGGTCGGGTCGCGCTCCAGGGCGTTGGCCACAAGCCAGAACGTCCCGACCACATCGGCGGCACCGAGGTCCTCACGCGAGTCGCCCACCGCGATGCAGTCCTCCCCGACGTAGCCGCGGTTCTGCATGTGACGGGCCACGGCCCGGGTCTTGGAGGCGCCCGCCGGAATCAGGTGGTAGGCGTGAACCCGGTCGTGCGCAAGCCCGAACACGCCGCCGTCGACGGCCACACCGTGCGCCGCGAGGACGCCGTTGTCGACCAGGCGCAGCCAGGCGAACCCGTTGGACGCCAGCAGCGCGTTCGCCTCGTCGAGGTCGACGCTGCCCCGGAACAGGTGCGAGACATCGCGCCCCGCCGACCACGGAGTGTGGTACTCGAGCCGCCCCGGGTACGCCTCGAGCAGCACGTCGGGCGCGCCGGAAGCGGTGATCTGCGCATAGATCGTGCCCGCCTCATCCGAGGGCTCAACGCCGTCGGTCAGCCACTCGAGCTCGCCGTCAAGAACGAGCCCGCACCCGAGCTCGAAGATGAACGAGCTCTGCCCGATGAGGCGGGCGTCCTCGAACACGCTGGCCTGCCGGCGACCCGAGTACAGCACCACCTCGACGCCGGCCCGCGCACACGCCTGCAGCGCCCGGACGGCGTCCAGCGAGAACGAGCCGTCGGCGCCGCGCAGCAGTGAACCGCCCGGCCCGAGCAGGGTCCCGTCAAGATCCACGTAGAGACAGCGCACGGCGGGCGACCGTAGCAGCCGCCGCCATACTGGGTCGGGTGTCCACGACGCACGACACCGAGCCCTGGGAGGAGGTCCTCTCCGCGGGCCGCGCCGATGACCGGCTCGTTCACGACGATTTTTTAAGGGCGCGCTCCGCGCGCTTGGTTTCGCTCCCGGAGGACCTCCATCCGGTGGTCAACGACGCCCTCCACAAGGTCGGAATCGACGCCCTCTACGCCCACCAGCGCGAAGCCCTGCAGTCAGCCTTCGACGGGCCCACGATCGTCACCACCGGCACCGCATCGGGCAAGTCGCTGTGCTTCCAGCTCCCCACTCTGGAGGTCCTGGTCAGCGATCCAAAGGCTCGCGCCCTGTACCTGTATCCGACCAAGGCGCTGGCCCAGGACCAGGCGCGCGCGCTGCACGCCTTCGGGCTGACGCGGCAGATCCGTCCGGCGATCTACGACGGCGATACGCCCCGCAACGAGCGGGCGGCGATTCGCCGGCGCAGCAACCTGATCCTCACCAACCCCGACATGCTCCACGTCGGGATCCTCCCCCACCACCCGGCCTGGGGAGAGCTGCTGGCCAATCTCGCGTTCGTGGTCGTCGACGAAGCACACGTCTACCGCGGAGTGTTCGGCTCGCACGTGGCCAACGTGCTGCGCAGGCTCCGACGGGCCGCCGCCATCTACGGGACCACTCCCCGCTTCCTGCTGACCAGCGCGACGATCGCCAACCCCCTGGAGCTCGCGCAGGGTCTCACCGGTCTCGATGACATCAACCTGGTGGACGACGACTCAGCACCACGGGCCGCCCGGCGGATCGCGATCTGGAACCCGCCGCTGCTCGACGAGCAACTCGGTGTGCGCGGATCGGCGCTGGCCGAAGCCGCCGAGCTCCTCTCGGACCTCGTTCAGAGCGGAGCACGGACGATCTGCTTCATGAAGTCGCGCAAGGGCGTTGAGCTGATCATGCGCCAGGCGGCAGCCCGCCTACCGCCGGAGCTCGCCGAGCGCCTGGCGCCCTACCGGGGCGGCTACACCTCCGGTCAGAGACACGAGATCGAGCAGCGGCTCGTGAGCGGGGAGCTGCTCGGGGTGGTGGCGACCGACGCGCTGGAGCTCGGGATCGACATCGGGCAGCTCGACGCCGCGATCTGCGTGACCTTCCCGGGCACGGTGGCGAGCCTGCGCCAGATGTGGGGCCGGGCCGGGCGGCGCGGACGCGGTCTCGCCGTGTACGTGGCGGGTGAGGACGCGCTCGATCAGTTCTTCGCCCGCCACCCGGAGGAGTTCCTGCGCCGGCCGGTCGAGGCCGCGATCATCGACCCGCACAGTCCCGAGATCCTCGACGAGCACATCCTGTGCGCCGCCCACGAGGCCCCGGTCACCGAGGCCGACACCGAGTTCCTGGGTGACGAGGTGCTGGCGCGGGCCGAGGGGCTGGCCGAGCAGGGCTTGCTGCGCGAGCGCGCCACGGGCTTCGTGCCCCGCCGGGCCGACGACTACCCGGCGGCGCGCGTGGCGCTGCGCTCCGCCTCGGCGGACAGCTTCGTTCTGATCGACGCCTCCTCTGGAGAAATTCTCGGGTCGGTGGAGGCGGTCCGCGCGTTCTCCACCGTCCACGACGGCGCGATCTACCTGCACATGGGGCGCTCCTACAAGGTGCTCGAGCTCGACCTGAGCGGGCGCCGCGCAATCCTCGAGCCGTTCTCCGGCGAGTACTTCACGCAGACCAAGCGTGAGAGCATGACCTACATCGAGCGCCTCCACGAGCAGCGCACCACCCACGGCGTGACGCTCTCATTCGGCGCCGTGGTCTACTCCGAGACCGTCCTCGGCTACCAGCGCAAGCACCTGCAGGACCACTCCGTGATCGACTTCCAGGCGCTCGACATGCCGACCACGGAGTTCTCGACTCGGGCGCTGTGGTATGAGCTGGACGACGTGATCGCGCGGGAGAGGTTTCCGCCCGAGCATCTGCTCGGCGCGCTGCACGCGCTCGAGCACGGGCAGATCGCGGTCCTGCCGTTGATCGCGATGTGCGACCGCTGGGACATCGGCGGCCTCTCGACCAACGCGCATCCTCAGACCGGCGGACCAACGATCTTCATCTACGACGGACATCCCGGCGGGGTCGGGATCACGCGGCGCGGCTACGACCAGTTCGACCGCCTCGTGGGCGACGCCCGGCGGCTGATCGGCGAGTGCCAGTGTCGCTCGGGATGTCCCTCCTGCGTGCAGTCGCCCAAGTGCGGCAACCTCAACGAGCCGCTGTCCAAACGGGGCGCGCTCGAGCTCCTGGCGCGACTGTCTGGCGCGGCGCCGTAGCCCGGCCGCAGCGCGCCCTACTCGTCGGCGATCGCGGCCAGCACGTCGAGCCGGGCGGCACGGCGGGCCGGGGGCACGGCGGCCAGCACGCCGGCCAGTGCGCCGGTGAGAAGGGCGGCGGCGAGGCCGACCCAGGGAACGCTGAAGACGAATCCGACCGAGGCCAGGGCGCGGGTCACCGACCAGGCCAGCAGCAGCCCGACGGCGGCGCCGGACACCGAGCCGATGGCCGCGGTGATCAGGCTCTCGTCGCGGATCAGCGCTCGCGCCTGGCCCTGGGTCATCCCCAAAGCGCGGAGGATGCCCAGCTCGGGGGTGCGTTCGTGGACCGACAGGCTGAGGGTGCCGGCAATCCCCGTCAGCGCCATCAACAGGCTCAGCGCCAGCAGCGCGTAGAAGAGACCGATGACGCTGCCGACCTGACGCTGCGCCGCGCTGGCCAGCTGGCGCTGCGAGCGCAACACTACCCCGGGGAACCGGCGCAGGGTTGCCTGCAGGGAGGCGAGCACCTGGCCCTGGCCGGGACCGGGGATGAGCTTGACGAACAGATCCTGGAGGCGCGGCTGGTTGAAGAGCTGGTCGAACCAGTCCTCCGAGACGACGAGGCCGTGGAGCAGCCCGGCGTCGCGGTAGATGCCGACCACGTGTGCCGTCACCCGCCTCCCACTTCCGGTCAGGAGGGTCACGCGTTGGCCCACCGAGATGCCGGCGGCCTGGGCGGTGTTCTGCTCGACCAGCACCTGCCCCGGCACGAGACCGGTGAACGCTGCATTCGAGCCGCTCACCCAGTCAAACCG
>Ga0335074_10002938_pt1 | contig 23258 bp, 22 predicted proteins | sample Lox_Sample_23_FD_206715 | JGI IMG/M metagenome (GOLD analysis project Ga0335074, IMG submission 206715) | Soil microbial communities from Loxahatchee National Wildlife Refuge, Florida, United States - Lox_Sample_2.3 | ecosystem: Environmental > Terrestrial > Soil > Wetlands | place: USA...
CGCTGACCGGCGGAATGAGCCCGCACGCGGTCGCCCACCGGCTGCGCCCGGGCGGACCGTGGCGCCACCTCCTCCCCGGCGTCTACCAGACCTCCACGGGAACCCCGACACTGGCTCAGCGGGAGATTGCGGCGCTGCTGTACGCCGGTCCTCGATCCGTGATCACGGGCGGCTCCGCGCTGCGTCATTACCGCCTGCCAGCCCCGCGATCTGATTACATCGACGTCCTCGTCCCTCAGCAGGCGCAGCGGCAGAGCACCGCCGACGTCCGGCTGCACCGGACCGCGCGGCTGCCGGAGATGGTTGATGCGCTGCCGCTGCCACACCTGCGATATGCCCTGCCCCACCGCGCGGCGGCCGATACCGCGCGTTGGATGACGAGCATGCGCGAGGCCCGGGCCGTGATCGCCGGCGCGGTGCAGAACGGCTACTGTACGGTCGGTCAGCTCACGGAGGAACTGAACGCGGGGCCAGTCCGCGGCTCTGCGCTGCTTCGGTCGGTGCTCGCCGAGGTCGGCGCGGGTGTCAGGTCCGCACCGGAGGCGGAGCTCCGGGAACTCGTCAAGCTCGCGGGACTGCCCCAGCCGATGCTCAACCCGCGCCTTTACCTGCCTGACGGCACCTTCCTCGGCAGCCCCGACGCGTGGTGGGCTGAGGCGGGCGTGGCTGTGGAGGTCGACTCCAAGCGCTGGCATCTGAGCCCGGACGACTGGGAGCGCACCATGGACCGCCACGCCAGGTTCGGTGCGCACGCGATCGTGACACTGCATTTCACCCCGCACAAGCTCCGGGCCGAGCCGGCATCCGTGATCGCCGCGATGCGAAACGCCTACCAGGCCGGGATCGCCCGACCGCGCCTGCCCATCACCGCTCTCCCGGCAGCGGCCTGACCCCCGAAGCTCGGGGGGCACCAGCCGGCTTAGCGGCGCACCCAGCCGTAGTCGTACCAGACGGTCTTCAGGCTGGTCACCGGCGTGCCCCAGGTCTCGATGTAGGAGACGCCCTCGGGACCGGCGGTCATCGTGTACGGGGTGCCCGCGCGGCTGGTGAAGAAGCAGCCCGGCTTCACGATCACGTACTGGTCCTCGGCCGGGTCGCCGAACTGGATCTTGTACTCGCCCTTGAAGACGATGATCGTCTCGTCGATGTTGTGCAGGTGACGCGGCACGGTGAAGTTCGGCACTACCTTCAGCGGGTTGCGGTAGAACGTCATGAACTGGATCGGCTTGGTGCTGACCCACATGTTCGCCGCGAACGTCGCGTCGAAGTCGACCGGCGCGTCCTTCAGCAGGCCGCCGTCCTCCCAGAAGTAGGTCGGGCTTTCCTGCTGGCCCTTCAGCGACATGGGGATCCAGTCGGTGTCCGTTAGCAGGCTGTCTACAGAGAATGGCATGCGGTCAATATAGGAGTCGCGTCCTTTCCTGTCACCATCGCCGTTCTGTTCTTCGGGACGCAGAAAAGCGCAGGTCAGGACATGTCCCACCCAGCGGGACGTCCCGGTTGACCAGTGCCGCCGGCTCGACAACCATGGGCACGTGCCTATCTCCTTTTTCGATCTCCTGGCCGACGAGGGCTGGGAGCCGCTCGAGTTCTTTCAGGGCGACCCAACGTTCTACTGGAATGACGGCGGATTCATCGCCAATGCGCCGGTCGACATCGCCGCCACCCTGGACGGCGCGATGTGGCGGTCGACCAATGTCGAGGCCGCCTTCCGGTGGCAGGGACGGCGCATCCGGCCGGACTTCACCGTGCCCAAGCGGCACGTGAACCACCCGCAGCTGATGATCGTGGTCGGCGGCCAGCTCACCGTCGAGTACGGCGCCAACGGTGAGGAGACCAGGCAGCTCGGCCCAGGCGAGTTCTGGACCGGCGACGCCGGGGTCCCGTTCACGATCACCTCCGGTCCCGAGGGAGTGACCTACCTGGAATGCTGGGACCTGCAGCCGCTGGGCCTCATCGAGACCACCTGGCACGACGACGGCCACTGGAAGCGCCGCGAGTCCGGGTCCAAGAAGTTCCCTCAGCCCTAGTCCCGCCAGTCGCGAGGAGAATCCCACAGTGCCAGTACTTTCGCTCGGCTACCTCCGTCTGGACGCGACCGACCTTGATGCGTGGAAGACGTTCGCCGGTGACTTCCTCGGGCTGATGCCGGTCCACGGCGAGGGCGACGAGTCGCTTCGCTACCGGATGGACCACTACCCGCCCCGCCTGGTGGTGTCGCCCGGCGCTGAGGCCAAGGCCACCGCCATCGGCTTCGAAGTCCTGAACGAGCGGGACATGAGGCAGGTGGCGGCCGCGGTCGAGGACGCGGGCATCAAGGTGACAGAAGGATCGGACGACGAGGCCGACGAGCGGCGGGTCACCGGCTTTATGCGGTTCGACGACCCCGGCGGCAACCCGATCGAGCTGTTCTACGGCCCCGTCCTGGACCACAAGCCTGTCCGGACGCCCCACTTGGTGAGCAAGTTCGTGACCGGCGACATGGGCATGGGCCACGTCATCGTGACCGGCGAGGACGGTCGGGCGCTCAAGGAGTTCTACACCGAGGTGCTCGGCTTCTACGAGCGCAACACGATGGGCCCCAGGGACCGCACTGTCTGGTTCATGAGCTCCAACGACCGGCACCACACCCTCGGCGTCACCTCGGCGCCCGGACGCGGCCGGCTGATCCACCTGATGGTGGAGACAGAGTCCTTCGACGACGTGGGGCTGGCGCTTGACCGGCGGGAGCAGTACGGCATCCCGCTGATGAACAGCCTCGGCAAGCACACCAACGACGAGATGACGTCCTTCTACGTCTACTCGCCCGAGCTGTACGCGATCGAGTTCGGCTACGGCGGCCTGCGGGTGGACGGACAGCAGCCCGTATACAAGATCACGGCCGGGCAGCACTGGGGCCATAAGTTCTTCCCGCCGCCCGGCGCGCCGACCCCGCCCGCCAAGTAGCACCGGAGGCTTCGATGACTGACCTCAGCGGTCTGGTCCTGCCCGCCCTTGACTGGGGCGAGGTCTTCCACATGGGAATTCGCGTGGCGGACCTGGCGGCGGCGCAGCAGGAGCTGACCGACGCGATCGGGGTGCGCTGGACCAAGCCGGCCACGATCCCGATGAAGGCCTGGGCTCCGGGCACGGGCTACAGCACCTACGACCTGACGATCTCGTTCACGGTCGAGGGGCCGGTGCACATCGAGCTGCTTTACGGGTCACCGGGCAGCTACTACGACGTGCGCGACGGCGGTGCGGGGCTGCACCACATCGGCGTCTGGGTGGACGACGTCACCAAGGTCAACCAGGACCTGGTCAGTCAGGGGTACACGGTCGAGCTGGCGGGCGCGTCACCCGAGGACGGCTACGGCGCCTTCACCTACGTCCGCTCGCCGGGCGGCATTCTGTTCGAGCCGGAGTCCGGGCTGCACGGCTCCAAAGAGCGGTTCGAACGGTGGTATGCCGGTGGAAGCCTCTTCTAGCGCCTTCCGTGAAGCCATGGCGTCGTTCCCCAGCGGGGCGACGATCGTCACCACCAGCGACTCCGACGGCCGCTGGTGGGGCTTCACGGCGAGCTCGTTCTGCTCGGTGTCGATGGACCCGCCGCTGGTGCTCACCTGCCTGGCCAGCTCCGCCCAGTGCTTCCCGGCGTTCGCTGAGGCGTCCCGGTGGAACATCCACGTGCTGCAGCACCGCCACGCCGACCTGGCGATGCGCTTCGCCACCCGTGGCGCGCCCAAGTTCGACGGGGCGGGTTTCCAGCCCGACGCCGACGGCCTGCCGTTCCTCAAGGACGTCAGCATCTCGCTGCGCTGCGCCACCTACTCGAAGGTCGACGGCGGTGACCACCTGGTGCTGATCGGCCAGGTGGAGGAGGTCGGCCTGGGCGAGGAGATGCCGTTCGTCTACTTCCGCCGCAAGTTCCACTCGCTGCCGGTCGGCGACGACAAGGCGGCCGCCCCGGCCGCCCGCCCCCAGCCCCCGGTGGTGATCGAGCTGGACCTGGGCTGGATGTAAGGCGCCCGGGGCCCGGGCGGCGGTGCCACCGGGTGCACGTGACAGCCGGATTTACTACGAGGACCACGGGCGGGGGCTCCCGTGGTCCTGGTTCAGGGCTACCTGCTGGACGGCCACTCCTGGGAGAAGCAGGAAGCGGCCCTGCTGGCCGCCGGGTACCGCGTCATCACCTACGATCGGCGCGGCTTCGGCTCCTCCAGTCGGCCGAGCACGGGTTACGACTACGACACGCTGGCCGGAGATCTCAGTACCCTGCTGGACGAGCTTGACCTGCATGACGTGATACTGGCCGGGTTCTGCGCGGGAGCCGGCGAGGTGACACGCTACCTGGGTTCCCGCGATCGCCGGCGGGTGCGGGCCGCGGCGCTCCTGGCGCCGTTCCTGCCGCCGCGCGCCGGCGGTGGCGCGGGCGGGGCTGACCGCGGTGCCCTCGACGAGCTCACCCGCCTGATCGTCGCCGACCGCCCGGCCGCGACCAAGGCGTTCCTGGACCGGTCATGCAACATCGACCTGCTCGGCGGCACCCGGGTCAGTGACCAGGCGTGGCAAAACAGCTTCCACGTTGCGATCGGCGCGTCAGCGGCAGCCGTGCTCGGCTGCGCCGCCGCGTGGCGGGAAGACCTCAGCGCGGACCTGGCCCGGATAACCGTGCCGGTCCTCGTCGTCCAGGCCGGCCAGGACAGGGTCATGCCCCCCGGGAGCTCGCCGCCTGGCCTGCGCATCAGTCACGTGACGGATACCCAGGCCCCGCCATGCTCGGCAGGCTGGTACACGCATCACAAACCCGAGGATTCCGATCGACGGCACATTTATTTGCATTGCACAGACCGGTCTGTCTACTATCTGTACAGAACGGTCTACTCAATAAGGAGCATCATGAGCACCGACTCTGAACTTCAGACCCAAGTTGCCCTAGTGACCGGTGCTACCAGCGGCATCGGCCGGGAAGTGGCGCGCAGGCTAGCGGCGGACGGCTTCTTCGTCCTGGTGCACGGCCGCGACGCGACCCGTGGTGCGGCCGTGGTGCGGGAGATCACTGAGGCCGGCGGGCACGCTCGGTTCACCGCCGCCGACCTAACCGACGTGGACGCCATCGGGCGGCTGGCCGAGGAGGCGGGCGGCGTGGAGGTGCTGGTGAACAACGCCGGGTTCTCCTGGTTCGGGCCGACCGCCGACCTGGACCCGGTGACCTTCGACCAGATGTTCGCGGCCAACGTCCGGTCCGCCTACTACCTGACGGCCGCGATCGCGCCGGCGATGGCCAAGCGCGGCACCGGCGCCATCATCAACCTGGGCAGCATGGCCGGGCAGATCGGCTTGCCCGGCGGAGCCGCCTACAGCGCCACCAAGGCCGCGCTCGCCGCGCTGGCCCGTTCGTGGGCGGCGGAGTTCAGCCCCCACGGGGTACGGGTGAACACCGTCGCCCCCGGGCCTGCGTATACCGACGGCGCGTCGCCGGACCGCATCGCGGCGCTCGGCGGCACCACGCTGCTTGCCCGGGCGGCCCAGCCGTCCGAGATCGCCGACGTCGTCGCCTTCCTCGCCTCACCGAAGGCTGGCTACATCACCGGCGCGGTCATCGCCGCCGACGGCGGCCGGACCGCCGTCTAAGTAAGGAGCCGTGCCCCCATGGACAAGAGTCTTGCCGTCGCCCCGCCGGCGGCGGGGCAGCGCTCCGCCGTCCGCATCAGCGGCCGGCCCGCGCTCTATCTGCTGGCGTCGCTGATCGTGTCGCTGCTCGCTGCCTCGAGCGCCCCGACGCCGCTGTACGCGACATATCAGTCGATGTGGGGTTTCACCCCGATCACGACGACGGTGGTGTTCGGCGTCTACGCGGTCGCGGTGCTCGCCGCGCTGCTGTTCCTCGGCCGTTTGTCCGATCACGTCGGCCGCCGGCCTGTCCTGCTCGTGGCGCTGACGGTCCAGGTGATCTCGCTGGTCATGTTCATGCTCGCCGACGGGGTACCGGAACTGGCGGCCGCCCGGGTTGTGCAGGGCCTGTCCACTGGCGCGGCACTGGGCGCGGTCGGGGCCGGCATGATTGACATCGACCGGCCGCGCGGCACTCTCGCCAACGCGGTATCCCCGGGAACGGGAACCGGTCTCGGCTCGATACTCTCCGCGCTGGCGGTGCAGTTCCTTCCGGCGCCGACGCGTCTCATCTACCTGGCCCTGGCCGGCGTGATCGTGGTGCAGACGGCCGGCGTGGCGCTGATGCGCGAGACCGCCGCCCCTTCCAGGGGCGCCATGTCGAGCCTGTTGCCCGAGGTCCGCCTGCCGGCGGCTGTGCGCGCGCACCTCCTCACGGCGGCGCCGGTGCTTTTCGCCGTCTGGGCGCTCGCCGCCCTCTACGGTGCGCTCGGCCCGGCGCTGGTGCAGGCGCTGACCGGTTCTGCCAGCGAGGTCCTCGGCGGCCTGAGCCTGACCGTGCTCACCGCGTTCGCTGTCAGCGGCATCTTCGCCCTCCGCAACGCGCCGGCCAGGACGGTCATGCTCACCGGCATCGGCGCGCTGATCGCCGGCGTGGCGGTCACCCTGCTCGCGCTGACGGCCAGGTCCGCGGCGGTGTTCTTCATCGGCACCGCCATCAGCGGAGTGGGCTTCGGCAGCGGGTTCCAGGGCGGCATCCGCACGGTGGTTCCCCGGGTCGCCGCGCACGAGCGGGCCGGCGTGCTGTCCCTGCTGTTCCTCATCTCATACCTCGGCCTCGGGGTGCCGGCGGTAGCCGCCGGGTTCCTCGCCGTTCACGGCGCCGGGCTTATCGGCGCGGCCCGCTACTACGGCGCCGCGCTGATCGCGCTCGCCATCTTCGCCCTGCTCGCCTTGGTCCACGCAGAACGGAAGGAAAGGAAATATCCATGACCACATCCGTCATCGGCCTGAGCATCGACTGTGCCAAGCCCGCGGTCCTGGCCAGCTTCTGGTCGGCGGTACTCGGCCGCCCGGTCAATTCGGGCGCCGATGCCGAGAACGCCGCGATCGAAGCCACCGACCCCGCCAGCGGCCCGCGGCTCGCCTTCCACAAGGTGCCCGAGCCCAAGACCGTCAAGAACCGCCTCCATCTGGACCTGCGCACGGATCAATTCGAGCGGGAAAGCAAGCGGCTGATCGGTCTCGGCGCCACCCCCCTCCGCGACGTCGAGAAGCCGACCGCCCGCTGGACCACCTTCGCCGACCCCGAGGGCAACGAGTTCGACCTGGTAGCGGCACCGCTCCCGGCGCCAGGCGACTACGCCCCGAGCCCGAGCGAGCGGGTCCGTGACTGGGTAGCGCGCTACGAGGCAAGCGGCGGCGCCGAAGGCGGCGAACTGAACGGGCTGCCGGTGATCATCCTCGCCACCACCGGCGCCCGCTCCGGTTCGCTGCGCAAGACCCCCGTCATGCGCGTGGAGCGTGACGGCGTCTACGCGGCGATCGCCTCCTACGCAGGCAACCCGCGCAACCCGCAGTGGTACTACAACCTGCTGGTGCATCCCGAGGCGGAGGTCCAAGACGGTGCCAAGGTCCGGAGGGTGCGCGCCCGCGAACTGTCAGGTGCCGAGAAGCAGCGCTGGTGGGAGCTGGCCGACGCGCTCAACCCGAACTACGCGCGGTACCGCGCCAGTTCCGGCCGCGACATCCCGGTGCTGGCGCTCGAGCCGGACGGACGGCCGGAGGACTCGGCGTCCGGCCCTCGTGTGGGGTAGCCGGGATTAGCACTACGATAGACAGAACGGTCTGTTGAAACCTGAGTTGTCCAGGAGAGTGACGTCATGGCCATGAGAACCCAGGCCAAGCCGTCGGCGCGCGAACGGGTGCTGGCCGCCGCTAACGAACTGTTCTACGCCGAAGGGGTGCACACGGTCGGCATCGACCGGGTCATCGAGAAGGCCGGGGTCGCCAAGGCGTCGCTCTACAACGCCTTCGGCAGCAAGGAAGAGCTGGTTGGCGCCTACCTGGAGAGCAGGCACGCGAGCACGGCCGAGCGCATCACCCGTGCGCTCGGCCGTTTCCGCACACCACGGGAGCGCCTGCTCGGCGTGTTCGACGCCCAGGGGGAGCTGTTCGCCGAGCCCGGCTTCCGCGGCTGCGCCTTCGTCAGCGCCAGCGCCGAGTCGCCGAGCGACGCCGTGGAGAAGGCCGCCGCCGACTACCGCGGCTGGGTGCGGGACCTGCTTACCGGTCTCGCCCGGGACGCCGGGGTCCTGGACCCGGAGGGCCTGGCGCGCGAGCTCCACCTGCTTTACGACGGCGCGAGCCTGTCCGCCCGCATGGACCACGACGCCTCTGCCGCCGTGGCGGCCCGCACCGCCGCCGCGGCACTGCTGGACGCCGCGCTCGAGGCTGACTCTCAGCCATAGCCCGGCTGCAGAGCCAAGGCGGCGCCCTGTCAGGCGCCCGATTCCGTTCTGAGTGCGAATTTCCGTACCGGCGCCGAGCCGTCTCGTGCTGCTCGGCTACGAGCCGGGACAGCTTGACCTGGGACTTGATCCCTGGTTTCTCGAAGGCGTGGCGCAGGTGGCCGCTCACCGTATGCGGGGAAACGTGCAGGCGCTCGGCTACCTCGCGGTTGGTGAACCCGTCGGCCACCAGCCAGACCACCGCGAGCTCGGACTCGGCCAGCGCCGTCCAGCCATGGGCCGGGCGGCGTTCGGCGGCAGGGCGCGGCGGTTGGTTCCCAGGTCGCGCAGCTCATGGCGGATCCTAACGATGTCCGCCGGCGCACGGCAGGCGGCGTACCCGGCGAGGGCCGGGTTGGATCCCGCCCGCCTCGGCGTACTCGGTCGGTGCCATGTCATGCGTGAACTGAGTCATGGCCCGAGCATCCCTGCCGGATCGCGGTGCCGGTATCCGCAACATGACTGCACTGCCGCAGACGGCCATCTCCAAAGTGCAGTCAGGCTGCTGATACCCGGGCAGGGCGCCAGCCTGGTCCAGGGTTGAGGTAACTCAGCCGGAGGGACAGGACATTGAACGACCATCGTGACCTTGACGGCCGCTGCTGGACCACGACGCGGACCTCGACACCCTGCTGTCGCGGGCAGCCGCCTCCAGCCGCCTGCTGATCGACGCGGGCCGGTCGACCCGCTGTGGCCGGCGGCAGGGCCGTGCCAGTGCCGCACGGAGACAGCCCCGCGCCGCATGCCGGGATCGACCCGTGGGCCGGTGGCGGTCAGGCGTCCTCCTTGACGCCTGACCTCCAGGTGAGCGGGCCCGCGGGGTCCGGCCCGGTCTGCGGGACCTCGCTAGCGGCCCGTTCCCGTGCCGCGGTTTCGCCCTGCCCGGCCGGGGCGGCGCCGCCGCCCCGCAGCCAGGAGGCGGCGGCGGCGACCAGGCACACGACGAGGGCGAAGGTGAAGACGACCGACAATCCGTGGTGGAACGGGCCGGAGATGAGGGCAGGGAAGAAGCCGTGCCCGGTGATTGCAGCCTGCCGGGCCGGGGAGAGGGTCTGCAGCGCGGGCCCGAGCAGGGTCCGCATCGGGTTGTAGCCGAGGAAGGCGGCGAACAGCACCGACACCGGCGGGAGGGCGGCGACCCGGGCGGCGGTGGCGGGTGCCAGCCCGGCCGCGGTCAGCCCGTGGGACAGCGACGCCGACAAGCTGGCGGACAGGCCGGCCACCATGATGCTGAAGAACAGGCCGATGGACAGCGTCATCCCCGCGTTCTGGAACGTGGAGCGCATCCCCGAGGCGACGCCGCGCCGGTTGGGCGGGACCGCACTCATCACCCCGGCCGTGTTCGGCGCCGCGAACAGGCCCATCGCTATGCCGTTGCACAGCAGCAGCAGCGCGAACCAGGGATAACCGAAGTTCACCGGCAGCAGCATGAGCAGCCCGAACGTGGCGGCGGCGGCGATCATCCCGCCGGTCGCGAACGGGCGGGCGCCGAACCGGTCGGACAGGAACCCGGACGCGGGCCCGGCGATGAGGAACCCGCCGGTGAGCGGCAGCATGTAGATCCCGGCCCACAGCGGGGTGTCTTCGAAGCTGTAGCCGTGCAGCGGCAGCCAGATGCCCTGCAGCCAGATGATCAGCATGAACATCAGCCCGCCGCGTCCGACGGAGGACAGCAGCGAGGCGATGTTGCCCGCGGTGAACGCACGGATGCGGAACAGCCGCAGGTCGAACATAGGCTGCGGGGTCCGCAGTTCGACGAGCACGAACCCGGCCAGCGTGGCCGCGCCGCCGATGAGCAGGCCGAGTACCAGCGGGTTGCCCCAGCCCATCGTCGAGCCGCCGTACGGCTGCAGCGCGTAGGTGATGCCGACGAGCACCGCGATGAGGCCCGCCCCGAACAGGATGTTGCCCGGCAGGTCCAGCCGCCCGCCCTCGCCCTTGGCGACCTCTTTGAGCTTCAGGTAGGCCCACAAGGTGCCGGCCACGCCGACGGGCACGCAGACGTAGAAGATCAGGTGCCAGTCCACCGCGGCCAGCAGGCCGCCCGCCACCAGGCCGATGAAGGAGCCGGCGATACCGGCGACCGAGTTGATGCCGAGGGCCATGCCCCGCTGTCCCGCGGGGAAGGCGTCGGTCAGGATCGCGGTCGAATTCGCCATGATCATCGCGCCGCCGATGCCCTGGACGATGCGCATCGCGATGAGGTACACCGCCGCCGACGTGCCGCCGAAGTAGGTGAGCGACGCGGCCAGCGAGCCGACCGTGAAGATCGCGAACCCCAGGTTGTACATCTTGACCCGGCCGAACATGTCGCCGATCCGGCCGAAGGACACCACGAGCACCGCTGTGACGACCATGTAGCCCATCAGCATCCACAGCAGGTAGCTGGTGTTGGACGTGGTGAGCGGGTTCATCCCGATGCCGCGGAAGATGGCCGGCAGCGAGATCAGCACGATCGAGGAGTCGATCGTGGCCATCAGCGTGCCGATGGTGGTGTTGACGAGCACCGTCCACTTGTAGCTGCCGTCGCGGCCAGCACCGCTCACGCCCAGGCCCTCCCGTCCTCTGTTATTTAGTTTGACCTTAACAAATAAATCCGCAGATTGTCTGTACCGACCAGTTGGTCTATGTTTCTGTGTATGAGTAGCGCCGGGATGCCCGTGATCTCCTGCGTGTTCGCGCCGTCACTGGACACCGCGGCGCACATCGAGCTAGCCGAGCGCCTGGGATACCGGCGGGCGTGGTGCTACGACTCGCCCGCACTGTACGCCGACCCGTGGATGGTCTTGGCCCTAGCGGCCGGGCGCACCCGCTCGATCGGCCTCGGGCCCGCCTCGATTGTGCCCAGCCTGCGTCATCCTGTGGTGACCGCGGCGGCCCTGGCGACGCTGGCGGGGCTCGCGCCTGGCCGGGTAAGCACCGCTTTCGGCACCGGCCTGACCGGCCGCATGCTGCTGGGAGAGCGGCCCATGCGGTGGGCCGCCGTGGAGGAGTACGTCGCGACGGTGCGGGCGCTGCTGCGCGGCGAGGAGGCGAGCTGGAACGGGAGCCCGGTTCGGCTGTCGCAGCCGCCCGGCTTCACCGCCGGCCGCCCGGCCGACGTCGCCGTGCTTGTCGCCGCGGACGGCCCGCGCGGCCGGGCCGTCGCCGCCGGACTCGGCGACGGAGTGCTCACCACCCGGGTACCGCGGGAGGCGGCCGGCCACGGAGAGCAGCAGGTGCTGCTGGCCTTCGGCACCGTACTCAACGACGGCGAGGACGCAGCAGGCCCGCGGGCGGTCGCGGCCGCGGGACCCGCGCTTGCCGCCGCGTACCACGCCATCTACGAGGCGAAGGGCGCCGACGGGGTGGACAGGCTGCCGGGCGGCCGCGAGTGGCGGGAGGCGGTGGAGGCGGTCGAGGCGCCCCGGCGGCACCTTGCGGTCCACGACGGCCATCTGGTCACCCTCGGCAAGCACGACGAGGCGCTGCTCACCCGGGCGGCGCCGCTGCTCGCCAGCTGGACCATGACCGGGACCCGGGCCGGCATCGGGGCCCGGCTGCGGGCGCTGACCGCGGCCGGGATCACCGAGGTCGCCTACCAGCCGATGGGCCCGGACATCCCCCGTGAGCTTGCCATGTTCGCGGCGGCGGCGGGGCTCGCCGACACAGAGGCGGAGGACGCGTGACCACGCTGGTGAGGCTGGCGAAGCGGGCCCGCGGCAGCGGCATCGACGACTTCAGGCGCCAGGCGGACCGTGCGAGCGACTGGTCAGCCGCCGCGCGGCACGGGCTGCGCGGAGCGACTCAGGCGCTGACCCTGCCCGGCGCCTACCGCAGCGGCGAGCCCGCCTGCGACGTGATCGACGAGCTGGTGTTCGACGACGAGGCGAGCGCCGTGCGCTGCCTGGCCGATCCCGCCTTCTCGCGCGCCTGGGCGAGCCCGCTGCTCGACGCGGCCTCGGTCGCCTGCCTGGTCACGGAGGAGCACGTGGCCAAGCCGGGACCGGTGCCCGCCTCGTTCGTGAAGAACTACGAGCTGGTGACCAAGCGGCCGGACATGGAGCGGGACGAGTTCGACCGCTACTGGGCGCAGGTGCACGGGCCGCTGGCGGCGATCATCCCGACGATCAGGCGCTACGTGCAGGCCCACCTGTCGCCCGGCAGCCGCGAGGCGGGCACCGCGCCCTACGACGGCCTCGCCATCACCTGGTTCGACGACGTCGCGGCGATGCGGGCGGGCGCCGCCACCGATGCCTACGCCAGGACGCGGGCCGACGAGGCGAACTTCCTCGCGGGCGAGCTCCCGTTCGTGATCACCACCGAGCGGGTCACCTTCCCGCCGGCCTGACGCGGTCGGCCATCCGCAGTCAGCCCGCTGCATTCGGTGGCAGCCTCCAGCCATGATGAACGGGTCCGGCTAAACCCGGTCGCCACCGCTGAACCTGGCTAGCTAGGAGCCCGCTGGATTAGACCGTTTCCGGGACTACGCGTACCAGGTTTTCCTGGCCGGACGAGCCGCTACGCCCGAGTGTGGCAAATTCAGCAGGCTCCCAGCTGGGGGTGGCGCCGCGGCGCGCGCGGCTGTTAGCTTTGTTCTGACCGGACAGTACAAAGTGGTAAGGAGGCCACCAGTGGCGAAGCGGTGGGTACGACGGCCGGAAGGCTCGACGTGGGGGGACTGGGGCGAGGACGACGAGCTCGGCAGGATCAACCTCGTCACGTCGGAGAAGGTGCTCGAAGGCGTCCGGGAGGTGCAGGCAGGCAAGAGCTTCTGCCTGAGCCTGCCGCTCGACTTCCCCGGCGGCTCCTCGCTGAACCAGCGCCGGTACCCGCCGATCATCCGGCCGACCGAGGACCTGACGTACAAGCCGGACACCTTCTACAACGTGGTCGCCAGGGACTCGATCGCCCCCGAGTACATCGACGTCTGGTCCGACGACATGGTGACGCTGTGGACGCAGTACTCCACCCAGTGGGACGCGCTGGTGCACCAGGGCGCGCTGTTCGACGCCGACGGGGACGGCGTCGACGAGCCGCTGTACTACAACGGCTTCAAGCCGCACGTGGACATCATCGGGCCGAAGGAGGACGCCAAGGGCGACGGCAGCGGCAGCGTCGCCTTCGCGCGGCACCTCGGGCTCGAGCACATGGCGGCGCACGGCGTGCAGGGCCGGGCGGTGCTGATCGACGTGGCGTACCACCTGAACAACACCGAGGACTGGGTCGCGGTCCCGATGAAGACCATCCGGGAGATCATGGCGGCCGACAAGGTCGAGGTCCGGCCGGGCGACATGGTCATCATCCACACCGGGTTCACCCAGAAGATCCTCGACTGGGACAAGAACCCCGACGCCGCGCGGATCCAGGCCATGTACCCGTACCTCGACGGCGAGGACCCCGAGGTGCTGGAGTGGATCACCAACTCGCAGATGTCGGCCCTGATCGCGGACAACTACGCGGTCGAGGGCTGGCCGGCGCCGAGCCCCGAGCCGCACACGCTGATCCCGGTGCACAACCTGTGCCTGTTCAAGCTAGGCATCCCGCTCGGCGAGATGTGGTACACCCAGGAGCTGGCTACCTGGCTGCGGGCGAACGACCGGAGCAGCTTCCTGCTGACCGCCCCGCCGCTGCGGCTGCCGGGCACCGCGGGCGGCCCGCTGAACCCGATCGCGACGGTCTGACCAGGGTTCCTGCCCGCCCGCGCCGTGCTCCGTTAGAGGTATGAAAGTGCCGTTCTCCCCATAACAGCACCAACGGCCCTTTCATACCCGCCGGGTGCAGAAACGTGCGGGCCGGGGCCTGCCGGGTGCGTCGCGGTAAAGTGATCTCATATCCGATAGTCAGCTATCCATGGAAAGGCCGGCGTGGCTCCGAACGTCGACAGGGACCCGATCCTCGAGGCATACCATCTCTGGAATTCCAGCGGCTGGGAGGACTGTGCCGACGGCTGCACCGCGGTGACCTCGCTGATGCGTGTCCACCAGATGATGACCAGGCGGGCCGACCAGATCCTGGCGCCGATTGACCTCACCTTCGCCCGCTATGAGCTACTGGTGAGGCTGTATTTCCATGCGGGGTCGCTGCCGCTCAGCCAGCTCGGCAAGCAGCTGCAGATCCACCAGACCAGCATCACCAGCCTGGTGGACCGGCTGGAGAAGCAGGGCCTGATCAAGCGCACGCCGCACCCCGCCGACCGGCGCAGCACCATCGCCCAGATGACGCCGGCCGGCCGGGTGCTGACCGCCAAGGCGATCAACCTGCTGAACTCGGAGTTCTTTCGTGACCTCGGCCTTACCGGCCGCGAGGCGCACCTGCTGATCGGCCTGCTGATGAAGATGCGCCGCTCCTGGAACGACATCGAGCACCCCGAAGGCTGGGAACCGTTCGAGGCCGGCCTCGACGCTTCGCCGGCAGACTAGCCCGCGAAGTCCTCCGGTCGTGCCCGCCGCCGCCGGCCCGTGCCACGCCCGGCGCGGCGAAACCGGGCAGGGCAGGCGCTGACGTTGCCACCATCAAGCGGATCTCTGGCCGCGGAGAACGCGGGGTCAGCGGTGGGCCGTAACACCGCTGACCCCGCGGGCCGTATCCGGCTGACCGGCCCATGCCGTCACCCGGTGAATTCCATCGACCGCCGGGCGAGCGCCCAGGTGCCGTCGGCGTTCCGGAACGTGTCGTGGTACCTGGCCACGGTCGTCACCGCCCAGCCGGACTCGCCGCGCTGGACGAAGACCACGTCGCTCGTCGCCCGGGCCGAGCCGGTGTCCCATTCGGTGACCAGCGTGTTGGTCACGATGTGGCGCTGCGGGACCGTCGGCGCCCAGCCCGCGAACGCTTCCCGCAGCGCGTTGACGCCGGCGAAGCTGCCGATGCCGGGAACGTCGACGATGCCGTCCTCGGCGTAGAGGGAGACCAGGTCTTCGGTCCGGCCGTCGTCCTGGGCCTGGGCGAGCGCGGCAAGCAGCGCCCGGATCTGCTCCGCGACCTCCGCGAAGGCGATGGCCGCGGTCGTCACTTGATCACTCACTCACCCTCCTTGACGATTCGGTCGAGCACCCGGTGAACAGTAACTTATACCGACCGATCAGTCTAATCTTAGCTTTGGAGGACATCGGTGGGAAGGAAGGGAAGACCATGCTGGGAAGCGCGCGACGGGTCATCGTCATTCTCGGGGCCGGCGGGACGCTCGGCACTGCCCTGTCACGGCAGCTGGCGGCCGAGCCGGACACCGACCTGGTGCTCAGCGACCTGAGCGAGGACGCGCTGCGGCAGGCGCGCGACGGCCTCGCCGGGAGTTCCGGGGAGGTGACCGCCGTGCAGGCGGACGTCAGCGACTTCGGCGCGGTCGAGAACGTCGTAAAGCACGCGACCGACCGCTTCGGCCGTCTCGACGTGCTGATCAGCAACGCCGGGGTGCTGTCGCCCAACGGCCGGATCCACAACCTCGCGACCGAGGACTGGGAGCGGGCTTACCGTATTAATGTGCTCGGCCCGGTCAACGGCATCCGGGCGGCCGTCCCGGTGATGCGCGCCCAGCGGTCCGGGTCGATCATCCTCACCGCCTCGGTGGCGGGCCTCACCGCCTGGTCGCACTCCTCGCCCTACTGCGTCACCAAGGCCGGGGTCATCCAGCTGGCCAAGGTGGCCGCGGTGGAGTACGCCCGCGACGGCATCCGCGTCAACTGCGTGTGCCCGGGCACCTTCCTGTCCGGGATGCACGCCGACCTGCCGGCCGAGGCGGTCGACGCCATCGCGGCCAGGCACCCGCTCGGCCTCGGCACAGCCGGCGACCTGGTCGGTGCCTACTCCTACCTGGCGAGCGACGCTTCGCGCTGGACCACCGGGTCGGCGATCGTCGTCGACGGCGGCTACGCCGCCCCGTAGGGATAGGACGTCGTCGTCAGGGCACCTTCCGCCGCCTGCTTCCCCCTTGACACCGCCGCACCACTTCGGTAAGCATATTTTAGACCGACTGGTCGAAAAAATTTCGGCGGGCGGCAGCGTTAGCCGTCTGCCGCCCGCGTGAAACAACACCCGGGGCGTGCCTACTCGGCGACGTAGCCGCCGTCGACGGGGAGCGCCACCCCGGTCATGTAGGACGAGTCGTCGCTGGCGAGAAACACCGCGGCGGTGGCGATCTCGCGCGGGGTACCGTAGCGTGCCATCGGGACCGGCATCGTCCTGGTCGGCACCGGCGCCGAGTTGTCCGGCGGCGCGCCTCCCCGGCCGGTGTAGATCATCCCGGGGCAGATGCAGTTCACCCGGATGTTGTCAGGGGCGAAGTCGAGCGCCGCCCCCATCGTCAGCGAGACCACCCCGCCCTTGGTGCCGCCGTAGGCGGCGATGCCCTTGCGGCCGACCAGTCCGGTGGCCGACGCGGTGTTGATGATCGAACCGCCGCCCGCGGCCCGCAGGGCGGGAACCGCGTACTTGATGCCGAGGAACACGCCGCGCAGGTTCACCGCCACCAGGCGGTCGAACAGGTCGTCGTCGGTCTCGTCGAGCGGGTGGTGCGGCGCGTTGAACCCCGCGTTGTTGAACACCACGTCAAGGCGGCCGAACGTTTCCGTCGCCGCGGCGAACATGGCCTTGACGTCCTGCGCCTGCGAGACATCGGCGTGCACCGCGATCGCGGCCTTGCCGATCTCCTCCGCCGCGGACTTCTCGTGGCCGCTGACGTCGGCGCACACGACCATGGCGCCTTCCTCCGCGAACAGCAGCGCCGAGGCCCGGCCCATCCCCGACCCCGCGCCGGTGACGACGGCGACCTTGCCCGTAAGCTTTCCCATGACCCTCCGTTTGAGGTTGACGATCTCACAGCACTCACACCTTGACTCGATCGTTAGCCGAGGTCAATACTTTTTGTGCCAACCGGTCAGTAAAAAAATCATGCTGGCCACTGTCGCGAGGAAGGGACGCCATTGAGCGAGCCACGGATTCCGCCGAGGCCGACCGCCGACTGGGACGCGGAGGCGGACGCCGCGGCAGTGGTTCTGCGGCACCCGCAGAGCACCCGCAAGCCGGGGGAGCCGCTGAAGGAGCGCCCGGCCTCCCACATCATGGGCATCTTCGCCTGGCATCCGGACCTGGCCAGCGCCTTCTACACGTTCAACAACCACGTGTTCCGGGGCACCCTCTCCGCGCGTGAGCGGGAGCTGGCGACGACACGGATTACCTGGCTGCGGCGCGCCGAGTACGAATGGACCCAGCACGTGCGCATGGCCAGGAGAATCGGCCTGCCGGAAGAGGAAATCGACGCGATCATGGCGGGCCCGGACTCTCCGGTGTGGGGACCGCGTGAGGCGGCCCTGCTCCGGGCGGTGGACGAGATCGCGGCCGACCGCTACGTCAGCGACGAGACCTGGAAGCAGCTGTCCGAGCACCTCGACCGCAAGCAGCTGATGGACCTGGTGTTCACCGCCGGGTGCTACGACCTGCTGGCGATGGCCTTCAAGAACTTCGGCCTTGAGCTCGATCCCGGCATGACCGGATTCCCGTCCGAGGACAACGGCTAGCCGCGCGGGCGACACTAGCGCAGCCCCCGGAAGAACGCCCGCACGTCCGTCACGAAGAGGCCGGGCACTTCCATCGCCGGGAAGTGCCCGCCGCTCGGCAGGTCGGTCCAGTGCGCGATGTCGAAGTAGCGCTCGGCGTGCGGCCGCAGCGACCTGACCAGCTCTCCCGGGTAGTTGGCCACCCCGGTCGGCACGGTGACCCGCCGCGTGGGCACCATCGTCTCCGGGGCCTGGCGCCGTTCCCAGTAGAGCCGGGCCGACGAGGCGCCGGTGCGGTTCACCCAGTAGACCATCACGTTGGTCAGCAACTGGTCCTCGGTGAGGGCGAGCCGGCCGCCTGGACGGTCGGTCCACTCGTGGAACTTCTCGATGATCCAGGCCGCGAGCCCGGCCGGGGAGTCGTCGAGCAGATAGCCGATCGTCTGCGGCCGCGTCCCCTGGATCGCCTCGTAGCCGCCGCCCGCCGCACCCGCGCGCCTTGCCCACGCGGTCGGCGCGGCGGGGGGCTCGCCGGCCGGCGGCGGCACGTTCATCAGGTTGACGTGCAGGCCGAGGACGCGCTGCGGACGCAGTTCGGCCATGTTGTACGAGACGATCGCGCCCCAGTCGCCGCCCTGGACGCCGTAGCGCACGTAGCCGAGCCGGTCGGCGATCTGCCCGAAGGCGGCGGCGATCCGCCGGGGGTTCCAGCCCGCTTCCGTCGTCGGGCCGGAAAAGCCGTATCCGGGCAGGGACGGCACCACTAGGTGGAACGCGTCGGCCGGGTCGGCCGGGTCGGTGAGCGGATCGATCACCTCGAGGAACTCGGTGACAGAGCCGGGCCAGCCGTGCGTCAGGAACAGCGGGATCGCGCTGTCATGACGCGATCTGACGTGCAGGAAGTGAATCCGCTGGCCGTCGACCGTGGTGATGAACTGCTGGTAGCGGTTGAGCCGGGCTTCGTGGACCCGCCAGTCGTACGTGTCCAGCCAGTAGCGGACGATCTCCCGGAGATAGCCAAGGGGCATGCCCTGCTGCCAGCCGATGCCGGCCACCTCGTTCGGCAGCCGAGTCCGCCGCAGGCGTTCGGCTAGATCGGTGAGGACGTCCGCGGACACGTCGACGCGGAAGGGCTCTAGCTCTGCCACGCCCCGGCATGTTACCGGATGGTCCGCGCTTGCGAAATAAACGTTACATAATTATACTATTAGATACGATCCCCTGGGGCCTAGCTGGTCGGCGCAGGGGCTTGCGGCGGGACGTCCAGGCGAGAGATAGTGGACCGACCGGTCAATCAAGTTGTCATAGGGGACTCAATTGGCAGTGCCAGTGCAGCGTCTGGACCAGCAGGCCGACGTGGTCATCGTCGGCGCCGGGATCCTGGGCATCAACCAGCTGTACCGCGTCGTCCAGGCAGGTTACTCGGTGCTGCTGCTCGAACAGGCCGCGGGCGTCGGCGGCACCTGGTACTGGAACCGCTACCCGGGCTGCCGGTTCGACTCGGAGAGCTACACCTACGGCTACCTGTTCTCCGAGGAACTGTGGCAGGAGTGGGACTGGTCGGAGGAGTTCGCGCCGCAGCCGGAGACCGAGCGGTACCTCAACCACGTGGTGGACAAGTTCGACCTGCGCCGCCACATCCGGCTGAACAGCAAGGTCAACTCGGCCGTCTGGGACGAGGAAGCCAAAGAGTGGACGACCGGGACCGAGGACGGGTTCCAGGTCCGCTCCAGGTACCTGATCGCCACCACCGGCGTGCTGTCGGTGCCGCAGTACCCCGACCTGCCCGGCCGCGAGGACTTCCGCGGGGAGACCTACCACCCGGTGCGCTGGCCGAATGAGCCGGTGGACTTCCGCGGCAAGCGCGTCGCCGTCATCGGCACCGGCTCGACCGGGGTCCAGATCGGCCCGGCTATCGCGGACGAGGTCGAGTCGCTGGTGATGTACCAGCGATCCGCCACCTGGGCGACGCCGCTGAACAACCACCCGATCTCGGCCGGGCAGCAGGCGTACCTCAAGGCGAACTTCGCGCCGATCAAGGCTGAACTCGACGCCTCGGTCGGCGGCTTCCTGCACAAGCCGGCCGGCAAGAAGTGGGCCGACGACACCCAGGAGCAGCGGCGGGAGTTCTTCGAGTCGGTCTGGAACAGCCCGGGGTTCGCGAAGATCAGCGCGAACTACGACGACCTCATTTTCAACCGGGAAGCTAACGCCGACTGGTGCGCCTTCATGGCCGGCAAGATCCGCGAGATCGTCAAGGACCCGGCGACCGCGGAGAAGCTCATCCCCACCGACCACCTCTACGTCGGCCTGCGCCCGCCGTATGTCACCGGCTACTACGAGATGTACAACAAGCCGAACGTGGAGCTGGTCTCGCTCCGCGAGTCGCCGATCGTCAAGGTCACCGAGACGGGCATCGAGACGTCGGACGGGCTGCGCGAGTTCGACATCATCATCTGGGCGACCGGCTTCGACTTCGGCAGCGGCGCCATGCTGCGGATGGGCATTACCGGCGCGGACGGGCTGCGGCTGGCCGACTACTGGGCCGACGGGCCGCTCACCTACCTCGGCATCATGACCCACGGGTTCCCGAACTTCTTCTTCCCCGGCGGCCCGCACGGCGCCGCGGGCAACAACCCCCGCTACGGAGAGCTCCAGATCCTCTTCGTCCAGGACCTCATCGACCACGCCCGCGCGCACGGACAGCGCCGGATCGAGGTACCGAAGGCCGGCGAGCAGGCCTGGATGGACATGATCGCGCAGCTCGAGGCCTACTCGCCGTTCCAGAAGCGGGGCCAGTACTACGGCGCCAACACCCCCGGCAAGCCGCGGGTGTACCTGCTCAACCCGGGCGGCAGGCCAAAGCTTGACGAGTTCATGGCCAAGGCGGTCGACAGCGGCTACCAGGGCTTCCTGAGCTGACCTGACCTTGACCGCCACACCGACACGCCGGCACCCGGCCGGTTCACCAGCGACGAGAGCCCCGCACAGGAGCGGCGGCAGAGGGAGTGTGTGATGAGCGGACTGCGGCTCGACGGGCGCGTCGCGGCAGTTACCGGCGCCGGCCGGGGGATCGGCCGCGCCTACGCGCTGCTGCTCGGTGAGCTCGGCGCGAAGGTCGTGGTGAACGACCTGGGCGGGTCCACCCTCGGCACCGGCGGCGACGCGGGCCCGGCCGACGAGGTGGTCAAGCAGATCGAGGCGGCCGGGGGAGCGGCGGTCGCCAACTACGCCGACGTGTCCACCGTCGAGGGCGGCAAGTCGGTCATCGACACCGCGGTGGAGCACTTCGGCGGCATCGACATCGTGGTGAACAACGCCGGGAACATGGTGTGGGGGTCGCTGCCCGAGGCGACCATCGAGACGATCGACGCGCACTGGGCGGTGCACGTCCGCGGTTCGTTCAACACCCTGCACGCGGCCTGGCCGTACTTCCTGGAGAAGAACTACGGCCGGGCCATCCTCACCACCTCGGTCGGCATGTTCGGGCTGATGGACAACATCGGCTACGCGATCGCCAAGGCGTCCATGGTCGGCATGGCCAAGAGCCTCACGGTGGGCAGGAAAGACGCCAACATCAACATCAACTGCATCGCCCCCAACGCGATGACCCGGATATCCGGCCGTACCGACGAAGAGCAGGCTCAGGCCGCGCGGGCGGCGGAGGCGATGCCGTCGATGGACCCGGTCAACGTCGCCCCCATGGTCGCCTACCTGGCCCACGAGTCGTGCCAGGTCAGCGGCGAGGTCTACCTCGCGGGCGGCGGCCGGTTCGCCCGCCTGTTCGTCGGAGTCACCGATGGCTACCTGCACCCCGGCCTGAACGGCGCGACCATCGACGACGTGGCCGCCAACTGGGCACAGATCAACGACGAGGCCGGCTACTACGTGCCGAGCGACCTTAACGACTGGGCGGGCCGCTACATGTCCCACCTGCGCGGCTAGGTGGCCGTGAACGGCATCCTTTCCGGAAAGAAGGCCCTGGTCACCGGCGCCTCGTCGGGGATCGGCCGGAGCGCCGCCCTCGCCCTCGCCGCGGCGGGGGCGCAGGTGGCGCTAGTCGCCCGCCGGGCCGACCGGCTGGCGGAGCTGGCGGCCCAGATCGAGGCCGGCGGCGGTAAGGCGCTCGTGCGCCCGGCCGACGTCACCAGTGAGCCGGACGCCGCCCACGCGGTCGAAGACGCGGTCGCTCACTTCGGCGGCCTCGACATCCTCGTCAACGCGGCCGGCATGACCCAGACCGGCAAGGTGGAGAACGGCGACCTGGACGACTGGCGGTACGTGTTCCAGCTCAACTTCTGGGCCAGCCTCTACACCGCGCGGGCGGCGATCCCGGCGCTCAAGGCGGGAGGCGGCGGCGACATCGTCAACATCTCCTCCACCGCGGGCCGCCGGGCGGTCGGCGCGACGTTCGGCCCGTACGCGGCCAGCAAGTTCGCGCTGACCGCGTTCAACGAGTCGCTGCGGGCGGAGGTGACCCTGGCCGGCGTCCGGGTTTCCATCATCGAGCCGGGCGCCACTGCCACCGAGATCCACGAGCACATCAAGGACGAGAAAGTCCGCGAGTTCACCCGCAATCACGTGGAGAAGGAGGGCGCGATGCGGCCGGAGGACGTCGCCGACGCCATCGTCTTCGTGGTCGGCCTGCCCCGCCGGGTGAACGTCTCGCAACTGGTGATCCGGCCGTCCGTGGACGTCCGCGTACTATGACCCCGCCGTCCCCCGTCCCCGGCCGGCCTTCGGCCCCCGGCCGCCCGCCGGCCGCCCCGTCACCGAACCAGAAGATCAGGAGCAACGACGTGGACCTGGACATCGACAGCATCGACTACACCGACCCGTCGCTCGCGACCGACCCCTACCGGCACCTCGACTACCTGGCCGCGCACAGGCCGGTCTACCGGGAGCCGCATCACGGGGTGGTGCTCGTGACCGGGCACGAGGAAGCGATCACGGTGCTGCGCAGCCCCGACGTGTTCTCCTCCGCCACCCTCATCGCCGGCCCGGACCCGTGGTCGCTGCTACCGCAGCGGCCGGACGGCGACGACATCACCGAGTTCGTCAACACGCACCGCGAGTACCTGCCGCAGAACGACCAGATCGTCACCGCGGACCCGCCCGTCCACACCGCGCAGCGGGCGCTGCTGATGGGGCTGATCACGCCCAAGCGGCTGAAGGAGAACGAGGAGTTCATCTGGCGGCTGACCGACCGTCAGCTCGACTACATCCTGCCCCTCGGCACGGCCGAGCTGATGGCCGACTACGCGCAGCCCTACACCCTGCTGGTCATCGCCGACCTGCTCGGGGTGCCGGAGGAAGACCACGCGATGCTGCTGGCCCGCCGCGGCATGAGCCAGATGCCAGGCGCCAGGCCAGGCGTCGTCTCCGAGCACAAGCCGGCCCCCGC
>Ga0335074_10002940_pt1 | contig 23251 bp, 24 predicted proteins | sample Lox_Sample_23_FD_206715 | JGI IMG/M metagenome (GOLD analysis project Ga0335074, IMG submission 206715) | Soil microbial communities from Loxahatchee National Wildlife Refuge, Florida, United States - Lox_Sample_2.3 | ecosystem: Environmental > Terrestrial > Soil > Wetlands | place: USA...
CTGTTCAGACGCCTCAAGGGCTTTCGGCGCATCTTCAGTCGCTTCGACAAGCTCGACCTTGTATTCATTGCCTTCATCTACTTCGCGCTCGTCATCGAGGCCGTGCGCGAGTGTTAACAGGCCCTAGCGCGCGAGCGCGTAATTTCCCGATTGCGCGTGCGTACAAGGGTAATCCGGTGCCAATCAGAACCACGGCGCAGGACAGCGCCTGGCCCATGGTGAGCCAGCCCCAGGCGAGATAGCCGAGCGCTGCGAATCCGGAAGGCGCACGAACTTGATCAGAAGCCGGAACGTGCCGTAGAGGAGCACGAACCGAGCGGTGGGGGCGAGCCATCGCCGAGCGCCCACCCCGTGGCAAAGCCGAGCAAGTACCTGATGCCGTACCAGTGCACCTTGAGCGCGCCGACGCTGAAGGCGATGGGACTGATGCCGGGGTATCGGATCACAACGGGGCGGCAAGTCTAGCGGAACACCCGTGGATCGACTCGACACGTCCCACCGGACCGCTCGAGCGCATGGCTTCGGCCGAGCATGCCAGAGCTCCTCTACAGGACTCGCCGCGCGTGTCGGTTTCGCAGGGGCCATGTCTGCGATGGCTCTCGTGCTCGGATTCTCCTTTAGCGGCATCACGCGTGCTGCGACGGTGAGCTCGCCCCAGGTAGCGCTCGCGACCTTCGGCCCCGGTCAACTCTACTGGGAGCGGTTCGGACACAATGCCCTCATCGTCAACGATCCGGCGGCTGGCGCACCGATTGTCTACAACTACGGTGTATTCGATTTCCAGGAAAAGCACTTCTTCTTGAACTTCGTGCGCGGGCACATGCACTACAGTCTCGACGCCGAGCCTCTTGATGTAGACCTCGCCATGGTCGCAGCCGAGGGTCGCTCAATGACGGTACAGATGCTCAATCTCAGGCCTGCGCAGGCTCGGTGGCTGGCGGCCTTCCTGGCCTGGAATGCGCGCCCGCAGAATTCGCAATACCGCTACGACTACTTCATCAACAACTGCTCGACCAAGGTCCGCGACGCCTTGAACCAGGCACTGGGAGGTGCTCTCGAGCGGCAGCTTGCGCCCCGGCGCGCGCCCCACACCTACCGCTTCGAGGCGGTTCGGCTCATCTCGCCGGATTTCTGGTTGGCGCTCGGCATGGACACAGCGCTCGGTCCGAACGCTGACCGCCCGCTGAACCTGTGGCAGGAGAGCTTCGTGCCCATGGTGCTGAGCCGCGCGCTGCAACACGTCGTGGTGCGTGATACGAGCGGCGACACCCGGCCACTCGTGAGCGATGAGCGATTGGTCCTGGCCGGCAGGCTACCGCCTGCGCCTGCAACACCCCCCGCACTGCGCCTGCCCTTCTTGATCGCCGGAGTGACGTTGGCGGCGCTGTTGATGCTGCTTGCGCGCGGGAGAGGCCGGCTCTATCGGGCGTCCTTTGCGTGGCTCGCTGTCGCTTGGTGGGTGATGTGCGGACTCAGCGGCCTTGCGCTGGCTGCGCTGTGGGGATTGACCGACCACTGGGCAGCCTGGGACAACGAGAACCTATTGCTGCTCGATCCCCTGTGTCTGGTTGTGCCATTCGTGTGGTGGCGCGCGCCGCGAGTCGCGCGCGGGTTGCTCACTCTCATTGCGGCAGCGGCGCTGATCAGTCCGATCAGCCGTGCGCTGCCCGGGTTGTACCAACGTAATCTCGCATTCATTGCGCTGACGGTTCCGGTGCACCTGCTGCTCGCGGTGCTCGCCTGGCGTCGTGTACGCGCCCATCACGAAACGGCCGATGCGGAGGATTCGTGTTGAGCGGCCAAGGACTGTAACGCGCCGAGACGCAATCGCACGTCTTTCATTTCCTCTTCGCCTAGCCGCGTTGCGCACCCCGTGAAGATCCGTCGCCCGCGCTCTACCAGCACGCGACGAAACTCTACGTCCGCGGTCGTTCGCGCGATGTCGCTGAGGGCACGCAGCATGCGCAAGCTGACGGCAACATCGGATTGTGAGTACAGGCGTATCTGCTCGAATGCGGAGTCGAGCAGCCGCTCAAAGTCGATCCAGCCGATCCTGACCCTGGCGACGGCCGCTCGATCATAGAGCACCGGCTGCGGCGGCTCGCGGGCCGCGAAGCGGATAAGGATGCGGCTCAATTGGTCGACGCAGCTGATCGCGGTGCTGGGGTCATTTACGGCCGGCGAAATTGCCCGCAATGCAATATCGACGATCTGCAGGACACCGAACTCCACGTCCTGCTGGAGTGTCCGCGACGGGCCGAGATCGAACGCCGCGAGAAGCGAGGCCAGCCCATCCGCCGGCAACCGCTCGGGCTTCGACACTGTCATGAGTGGAACGTTGGCCGGAATGAAATGGCCGACGCGCCGCAGAACATGAATGGCGACGCGGTATGCGGTTGCCAGCTCCAGAAGCCGCCTGACGTCGACAAAGCGAATGTATCCGGAGCGGTCACTCAGGACCGTGTACTCGAAGTGCTGCCCGAGTAGTGGATCGTGCGTGACCAGAAAGCTCTGTCGGCGAAGCGTCGGCATCCACTCATCGATCATTGCTTCGGTTTCCGACGCAATCTTGTCCACGATCTGATTAACGCTGATCGACTGCGAGACATGATGAATGAAGAAGAGTAGCCAGCAGACACAGGCGAGCGCGAGCAGGATTGCCCCGAAGACCGTTGCAACGGGCGAAAAGGCCGATGGCGCCGATCGGGCCGCCGGAAGGGCTGCCACACAATAGAGGAACGTGCCGAGGAAGACGCCGAGTGTCCACTGGGTGACGCGATTGCGGGTGAAGCTCAGAATGATTCGGGGCGAGAACTGCATCGAGGCCAAAGTAAGAGTCATCAGCAGGATGGCAAACACGATCGAAACGACGGTCATGATCGAGGTTGCGATGCCGGAGAGAATGACCTGGGCGATCTGCGGGTCGGCATGCGACGGGAACAGTACCGTCGGCACCCAGTCGCTGATGGCTGGCCGTGCCTCCTCCGCCCAAGAAAGCAGTGCGCCGGCGCAACCCAAGGCCAATGCGATGATCAGCGGACGGACGAGGAATCCGCCGCGCAGGTTGTAGACGACCCGGCGAAACAGCAACGCTAAGTGCTCGTTCATGCATCACCCAGAATTCGACGAGACCGTGCCTTGGATGCAGCACAGTGGCCGCCGCGAGGCTACCGTCGTCGTTCCGACCATCGAATGCTACGGCATGTGCTCAGGTGCCTGGGGTTCTTCGTAAACGAGGGCCTCCGGAGAACGGATCGAGAGCGGCCTCCTCGAGTGGCGGACGAAGGAAGGGTTGACCCATCGCGTTGTCATGCACTCGGGTGACGCGCTGGCCGCTTGTCTGCGCCGCGGTGCAGAATGGGTCGCGCCTCCGCAGGGTGTGGTACCTGTCCCCCAAAGCGGGTGGCCCAACGCCGGAGCCCAACGCCGGCCGTCCCGCAACGGTCATTCGAGGAGCGTTCGCCATGGTCATCCGCGCCGACTCCGCGCCGGGTCAGGGCCTGTTCATGGTGCAGGTGATGCTGCTGGGCTTCGCAAGTTTCGGCTTCCTCATCTTGGTGAGCTCCCTGTATTGGCGGTTCCGCGGCCGTCGCGTGATGGGCACCGTCGTGAGCTCCTACGGGGTACGAACAAGAAAGACCGGTACCCGCTACGGTGCGGTATACCGCTACATCGATGCGCTGGGCAGAACGCTCGAGGCGCGCGGTAACCGCCTCACCGGACGCCCGCCCGAGAACGGAACCACTGCGATGCTGCTCAGCATGGCCGCGTGGCCCGATCGCGTGCGGGAGGTCGACTCCTTTCGCTCCGAGGCCGCGGGCGTGATCTTCTGCGCGTTCCCGCTTGCGATGCTCTACACGGTGACCCCGTGGCCGCTTCGGCGACTGCTGTGCCTTGCCGGCGTGTTGACGCTGGCATACGCCGCCTATGCGGCGCATGCCGCACGGCGAACGCCAGCCGCCGGGAGCCCTGCGAGTCTTCTTGCGGACGAGTCGTGCCCGAGCCCGAGCACGTCCACCGCGCCAACCGGCGCCGGTAGCGGTATTCGGGTGTTGCCCGCTGTGGACGCGAATGCTTGGGTCAAGCGCCTGTGGACGCGAAGCGCAGGTGAAGCACAACCCCGTGGAACGAAGTGGGCGTTGTGGGTCGTGCCGCTGTTCGTCCTTGATTTGGGCCTCGTCATCAGTCCGCCCCCACACAAGACCGGAGCTGCTGCCTTCGGCGGGTCGCTATTCGTGCTCGCTTGCTTGCTCGGGTGTGTTGCGCTTGCGTGGCAGGTTCTTGCGCTTCTCTTTGCCGGCGCGCGGCGGGTGGCGCACGCAGTACGGACAACGAGCGAGCTCGCTCAGGTCTCCTCGTCCGATGCGACCTTGCAGGGCATCACGATGGCACCCGAGCACACCGCATCGCCGTCACGACACGCTGGCCGCCGCGGACTCTGGATCGCGGTGTTGGCGTTGTTCGCGGTGAGCGGCGGCCTTCTGGCCACCGGTTTCTTGCAGGCGCGGGTCGTGCGATCCCCCACCCGCTACACCGCGCCAAACCTTACCGGCTCAAATACGAACCCATTCAGGTTGATTGCGCCGTCGATGCTCCAGGGGTTGGGAATGGGTCCACTTCCCCTGAAGACGGTAAACTTGGCCCGTTCAACCTCTATTCGGTCAATCAGCCCGTAGGTGCTTGCACAGAGCATCGTCAGCTCAAACAGGAGTGTGGAGGGCGCCAGCGTTGTGCGCCACCCTTGAGGAACCACATACCCTGCCCAATGTGCCCAGCCCCAATCTTCAATAACATATCGACCACCCGGCTTTAGCAGGCCAAACAGATTCTCGAAGGCGCGCTTCGTTGGCGCATACAAATGCGATGCGTCATCCATGATGAGGTCAGGTGGCTGACCATTGAAGAGCTGACTCACTTTTGCCGGAAGCGTCGCGTCATCCTGGCTAGTACGGAACAAGAACCGCGTTTTCTCCGCGATCCGGGGGTTGGATCGGCGGATGGCTTCGATTCCCTCGATGGGCTCGCTCACGTCGACGCCAACATACTCGACCTCCTCGCTCAGCAAGGGCAGTAACATTGCCATGCCGCCCTGCCAGACACCCAGCTCCAGAACACGCTTCACCCGATGATTCAGAATCAGATCCGCGTAAGATTCAACCCAACTGCGAGGTTTGAGAATAACTACTTCCGCAACGCTCGTCCGGCGGGTGAAATCCGACCAGTCGAGCACGAATCTCATGTTCGCGCATTCAAAGTGGGTGTCGTCCGTAAACTCATACATGGTCCAAGATCCTCCGCAGGGTACAGTCAAGCGTGGGAGAGTTAGTTGGCACCATCCTACTTCACGCATTGCCGTTGAGTGCGACCGTGCAGTTTGCCGGCCGCGAAAAAAGCGCACTGCGTGTTATCACTCGGCTGTCAATTACACATCGTTGGGCTATCGCGATACCATCATGAGTCCCCGCCGGAGATTGCTGGGCCCCCTGGAAACGGCAGACGGAATGCTTGCGCGCGAGCCGCATGCTGCGTGGGTGCGTCGCGCATGGCCGTGGCTGGTGTTGTTGTTGCTCGCGTCACTGGGCTGCAATCGCGGATTATGGACGCCTGACGAGCCCCGTGAGGCGGAGATCGCGCGTGAGATGGCGCTGGCGCCGAGTCTGATTCCGCGGCTCGACGGGCAGCCGTTCACCGAGAAGCCACCGCTGTATTACTGGGTGGTCGCAGCCGCTTATCGGCTCGAGGGCGGACCCTCGGCGCTGGCGGCGCGCAGTGTCAGCGCCGCGGCGGGTCTCGGGACTTTATGGCTGCTCTATTGTTGGGTGCGCAGAGCCCGCTCGCGCGGTGCCGCGCTCACCGCGGTGTTCATGCTCGCCACCAGCGAGCAGTTCCTGGTCTCTTCCCATTGGGTACTGCTCGATCCGCTGTTGGTGCTCATGACGACGCTCGCGGCCTGGGCGGCCTGGACGCTCCTCACCAAGCCCACCGACGATGGGCGCGTGCGCGCGCTCTTCTACGCGGCGCTGATCCTTGCATTGTGGATCAAGGGACCCATCGGGCTGCTGCTGGTCGGTGCCGGACTTGCAGCCTATTGCCTGCTCGAGCGTCCGGCGGCGTGGCGGCGGCTGTGGCCGCTCCGCGGTACCCTGCTGCTTGCCGGAATGCTGGTGGGGTTAGGCGTCGCGGTTTATGCGGTTGGCGGGCGCACGGCGCTTTGGAATTGGGCCTACGTCAATCAGCTCCAGAGGTTGCTTGCCCCGGGAGCGACGGGTCACCGCGAGCCGCTGCTCTACTACGCCTGGACGCTGCCGTATACCGTGCTGCCATGGCTGCCCGCCGTGCTTTGGGCCTTGGGCCCGTCGCAATGGCAACGGGTCGCGACCGGACCGGACCTCGCGCGTTATGGCGCCATCGTAGCTCTCGCGATGGTGCTGCTCTTATCGCTGGCCGCCACGAAGCGTGAAACATATCTGCTGCCGGCGCTGCCGTTGCTGTTCGTGTGCGTCGGCATTCGCGCACACGCGTGGTCGCAGCGCGGCCTGCAATGGGGGACAGCTGATCGGCTGTTGTGGGGGGCGCAGGTCCTGCTTCTGTGCCTCTACGCGCCGGCAGCGCCACTCGCGGCCTGGATCTGGAGGGGCACGCCCACTGCCTTTGTGATTGGCGGCCTTTGCATCGGGATCGCAACCAGCGCCACTCTGGTCGCTCTCTGCATGACGGATCGGCGCCGGACCGCAGCTCAGGCCGCGCTGCTCACCGCGATCGTCGCGAGCGCCGTGCTGCTGGCGTTGGCTGGACCGGTGCTGAATCGTACGAAGGATATGCGCCCCTTCATGCTGGCGCTCGGACAGCGCCTGCCGGCGAAACAAGCTGTGTTCGCGCTGCATGTCGATGAGACCTTGGAGGCCGAGGTGCCGTTTTATACGGGCCGGGTGCTGCTTTCATTGGACCGCCGGCAGGGAGGGCCGCTGCCCCGCTGGGTACTCGTGCAGGGCATGTTCGCAAGACCGAGCGATCCGCTGCCGCCGAGTTATCACCTGGTGATGTATCAAGCGTTCGGACCGGGCCGGAGTTTGGCGCTCTGGCATACAGATCGTCCCACGAGGCCGTGACCAAAGCGACGAGCGGGCGAGTTTTCGGGCCAACACCGGCTGACCAGAGCGCTCGCGTTCCTCGGGACCTGCCGTTCATTTCGGCGCTTGATGCGGCGGTGCGGCATATTGCCTTTGCCCCTGTGTGCCCGCGGGCATCGACTTGCGTGTCGATCTCAGGCGTAATGGTAGTCGGAAAAGAACGACTCGCCAGGAGTGTGGGAGCGCCCGAATGCGCTGCCGTGCTGGGAGAAAGTCGCAATGGTGGCGGTCATTTCAGCGCACGAGCCCGCGGCTTCGAAAGCGGGCCACACCCGTTGGGTCCGGCTCGCTCACTGGATCATCGCTGCGAGCGTCCTCACGCTTGTCTTCTCCGGTTTCGAGATCCTCATGGTGCATCCACGCCTGTATTGGGGCAAGGCCGGCAACGATCTCACACCTGCGCTCCTCGAGCTGCCAATCAGCCGCAACTACAGGCACGGCGGCTGGACACCGCCGCTGACTTTTTCCCTGGGACCGCCGCCGGTTGTCAGTGCCGCGCGTACCTACGACATCTTCAACCAGAATAGCTGGGGACGAAGCCTCCACTTTCTTGCGGCCTGGTTCCTCGTCGCTGCCGGCTCGGTGTACCTGCTCGTAGGAGGCGCCGGCGGGCACCTTTGGCGGCACATTGTGCCCCGTCTTCGAGAGCTTTCACCCCGGCTCCTGTGGCGCGACATCGCTGCGCACCTGCGAGTTCCGATGCCGCGGGCACGCGGGGGACCACCCTACGGGCTGCTGCAGAAGCTGAGTTATGCCGGCGTGGTGTTCGTTGCGCTCCCGCTCATGGTTCTGACAGGCTTGACGATGTCTCCGGCAGTCACCGCGGCATGTCCAGGACTCTTGGACCTATTCGGCGGATCTCAGTCCGCTCGCACGATCCACTTCTTCGTGTTCGCACTGCTCGTGCTCTTCCTCGTCGCGCACATTGCCATGGTGACGCTCACGGGGTTCAGGCGGCAGATGAGCGCGATGACGATCGGGGAGTGACATGAAGAAAGAGAATCTCCTGGTTATGAATCGTCGCCAGCTCATCACTGCGCTTGCGTCCACCGGTGGACTCGCTCTTGCGGGCTGCTCGTCCAAGGAGCTGCCACCCACGTACGGCAACGTGCTGAGGATGGGCGATCTGCTAACCTACCGGGCGTTTCGGATGCTGCTGCCGGCACGGTCGCTTGCGCGTGAGTACAGCCGTGCGGATATCACCTCGATTCCGGCAGTCGGCACCGCGAACCCTGCCGATCCACACGAGGAGCTCTACAGCGCCGAGCGTGGACCGCTCTACGACCGGCTGCGGACAGGGGCTTTCGCGGACTGGCGGATCAGGGTCGAGGGGCGAGTTGCAAGGCCTAGGAGCTTCTCGCTCGCTGCGCTCAAAACCCTGGGATCGCGGACGCAGATTACGAAGCACACCTGTGAGGAAGGTTGGTCCGCGATCGCCGAGTGGACCGGTGTACCGCTGCGAGCCGTGCTCGAGGCGGCCGGAATTCTGCCCTCGGCGCGCTTTGTGAATTTCTTTTCCTACGACAACTTTGCGGAGAGCATCGACATGCTCGATGCGCTCCATCCGCAGACGATCCTTGCATATGGGATGAACGGACGCGCGCTACCGGTCGCGCACGGCGCGCCGCTGCGCCTGCGGGTCGAGACACAGCTCGGTTACAAGAGTCTGAAGTTCCTCGAACGCATAGTGGTCAAGGACGAGTTCGATGATCTCGGCAAGCTCGGAGACCTGCAAAACGGCTGGGCGTGGTACGTTGGAATTTGAAGCGGGGATTCGCACAGCCGACGTTCAGGTTCTGGTTAGGTTCCATTGACTCTACGAGCCAACCCGGTGGCACACTTCCGGGCCCCGAAACCAACCGCCACCGCTCAGGGCCTCGCGCTGCGCTCGCGCATTGAATCCATCGATCTCCTTCGGGGCATGATCATCGTCATCATGGCCCTGGACCACGTACGCGATTTCTTCGGCGACCCAGCTGCAAGTCCCACAGATCTCACGACCACGACGGCGGCGCTCTTTTTCACGCGCTGGATCACCCATATCTGTGCACCGGTCTTCTTCCTGCTGACGGGCACCGGGGCATACCTGACGCTGGCCCGCATGTCGAAGTCGCAGCTGTCGCGCTTTCTCGTCACGCGCGGGTTGTGGCTGCTGTTTCTCGAACTCGTGGTGATGCGCTTTGCCTTGCAGTTCAACTTCGACTACCACGTGACCATCATCACGGTCCTCTGGGCGCTCGGCTGGTCGATGATCGTGCTATCCGCACTCCTGTGGCTGCCACTTTGGGCGATCGCATGCTTCGGCCTGGTGCTCGTATTCGGCCATAACGCCCTTGATGCGGCCGGAAAGGCCCGCGGCGTCAGCCCCTTATGGATGTTTCTGCATCAGCCCGGAGTCGTGTACCGCGGAAGGCACACGGTCGTGCAAGTGTCCTACGTGTTGATCCCCTGGGTAGGGGTCACGGCCATGGGCTATGTGCTCGGCGCGGCGTATCGCCGTGAAGCCGCGCTCCGGCGGCGCTGGCTCTTGGCGCTCGGCAGCGCGGTGGTCGCCGGGTTCCTGGTGTTGCGTCTGCTCAACCTCTACGGCGATCCAGAGCCCTGGTCGATTCAGCGCACGCCGCTGTGGACCTTGATGTCGTTCCTCAACACGACGAAATACCCACCATCGCTCCTGTTTCTGCTGATGACGCTGGGTCCCGCCCTCCTACTGCTCCGCGCGTTCGATCGTCGCGTCCCGCCGGTGCTGCATCCAGCGCTCACCTTCGGGAAGGTGCCCCTGTTCTTCTATGTGCTGCATTTCTATCTTATTCACCTCATCGTGGTCGGCGTCAGCTATCTGCGCTATGGCGAGGTGAGCGAGACGTTCGAGTCCCCGGATCTCGCTCACTTTCCCTTCAGCGCGCCTCCGGGGTGGAACGTCGGGCTACCGGCGATCTACACGCTGTGGATCGTGGTGGTGCTCGCGCTGTTCCCGCTGTGTCGCTGGTATAGCGATCTCCGACAACGCGAGCGCAGTTGGTGGCTCAGTTATCTCTAGTCTTAGCAGTGCCTCTGCGAGGAGCTTGGAGTGATTCTCTACGACTACCTGGATTCGGGGAACGGCTACAAGATCCGCCTGCTGCTGGCGCAGCTCGGCCGTCCCTATCGGTGGGTGCAGGTCGATATCATGACGGGTGAGACACGCACCGCCGCATTTCTGAGCAAGAATCCCAACGGACGTATTCCGACCCTCGAGCTCGACGACGGCACCTGCATCGCAGAGTCCGATGCGATCCTGTGGTATCTGGCCGAGGGCACGGCATTGCTGCACGAGGATCGGCTCGCCCGCGCGCAGGTGTTGCAATGGATGTTCTTCGAGCAGTACAGCCACGAGCCTTACGTCGCCACGCCGCGCTTCATTCTCAAGCATCTTCCGGCGGACTCGCCGCGCCGTGGAGAGCTGCCTCGGCGCTGGGAGCAAGGCCGAGCCGCGTTGTCGGTGATGGAGAAGCATCTTGCGGATCGCGAGTATTTCGTCGCCGAGCGGTACTCAATCGCGGACATCGCGCTGTACGCCTACACGCATGTCGCCCACGAGGCCCAACTCGACCTCGCTACCTATCCGAGGGTGCGCGCCTGGATGGCCCGCGTGGCGGCTCAACCAGGGCACGTGCCGATCACGCACAGACCTGACTGAACCCAGGGCGCCACCGACTATCCCGATCTCGCAGAACGCCGACAGTGGGCGGCGCCCGGCGGGGGGCCGGCCGATTCGCCGAACGCCGAGCACGTCGCGCTAATCAGAGCGTCAAAGTCGGCCGCCCGACGCTCAATCAGCCGACGTGTCGTTCCAGGCTCCGGCGGGCGGGGTGTTCCTCACCGGCTCGGTCTCGCTTCCGGTCCGCGCTTTGCGGTCAACGTCCGCAAGCTCCCGCTGGATTATCCGGGACTCGCCGTGAATCCAGGGGCGATATTTGGCCTTGAGGTTTTCCGTCCCGGCGTGCAGGAATTGCCGGATCGCATCCGCGCTCTGGCCGTGCGCCCCGGGAACCAGCTCAAACTGCGCAGACCACACGACACGACTACGATTGTCCGCTGCGGGCTCGACCCGGAATTCTCCGACGTAGTCGCGAACGGACAAGCTCGAGCGCTGCACCGCGTAGCGGTAGCAGTGAAGCTGGGCATCTACTGAACGTAGTCGCTCGAGCTGCTCGTGCGGTGTTCCAGGATTTGTGGTGCGGACGCTTCCGATCCCCTCGCCTTGGACGTTCAACGCGGTGACCAACGGGTGCCAGTGGGCTAGGGAGCCGAAATCGCCGACATCCCTCCACAGTGTGGCAACGTCGATCTCGACCTCGGCAGTTTCGGTGATCGTCGGCATGAGCATCTGCCTCGTGCGAGTGTTTCGACCGGTACATGCGCGCTGCGCGACGCTTCGCAAAGCACCTCATGCCCATGGCATCAGCGGTGGAGCATCTTGTATGCCGAGACGTGACCCAAGAGAGCGAAATGTCGCGGACTCGTTCCGGCTTGGCGCTCCGGTGCCGGCAGGCGTGGGACTCCTCGCCCGAGGGGATTTGGTCAAGGTGCCGGGGTATACAATTGGTGTGGGCCGCAACGCCGCGGCGTGCCCGTGAAGGAGCAACGATGAGCCGCACGAACCTGATCGAGCTGATCGCGGCGGTCGCCGCAACTGCCGCTCTGTGTGGGTGTGCGAGCGCGCCCACGCCGCAGCACACCGCGGACATGCGGCAGGAGGCCACCAGAGAACTTGGCATCACACGCAACGCCTGGGCGCAATGCATCCGAGCCGCGATACCGCGGCTCGACAATCCCCAATCTTCCTCGGACGTTGCTCCCTCCGAAGATGTCGCACGTGCCGCCATGAAGGGCTGCTCAGTCAAGTACACGGACATGGTGCGAGCTCTGGTGCGCACGTTGGCGCCAATCTGCCGCCGGAGCCCCGATTGCACACGCGACGCGCTGGCGAGGGCCCAGCGCGAGGCGACGCACTTCGCTGTCGACGACGTCGTGGCAGCGAGGGTAGGGGTCGCGGGCGCGGCACAGCTCCAGTGTGAGTAAATGAGCCCGCACCTGCAAAAGCCTAATGCAGGGGGAAGCGCCTCCTTGTCGTTCGAACCTCTGCTCCTGGGCCGCTATTTCAAGTCGCTCCGGAGCGGGTCACTCGTCCTGAAAACCGTGACCGAAAGCCTCCGAGGTTTAGCGAGTGCTCGAAATGTCCTCGCTCTCCTTATCCGACCGTCCTTTCTGCACGTTCTGCTGCAGCGAGTTTCTGATATAGACTATCGAAGCCGATAGGGACGGGGTCGCGCTGGGGCGTCCGTGCTCACGCACTGAGTTAAAGTGGAGGTCGCGTTGTCAGTTGACGCATCACTGCTCCTCGCACGCGCATTGCACGTCGTGGCAGGAACGATCTGGGCCGGCGCCGCCATTGTGATCGCCGTGTACATTCTGCCCGCTACTCGAGCGGCAGGACCTGCAGGGTCAGTCGTGTTGCGAGAGTTGACGGCGGTGCGCAGGCTGCCCGAAGTTCTGCTGGCTTTGGCGGTGGTGACGATCGTCTCGGGGATCTACCTCTTCGGGGTTGCATCCGGCGGGTTTCAGTCGGCGTGGCTGCATTCCGGTCCGGCGGTAGGGTATTTGCTCGGAGGAGCGGCAGCGCTGATTGCGTTCGTGATCGGCTCTGCGATAAACATCCCGACTGCGCGTAGGATCGGCGCCCTTGCTACGCAGGTGCAGACCTCAGGCGCGCCGCCGACTGCGGAACAAGCCAACACGCTCCGGCGGCTCAGCGTGCGCCTGTTGCAGGGCACACGCACAGTGGCCGCCCTCGTAGCCATTGCCACCGCCCTGATGGCTCTCGCGCGGTACCTCGTCTAGATCGTCCGATGGCGAAGAGGCGGCAGTCATAACCTCGGATGACTGCGTTGGGGTCTGAACCCTCCAGGAGCTATCGTTTCCGCGAAAGCGTCCTATCAGGTCTAGGCAGTCCGAGTGCGCAGCCGCCCCTCGTAATCGCGCTTTCCGAGCGGCACACCCCGCGTGCGCAGGATGTCGTATGCGGTGACGGCGTGGAAATAGAAGTTGGGCAGCGAAAACGAAAGGATGAGGGTCTCCGAGGTGAAGGCGAGCCTCCGCGGACCGATCTGAAGATCCAAGTCCTTACCCGCCCAGGCGTTGACTTCGTCGGGCGTGAACGCCTCCAGCGCCGTTTCGGCCTTGCCGATCATGGCCCGCAGGTCGGCGAAAGGAACCGGTCCGACCAGTGCCGGCGGTGAGAACACGCCGGTCTTCACGGCCTCCAGCCCCCACACGGAATGATGCCACGCGGCTTCGATCTGGAAATGGAAGGGCGCCATGTCGTCGAAGAGCCGGGCGTGCACGAAGTCGTCCGGGTCTGCGCCAGTTTCGGCGCAGTGCCTGGCTGCGCGGGCGAGGAAGCCCCCGACGGCCTTCACGGTCTGCAGGAAGGTCGGCACGCTGAGGTCGTAGAGTGATGTCGCCATCGGCTTCCCCTTGCTTGAACCCACCTCCGTTAGTTCCGGACAGCCCTTGCGCTGTCGCGGAGGACAAAGCCCAATATACCTGACCTCGTGGATCACGCTTTGCCCATGTAGACCGTCTGTCCCCGGGAAGCGCGAATGTCCGAGAAGGGCTCGGCCACGGCCGTCGAGCCCGGGTCCTCGGACGGGCCGCCACTCCCGGGGCCCAAGACCGGAAGTTCGGCACATCCAAATGCGCTCCCGGAAGCTACCGTTCGATATTGCTTTTCATCGCGCCCGCTCGACTGGCTGGTACATCTCTATCAAAACCCCATGGGTAACTGAGGGCGGGAGCATAACGCTCGTTCCATAGAAGCCCTCGTAGGTTTCCAGATTACCCGCGGTTGTGCCCTCACCCAGTCGGCGGGCTTTGCCCAGATCGGCCACCTCGATGCTGAGCCCGATAATTCCTTCGTCGTGGTTGGATAGATACCTTGTAAGCAGAGTGTTGTTGTCGCTCGACTCCAGAAGCACCAGCACTCCTTGACCGGCCGTCACTTCTTGTCCACGGCCGCCGATGAACTTTGCCTCGCGGGATCCGCCGGCTTTGAATTCGGCAGCTTGAAGCGTCCGTGACTGCACCTGCACGTTGTGCACAGCAAACCATACCGAGTGAATACCCATGGCGGTGTTGGCTTGATCCATGCTCCCTTCGGCCCGACGCTTTTCCAATCGATCGGCGAAAACATACTCGACGAAGAAAATGGGCAAGGTAAGTCCCTCTTTGCCCGGCGCAGGCTTGTCATTGATTCCCACGTCGAACCACATCGGCGGAGGCGGTGTCGTCTGCCCCTGGCCCATGATGCTGCCGGGATCCGGGCCCGCCACATCGAAGTTACGAGCCCTGAGGTAGTCCGCCGCTCTTTTGGCGGACGAGACGTTGATGCCAAGGAACATCGCGCCTTCGTGCTGCCTCAGGAACTCCGCGAGCGCGGCCGCGTCACTTCGCTTGGCTGACTCGCTTGCGTTCACCGTGAGCAGTTCGAGGTAGCTGTCATTTTGGAAATAGACGACGGAATTGGAAACGCCTCCGGGAAAGTGTCCGCCTTTGGTGACCTTGAAGCCGAGCTGCTCATAGTCGCGTTGGGCGCGTGCGAGGTCACGCACTACAACGCCAACGTGATCGACGCCCCGCCCTTGACCGATAAAAGTCTGCGCGGGAGTAGACACGGTCTGAGCACATAATGGCGAGGTTACGAGAATTACTAAGGTCGCGAGAGGGCCGTGAAACCTCATACCACTCCCATGATCTGATCTGGATTTGAGGCGCTTGCTAAAGTCATGCTACGCGCAGCGCCATCCCTAGTCATCAGCCTCGGAACTGCCCGTTGCCGCAACCCACACTGTCCGCCAACTGCTGCCGTTCGGTCCGGTCCCCCGAATCCTCCAAACGCGGCCACTCGCAGCCGTCGAGAACGATGGTAGTCTCGCAACCATACGTGACGACGCTCGGCCTCACTTGGGCCCCCGCAATTCGCGCAGCCGCAACAAGCGCGATGGCACTGCAGGGGCGATGAAAAACGAGCGGACCCGTGATCCGTGCCGCGCAAGCGGAGGATGCGGGCTTTCCAGGCGGGAAGCGATCGACGAAGCGGCCAACGCGCTTGGACTACCCAGCTCGGATGCGCCTTAATCGGCCTTTACGAGCTCCATTACAAGCGCGCTGGTTACTCCGGTCATCGGCTCGATTACCCCCGATGACTTAATCGTCAGTTTGTTGCCCTCAACCTTCATGAAATAGACCCGGTCCGTGCCGGGCAGCGCCGGACTCGATGCGGTGTCGACGTGAGCCGTCGCCTTGAGGCCGTCGGGGCTCTGTCCCCCGATCGTGTATCGGCCGGTCCAGGCGACGCTCGTTTCCATCGCCGCGATGGCTTCAGCATCGGTCAGCATCGTCGAGGCTGGCCTGGCTCGCCCCGAATCAACGAACAGCAGCCACATCCGGGTCAGCGTGATGGTCACGTATCCGCGCGGCTGCTCGCCGAGCGGATACTTGACCAGGCCCGCTGTTTCGCCCTTCAGCGAAACAACTTTCCACGTCCCGATAAGCTGGTCCCTGGTCGTCGCGTGCTGAGCGTATGACGGCACCGATGCAGCGAGCAGTGCGCTGATGGCGATGGCGTTTAGCACTGTGTTCACGGCAGACACCCTCCGGGGCAACCCAACACGCCCACCCGAAACGTCTAGGTGCACGGGTCAGAGGTCTTGAACGGCCCCGATAGCTGCCATTCGCCGCCGCAGCCAAGCCGCCGGTGCACAACTGCGGTGGTGCCGTTCACGGAAGGTCTCGTTTGAGCCGCGTGCTGATAGGCGCAGTCATCAAATCAATCTGGCGGGCGGAGGGCCGAAGACGTTGAGGTGCTGTGCGGGGAAACTGCTGGCGGCGGTGGTTGAGCCGTCGGCCCGCTCAGGCACCGCAGGATTCGGCCGTCGGGCGTTGTTGCTGTGGTCAGATGCCCGCCTGGGCGCTTGTCGCGCAGCGGGTGATACTCAACTGTGACCTGATCCCCCGCCTGCAGTGCATTGCTGGTCCACCCTAGCCGCGTGAGCTCACCGATGCTGCCACTCTCGAAGGCGTAAAGCTCGTACTTCCCCGGCGTTGACTGGCTGAGGACGTACATCCACACGAACACATGCGGATTGCTCCACTCGACTTTGGCGATGGTGCCGCGAACCGTGAGGCTCTTAGCCCCGTCGAACATCGCATACGTATGGTGCGCGTGCGCGATTCCGATACCCGCAAGAAGCAGCGCCGGGCCCGGCAGCGTCCGTCGCACAATCCGCTTCCACGGCACTTCGTGGGGGTGCATGGCCGGGTCCGTCTTCATTTCGGAGGCGGTGGCAAATCCGGCGGGGGCGTCATGTCGAAACGCTCGTGGCCGGTGGCCTCATTCACCGATCGATCGTGCGCGCCGCAGATTTTCACTTCCTGCATTACATGCGCACGGTCGCGGCGGTACAGCGCCGTGGACTCAAAGGGCGCGGTGTAGACATCCGGCGCGGTGGTGCGGGTAACGATTTGAAGCACGTCGGGTGCCTTGAGGGAGATGCGCTCCACGATGCGCACATTTCTACCGAGACCCTCCTCGGGGTATGGATAATCGTGCCGGATGCCCGTGGTTTCGATGACGAGCGTCCGCCCCTCCCAGTGCCCCGTAGACGTTCCGGCGTTCGTCTCTGGCGGATTGGTTGGCAGTGGCCGACCATCGAGCGGGATGCGACGGATTAGGCCTAACTCGCTGGTGATCGTCACGCGTCCCGGCGTGAAGAGAAACTCGAAGTAATCATCGAAGCCGCCGTTGGACCCCCTGAAGACACTCGGTCCGCAGAACGCTACGGGACGGTTGCCGAGAAATTCCGAGGGGTCCACGCCAGCCCCGATCTTCGTGCGCTTCTGCTGCAGGCGGGCCAGAACCTCCGGCTTGAGCGGTGGGGATGCTCGTTTGGCAGAGGACCTGCTCGGAATGCCCGGGTCCAGTATCCCGGCCCAGGGGCCGCGGAGATCCGGCAGCTGCTTGATAGAGTCCCACGTAAGACCCTGTGCGCTGCCCTGCATCTGTGCCGCGGCGGATGTGTCGGCTGCCGCGGCGCTCGCCGCTGCGCCCAGATACGCCAACGCGACGAGACAAGTTGCACTCAACGCGCGGCTAGACGATGCATTTCTCAAGTTGTCCTCGCAGCGAACGAGGCGTTGTCAGGGCAAATGATCCAACGAGGTTGGTAGTCGGGACGGTCTCGTCAGGCACGGCCGGTGGGCAGAATGTTCGCGTTGAGGCGGAACAGATTCTTCGGGTCGTACCGGTCCTTCAGCTTCACCAGGCGCGGATAGTTGTCGCCATAGGTCGCGCGCAGCCGCTGCTCCCCCTCATACACGTCCGTGTTGACGTAGTAGTTGTGGGTGAATGGCTCGAGCCCTCCCCAGAAGGCACGGGCCGTTCTCACGCTCGCGTCGTTGTGCGAACGGTCCCATGAGCCGATCAGCAGCAATGTGTACTTCATCCAACGGTTCCAGAAGGCTGTGGCACCGGGATTCACGCGTACCGCCGCACCGCCGTGGCGGAAGAGTACCAGCCCCTGCACAACGGGTGGGGAGGTCTCGAAGCGCCGCACGAGCTCGTCGATCAGCGTTGCGGAGAGATCCCCGACGAAGCCTGATTTGTAGTAGATGACGGTTTTGCTGGGCTCTGCGCGTACCTTTCCCGTAACGCCTTGGGCCGCGACGTAGGTCTTTATGGCGACGTCGTCGTACACGGGCTTGCCGAGCTTCTGCAAGGGCGCGAGCAACCGCTCGCCGTCGCTTGGTGCGCCGCTATAGAACGCCTCGTAACCCACTGTAGGCTGTTTCTCCCACCGGCCAATGTCGAACGCCACATACATCTCGTCGGGCATGTTCTCGGCGAACTCCGTGAGCGCCGCCATAACACTCCGCGCCTGATCCAATGGAAATGCTCTGTAACCCGCCAGGACCCTGGGCCCGAGCGAATGTAACTGGTAGTCAAAGCTCGTCACCACACCAAAGTTGCCACCCCCGCCGCGAACTCCCCAGTAGAGGTCCTGGTTCTCTTGAGCGCTCGCGTGTCGCAGCGCGCCGTCCGCCGTGACGATGTCGACTGAGCGTAGATTGTCGCAGGCAAGCCCGAATCTGCGGTCCAGACGGCCGAAGCCCCCGCCGAGCGTGAGCCCCGCAATGCCGGTATCCGGGGCTGTGCCTAAGGTCGTCGCGAGCCCGAAGGCCTGGCTCTCCTGATCGAATTCACCGAGAAGCACACCCGGCTCTGCGTCGGCCCGCTGGCGCACCGGGTCGACCCGGATGCCCTTCATCGTCGACAGGTCGATGACCAGTCCACCGTCGCACCCCGATTGGCCCGAGAGGCTGTGACCGCCACCGCGCACGGCCGTCAGCAGATCGTGCGAGCGGGCGAACTGGACCGCCTGGACGACATCGGCCGCACCGCTACAGCGAGCGATCAAGGCCGGATGATGATCAAACGCTGGATTCCACAGACGGCGTGCAGCGTCATAGCCCGCATCGCCGGCGCGAATGAGGTCCCCGCGCAGACTCGCATCGAAGTCCTTGATGTCGGATACCGCGAGGGAGATCGACTTCCCGGAGCCAGTTCGCGCCGCGATCTCAGCCGGAACAGCGGCAGAGCCAGCGCCATCGGCCCAGGAGCCCCGTACCGGCAGCAGCGCTCCGACGGCACCCGCCAAAGTGGCGTTGACGAACGATCGTCTGTCAATGCTCATGACTCAAAGCCCCCCGGAACGAGACGAGACTGAGACCGCGACCGGAAGTAGCGGCCTTTTCGGACAGCATACGACGGCGATGCGGTACCGACCACAACAGAAGCGATCGGATTCGCGTGGCGCGCCGCACCATGTCGCTGCGTACGGGCGAATGCGACGCTTTTGAGGCAATCCGCGTCTGCAACCGCTGAGTACGCTGTCCATGGACCGATTTCTTGAGTGGTTGACATGAGGAGCGCGAATAGCGCCCCAGGACCTCGTCGCGACGCCAGCCGGCTGAGCGCGGCCAGGAGCGGTCCGCCATCAATGTGGCCGACTTTTCAGAAAACTGACCTTCGCTGCCGGCGCGCCGGGAACCCGATGTGAGCTGCACCGATCCGGAATCGCACCCATAGATTGATCGGATATCGTTTCGCGCCAAGAGCCAGTTCTCAAGGAGAGATTCGACCGTGAATGACCGACGAGCCGTGGGAGAAATCGTCACCGCGACGTTTGCTTACGACGGCGGTCGGCAGGTCACGGTGTACATCCCGCCAGATCCACCAGAGGCAGTTGTGTTCACCGGTGACGGACAGCTGATCTCTCAGTGGGGCGGAGTCCTCGAGACGGCCGATACGCCGCCCACGATGGTCGTCGGTGTACACCGCCTGGCCGATGGGACGCTACGCCTCCATGAATACTCACCGGGCTTTGACCCGGAACGATTCGCGGCACACGAGAAGTTTTTCGTCCTTTCCTCAAGAACGCGACTCGGTGGGCAGTCGCGCTGCGCGATGCCGGCGCGGACGTTGTCATGAAGGAGCGGGTTGGGTCGCACGGCGGTGTGTTCTGGCGCGACGAGTTCCCGCTCATGGTGACGTGGGCGTTTGGACCGGGAGGCATTGGAGGCACCGCGACCCTTGGAGATGCTGTGCAGTAAGTCGTTGCCAACGGTTTCGGCCAAACCCGGTGCTCAAGAGAACACCACAAACCTGACATTCATCCGGGGGCCGTAGCGGCTTGGCAGTTGACAGAGTGCCATCGCAATCTATCTCGTATCGTAGAGTTTCGTCCTATCGATCCGCGCGAGTACGTCCCCAACGGGCTCAAATCCCAGCCGCTCATGGAACGGCGTCACGCTGGCGTCGGCTACGAGTTGGATCCGCCAGACCGGGCGAACCCGTACGGTGGCTGTACGCCTGTCTCTGGCCCCTGATAGCGATTCGTACACTCATGGGAACCGTGAGAATTCCGCCGCGAGTGCAGATGTGATGCGTCGCCTCCGAATTCGCTTTCGGAAGCGCTGATTGTCGCCCCTCCGACGCGAGTCGGCCAAACCTGGACATTCACCTTCTCAAAGTGCTCGCCGCAAAGCGCCCGTCCGCTCGTTAGGGTGCGCCAATCGCGTCAATGCCAGCTATGCCGCGCGGAGCGTTTGTGGCCGTGTGGCCCTTCGGTTTTTCGATCTCCTCTTCTTGCTCCAGCCACCCAGTTCGAGAGCAACGGATGTGCAGGCAGCGCGCAATTCATCCGCAAGAGCACGGTCGACCATGGTCCGCGCCACCACCATGCCGCCGATGGACAAGGCAGCAATGGTTTGTGCAGTCGTATGGCGTTGGCGTCCCTGCTGAATCAAGCTACGCTCCAAGACGCTCACCATTGCTTTAAAGACCGTTTCGAAAGCGCGCTTTGCGCTGATACCGCTCCGCGCAACGTCCGTTGGCAGCGCGACCATCGGACAGGAATTCTCGACGTCCTCGAAATGCTGGCGGGACAGATAGGCGCGGACCACTTGTGGCCCCACGTCAGTTGACGAGAGGTCCACATGCACACCCTCCCAGCAGTTCTTCCACTCGGGGTCAGTGAAAAAGCACCCCAGTACTTCGGCGTACAGATCGCTCTTACTTTTGAAATAGCGATAGAACACACCATGTGTTAGGCCAGCACCGGCCATGATCTGGTTAAGAGATGCGCACTCAAAGCCATAACGATTGAAGAGCCTGCGTGCGCTGTCAATGATGCGCTTACGCACCGCTGCGCGATGACCGACGGGGTATGGCACGGGGTCTCCTACAAATAGATGATTAGCCTAACAAGCAAAACATTATCTTGAACATCTTTTCGCGCGGTGCTGTTATGTCGATTCAATGCACAATTCGGGGGATGATCATGGGCGACAGAGCAAGTCTCACAACCGTGACCGACGGGCCTACGCGGCGGCAAGCGATCGTCGGTGTTATCGGCGCATTCGGTGGTCTGGTCCTCAGCTCAACGAGGGTCTGGGCAGGAGCTGAGGATGGGATATCTCATACGGCGGAATCTATTCACCAGGAACCTGTGTTCGCGGCGAGCCCGAAGCGCGTCTATGAAGCTCTTACCGACCCCAACAAGTTTACCCGGGTCGTACAGCTCAGTGGAGCGCTGCAGGCGATGCACCTGCCAGATGAACCCGCAGTGATCAGTAGGGAAGCAGGAGGCGCGTTTGCGCTTTTCGGGGGGTACATCACGGGACGGCACGTCGAGCTTGTGCCGAACGTGCGGGTTGTCCAGGCCTGGCGAGCGGGCAGCTGGTCTTCGGGCGTTTATTCGATTGCCAAGTTCGAGCTCGTGAAGCAGGGCTCCGGGTGCAAAATCGTCTTCGACCATACGGGCTTTCCCAAGGGCGAGGCAGAGAGCCTGGCTTTGGGTTGGAAAGCTCACTATTGGGATCCGCTCACGAAGGTCCTGGCATAAAGCCGGGGCGCGGCTCGGGCTGCGTATGCCTTCGCCAGGTATCCACGCGGCCATTTCGTTATTTCGGCACCGCGCGGTTGAACTGCATCGCGAGGGTACTGGCTTCTGCCGCAGTCAGGCCCGTCACCTGGAACCGCGCACCGAACACGCCACGGATCACGGCATGATTGATCACCTGCCCGTTGTACACGGCCGCCATGCTGTGGCCGAGGTTCTCCTGAGTGGCGCGCAGCATGGAGGCCGCGCCTCTCGCGTTGAGGCGAATGTCGACTGTCGGACCCTCTTGCGTCGTTGTGGCGATAGCCTCTGCGATCTCATCGCCGGTAGCGACCACGGCTTGCTTGAGTAAGATCACGCCACCGTCCCGTAGCGGGTAAAGCTTGTCGCCACGGGGCACCTTGCCGCTCTGTTGCGCTTGCAATGGATTGTTCTGCTCGTCAACCAGGCGGAACTCTAGAGTCGCGGGTCGTTGCGCTACGGGCACCAGGGCTCCTGCCAAAGGCACCGCAGCCAGCAGGACGATCACAAGCACGGCGCTCATCAGTAGCACTTTCCTGAGGCGACCCAGCGGTGAGCACGCGCCCTGCTCGCTCAAGAGCCACTTGAGCCGGCGCGCGAGCGACGACGATTCGGCCATCGCGAGCGTTGATGGAATAAATCGGGGCGGAGACGCCATCTGTTTGAGGGTGGCGGCGTAGGCCGCTCTGTCGCCTGCCACCACAGCAGCAGCCTCGTCACTCGTTAGCTCGCTCAGCGCGCGCAGACGCCAGTGCAGCCAGTGCGCCAGCGGGTCAAACCAGTACACAGCACGATACAGCGAAGCCAGCCACAGACGGTAACAGTCGCGGTTGAGAATATGCGCCTGCTCATGCGCAAGGACGGTGCCGAGAGTGGTGCTGTCCCAGGTCCCATATGTGTGTGGCAGAAGGATCGTGGATGCAAAGGAAGCCGGACTACGGATCGCAGGACTGACGCGTACATCGATGGATCCCGCGGATAGCCCAGATACTTTCGATGCAGTGCGACGCAATCGCGCACCTATCCATAGTCCGGTCACCAGTCTCGTGAGCAGCACCGCCGTGATCAGCAGGTAGACAAACGCGCATACCAGCGCGCTGTTCGATGTTGGCACGCGGGATGGCGTGCCCGTCAGCGCCATCGTCGAGGCGATGGTCCTGACCGGAAGCACTGTCAGGGGAGGAAGAACCGGAGTTGCGACAAGACCAACCATCCACGAAAGCATGGGCATCACAAGCGACGCAGTCACAATCACCGTCCAGGTGTTCTTCTCAACCGCAGGGTCACGTAGCCTGAGCGCCTTGAGGAGCACCCACACCACTGCGAACAACGTGCCGCCGCGCGCGGCGGCCTCGAGCAGTGTAGTAAGCATCACTTCCCTCCGGATTCATCCCTTTCCAGCTTATCCACGAGTCGCCGCAAATCGCGTCGACTGAGGACCTTGGCCTCGACCATCCCCAGCAGCACCGCATCCACGGACCCATCGCAGAACCAGTCCGCTACCCGCTGGACGGCCCGAGCGGCAAGGTGAGCCGGAGGCTTCACGGCTCGGTACACAAACGCACGTTGCTCCACACGGTGCGATAGATAGCCCTTGTT
>Ga0335074_10002941_pt1 | contig 23249 bp, 10 predicted proteins | sample Lox_Sample_23_FD_206715 | JGI IMG/M metagenome (GOLD analysis project Ga0335074, IMG submission 206715) | Soil microbial communities from Loxahatchee National Wildlife Refuge, Florida, United States - Lox_Sample_2.3 | ecosystem: Environmental > Terrestrial > Soil > Wetlands | place: USA...
GCCGCTTGAGGAGCCCTTGCGCAAAGATCGTCTATTAGTCTCCTAAACTGAGATCTATCGTTAGGACGCAGCAAGCTGAGACTTGGCATTTTCAAACCTTGAGTAGTCGTAGCACTTCTACCATCGTACGCTGTGTAACTGCTCGTACAAACTTCTCAAACTGCCGCATCAGCTCTTCGCCATCTACTAGTAACTCATGTGCAACCTGCTAACTGTCAAACTCGGGTAGCAAGCTAGCAGTAGCCGCCATTTGTTGCTGAAGATATATCGTTCCTTCTTAAGGTGGGGAGCAGGACAGGTGGTGGTGTATGGCTAACCGCTAAACGATCAAGTGAAGAACAGAATGATTCCTAACGTATAGAAGGCTTCGTGAATAACGCGAGGAGCATCCCATCTATATATACGCCACCTCGGACGAGCTTTTCGACGTCCTAGGATATCGAAACGCACCTCGGACCAACTCCTCTAAGGGCTACGTTGCTGCCTTCAGCTGAAGGATTGGAATGTCTTACTAGTGCGGGGCCTGCGCATCCTTACTGCACTGCAGAACCTGTTAGTGGGACGACAATAGGGGCTTAGCAGTGCTACTAGTGCATGTGCATGATTCTATGGCTATCGCCTGGTTTGCAACGCAATAACCTCCAGATATCCTTGCTAGGCCGCTCCGGACGAGTCGAATTTGCAAGGTATTTCCCGTCCCGGTGTTAATGCAATAGGCTGGGGCCACTGTTACGTTGCATCCAGGTGACAGTCTCTGAATTTACTCCTTCTCACTTGATTCGCATTGGGGTCCTTATTGCCATTAACCCGCGTGGTAGCCATTTGGGGTGGCTGAGATCGTGTGCAATGTCTAGCTGAGCTATGCATGGCATAACAATTAAGGGAGAGATCAGAGCATCCCATTGTTCCCCTTTAGCATGGTATTATTCATGTGAACGGCACTAACGAGGGATCGGGGGCTGGAACGGAGAGTTCTAGGTCTATAAGGATTCATGCAGACACACTGCTACAGCCCGTCCGGTGACGAGGCTAGTCAGGGCCCTACAGCTTTAGGGGGAGCGCAGGTAGGGTCGCCGAGCAGCGCGGCTTGACAATGGAGCGATAAGATTGGATAACAACTCCCAATAGACTATCACTCTAAGATGTGGCTTCGAGTGTCTAAGAATAGCGCTATTGTGCCAGCATGGCAAAGACACCCCTTCCCGCTAGCGAGCAATGTCTCGTATGACAGTGGGCCCCCTTTCTTTAGGGTAGGTAGGGTATCTCCCAGACTTGAGATGCCAAGCGTCTTCAACAATCCTAGATGCAGCCTATAGGTCACAGGCAACTCCACTGCTGCGTTCCTCAAGCATTCCTGAGAGCTGTAGGCGCTCCTAACTCGCTGCAGACCTAAGAGATCGCCGCGCAGTGAAGCACCAAGGAGGCAAAGCTTCACCCTCCAGCTGACAAGGGCTCTTCAAGCAAGGCAGACACGTCAGACAGAGGCAGCTCATGGGACTCATCACCAACGAGGCAAAATCCCTGTGCCATATAGTGGCTCCAATTTTCATCGGCGATGCTGTAGATAACACAGCCATAGAAAAGCTTTACAGATAGCCATCTCCCTCCTCTTAATAATTCCAGCATGCAACTTCACAAGTCATCCCTCAGAAAACCCGGGCTTTCCTCAAGTTCCAGTTGACTATTTAATAATTCTGTTCTTTTCCATCTAAATCTCTGCCTTCTAAGGCTCTACATCTCCTATATTATTACTCTTAAAGATGGGCGCTTGGTTGTCCAGCTGTTTTAGTATGCTTAGTCCATCAACAAAATGGTTATTTCCTAAAAGCTCTTAAGAAGGGGGCTTGGAATTTTGTGGACGTATGCGACGGAATCGAACTCAGTTTTATTTTAGCTCAAGCTACGGTCACATGATCTTATCTCAACAATTGAGGGTAGCGAACGATGAGTCACATGATTGCCCCGAACACTTAGCCTAGTTTCCTTTGCTATATCACGTGCTGCTTCTAACCTCAAGACACAGGCACCTGACCTGCGTGCTAACAGCCAATGCATAATACGTTATCACTGGAATTATGGATAAATATAAATCCGGATACATACTCTCCTACACTATTATGTCATCGAAGCACCTATTATTCATGCCAACCTAAATCAACACCATCGATCATGTCATCTACTAAAGGTTCCTAGGTCATTGTAAAGCCTGCTAAAGTCGCGTCCGACCCTTACTTCTCAACATCGACGGGACACCATTGTGATGCAGATCAAACGCAAATTACAACAAGCCAAAACCAGACCTTCAGAGCTTCATATGCACCCTATAATTATAACGACATCCGCTCAGACAGTAAACTGAACGGGAAGTCCGATTTGACTGAAGGGGGCAATGAACATGTAGGGAGCAGAAATAGGAAACACGCCGAACGCGAAAGATGTAAGGGAATAGTACGGCAACTATGTTAGTAGGATCCAAATGCAATAACTACCCTATTAGTAACGCAAGTGCTACAGCCACTTCAAGCCCATATGTGAAAAGGCAGAATCGAAGGGCACGTTGAAGGACACGGCAAACGGCTATAGCGAGCACTAGGCCCGAACCAGCTCATATCAAAGCTTACAAGACTGCGGGGCTAGACTGGAGAGGTCTATGGTCATTCTCGCAGCAGAATAAGGCGAAGGCTTTAGCGCAGATAGAACTTGCACTAGATATCAATCAGATTAACTTATTTGACCTACAAGAAAGGGCCATCGCATTTCCTAGGGATGATATGGCTTGGTCTAGAAGAGGGTGACATTATTGAAGTCGATGAGTTCAACATCTACTGCCTTTGCAGATCATGCGCTTATACTTTGATCCTAATATACGAAGCCAGAACACACATTAGGAACTGAAATCCGTACGTGCGAGAGGCCCATGTGCTAGATGGGTGAACAGCCACTAGGGGCGAACAGTCACTGATGGCGCAGTCACTAAGGGCTAAGGGTCACTAAAGGCGAAGGGTCACTAAAGGGGAAGGGTCACTAAAGGAGAAGGGTCATTAAGGGTTATTACAATTACAAACGCTAATACCAAAGAGAAGGTCAAGATACAAGACTTAGGGCGTCCCCATCATCTTATATCTCTACTTATCAATAAAAGGCTGATCAGACCTTTCATCTCGAGTTCTTCTCTAGTGTACGGTGTTCTTGACCCGCTTCAATACCCCCGTGTTATCTCCGACCCTCCTTGCTTTCCTTGCACTTACATCTCCTGCATGGCAATGGTTTCTTACTTAATAGTCCAACCCTATACCTGGCAGGGCTCTGCTCGCTTTCCCGGCACTCCTCTCTTATGCTTCTTGCCCTATAAGACCCCTTGAACTCTATGATTGACAATGCTTCTCCAGCCCATAAAACATTTCCGCCTTGTGTTTTCTCTTCATCCTATTCATCCCTTCATCTCCTCATCTCCTCATCCCAAGGTGATTACAACCGCTAATACCCAGAGAAGGTCAAGATGCAAGATTCAGGGCGTCCCCTTCATCTTGTATCTCTACTCATTGAATCAATAAAAGGTTGATTAGACCTTTAATCTCATCTTGAGTCCTTCTCTGGCATTGACCCGCTATAATAACCTCATATTATCTCCAACTCTTCTTGTATGTACTCCTATCTCTTCATCCCTTCTTTAGTGCAAAGATGGACACTTGCTTATATGCCACATGTACTAGAAGGTCTCGTTCCCTAAATGCCGCATGCTAATACGCTCCTTCTTAAAATTTTACCAAGACATTCTCTAGCCTTGCATAATATATGAGTTCCAAGTAGATTTTCTCTAATCTCAAGGTATTTGAGGTTCTAATAGAAGGATTTAATTGTTAGAATTATGACTTCGAGGTTAAAAGATGCTTACTTGGTAAACTCTCAAACGTTTCTTTGTCTTAGAAGGAGAGTTTCAAGGTCAATCACGTGTGTGATGATAACAGTCTAGGATACTAGCAGAAGGAACTTGTAACTCTAGGTTTAAATAGCCTTGTACGTTAACAGGTTGGCGGATATTAGTATTGCTAACAGTAATTTGATTCTAGGTAGAATAGACGTGTCTTAGGTAGCAAAGACATTCCTCGTTATAATGTGACGTGAGATGATTGCAGAGTCTACCAAGTCTAAGGCCACACTAGAACAGAGGAAACTATAGGAGTATTGTAGGGCTTCAACAAGGCTATTGTTCTTTAGGAGCCAGTCTATGTCATCTTGCTTGCTGTCACTCAGTCAAGTCATCCACGCTTAGCCCACCTTGGCACTTTGTAGAGCGGGATCTTTCTATCCTCCGTAGGAGAAGCCTGTTGTGTAATGGAGAGGTCTGTGGCAACTGCTCTCTTATCGATCGACTCGTAGATGTGTAAACCGTTAGTGGACAATGTGTTAGACATCAAATCGATAGCACGATGCAATCCAAATCGCTGCCTTATAGTTGACGCTGCGTTGAATAGGTCTCTGTGCATGATTATCAACCCTGTTGGCAGTCTGAAGGTGATGTGTAAGGAGAGTGTCTAGAAGGCCTTTATATACACTAGACGGCTAGTCATCCGCTAAATACATTTTGAATTCCATGTTTCTCATTATTGGATTCCAGTAAGATAATTCTGCTTTCCGACTTCATCGCATTTCGCAATTTCAAACTCGGTCTCTATGCAACCAGCGGGGTGGGTAGGCCCAAACCAGATTAACAAAACAAATCCTCATTAATAGAATCCTCATTGACATCTTAATATAATCTCACAGAAATGAAGTCGCAAAGATTAAATACGTATTAGCTGAGTTAAGGTGTGAATTCACAATGCTGTTAACGAACCTTCATCAAACCCGCCATTCCTCAATCTTAACTTGTGTGTAATTTTCCCCAATTGACCCAGATATTGATTATGAGAGCAATACATTCCGTGTCTTTGCAACGATATCCTGTATTGTGTCCGCCAATTCACTAGCAACCCTCCCTTCTTAGCTACGTCAACGAAGACGCGAACAAGTTTAAGGGAGTACGTCAGATCTGAGCGGCTAGGGCAGCTAGTGCCTCGCATTAGGTTGCTCTCCATGCTTTTGAAAAAGTTAAACCTCGAGAGGTATGAGGCACTAGGAAGATCTACTTACACGACCCGCACTAGAAGTAGAGCTCGCATTATAGGTGGGTGCAGCATCTGAAGCCTATTTAGAGCCAAATAATGAGTTTCCAGTTGGAGGAGCGGGTGCAGCATTTGAAGCCGGTTTGGAGCCAAATAATGAGTTTCCAGTCGGAGGAGGAGCGGGTGAGCCAAATAATGTGTTTCCAGTTAGAAGAGGAGCGGGTGAGCCAAATAATGTGTTTCCAGTTAGAGGAGGAGTGGGTGCAGCAGAAGTAAAGCCGCCAAATAGGGGTCGTCCAAGCTCACTTGCTTGACCAGAACCTGCCTGCCTTTTCCCACGTAAGCCTGAACGTTTTGAAGGTAAGGTCTGGTCAGAGCCGACAACTGAAATATATCTGTCAGTGATTTGCTCATTAGTAGCGGCCATTCTCAAATGTGCCTCAGCTAACGCAGTGGGAGGGCAACTTAATTCGAGTGGACTGCCCGCCAGCAATGGATGAGAGGTGCACAGTGACCCACAATCATCGCAATCGTGACCTGCGACGAGACTGCTGGAGGCAATGTCTAATAGTTGGAATAGGTTTAGACTATGGCTAGCGGAGACATGAGCGCGGCCTATAGCGGTCCAAGTTCGAAGAAATTCCTTCCGCTGTTTGCTGGTATATGATGATTTCAAAATATGGCCTCGCATTATGACGTAATTGGGAATGGGAGGTGAAATGTTAAGCTGAACCGTTAAGCTTATGTACTTTCTGTTTTAGTGCAGCAGCCTTCCTAGATGGGAGGCACGTTGCAAATTCGAGTCCATTTATCAACACAAAGTTTTGGGATTGCTAAAAATGCTGTAAACATCTAGTTCTCAAAATTCAGATAATTATCCTGCAGCTTCCAACACTCTTTGGCGCTGCCGACGCGTATACCCCACAAAACTGGAAACTGATTAAAGAAAAATTCAAGTTAGAATCATTATTTCCGGATCTCGATTTTGGTCTTTGAGTATAAGCATGGTACTGTGGCAAGTTTCAGTTACCAGTCTCCAGTTTCAATATACTTCAAGCGATAGCAAGGTCTGCGCTCATTTCCCCTGCTAGTCTGATTAGTCTTCCCCACGTTTGCATGGTTACATCTAGCACAAGGTAGTTAGAGTTTGCCCCAACAGGGGTAATCGGCAGGGGTCTCGACAGCTGAACCAGGTAGTTGGTAACTGGATTCCAGACATTAGGATTTGGAATTTGAGATCTGGTAATACCATACCTAGATAGGTATGTATGTCTTCGCACAACTTGATTCTAGTTGCAGGAAGCTGAAAACATAAATCCTCATTCTAGTTTTAGATCTCGCTTTATAGTAAAAGCTACAGCAAACCAAAATCATCCTAGGCGGTTACGTTCGTTCTATGTTCGACAATTGTCGAACGTAGAAGCTAAGCAGGGATGGTAGCTAAAATTAGAATTTCAGGTACTGGCCTTTTATTGGGAAATTCCCTATAAAATAGCCGAGCTGTCTAAAAGTCAAAACGTGTCCTCAAGACCCCTATTGATACTTACTCGGTTTCGTTAAACTCGAATTATGAACGGAAACCTGAAACTACTAATCAGCAAACGAAAAACCTAAAACGTTGCATTGTAGACAGACCTAGATACGTCACGTGTTTGGATTTTCAACATCAGCCCATTTTGTTATTGACGTTTCAGATTATGTGGTACTTGTTATAATAGGCTAGTAAGCTCCCATTTCCTGTATCAATTGACCTACATGACGGGGCTGGAGCGCTAGTAATGTGAACACGTGATCACAACTTGGTATAAGTTGTTTTGTGAGAGTTGTGCTACTAGGTTGTGCGACTAAGTTGGGGCTCTTAAGGTTGTACAACTAAGTTAGGGCTAACGAGGTTGGCTACTAAGTTGAGGCTGACAAGGTTGCGCAACTAAGTCAAAGCTCATAAGGTTCTGCAACCAAGTTGGGGCTCATAAAGTTGTACAACCACTTTGGCCTCAGCTAGATTTGGCTCAGGCCGTTTCTGGCCCAGGCTGACTTGCAAGGCTGGCTTTGGCTCAGGCCGTTTCTGGCCCAGGCTGGATTTGGCCCAGGCTGGATTTGGCTCAGGCTGGATTTGGCTCAGGCCGTTTCTGGCCCAGGCTGGATTTGGCTCAGGCTGGATTTGGCTCAGGCCGTTTCTGGCCCAGGCTGGATTTGGATTTGGCTCAGGCTGGATTTGGCTCAGGCTGGATTTGGCTCAGGCTGGATTTGGCTCAGGCTGGATTTGGCTCAGGCTGGATTTGGCTCAGGCTGGATTTGGCTTAGGCCGTTTCTAGCCCAAGCCGACTCGCTTGTTGCAGCTTTTAATCTACAAAGCGAGATCTGAAACTAGAATAAGTTTCTTACAATAGGAATCAAGTTGTGCGATTACAGTAACACACTTGGAAACAAGCCTGCCCAGACACAAATCCTGCCCAGACCGAAAAAGATCTTTGGGAGCAGTATCTTGAAGTCTATGCAGCTGCATTGTGCATGGTAGACATTTGCTAAAGGAAAAATAGTCTTGAGGCCACGTTGACTTGGGCGGCTCGGCTATTTCATAGGGAACTTCCCCAATTTAAGGTTCCCTGCTATTAATAACAGTGTCACTCTGAACCGATATAAAATTGGCTAAATTCTAGGGGCTTAGTGCCATGACAGTATTCGATCTAACAAACTTAAGTCCTTAGCAAGTTTTGGTCTCGCCATTCTCTACTTAATGCATTTATGGTTCCTACATTCGTTTTACTTCTCTCTCATTGGAGGATTGCCTGAATGCGCTATGGCCAAATGAAGAATAAGGTTCGCAAACCAAACATGTGACGAACGGTTACCTAAGGCAGAGAATAAGGCAATCCTTACTCGCTGATCTCGTTGACCTCACCACTCCTAAGCCTAGACATGATGAAGGCTGGGGTTGAACATTGTACTAGGAAGTGTTTGGCGGTTGGCGGAAGGATAATTAATTAGGAACTTCCCAAGGAAAGCATTAGACATCGAATAGACAGCCTGAGGCATATTTAAAAAGGAACTCACCTCTCCCTCAAATGGCTTCTCTATTCCCAATATCGGTTTATGGATTCCCTGTTTTCCAAAAACGGAGATTCACTAGAAGCGAGCACTCCTTATGCGAATGGCTCTGGTCTATAAGTACATCTCTTATTCTGTTAATTTTAATATTCTTTTCCACATGGTACTGTACCCTTCTGTGATTTATAATTAATTCCTATTCTGATATGGCTATCAACAAGTCGAAAAGAAGGTCGGAGAATCTGAGACGGAGAAAGGAGACATTATTAAAAAAGGTTTATGAGCTTGGAAAAGACTATGGAGTTGACGTGGCCCTGATTTTACGTCAAAATGGTTGATACTTCACTTATAGATCCATTGATCTTGAATCTTGGCCACCGTCTATGAAAGAGATTGTAAGATCATGTCATTCTAATATGCTTATACATGCTAAGGTCAAAGCAGCAAGTTTCATACCCTATTCCTAAGAACATGCTGCCTCAAGATATAGAAAGACGGCTTTAGAGCTCTGCCGATCAAAATTCCTTGTGCATCACAGATAGAGAATAAGAGGAAGGTAGATTTAAATGTTGATTGTAGAGATAGAGATGTGCCTTGTTAGGTAACGTCCATCCCTGCGTAGCGGAAAACCCTACATGCCAGAAAAAATGATAGGTACTTTGACTTCAAGCATCTTAAAATCTGTGCACACCTCAATATCTCCTATATTTTCTTATAAGTTATGTTCCGTGGCCACTCCCGGACACCCTGAACCCTTCCTACTAGAAAATCACAGTCGCATTGTCGCCCTCACGCCTGATTTGCAAAGAGTCTCCTTTTATAGCGTAACAGACGTCCTCCACTACAGCTCTACCACAGAGCTTATACTATCCCTAATACTTTATACGGGAGATCGTCATCAGCCTTGTGGCTGCTGTGGCGTGCAAATTCATATAAGATCGCCACGCGGATCAATACCTCTATCGAAGCGACTAACGATATTTGGGTTAGAGCGAAACGACCCCGCACGTCCCTTAAGCCTTAGGCATAAAGGCTAACAGTTGATGGAGCCCGGTGCGCCACATCCAGCTTAGTAATGACCTTAATGATTATTAACCATCTATGGCTAGCTTGGTTTTAGACTGAATTCCCTAGCTCGTCATCGATCGTACGACCTCGCCCTCATTTATTTCGCCAATGACATATTTATTACAGTGAAAGTATGACCCCAAGGCAACTATCATACAAAGATCTGACTCCGATGAAGTAACTCAACATGTTTAAGGTTAGTAAGCTTCTAAAAGGCCAATGGAGGTCGACAAAACTGACGTGCTTCTATATGGCAGCCTTTGCAACTAACGACTACAACATCATCTCTAAGGACTGCTATCAGAATTGGGGATATGCGCTACGATATTGACGTATCCAAAATACTATATCTGTCATCCTTCGTCGACTTTCAAGCCAACGCTCAACCACAATCAACAGAGTTTGTTCACGGTCCTATTCCTCTCTTTAATGTAGCTCTTAAGGGGATCGAATCTGGCTATCGCTAGTGTTTCCGATCCCTCCCTGCCGACCTTTCCCAACACCGCATTCTTTGCGACACTTATGATTTTCTCCGCATTGACGTTCTTAGCGGGCAATCCATCAACGAGATTTTCAACGATCTGAAGTCCGGCCAAAGAGACTATGATCGCGAAGAGAGACGAGAAATTAAGGGTGACAAGTTAAAGGCGCGCGACACAGCTTTTAAGCTATTATATTTAATACTGCTAAGAGATTTCAAGGATGAGACGAGGGATAGCGCTAAAGTCTTTAACGCAGTGCTATACCTTGTGTCTCATGCAGCGACTTTCAAATGGAGGACGAGGAGCGTGGTTCAAGCTGCGTACGAAGAGCGATTCGTAATCTCAACAAAGCAGACAGCAGGGTTAGATAAGTGGGAAAAGAAGGACGCTGCTAAGCTAGCAGTAGAAGATGCAGGCGATGTGACGACGGAGGAGGAAATGTCAGATTGTTATTATAACTCTAATTATTCAAATTAAAATGTGAAGGGATCTTGGATTATAGGTTTTCGAAAGTCATCTTAACATTTGCAGAATTGTTTATCAACTCATCTAACCCCTTGTTCCACAACTCTCCAGATCAGCTATTTCTTGAGCTTCCCTTCTGGCTCTGGCACTCACCAAGCGATCGCCGCAACGCTTGTTGAAGATCTCGCCTCCGCGAAATGGGTCACCGCTGAGGCAAGAAGCATAGTAGGAGTGTAAAGCGGATGGGGCTGGAATGGTCTTAGTGGACAAACTTGGATGTATGCTGATAATTACACTTGGCAAGTAGTAATATCAGCAAAAATTAGTTATACTTTGTCGCTGTTGCTAAAGCATAATTGAAGTGTGATGCATATTCTATTTTGTGACTCTACATGTCCCCTCTAATTATATATAACGCACAGAACCCGAGATCAGATCAGCCTCTTTGATACCAGATTACGCAAAACCGATTCATAACGCCCTGTTGCCCTGACCAGTCAAACATGCTAGCGAACTTCCTTGATGCAGATGTCAGCCCCACTTCACATGGCGCCGAACTAAATCAATGATAAAGAAAAATAGCCTAGGACACCTACAAACACAGTCTAGTTCTTATTCTTGCCACCTAAATCGAAGATAACTAAGACAAACAATAGCTCTAAAATCTAGGTGATCAATCTCTCAGCCGGACCCTGTGAGACGGTTCCGTGAAACCTCTCTGCGTGAATTAGTAATTGCACTTGGTCCTCCAGTCGGACGCTGCAAAACTGACAATCAATGTGCACCCCTCCTTGCAACCTTCTCACATGCTTCCTCAGAAAGTGTCTACTCAAAGAACTCGAGGTTGCATACGAGGCAACCCTCTCGCGCAATGTCAGAGACGGATTCCCAAGACATACAAAGCATTTTGTCGGCCTCTTTTCTCTCTTAATCGATCGTATCGCTTGGCTTAGGGCATCAGGCTCTTCGGCTTTGAGGACTGGAGGACTGTCATCCTTCACTGGACGTCCACGCTGGATACGATGGGAAGCCGGCCCTTCCTCCACGCTGCAGTACGCTGTTATAGCATTAACTGCCGCGATCCTCCGTCGATTCTCGTTTTCGAGGGACGTCTCAGGCAGCGTCAAAATGGCGTCTATTAAAAGGAAGTGTTCTAGCGTCACCTGATCTGATCGCTCTAATGCGTCTCGCGTGTCCTCGTCGACCACCTTCCTAGATAACTGCCGCTCGCTATCAATCACCAGCTGCTCCTTCTTGAAACGGTCTACAAGGTCGACTAGGAGGAGCCTCCGCTGCCGCTGCTTCTCACTCTAAAGGCGACGACAAGCCTTCTAATATTTCTCTTCCCCCTTAGAATCTCCTCGGACTCCTAACAGTTTCACTATGCGACGATTTAATTTGACAATGCATGGAAGGCTATTAACTGACGCAGATTGCTTGATGGTCAATTTCCGTGGCCGACGTGGATCGATCGAGCGGCTCATTGAACATGCAAACCTCATTAGGTCCCTTTAAGGCGCTTGGCCGCGATAGATGTTTTGAACGTCGACGTTGATATTCCAATCTAGGTAGTGTTTAAGAAACGTGTCGATGCTAGAATGTTGAAGGATGAGGTTTTAGAGTGAGTCGCTGACATTAGCTATGTAAAAATTTGAGATTAGTTGACAGTCTATGAGGCTTAAAGGTTAATACTTACAGCTTTCGTTTAGCGCCTTAGCAGCCCCATCGCGGAGGACGTATGGCTTCGTTACCTGCGCAAAGCTTGTAATCTAGCCGCCTATCTTCATCCGATAGCGGACTGAATTAGAGGACAGCTGCAATTGCCGTGCTAGACGAACGCCACAGGCTGTCTCTACGGCTTGGCAAAATATAAAATCGTCGCTCAACTCGTCCTTGAGCGGGAGCTGTTGCTCATTCATTCCATTAAGAACATTCAAACTGTATAGCTTTTTAGGGGAAACAATGCTAGGAGATTTAAATGCTTGAACTTTAAAGAGCATGCCGAGCAGGAAGGTGTGAGGGCTGAGCACGAGCGTTAGGTCGTAGATGATCTCCGGGATCTTAAACTTATTACTAGAGACTACTTAGTTCACACGCGAAGAGGAAGGGTGGGGCAACGTACGCATCCTTCATGCCTAGAAATCCCTTAGTGAATTCGGCTGTCATCTTAATAAAGAGTTGCGGGCGGGGGTTGTTGTAATCCCAGATTAAAGTCAATTTGAGGTGTTAGTACCGAAGTTGGACTAGAGCCTCTAGGCGGTTACTGGTAATGCCGGCAAGCTGGCAAAAGAGGATCAACTGGATCCGAAGCCAGCTAAGCTGAAAAGTCATCTCCCTTGTAGTTAGAAGCACGCGGGCGTATTCAGCTAGATCCTCAACATACATCGTAGCACTCTCCCGCTTTGTGTCGTCGAGCTCCTTTTCTTTAGCAACAACCTTAAGAACCTAAGATCCGTTAGCAAGAAACCCTACTATAAGAGGGTGTGCTAGAGGTCACAGGGCATCTTACATCTTGACCTTGTACTTGAACCATGCCATCAATCTTCTTGCTAGTCTCAAGCCTATATACAATGAGGTACCACTTCCAGAATGTCTGTAGCGAGCTTGTATGCTTAATTCCAGGCCGCCTCCGTCCCCGTTTCCCTCGTCGTTGGTCGCAGACCTAGCACAGGAAGCCGTAGAGAAAGTTGGCTGAGACTTCCTGAAAGCACTAGACCGGATCCCGTCCGATGAAGGTGTAGTACCTAAAAGCAAAGCAACATCAGCGAAACTTTCTTAGCAGAGTCAATCCACGTTTGGCTCATACTAATCATGATGGTCCTTGACCCAGTCAAAACGGCCTTGCGTCTTAGGGCTATAACGCTTCTGCCGGAGTCGTCCTACATTGAGATTGGCCGATGCGGCAAGGTAGTATTCAGGCGGGTGTCGTGCTTCGTCATCGAAGAGATCGTCGTTGTTGTCAGTATTACTATTAACCTCCTCTAAAGGGCTGTCTAAATCGGTATTGCTTGCTGTGTCCGTCTCATTGTCGCTGCTGTCGAAAAGGCTGTCTGTGTCAAAGTCGCTCGTGCTGTCAGACTCGTTGTTGATAGGTAGGTAATCTTCATCGTGTTGAGGCTGGTGCATATTATGTAGAGCTTCAGGGAGGCTAGGAGATTGTAGATTGAGACGTCGAGACAGCTGCCAACCGGGTTAAGGAGGGTGGAAGGATGATTGCGATGGAGCGAGAGCTCTGCTGAAAGAAGAGGATTTAAGGTGGAGAGAAGAGGGTTGGGAGATAAGTGAGTGGATGATGGGTGTAGAGGAGTCGGGATGGAGTGAGCGGAGGATGAGGGCACTCTATAAATACATCTTCTAGCTTCTTAGTGACCCTCAGAAAACGGGGGGGTTCGAGGTCGAGAAGAATGGCACAAAATGACGAAGAGTAACTGTCGCGTAGGCGGCTAATAGGTGCGCGGTGCCTAGGTTGAGCGGTGCGTGGTGCATAAAGCAGACGGTGCGCGGTTAGCTGAGAACTGGTTAGCAGACCCTCAAAAACAGCGGCCAAACCCCCCTGAAAACAGCAGCTCGCTAACTGTCACACCGTGTATAAAGGTAGTATGATATTAAGTGCTATTCCCTATTAGACTGCTATTAGGAGAGGACTTTAGCTATTATACTGTTTAAAGCGTTTGTTTCTATCTAAGTAGACTTGTTTAGGTTAAAGTAGACTAATAGGGGTGTAGCAACTAGTTGTCTTTTAAGTTTATTAAAAGCCTACTAATAGGATGCATTAAATATAAAGATTTAGCTTTTACAAGTTAAACGGTTTAGTAGCCTTATAGTTCGTTTGTAATCCTTAATGAAGTGCTAGTAGAAGTTATAAAATCTTAAGAATAACTATACCCCTTTTATAAATCTTAATAGCTCTTATTAGTTGATTATAGCTGTTTTTTCTAAGTCTGTTTTAATACTATTAGTACTAATAATAAATCTTAAGTACTTTATACGTTTAACGTTAAACTCTAACTTCTTAATATCTGCTTGAAGTCTTACTTTATAAAGCTTTAAGAGGACTTTATAGACATATTCCTTGTATTCTAGCTTATTTTCAAAGTAAATTAAGATGTCGTCCAAATAGGCTGTGTAAAAGTCGTTTAAATATTTAAAGAGTATATTATTTATATATTACTAGTATGTAGCTAGGCTATTTGTAAGTCTAAAAGGGACTACTTTGTACTTGTAGCACTTATAATAAGTCTAAAAAGTAGTTAGGTCCTTTAAGGCTAAGTTTATTTGTATCTAATAAAACGCTTAATAGATATTTAACTTAGTAAAGATCTTAGCCTTACTAATTCAAGCTAATATTTTGTTTAATAATAAGAGTAAGTAACTGTTTTTATAAGTTATAGCATTTAGCTTATAGTAGTTAATATAAAATTAGAGTCCTCTATTTAATTTATAGGTAAAAAGAATAAGGGCTGCAAATAGAGACTAGTTAGGTGCAATAAATCTTTTATTTAAGTTGTTAATAAGGTATTACTTGCAAGTTTGAAGTTTTATAGCTAAGTACTAATATAAAAGGTTAATCTTTAAGTTGTAGCCCTTTTCTAGTTCGATTTTCAAGTTGTATTTCTTATAAGGTGGGAGTACGTTTAAGACAGCTTTTAAGAAGATGTCTGCTAGATTGTAAGTATAAAGGGGAAGCTTTTAAGTAATTAGTTTTTTGTTAGCTAATTCGTTTTAAATAGCCTTCTCCTAAATAGTTTTAGCTTCTTTTTCCTTAATAATCTAGTTGATTTCGTACAAACTAATAATAAAAGGTTAAACTTCAAGCTAGGTGATAGTTTGATAGAATCTTATAGTACTAATAAAATAGATATTAACTAGTAGAAGGTTTATAAGTCGTTTAACTTGTTTTATAAGTCGTCTGTTAACTGTAGTTGTAAGCTTGCCTTATAGTTCCCTCTTTATCCTTTATAAGCTGTCCTTTCAATTAATACGTTTTAAGTGCTTAATAATGTCTTTTAAGGCTTACATCTTATATATAGTTAATTTTAAGTTTATAGCAATCTTTATAGCAATCTTTTAGTTAGTAAGTTCCTAAGTGGTTTCTTAAGCCCTAATAGGAGTTGTAGTTTTAGCCTAATAACTATAGTTATTAAGGGCTATAATTACTAGTTTTAACTGCTTTAAAATTAAAACCTTCTTACAGCATATTACGTCCTTAAATGCTTAGTTCTTACAAGTAGTATTAGCTTAGTAGGCTGGATTAATAGTAGTAGGTTCTAAGAGGTCTTACATAGTAACTGTAATTTCCTTATTAAAAGAGGGTGTTAGTAGCAGCTTTACAGGCTAAATTAACTGCCTGTTTTATATGTTAAGCTAAAAATCAAAGTAGGCTAACTATTTATAGCTAAAGATAACATTATAGTACTTTAAGTTTGTAACTAAGAAGAATATATTATATAATTGTTATCTGTTAACTTGTAAATAAGTTTGTAAGATTAATATAATAGGTTTCCTAGCTTGCTTGTTATATCTCCTAATAGGAACAAGCCGTTTTAGTGTTTCTAATAGGGTGTTTAAAAATTTAAAGATCTTCCTAGTACACTTAGTATTAAAAAGAGTAAAAGCATTTGCTTTAATATTAGTTAAAGTAGTAGTATTAATTCTACATTTATTGCAATATAAAGTATATAAAGTAGTAAAGCCCTTTCTGCTTAATAGCTAACTTAAATCGACTTCTAATATATTAATCTTATACGACTTTAAAAAGGAGTCTTCCTTTAAGGTTCCTCTTTTTCTAACTTATCTGATTTGTTGTTTAACTTTATATTTACTTCTTAGACTATAAGAGCTTAATCTTTAACCTTTAATATGTAGTCCTTAAAGAAGTAGCCCTACTATTTGCACAAAAAACATGCTCCCTAATTGCTTAGTACTTAAGTTTTTAGATTTAAGTATAACAGGCAAGGACAGTTTAAGGTGCCCTTATACAGGGAGGTGCAAGCTAGTATTTGTTCCTTAGTAAATAACCTTGTAGGTGCGTTATAAGTTGTAGGAGTTGCATTAGAGTCTTTTACAAGTAGGTTTTAGTTTGTAAAGGTAGTTTTAGCCTTCAACTAGTCCGATTAGGCTTTAAGTTTGTAGAAGCCTTAATTTAAAGATAAGTACTTATTTGTAAGGCTCTTAACAGTCTATAAAGTAGAATATACAAGTAGGGTAGTCCTTTAGAGTTTTAAGGTTAGCTTGTTAAAAAGGTTTAGCTGTAAGTCTTCTTTTAAGATTCAAGCTTGTCCTACTAGGTGGAGGAAGTAGGTATAGAAGTCTGTAAAGGTTTTAGAGGTCTTTATTATTAACCCTTTATATTCCAAGTAGGCGTTTTAGACTTTATATAAGTCTTTATAAATGCTTAAAAGGTATATGATTATATCTTTAGCTGTTAAAAAGGGATCCCTTAATTCCTTGTTGTATTAAGGTTGTAGGTGCCTTTAAGCATTACTGCTTGTACAGCTAAAAACGTATGTCATCTTGTCTTCTTCTACTAGAAAGTAGTTTGTATTAGTTTGAAGTTTGCCCTTAATTTAAAGCTTTTAGCTGTTAAAAGTTGGGTCTTTACTGTTTATAAGTAATAGTAGGTTAAGGATCTTCGTCGATTTTAAAGAGCAATTTAAAGAGTCTTTTCTAGTAAGACGCTAAGCAATTACCTTTAAGACGTTTGCAAGCCTATTAGAGTTTATTGTCTTAGTCTTTAAGGGGGTTTCCTAGCTGACAAGTAAAGCTCTTAGCCTGTCAATTTTTATATTAGCTGCAGCTAAGTCCTAAATTGCTTTGTTAGGGCTTTTATTAGAGGGTCCTACTAGTTGTCGTGCTAGTACTATAAAGCTAGTATTCTAGCAGTATAGCAGTAGCGTTCTTAATTAGTTGGTATTAATTCTAAGTTTAATTCTAAGTTTAAGGGTTCTTGTAGTTTGTGCGTGGTCCTTTTTAAGGTCAACTTAATGCCTTAAAGTTCTAGTCTGATTTTAGTGCTTGCAATAAGTATTGCGGTTCTAGGTCTAAGTTCTAGTCTGGTTCTAGTTGATATATTTAAGTTCTTTTGCAGGAAGAAGAGTGTGGACGAGCTTTAAATAATGTGGTAGCTTAGTTAATATAGAGTAGGATTGCTAGTAGGGAGCAAGCGGACTTAATGAATTAGTAGCTTATATAATAAGAATTTAAAGCTAAAGAGAGAAGGAGAGAAGAAGAGAGTGAGTGTTATACTTAAAGTCTAATATATATGTCCATACAGATTAATATCAGCTTAAAAGTGCTAAGTGCCAAACTACTTATACTAACAGTCTATAAGGTTTATCTGTTAGCTAACCACTTATTTGTAGACTTATAACAGTCTGTGAGCAGCTGTGTTAGGGCTGTAATAGGGGACGCTCTTAAGGCGAGAGCTACTAAAGGGGGGGGGTAGAGTGGAAGAGCACTTGCATATAAAGCTAATAAGGAACAAGGAAGCTGTATATAGTGCAATAACACAAAGTCAAGCATATTAGTAACAAAGCTGGCAGCGGCACCCCTTTAGCCTTTAAAGGCCTTAAAACACCCCTTATTTTTTCTTTTTTTTCTATAAGGAGTAGATGTAGGATACTTAGATTAACAGCTTAAAAGGACTATGATAACTGCAGTTATTAAGTATTACTTGGACGGACGGGCAGACAACTATAAAGCTTAAGGGCAAGCTTTCTATAAGAAGGGGGTAATGTTACAGCTCTAGCCTACTTCAACCTTAATGTGTGGCTCTAGCACATTTTAGCTTTAACATGTAGCTTGCGCTATATAGTTAGCTTAAGGGCTCGCTTAGCCTAGCACTTCTTATATATAAAGGCCTTTAGCCTTAAGAACCCTCTTTCCTTCTTTAGCTTTAAATTCTTATATCTAAAACTACTAATTGTACAAGTTGTTGCGTATTACATGTACAACTTATACTTTGATTGACTGAGTTTGTAACACATATAATTAATTTAAGTTAGTTAATAAGTAGAAGGCACTTTACTATCTTATATATAATATTATACAATAAATATAAAATTAATTTATATGCTCTTACTAACATTAAAGCAAATAGATTTGCTTTTATTAATACTATATATAACTAATAGATGTAAAGAACTAAAACTTCCACACATATTAGAATCTAATACTTAGTCTTACAAACCTTAAATCGTACGAGCAGACTATAAAATGGCTGCTCGACTAGCCCTAGCTGGGGAAACGCTAGCGTCAAGCTAGTAGAGCCTTAAGGGAAGTTAGTCTAGCAACGCGTCGTTTAGCGACGCGACCAGCTTAGGCCGTACGACCCCTCTAAAAACTATAAAGTGCCCGCAGACCAATATAGAGGCAGATATTAGAACAATTACTGCCTATCTTGTTAAAGAGAGAGCCCTAAAGGTAGTGCAAGCAGCCTTAAAGCGCATTAACAACGCGTACGAACAACGCGTCGAGCAAAGAGCTATAGAGCAGGCGATCTGTCAGCTTTAAGCTGTTGTCTAAAAACTAGCTGACAAAGTAGAAAACAAGCTGGACGAACAAGCCAAACCAGGCTCGTATGCTGCAGCAGCCATGCGGGGACTTCCTACTTAGACGTGTGCCTAGTAGAGCCTCAACCCCGATCATGTAACCTTATAGAAGTTAGTCCTATTACGCTACAAACGCGAGATAGTTGTTGTACGAGGCACTAAAACGGCAGAATAGAAGTGTTGCATGCATAAAGGACACTTTTTAAGAGGCAATTGGATTGAATTGAGTCTAAAGGATCGCTATCTATGTAAAGGGTACTATGTAGGGGTAGCTAATCGTAGTGGCTGTTAGAGTGATTCCTATTGCCATAGTAATACTTGTACACGTAATATACCCCCCCCTAGGAAGAACGGAAATGAATGGTGGTAGTTGTAGGTGTAAATTACCTGTAAGACCTATAAATAGTCTGTAAGGAGCGAAGTAGACTTGTAAAAGGACTAAAATAGGTAGATTAGATCTGTAAATTATTTTAAAAGGGTAAGGAGTGTTGTAATATTAATTAATTAAAGTTGACGGATAAAATCGTTGTGCTTTTAACAAGGGAGAGCCTTAGTGAGACTGTCTGCTAGCATCTTTAAGGTTGAAATCCACTTAATATGTAGCTTGTTCTCTTAAACTTCTTGACGTACCTAGTGCTAGTGTATATTAATATGCTTAAGTTTTATAACTAATTTTAGGGCGTTAGTGTTTATAAGTTAGATGGTTTGCTAGTTGTCGCATTAAATAGCAAAGTCATATTCAAACTAGACTGTTAGATTTTGGAATAGTTGTTTCTACTAATAGAAATCTTTAGCTGTATAAGATAGGGCTAGCAGTTCTACTTTGGTGCTAGACGTAGTTACAGTCTGTTGTTTTGTAGATTTTTAGTCTACAAGTCCGCTAAATAGCTAGAAAAGGAAACCTTTTATGCTCTGTCATATGGAAGGGTTGTCCTTAAATGTAGTATTACTAGCACATGTAAATGCCCTTTAAGTGTTATTTGTAGAATTGTATTTAAAGGCTAGATTGCGGCTGTTATATAAGTAATAGATAGCTTATTTTGTAGCTGCTTAATAAGTTGGAGAAGGGTTTGTAAGGAACTCTACAAGTTTGTTTGCAGTCTATAAGACATCTAGTTGAGTGATAACTGTAGCGTATGTAAGGGAGCCTATCTTCTATTAATATCTATAAGTCTCTTGCAGAGACGCTGTAAGGGCGGTTGCTTGAGCATGCTTTAAGTACGCGATTTAGCTGCGCTATAGCCGTACTAAGTCAGCTAGCTAGTTAAATACTTTAGGAAGCTTCTTTGAAAAAGGGGTTCCTTAAGGATTAGTGAATATACTATATACAATTACTAGCTACTCTTTATCCTACTACGCTTAACATTATACGTCCCCTTATAGACGCTTAGCTGGTGTAAGGAAGTAGCTTGTCTATAACTATTAGAGTAGGTGGCGCCTAACACTAAGTCCTAAATGGCCTTAGGGCAGGAGCCATTTTTTTTTGTAAGAGGTAGAATTAGGCGGTGAGAAAGTACCTATATAAGAGCTATTTTTAAGGGGGGTAGGAGCCATTTATTAAGAAATTATAGAAGTAGCAGTTGGAATTGCAAGTAAGTTAAGTATATATTAAACTTAATTTTACTAGTAAAATCCCTGCAATTTTAAGCCTAAAAAACTATAGGAAGGGTGGTAAGTAAGGTAGGTTGTTGTCGGGTCGATTTTTAATAGGGTCAGACAGCAACTTACAAACTAGTAAAACTATACCCTATTTAGTAAGGCATCAGCTAGTAAAACCATACCTAATTTTGTAAGGCTTAAACGCACAAAGCAGTTAGGCCCTTAAAGCGTGTTAGGGCAGCATGTATAGTTAAGAATAAGTTAAGGAAATTATTAGTTTTACAGCTAGCATTTTACTAGTTAATCATTTAATTATAGTTATTGTTCTAATTATAAATCTATTTGTTTATTTATTTAATTATAGTGTTATTGTATGTATAGCATGTAAGTACGCAGTATTACTTGTCTATATAAACTAGCATTTAAGTAGTACGCGTTACAATTACAATAAAAAACAGCAAGAACAGGTTATATAAGAGATCAGCTAAATTGAAGGGTTAATTTAAGATGCAAAGGGTTTATAAGAATTTCAATTTCCTAAGCCAACTAGCCTAGCTATTCCTAAATTATAAGCAGTTATATCAAATGGATTGCAATATAAGTTGTATAGCTACATTTGCTAGAATGAGTGTTAAATGCAAGCACATTGTAAGGATATATACAAATAAGTAAACGACTAAAAGAAAAGGCGGCTATCATACAAGAAAAGAGAGTTTAAAATTAAACGTTTATGGATTTTTAAAGTATATTGTTAGCAATTTTTCAGTTAGGGTTTAAAGTCGTAGTTGTTTGAGGTGATAAGAGGGAATAGGGTTGAAGAAAGAGAGCTAGAGCTACAAATAGAGCTAGATATATAAGTAAAAGTATAGAAAATAATAGCAGAAAGGATAGAGCATATTAAGAAGAAGGCTAAGGAAAAGGTTAAGGAAGCTGATAAGAATGCTAAACCCAATTTATAGTTAAAGCAGGTAGGTTGGGTACGGCATTTAAAGAAGAAGGACCTTAAACGATTATAAGAAGCTATTAAGCTACTTAATGCTAGTAAAGAACTTGAATTGCAAGCTATTATTAAGAGTTTTAGTCGAGTAGTTAGTATAACATAATGCATTACTGTCCTTAAAATAGTAGGAATTAATATATTATTTAAGGTAAATTAAAAGATTGCAACTTAAAAGCCGTCTATGCTGTTTAGCAGTTTTATAGGCGAGGATACATTAAAGAAATACTACGAGGTTTAAGAGCAATTGTTATGTTATATATTTTGTATGTAGAAGGATAAGTAGTTTGAGGAAGTAAAGCTAAGTTATCAATTTACCTATTAACAAGAAGATGCATTTAGTGTATTAATAAGAGTAGTAGATGATATAGCAAACAAGATGGAAGAAGTAGGACGGCTAGGAAGTTAGGGAAGTTAGGAAAATTAAGAAAGTTAGGAAAGTTAGGAAAGTTAGGAAAGTCGGGAAAGTTGGGAAAGTTAAGAAAGTCGGAGAAGTTAGGAAAGTTAGCAAAGTTAAGAAAGTCAGTAAAGTTAGCAATATTAGAAAAGCTAGGAAAGTTAGTAAAAGGACTTAGCATTAAAAAGGATCAACTAATTGTATTTGGAGTTGTATATGACATTGTTAAACTACAAATTAGGTAATAACGAATATAAGAGTGTTATTATTAGTAGATTAGCTGTATTAGGATTTTAAGATAATAGAGGGTGGTTGAATGTAGAAGATTATACTATAAAATATTTAGGATTTATTAAAGTAGCTTGAATGTTAGTAATATATTAGTTATACATAGATGTAGAGCTAGTGTCCAAAGTATTACCGGCTAGGGTTCACTGTCACTATGAGAGAACGAGTATGAGGTTTATAGGTTTACTAGAGCTTAGCTAGGAAGTAACAAGAGACTACTCTCTAGCCCTCTAAGTATGGGATGCGTTAGACTATAAATACACGTCATAGTCGCTAGGGATAACCTGGCGATTGTAAGGCTATATTGCGTCATTTCCTGTAACTTAGTTAGAAGGCTGTTCTCCGGCTAATCACGTAACATGTCCTTACAACTATCTCCCCCTTCTAGCAACTCCGTCCCCAGATTGCCTCTCCAGTAAGGGTCTAGTAAGCCTATAAATATAGGATCTCCTAAATGAAGTGAACTTGTAAGTAAGATGTAACTAAGGGGTTTAGAATTAGTTCCTCTAGTCCTTTACCAGCAAGTCCCTTAAGATGTGACGAAGAATGTAAACTCCGCAGCGTATTAAAGGCTTTACCTCGTACGCGCGCGTCATAATTTCTGCCTTAAGGCGGTAAGGCTTGCTAGTTCAAAAGACCCAACTTCTCCTAACTTTTAAACTTCCTTTCTCTTTTATCAACTACCCCGATCTATACTAGTAAGTCCCCCTTCTCCCCCTTACACTCCTCACTCCCCTACTTGGCGATAGCTAGTTAATTGCTAGGTGTAGTCCCCCTTTTTTCTGTCTCTTGTACTTCATTATAGCTAGTAAGAAACGTTCCGCCTAGAAACCTGCTAGTAAGAAGCCGGCGAAGCGTGCGAAGCTCGCAGTTGCTGCCCTAGTTGACGATGACGTTGGCGATGAGCCCGAGGCCGCCCCTAACAATAACTAGGAAGGCTCCGGTGAAGACAATGAAGAGGAAGTTGAAACCCCTAGCAAGCCAAAGAAGCAAGTGAAGGTCTAGAAACTCGCTAGCAAGTCTCCAGCTAAGGACGATACCCTAAGCTGCAGCAATAAAGGTTGTATTGTAAGTAAGTCTTAAGCCAAATTGGGTTTGGAGGCTCTCCAAACAGATCCTAGTGAGTACTGCAATATGTGCCTTTAATGTGCAAAGGAGCTTTCCACCTGGCTGGAGCTTTGCTGCTAGCATGCTAGTAGTACGAAGTCGTTAAAATGTGAAGACTGTCGTATTAAAGGAAAAACTTGTCTT
>Ga0335074_10002942_pt1 | contig 23248 bp, 24 predicted proteins | sample Lox_Sample_23_FD_206715 | JGI IMG/M metagenome (GOLD analysis project Ga0335074, IMG submission 206715) | Soil microbial communities from Loxahatchee National Wildlife Refuge, Florida, United States - Lox_Sample_2.3 | ecosystem: Environmental > Terrestrial > Soil > Wetlands | place: USA...
CTGTACAGCGAAGTTGGCGAGCGGCAGTCCGCTGAAGTCCTCGGTCGGCAGCCAGAAGTAGCCAGGACCGCCCCAGTTGCTGATATGCGACGGGCTACCGCCGCCGACAGGCTCTGGCTGCGTACTGCCGACCACGTTGCCGGTGGCCTCGCCTGTGCCGACACACTCGGCGATCACGTCACCGCAGCGCAGTCGCAGCCGTACTACCTCGACGTCACGCACCCGCTGGCCAACAAGGGAGCGGTGGCCAAGTACCTGGCGGCTAAGTACTCGCTCGACCCCGAGCAGATCGCCACCATCGGCGACATGCCGAACGACGTGCTGATGTTCGCCCACTCCGGCCTCAGCATCGCGATGGGCCAGTCGAGCCCGGAGGTCAAGCGCGCCGCCCGCAGGGTGACGACGCCGAACGACGACGAGGGCTTTGCCAACGCCGTGGACAAGTTCATCCTCCGCTGACGGTTGTGGACGCTAAGTCCGCTTCGCTCAGAATCGGCTGTCGCCCACGCGAACATGGCGTCGATGCGGGTGCTGCGGTCCTCGAATCCGTCACCGTCAGCATGAGCACGGCGTGCACGCGGCGCAGCTCGCCGACCAGCACCGCCAGGACGGACAGGTCTCGCCAGACCCGCCGCGGACAGGAAATCCCGGTCCGCGTCGTCGCGCGCATCTTCGGGCAGCCGATCCGACTAGTGGCAGGCGGACCACCTGGGGTGGCTAGCCGCTGAGCTTTTCGCTTGTGAAACGTACGGCATCACAGCGTGCCTCGGTGCGGAAGCCATCAATCTGCATCCGGTGGTCGCGTGACTCGATCACGATGTGACGGATGCGCGCCAGCAGGCGCGGTTCGATCGCCCGGACCGTTGCGACCTCAGAGCCCTCGGTGTCGATCTTCAGGAGGTCGATAATCTCAGTACTGGACAATACGCGCTCCAGGACGGTATTAACATGCTCGACCTGGACGGTAATCGTCCGCGCTTTGGCCCGCATCGACGGGCCCGCGTCGAGGCCGCCGAAGCGTCCTGTGGGTTCGCTGCTGAAGGGCCGCACGCCCTCGCAGTCGGAGACCGCCGACTCGTGAAGTGTAAAAAACGCCATCAAAGCGGCGGAGGTTATGTCGCAGCTTTCCAATATTGCGCGGATCAGGCTCATAAAGGTAACAGTAAGCGGACGGTGATCGGGTCATGAAATTACAGGGCGGATACGCCGATGTTAGAGCCGATGTCGACCACGACCTGAGGTGGTGTAGCCGTCCAGTAGTCGCGACGGCAGAAGATCTCGTGAACCGTAATGGCGTCGTAGGCGCAGAAAAGAGTTACAGCCTGCGGCCCGAGGGTGGTCCGGAGGCGAACAACGCACGGGTAGCTGCCGCGAAGTAGCAGGTAATGGCCTAAGGCCGACAGCGGCCGTCGGTAAACCCAGGTGGACGGCCCAGCGCAGCATAGTTGCCGGGCATGAGCAGATTACGGACGGTCAGTGAATGCGGGCGGCCGGGGAGCACGGACGATACCATACCAGAGGCGCCGAGCGAGCTGGACATAGGGTCAGCGACGTCGTCACCGGCTGGAACCCGGTTTAGGCCGCTGGCCCACGCCTTGACAGAGCCCGTTTCTGGTTCGACCACAACGGCGTCCACGGCCAGCATCGAGTAGACGCCTTCGATTCCGGCCAACACCGCGAATCGAGCACCAGGAGGCTTTAAACCCGAGATTCGCTCACAAAGATGCCCGCCGCCGTGCCGCGCAGCGGGTAGTTCGAGCTGATCGCGACAGGGCCGTCGGCGTCAGAGGCTTCCGCGCGAGTCTCAGAGGCTTCCGCGAGTGCCCGTATCGCTGAGCTGCGAATCCTTGTGGTCGTCGAAGTTGGCAGCATGATCTCGTCGAGCCACCGAGCAGCGTCAATTATGTAAGCCATTACGACCGAATCGAGATCGCGGACGGGCTCGCGCGCAGTGAGCCAGTCAACGCGATCGCCGCCCGAATCGGGACGAGCTGCAGACTGTTATGGGGGGAGATCGACCGCAACAGCAAGCCCGAAGGACGCTACCAGCAGTGGTACGTCCGCAACCAGGCATACACGGACCGGATGCGACAAGGGCCATGGATCTTGGCAGAGGATGCCGACCCCAAGCGGTCGTGGCCGCTCAGTTGCGCCAGACTGGTCACTCGCCCAGATCATCCGCGAGCGGCGCGCCAACTGGCCGTGCGGGGCGAGACCATACGAGAACCTCTACGTCGGCTCATCGCTCCTTCCGGGCATGTCGACGACGCTTGAAAACGAGGCCATAGCGACGGTCGAAAACGAGGCCACCCAGACAGATTGGATGGGTGATCTCTGTGGAGGATTGGGCGTTGATCCGGCGGCTGGTCGCGGATGGTGTTCCGCAGCGGCAGGTCGCGCGGGACTTGGGTATCGGGCGGGCGACGGTGGCGCGGGCGGTGGCCTCGGATGGGCCGCCGAAGTACGAGCGTCCGGCGGTGCCGACGTCGTTCACAGCGTTCGAGCCGGTGGTGCGGCAGCTGCTGGCGAAGACGCCGGACATGCCGGCGACGGTGATCGCGGAGCGGGTCGGCTGGACTGGGTCGATCAGCTGGTTCCGTGACAACGTGCGGCGGCTGCGGCCTGAGCATCGGCCGGTCGATCCTTCGGATCGGTTGACGTGGCTGCCAGGAGATGCGGCGCAGTGCGATCTGTGGTTCCCGCCGAGGAAGATCCCGCTCGAGGATGGAAGCAAGGCGCTGATGCCGGTCATGGTGATCACCGCTGCGCACTCGCGGTTCATGTTCGGGCGCATGATCCCGACTCGTCACACGGCCGATCTGCTGCTGGGGATGTGGATGCTGTTGCAGCTGCTCGGCGCGGTGCCCCGCAGGCTGATCTGGGACAACGAGACGGGCATCGGCCGCGGCAAGCGGCATGCCGTCGGCGTCGGGGCGTTCACCGGCACGCTGGCCACTACGTTGCAGCGGTTGAAACCGTATGACCCGGAGTCCAAGGGCGTGGTCGAACGCCGCAACGGCTACTTCGAGACCTCGTTCATGCCCGGCCGCGACTTCACGAGCCCGGCTGACTTCAACGCCCAGTTCGCCGACTGGCTGGCCATCGCGAACGCCCGCACTGTCCGCACGATCAAGGCCCGGCCGATCGACCTGCTCGGTGCTGACCGGGCGGCGATGCTGCCGCTGCCGCCAGTGCCGCCCGCGGTCGGGTGGGCCAGCCGGGTCCGGCTGGGACGCGACTACTACGTCCGCCTCGACAGCAACGACTACTCCGTCGACCCCGCAGTGATCGGCCGGTTCGTCGATGTCACCGCAGACCTGTCCCGCGTCGAAGTGCGCCACGAAGGCAGGCTGGTCGCCGCCCACGAAAGGGTCTGGGCACGCGGCATGACCATCACCGACCCCGCCCACGTCGCCGTGGCGAAGCTGCTGCGCGAACAGTTCCAGCGACCCAGACCCGAACTCGGCCCGGACGAAACGCTGTTGCGGGACCTGGCCGACTACGACCGCGCGTTCGGCCTCACCGACAGCGGCCTCACCGACAGCGGCCTCACCGAAGGCGGCCTTGCCGACGGCGAGGTGGCTTGATGGCAGCCAAGACCAGCAGCGGGGCGAGCGAGGCGCTCAAGCAGCTGACCTACCTCGCCTCGGCGTTGAAGGCGCCCAGGATCACCGAGTCCGCCGGCCGGCTCGCCGACCACGCCCGCGACGCCGGCTGGACCCACGAGGAATACCTCGCCGCGGTCCTGGACCGTGAGGTCGCCGCCCGCAACGCCTCCGGTGCCCAGCTGCGGATCCGAGCCGCAGGCTTCGCCGCCCGCAAGACGATCGAAGAGTTCGACTGGGACGCCCAACCCGCCGTCCGACAACAGATCGCCTCGCTGGCCTCGGGCGGGTTCCTGACCGAAGCCCGCAACGTCGTGCTCCTCGGACCGCCCGGCACCGGCAAGACCCATCTGGCCACCGGCCTCGGGATCGCCGCCGCGAACCACGGCCACCGGGTCCTGTTCGCGACCGCCACCGACTGGGTCACGCGTCTCACCGACGCCCACCGCGCCGGCCGACTGTCGCAGGAACTGGCCAAGCTGCGCCGCTACGGGTTGATCATCGTCGACGAAGTCGGCTACCTGCCCATCGAACAAGACGCCGCGAATCTGTTCTTCCAACTCGTCAGCTCCCGCTACGAACACGCCTCGCTGATCCTGACCAGCAACCTGCCGTTCTCCGGCTGGGGCGGCGTCTTCGGCGACCAAGCCGTCGCCGCCGCCATGATCGACCGCATCGTGCACCACGCCGACGTCCTCACCCTCAAAGGCGCCAGCTACCGCCTACGCGGCCGAGGCATCGACACCCTGCCCAGCATCAGAACCCAGGACACGGCAGACTAGAAACGACGAACCGGTGGCCTCGTTTTCGAGCGTCGGATCGGCCTCATCTTCGAGCGTTGCCGACACGGGCAGCCGAAACTCGTGCACCGCGCGTACCTATCGGAACGAGCGCGGGGAGGCCAGCGTCGTGACGGCGCGCTACGGCGGTCAACGAGGATGCGGTCGCCCGCGACCAGCGCACGCAGACGGGCCAGGCACTGGGAAGGTGCCCTGACCTCTGCATATGTCGGGGCGCGCCCTACGGTTACCTGCCGAGCGAGGTCCTGCGCCACGAGTCAGCGACGGCCCGCGCCCCTCGCCGGGGCTCTATCTCCTTCATTAATCTCCGATGACAATACGGCAGCCCTTCGCGCCGGAAGCGATACCCCGCTAGCGGGCCACGTCGGACATCACACAAAATTTCTTACAGACGCACGGTTGACGCGCGCCTAGTAACTAAGACGGTACTGTGTCAGGAGACTGGAGTTGGGAGAGCAAAAGTGCCACACGTCCGCACGCTGAGCGGAGGACGCGCGAAGCGCTACCTCCGGGCCAGTGTCTGAGCCGCCTGTGCATTCCGAGGTGCGGCATCGTCTAGACACTCGGGTACAGCCCGAGCGTGCCAGCCAGGCTGTTCGGTCTATCGTTCCCGCATGATCTAGTAGCGTGCAATTCGCGGAAATTATGCCGACTCACCCCAGCGAGACATCGAGCGCGCGCGCCACAGAACGCCGCTGGTGGCCCGTAGTAGCCCCGCTGGCGTTCATCGCTATCGCTGCGAGTCTGATCTTGCCCGCAGGCCGCCATCAGTGGGCGCTTTCACTGTTCCGCCAACCGACCTATTACACGAGTCTCTCCTTCGGCAGGGCCTGGGCGTTGCCCAGCACTGCAGCAAGAGGAGCGCCGCTCACCTTCTCGTTTAGCGTCGGTAATCACGAAGGACGAGCGGTGACGTACCGTTACCTGATCTCTGAAGGACCGGCAGGTAAGGGACAGGTCGTCGTAAAGCAATCGATGAAGATCGTGCCGCCGGGCACAACTTGGACCCTTTCCACAACGGTTCGGGCTGCGTGCGCCGACTCGCCATGTCGGGTGCAGGTCTCGCTTCCCGGACACCCAGAGATGATCGACTTCCTCGTCACTCTCACCGCCAAACGAGCCGAGCATGGCTAAACAAGAAGGGAGACACCGCTCTCGGGTCAGCGATGTCGGACGTGACATCCCGTCCGATTACAACCAAGCCACTGGTAGTACTCCGCGTCATAGTTACGAAGGCGGCCAGCACAACGCGAAGTTCGAGGGTTCCGCTAGAGCTCTGGACGATCACCCGCAAGACGCTTTAAGTCCCGACGTGCTGCGCTCGCGCGACAACTCTCAGAGACCTCCAGCGCCCAGCCGCAGTCCTTGGTTTGCAGCGGCCGGACTGGCAATTCTAATAGGGGCCGCGAATGTCCTAGCCATGACTGGTTTCCGATTGCAGTACGTCGGACCGGCTCTCGGGTTTTGGTTCGTCCTTGCCCTACCGGCATATCTGCTCTACACGACCACGACCTGGCGGGGATCATCGGGGGCGGAGCGCGCAGGTTATTGCGTAGCGGCAGTCGTCCTCCTGCTGATAGTCGGCGGGCTGACGATCAACACGATTCTGCCGCCGCTAGGTATCGCCCGGCCCCTGGATCCAGTGCCCGTAGTTGTCTTTGGAGACGTCCTCAACGCGTCGCTTTACGTCTTTCGCCTTCGGCGGAAGGAGGAATTCCCTTGGCGAACCTACATCCGGGCGCTTAAGCCGAGCGAAGCCCGCCTCATTGTCAGCGGGCTGGTCTGCGTGCTTCTTGCCGTCCTTGGCGCGAACCGGCTCAACAACGATGCCGGCGACCAGGTTGCTCTCGCGGCGCTTGGCTGCATCATCCTAACGATCCTTGCCTTGCTAGGCCGACAGCGCCAGCTGAGCGACAGCGTAATGAGCGGCACGCTTTACTTCGTCTCTCTAGCGATCCTCCTTATGTCTTCGCTGCGAGGCTGGTACGTCACAGGCAACGACATCCAGAGCGAGTATCGCGTCTTCCAACTAACCGAGGCTCATGGCCGCTGGAGCATGACCGCCTTTCATTCGGCATACAACGCTTGTCTCAGTATCACGATCTTGCCCACTGAGATAGCGCGCGCGGCCAATATCGATAGCCCATATGTCTTCCGGCTGTTCTTTCAGTTTCTCTTCGCGCTGTGCCCGGTCCTGGCATATACGTTCTGGCGCCGGTATGCTCCGAAGCTCGTCGCCCTTGTGGCAGTGATCTACTTCATCGGCTTCCCGACCTACCTCTACGATATGCCCGGTGCAAACCGGCAGGAAATTGCATTTCTCTTCGTCAGCGCTGCGGCCCTCGCCTTGACTAACAGCCGCTGGCCTAGAGCATGGCGACGACTAGCCCTCTTTGCCGCCGGTGTCGGCGTTGAACTGTCGCACTATTCCACCATGTACATGTTCATCGCCACGCTCGTCGTCGCCTGGGTTCTCGGCAGTCTCGTGAGGTTGCCTGGCAGGCGCAATTCGAGCCGCATAGCGAGCAGCGAGCAAGCTGCCTCTTGGGCGAGGGGTCGGCCAACGATCGGCATCGGCTCCGTCCTAGCGGCAATCTCGGTGCTGCTCCTCTGGGGAGGGCTCGCCACGCAAACTGCTGGCCCGTTGGTCACGGATGTGCGGGACGCCGTATCGGAGTTCGGCCACCCCACCGCTGTCACGCCCTATAGCCTCTTCTCCCGCGCAACCGTCAGCACTCAGCGATTGCTGGACAACTATAGGTCGGGAGCGCTACGTCAGAACACAGCTACGCGTGGCAGTGAGTACTTCTCGGCTGCTACCGTCGCCAGGTACCCCACACCGCTCGACAACGAGCCCGTGATGCCGCTTACGAGCATCGGCCGCCTGCTGTCCCGCGTGGGCATTCCCGTCGAGACTCTCAACACAGACGTGCGGCAAGGTGCGGCAAAGGACGAGCAGCTATTTATAGCGGTAGGGCTCGCGGCCTTCGTGTTCTCCCGCAGACTTCGCGGTAGGACCAGCCGTGAAGTGGTATGTATAGCCGCGGCGAGTATATTCATGGTTGCTCTTTTCACGGTCTTCCCGAACTTCTCTGTCGACTACAGCGCGTCGCGTGCATTTCAGCAAGCGCTCATCTGGGCCGCGCCGGTCCTAGTGGTAGGCTCCATCGCGATATTCCGGTTGTTCGGGCGCAGAACGAGCGTCAGAATTGCCGCGTGCGTTTCTATGGCAATATTTATCTCGACTTCAGGTTTCTTGCCTCAAGCAGTCGGGGGATATGCAGCTGAGCTGAATCTGAATAATAGTGGCCAGTATTATGACTACCATTATATGCAGCCCCAGGAGGTTGCTGCTGTAACCTGGCTAGAGGGAAAGCCAGGCGTACTGCCGGCTGGTCTTCAAGCACCCATCGGATCAACGACGTCCGACCCCTTCGCTTTCAACGACCTTGCAAACGTTACAGGAATGCAGTCCGTCGGCGATATCTATCCTGCCCTCGTCAAGCGCTCTAGCTGGGTAATTCTAACTTACACCATTTTGCGAACGGGACGTGCACCACTCTACACCGATGGGGAACTCGTCACCTATCGTTACCCAACCGCGTTCCTGCAAGAGAATAAGAACCTCGTGTATGACAACGGCGGTGCAGAAATCTACAAATGAACGCTGCGGCGCGCGCAGCTCTATCGGCGCGGAAGCACGCAAGGGCGCTGCTTGTGCGGTCCTGAGCGCTTCCACAGGTCGCGCGGCGCGCCGAGATGGCTGGCCGTCTCGGGCACGAGGAAGATAAGCGGTCGCCATTCCCCGGCCGACAGTCACGCAACGGACCTCGCCAAGAGGGGATGACCGAGGTCGACCGAGCCTGCTGGAGGTACCTCGTGACGTGATGGGGTATTCGAGCCGTCGCAGCCCATGCCCAGCATGCCCGCCGTGTCAGGCTTCGAACTAGGCCATCGTGGGTGGGACGGTGTCCCGTGACCTGGTCTCCAGGGTGACTGACCCAGACGGCGGGAGCTTGCGGCGTGACAGTCCCGGCAGCTGGATCGCATCGACCCGGCGCTGCCGATTGGCGACATCTTCGTGAAGACCGCGAACAGGCCGTGGCCAACCGGCCGTTATGTGACGCTCGGCATCAAAGCTCACCGATAGCGGGACGCTCGCTGAGCACCGCCCATTCATCAGAGCGCCGCGCCGCCCTTGTCGCTGGCCGACGCCTGGTCAAGGGCGCTAGAACTCGCCGCAGATCGCAAGTAGCGCGTGGCAGAAACCGACGCGATGCATAGTCCGAGTGCGATCACCCGTACAGTGCCCTCGCTCGGCCAGGGCCACAAGTGGGTCAGCTGCAACCGGAGGGTCATGCTGTGCGTCACGACGTTCATCGACAAGTAAAAAACTAAAGCGGTTGTCAGCACGGAAGCCGTCTCGGCGATCGCCTGGACGGCGTGTACCGACGCTGGCCGGCCGACGGAGTGCTTGGCGATGGCGCCGGCCCGGCTCCGTCGCAGGCGGAGGTATTTGCTTGCGGAGAGGCTAACAGCGGCGAGCGCAAACGCGATCACGCCCGTGGTGTCTGTGCGCAGCCAAGGGAGCGCTGGCCAGTACGGGCTGGCCAGTGACGCTCCTCCGAAAGTTCCTACCATGCACGTGCTTGCCCAGCACAGCGCGCTGGTGTAACCCACCCCGAGCGCAGCTGCCTCGGCCGCCAGCACCCGATTGTTCCTGTTAGCCGCCCGCATGCTGATCAACTGTAGACGGGCTTGCGATCAGGTCAGCCATACCGATAACGCTAGGTCTCGCAACCGCGGCTGTGTCGACGGCAGCTGAAAAATGACCCCGGAGCGGCAAGGCGGTTTCTACTCGCGGTCGCAACACTTCCTTGATCATTGGGGGTTGTGTTGTCGACTCGGAGGGTGAAGAAGGGGCCGAGCCGTCGTCCGCACGTGGCGGCCGCCAAGATCCTGGCCCGCACCGGGTCGATCACGCGGTTCCGCTCGGCGGCTGCATTTGCCTCGTTCTGCGGCCTGGCGCCGATCGAAGTGTCCTCCGGTGACGTCGTGGGCCACCGGCTCTCGGGCGCCGGCGACCGCCAGCTCAACTATGCGCTCCACGTCATGGCCCTGGCCCAGATCCGATACGACGGCCCCGGCCGCAGCTACTACCAGCGCAAACGTACCGCCGGGAAGAGACGCAAGGAAGCCATGCGCTGCTTGAAACCTGACTTCGGCCACTTCTGACAGTTGATCTTGGTGGCAGGACCGTGACCTGCGGGTTGGTTCTCCGTGATTGCCGAAACTGCGCACTAGGCGCAGCCGTATCGTGGCGTGGTGTCCCCGTATCTGCGGACGGTGAAGACGTCTTCGGGCGCGACAGCGGTGCAGATCGTGCACTCATCGCGTCGCGGGTCGCGGGATATCGAGCATCTGGGCTCGGCGCATACCGCGGCCGAGGTGGAGCTGCTGAAGGCGGCGGGGCGGCAGCGGCTGGCGGCGGGGCAGGGCGTGCTGGAGCTGGGCCTGGAGGCGGGAGCGCCGGGTGGTCCGCTGCCGATCGTCTCCTCGCAGATGGGCTGCCTGGTCGATGCGCTGTCCCGCGGCTATGACGTGGTCGGCCTGGCCGCGGCGACCGGCGGCGATGAGGTGTTCCGCCAGCTGGTGCTCGCGCGGATCATCGAGCCGGTCAGCAAGCTGGACAGCGCGCGGGTGCTGGAGGAGGCGGGCATCGCGCCCGCTCCGTACCGGACTGTGACGCGGCGGCTGCGGGTGTTCGCCAGAGATTCCTGGCGGCAGCAGATCTCCGCCGCGTGCGCCGCCCGTGCCGGGCTGGGCCCGGCGAGCCTGGTGCTGTATGACTGCTCGACCTTGTACTTCGAGACCCACGAGGGAGACGGGTTCCGTGAGAGCGGGTTCTCCAAGGAACGCCGGCTGGAACCGCAGATCACCATCGGCCTGCTGACAGACCGGACCGGGTTCCCGCTCATGGTGTCCGCCTTCGAGGGCAACAAGGCCGTGTCAGTTACTTGGAATCTCCCGCGTGTCGATGCATGCCCCGGGGGCGCTGCACGGTAGCTTCGCCGCCAGCCGACGGACGGGGGTCTTTGGCTTTGGCTGAGGTGGCGTGGGCGGTGCGGTGGCCGGTGCTGGGCAGGCATGAGCGGGCTGCTGAATGGCTGCAGATCTGGGCTGATCTTGGCCGTGCTCCAAGGACGATGGATGCCTATGCCCGGGCGCTGGCGGAGTATCTTGTGTTCTGCGAGCGGGACGGGGTCGATCCGGTGACTGCCAGCCGGGCGCAGGTGGCCGCGTTCGTGCGGGAACTGACTACCAGGCCCAGTGTCCGTGGCGTGAACGTGGTGTCGATCGACTCGGGGGCGGGTCTGGCGAACGCGACGCTGCAGCAGCGGCTGGTCGCGATCCGGCTGTTTTATGACTTCCTGGTGGACGAGGGAGTCCGCCAGTCCAGCCCGGTGGGGCGCGGTCGTTACACGCCGGCAGGAGGGTTCGGCAGCGGACGGCGGGGGCTGGTGCCCCGGATGACCAGGCTGCCGTGGATTCCCGGCGAGCAGCAGTGGCTGGACATCCTGGAGGCCGCCATGCGCGAGCCGGTGCGCAACCGGGTGATGCTTGCCCTGGCTTATGATGCGGGGCTGCGGCGGGAGGAACTGTGCTTGCTGCAGACCGGTGACCTGGACCCGGCGCACCGGACGCTGCGGGTGCGGGCGGAGACGACCAAGAACCGGCGCGAGCGCGTAGTGCCGTATTCAGCTCCGGCCGGGGAGTTGCTGTCGGACTACCTGGCTCACCGGTCTTCGATCAGCCGGGAGCGCGGTCTGTTGTTCTTGTCAGAGTCGCGGCGCAACTATGGCGAGCCGCTGAGCTTGTGGACCTGGTCGAAGGTAGTGCGGCAGATTGCGCTGCAAGCCGGTGTGCCGCAGTTTTCCACGCATACACTGCGGCATCTGTGCCTGACCGACTAAGCCAGGATGGGCTGGGAAGTCCACGCGATCGCGGCGTTCGCCGGCCATCGTCACACTGAATCCACGCTCACCTATATTCATCTGTCCGGCCGCGACCTTGCCGGCAAGCTCAGCAACGGCATGGATCACATTCATGCCTGGCGGGTGCGGATGCTCACCTCGGCGGGCGAGCCGGCGGGGGTGCAGCAGTGAGCGCGGCGGCGGTCCGGGCACGGCGCGGCGACGGACGCTGACACTGGCCGGTCGACGCTCGTGACTACGACACCACGCCGGTGGTGCGGCCAGCAGAGGCAGCGGCCATTGCCGGACTTGGGGCGCGCAGCCTGCGCCGCCTGGGTGGCTATGCCCGCGCCGACCGGGAATGGCAGCTGATCGGGCGGCTGCTGCGGCCGCTGGATGACTCTGCCGCAGGCCAGGAATCTCTTCCGGCAGCGCATCACCGGGCCACGCCGGACGCGGCCGCGGTGGTGCTGCTGCGGTGCGCGGAAACGGGCCAGTCGTTCTGGGCGTGGACCGAGCAGGAGTGGGCTTATCTTCTTGGCTGCGACATGGACGGCTTCCGCAGGGCTGCGCCCGCCTGGGCGAGCGACGCTGTCCGGTTGCGCCTGGCGGCGCACGCCTTCCTGCTTGGGGGTTTCACGGCCTTCAGCCAGGTCGCCCGGCTCAGCCGCCTTACCCTGGCCCGGCAGGTCTTCGGCCGCAGCAGGGTCGACGATGAGATTGCCCGCATCGGCTCTGTGCTGGGCGAATGGGGTTACCGGCTCGGCGCCGAGAACGACAGGCTGCTGCCCATGGTCGCAAGCCAGGTGTTCCTGCTCAACCGCAGCCCGCACATCGACGAGCTCGGGACGCCGTTGTTCGACCGGATCCGCAGCGACTTCCTGCTTCCGGGCCCGCGGCTGGCCACGGTGCACGCGATGCAGCGGGCCGTGGCTTACCTGGGGTTCTCCGACCCGCCGCCGCCGCGGGCTGGCCCTCGCCCTGCGCTAGCCAGCGGCGGCGCGGCCGAGTGGGCGCGATGGGCGGACCGGTGGCATGCCACTTCCACGCTCACGCCCGGCGTCCGCCGCAGTGTCCGGGCCACGCTGCTCAAGGCCGGGCGCTGGCTGGCAGCCGAGCACCCCGAGGCTGACGACCCGGCTGCGTGGACGCGGCAGACCTGCGCCGCCTGGGTCGCGGCGGTGGACCGGATGAAGGTCGGCGAGTACGCGCAGCGCACCGCCGCTCATGGCGACCGGCTCGGCAAGCCGCTGCAGGCTCCGGCGAAGTCAGCGCACCTCTACGCGGTCCGGACGTTCTTCCGCGACTGCCAGGAATGGGAGTGGCTGCCCCGCCGGTTCGATCCCCAGCGGGCGCTCGGCACGTCTCGCGCGGTCGCGGCACTGCTCGGACCCAGCCCGAGAGTGATCGCCGATGATGTCTGGGCCAAGCTGCTGTGGGCCGGGCTGAACCTCGAGCCTGCCGATCTGCCCGACTCCCGCGCGGGCCATTTCTACCCCTTCGAGATGGTCCGCGCGATCACGCTGACCTGGCTGTTCTCCGGGCAGCGCAGCGACGAGATCACCCGGCTGCGGATGGGCTGCATCCGCTGGCAGCATGATGACAAGCCCATCGCTGGTGACTCGCCAAAGGTCCTGGCGCGTGACGCCGTCTGCCTGCTCGACGTTCCGGCGCACAAGACCGGCACCTGGTTCGCCAAGCCAGTCGACCCGATCCTGGGCCAGGCCATCGAGGCGTGGCAGGCTGTCCGGCCCGGCCAGCCCCAGCTGACCGACCAGCGCACCGGCGAGCTGGCTGACCTGCTGTTCGTCTTCCGCGCCCGCCGGGTCTCGACTCCCTACATCAACAACACTGTCATTCCCGTGCTCTGCCGCAAGGCCGGAGTGCCCGCTGCCGATGTGCGCGGCAGCATAACCAGCCACCGGGCGCGGTCAACGATCGCGAGCCAGCTCTACAACGCCAAGGAGCCGATGACGCTGTTCGAGCTGCAAGCCTGGCTCGGGCACCGCTCGCCAACCTCGACGCAGTTCTACGCCAAGATCAGCGCCCAGACCCTGACTCGTGCATACACCGACGCCGGATACTTCTCCCGCAACATGCGGGCCATCGAGGTCCTCATCGACCGGGATGCCGTAGTCTCCGGAGCGGCCGGCCGCGGCGAGCCCTGGCAGCACTACGACCTCGGACACGGGTACTGCTCCTACACCTTCTTCGAGCAGTGCCCGCACCGGATGGCCTGTGCTCGATGCGACTTCTACACGCCCAAGGACTCCACCGCGGCTCAGCTCCTGGAAGCCAGGAACAACCTGCAGAAGATGACGGCGGCGATCCCGCTGACCGACGACGAGCAGGCCGCCGTCGACGACGGCCAGGCCGCTATAGACCGGCTGCTGGCCAAACTCGCCGACACGCCAACTCCCGCCGGGCTCACGCCCCGCCAGCTCGCCACGCCAGGTACTCGCACGCTCCTGCCAGTCATCGAGGTGCGCACCTCAATAAAGGAATAAAGCGGACAATCTAATTCCACAGAAAGACCAAGACGATGCTGCCAGTCATCCAGGCGTTCATGACCGCCCACCAGCTTCCCGACGTGACCGTGGTCGCCGACGCCGGGATGGTGTCCGAGGCCAACCAGAAGCAGATCGAGGCCGCCGGGCTGTCATTCATCCTCGGCGCGCGCATCCCGCACGAGCCGTACGCGGTGAAACGGTGGCGGCGCGAGCACCCCGGCGAGCAGATCCCCGACGGGCACATCTTCACCCAGCCGTGGCCGGCCGGGCCGAACGGCGGCCGGCGCGACCAGGTCATCTACTACCAGTACAAGGCCGACCGGGCCCGCCGCACGCTGCGCGGCATCGACGAGCGGATCGCCAAAGCCGAGAAAGCCGTGGCCGGCCAGGCCCCGGTCAAACGCAACCGGTTCATCCAGCTGTCCGGCGGCACCCGCACAGTCAACCGCGACCTCGAGGCCAAGGCGCGCGCGCTGGCCGGGCTGAAGGGCTACATCACCAACCTGCGGGCCTGCCCGGACGGCACGCCCGTGACCGCCGAGTTCGTGATCGGCGCCTACCACCAGCTGTTCCAGATCGAGAAAAGCTTCCGGATGGCCAAAAGCGACCTGCAGGCCCGCCCCGTCTACCACCGCACCCGCGACTCAATCGAAGCCCACCTGACCATCGTCTTCGCCGCACTCGCGGTCAGCCGGTGGATCGAGCACGTCACCGGCTGGTCCATCCGCAAGTTCGTCAAGACAGCCCGCCGCTACCGCACCATCCAGATCCAGGCCGGCGACCACATCATCACCGCAGCCGACCCGCTACCCGAGGACCTGCGCCTGGCGATCGAGGCGATCAACACCGCCAGCTGACATGCGCACTAGTTTGGCCGAAGTCGGGAGATCCGATACGACGCCCCCGGCCGCAGCTACTACCAGCGCAAACGTACCGCCGGGAAGAGACGCAAGGAAGCCATGCGCTGCTTGAAACGCCGCCTGTCCGACGTCGTCTGCCGCACCATGATCAACGACTCGGTTTCCTCTCTGACCGCGACGGCTTGACTCAGAGAGGTCCCGTCAGATCAACAGTCCCAGCCGCGAGGCTCGGCCGCCTGATGTTCTCCCAGTTCTCCTGAGTCTGGTTGCGGGGTGATCACCATCTAGCAATCCTCGGAGGACGATGTGCCCAGGCGTTACCGGGCCGAGTTCCGGCTGAAGGTTCTGACTCTTGTCGAGGCCGGACCGCCGGTCGCGTAGGTCGCCCATGACCTGGATTGCGGCGCGCAGTGCCGGCGTTGGCCCTTAGTGCTGCGTCAGGTCGGCCTCCGGGCCGAGGCGGCTCTTCCGCCGGTGCCGGGCTGGCGCCTTCGCTGCAGCGGCCAAGACGGTCGACGCAGCTGCCGCGACCGCCGACCCAACGAGCCAGGCCGACGACAATGCAGTCAGTCCGTGCGGGGCGAGGACCCACGCGCTGCCGCAGATACCGGCGCCGTAAATCACCGTGCTCGCTACCAGCGCGCGGAGTCGGCCCGTCAGCCGGAGTACGGTCCAACCCCAGTTACATGCGGCGATCGGAAGAACGGCAACGGCAAGGATCTCAAGACTGGCAGTTCCGTGCAGGCTATAGGCACTGCCGAAGGCAAGGAGTAGCCAGTGCGCGGCCACCGCTGTAACTATGCCACCGGGGACGAAAAGCGCGATCGCCAGAAGTCGGCTCCGGCGCCGGATTGCTCGCCAGTTGGTACCGGCCTGTGACCCCTCTGCCATGAACGACGACTCGACGGCGGCGACAGCGGCGTACAGTATGGCCGCAATCTGAAATGCGACGAAGTAGTAGCCGGCGGGCCTCGCCCCGAGCCGCCCTAGAACGATGAGCGGGACAAGGACGCTGGGGAGCAAGTTCATGGCGTTGGCTAGGTAGTTGGCGCCTGAAAACTTCAGCAGAGGCTTCAGCGTCTGTAGTGGACTGGTGAACGACGGCCGCCACCGCAAGATCGTTATGATCAGCACCATGCTCGCCACCGCTGCTGCCGCGAAGCCACCGACCGCCGCCAAGTACAACCCGTACGCGCCGGTCCCCGCCAGGATTAACCCGAAGACGAGCTTGCCGACCCCACCGACGAAACCGTCGGTTATAGCGCACAATTCTGCTCTGCGCGATGCCATGAAAACAGAATCAGTAAGGACATTGACGGCAGTGGCAGCGGCGAGTAGTGCAAACCCCGCAGCCATCAGAGGGCTGTGTGCGATGAAATCCAAGCGGGGCGCGACAATAGGTGTCAGAATTACGTAACCAACTGCGATGGCGCATGCCATGCCGCTTACCATGACAAACACCGCAGTCAGTAGAGGATCTTTATTGGTGGCGGTCGGGAGGTAGCGCATCACAGCGGTGTTGAGGCCAGCCAATGCGAAGTAGGCAACGAGAGAAGTCGCGGAGAGCAGCGAGCTAGCTTTCCCGACGTCCTGTGGACTGAACAACCGCGCCATCAGGATCCAGAATGCGAACCCCAGCCCAGCCTGAGCTCCGGAGCTGACCATGAGGTACAAGGAATTGCGGACGAGGTGATCGGCGCGGAGCCTGCCGCGTAGCAAGCGGACTGGGCTCACCCTCTCGCTAGCAGCCGAATCGCCTGCGGAGGCCCCGGACGGTTTCGCGTCCAACTGTTTTGGCGGCCAAGCGGGCAATACCGGAATGATGGCGGTGACAGCTTCGGCCATCGCCATGGACGCACGCGAAGCGATCCCAGCTAGATCAGCGAGGCCCGCTTCCTGGCGGGCACGGTACGCGTCCTCTTGCCCTATTTGGCCCTCCCCAAAAGTGACAGGCTCTGGGCACGTGGCACGGCCGTCTGGAGAGTCGCCGCCGACACCATCCGAAGTCGCACGATGCGATCTCCCAGCATCGACACCATCGGTAGCCGGAGGTTGCCGCGGCTGACGCCGTGCAATGCCGCTTGGATCAGCTGTCTCGCGGACCACCTGGGGGGCGGGCTCCCTCCTCGAGGTAAGCGAACGACGCCTCAGCTCAGCCGTGCCGCAGATCGGCGAAGGCGAGTCGTAGGAATTGTATCAAGCACAGGCCTAGCTCGCCCGGCTGAGGATCGGTGGTTGCGGCCACTGGCGCTGCTTGTTACAGCGACTGCGCGCGGACCCTGGGGCGAAATCGCCCGCTATTTCCAGCAATAGGCGGTTTTCAGGAAATAGGCGACCTTCAGGGCATATATCCAATCAATCTGATGACAGATACGGTCGGTAGGCGAATACCCGGAAGACGCGGTCCTTGCTCCATGACTTGGCGGCTTTGAAGGAAGCTTCGGCCGTCGTTCATTTACACCGGAACCTCGGACGCGACTCTGTTCTGACCGAGGTCAGCTCTGCCATACGTCAACCGAGCGGATGAGCAATTGGCCACTGCATGGGTTTTCCGGGCCAACCGGCTTGTACGCTGCAAGGTTGGCGATCAGGTACAACTTCTGGTGTGGCACCATTTTCCGGACCGTGAGAGTCACCTTACCATCTACCAGCCAGGTCATCTGATTCTTCGTCCATGACAGTGCAAACGTATGCCACCCGGCGACACGAGACGGTGGAGCATAGATCTCCTTGTCAGAGCTGGAAGCATTAACCGGCCCTGTTGCGGGGTGGAAATATGACCCGGCAAATTCGGTGGCACCACCGCCCCAGCTCTCGACAATGTCAATTTCCGGCCGCCAATCCGCCGTCGGTGGCCGTAGCCAGAGCGCCGGCCAGAGCCCAGTGCTGGCCGGAATATTTGCGACGATCTGGACGTACCCGTACTTGAACTGGAAAGCTGGATAGCTGGTGATCATGCCGGAACGACAGTAGTACTCTCTAGGGCTGCCGGTAGCCGTCGTCCCGGCTGTCCGCTCGCGCTTGGCTATCAAATGAAGCACGCCGCCAGAGACCTTGTCCTGGGAGGGCAGGTACCACTCCGATTCTTCGCGGTTACCAAAGTTCTTGCAACCGATCTGATGCAGCCACGGGTAGAAGGGATAGCAAGTGCCCCAGACCGATCCGTTCAGCCTTGATCCGGTAAAAGTCGCTGCGAACTCGGGCCTGCCCCTTGGTTGAAGCACTCCGGGAACCGCGGTGACCACCGGGGTCCTGGATGCTGCTACTGACGGTGAGGTAGATGTCGACGGCGAAGGCTGCATGGCCGTGCTTGCGGCCGGCGCATGTTTGCCCGGCAGTCCCACATCCCAGATGGCGATTGCCAGCACGATGACGATACCGAGCGCCAATTTCCATAGGCGGCCCATTTCCGCTACCTCCGCGTCGTTCTGCCGCTACAGGCCGACGATCCTCCCTGTGGGCCGACGACAGTCCATCGCGCCGCGAATCTTGGTTGCAAGACCGCGCGGCAAGACCGCTGGGGCGCGGCTACATGTGCAATGAAGCAACACCGCGGATAGGATACAGCGTCTGGAAATCCGTGCAACCATCCGAGCGAGCCGGCGACCGAGCGGCGGCCGTGCCGTGCAGCCCCGTTGCCAACCCAGGCTTCAGCTCGGGCGTCTGGGAAGGCCTTAAGGAATTCCATGTCCGCCGGCCTCAGCGTCGTGATACCCACGCTCAATGGCTCCAGCGGAGTCGAGCGCTGCCTCCGCGCGCTGCATGCGCAGACGATCTGGACAGAGCTAGAAATCATAGTGGTCGATGATGGTTCGGATGACGATACGCAGCAGGTCGCGGCTGCCTACGGGGCCATGGTTGTGCGGCACCCGGTTAGACGTGGTGTCTCGGCAGCGAGGAACTCGGGTATCGCTGCAGCCGGAGCTCCGTGTGTAGCCTTCCTCGACGATGACTGCGAACCGTGCCCGGAGTGGGCAGAACTTCTGATTACTGCTTACGATCCAAGCGTGGTGGGCGTAGGAGGCTCGATCGTTGCCTGCTCGCAGCCGGGAATAATGCGCAGCTATCTCGCCCGACATAACCCGCTCAACCCCCAGGAGCGGGACCTCGCCAGGAGTCATGGCGTCCCGTATCGATTCTGGCTGTACCTTCGCCGGCAGTGGACAGCGCAGCAGAATTACAGTCGCCGGGAGGTCGTCTCCCTGCCTTCTGCCAATCTGTCGGCCCGACGCCAGGCACTGGTAGACATCGGCGGGTTCGACGAGCGGATTCGCTTTGGTTCAGAGGACGAAGACCTGTGCTACCGATTGCGGCGCCAATTCCCCGACAACCGCTTGATCTTTGAGCCGGATGCTATGGTGACTCACCACTTTAAGTCTTCGTTAATCGATACTATGAGGCGAAGCTATCTTTACGGGCGCGGCTCAGCTCTGATGTATCGCAAGTGGCCGCAGGTGCCACCGACATTCTTTCCTTACCCTGTTATCGTGCTGGCAACACTGATTTTTTCCGTGCGGCACCCCCTCTTGCTTGCTGCGGCGGCAGTTGCGCCACACGTTTTCTATCCACAGGGCATGCGCGCAGTCCTCGGGGGAAGCGGCCCAGTATGCGTGGTTGACCCTTATCTGCAACTGCTGCAGGAGGCCTGCGACAACGTCGGCTTCGTGCGTGGTCTGTGGGATTTCAGGCGCTTCGTCGATATGCCGTTGCCGGGCTCAATCCAGCCTGCGGCGCCCGGAAAGGGGGCATCCAGCAGCCGGTGAAGGCAGAACTGCGGTTACTCAAGTGGCCGGACCGACACGCAGTGCTGCATGCTCTAAGCACGGGTGGCCCTGCAGGGCTGGCAAACGGATAGGGCGTGCTGAGTGAAGCGCCCAGGTCCGCCGCATGTTCCGGCCAGAGTCATCACTGTAGTCTCTGATCCCTAAGCGTCTCTCGTGGGTAGTCGGCACCGAAGATGAACTGTCAAGGCCGCAAGGCGACGGCACACAGTAGTGGCGGGTGTGACGTCGGTGGCTGCGAGGTGGCCCGACTTCAGGTCGCCGGCCTAAAGGGGAAGCGGCAAAGGAAGGAGTGCAGTGTCAGCCCTCGTGCTCGTGAACCGCGTGGGGGCGCTCCGGCGCGACAAGCGAGCCGGCGAAAGGCCAGGATGAGAATTCTGTACATCAGCCCTTACCCGCCGACGCACGATGGCATCGGCGACTATACGTATGCATTGGCGAATGCTGTCAGAAGTGCCGGCAATGACGTTGGGGTGATCGTCCCGCGCAAAGTACCGGACGCTCCCCCGGAAGTCGTCGGAGCGCTCGCTCCAGCTTCGTTTAAAGCGGCTTGCCTATGTAGCGTACTGAGTCAATGGCATCCTGACGTTATCCATGTACAGTTTGCAATAGCCGCTTTCGGTATTCGCACGTTCGCCCTGATGCGATTGCTCGATGCGGTGCGGCGAGACCTGAGGGTTCCGGTAGTAGTGACTTTGCATGAGGTGACCCGCGAATCCGCAGAACTGCTTGGCGTAGGTAGAGTTCTGTTTCGCTGGATGGCAGGGCGCTGCGACCATCTCATCGTACACACAGATATTGCCTCGAAGTCGCTGGCGACCTTGGTCGAGCCGAAAAGTATGATAACTGTGATACCCCACCCGACTATGCCGCCGCACGCGGCCAGCCTGTCACGGGCCGACCTGCGTGATCGTTTCGGCCTAGGCGATGCACGGGTATTGCTCATATTTGGCTTTATTCATGCGGATAAGGGACTCGGTGATCTCATTAAGGCATTGACAATTCTTCGCGGGGCCAGACCCGAGGCGCTTGATGGCGTCCGCTTGGTAGTCGCCGGATCTGTCAGGCGGAGAAGCGGACTGTTCCGGGCCTTCGAGGCGCTAGACCGGCTACACTTTTCCCAAGTGTTGCTACAGGCAAGGCGCAACTCGATCATGGATCACCTTGTCCGGACAGGTTACGTGCCGACCGGAGAGGTCGCCGCGTGGTTCGGCCTCGCAGATGGCGTAGTACTGCCCTACCGACGGGTCGAGCAAAGCGGAGTCGCCAGCATAGCCCATGCGCTCAACGTGCCCGTTCTCGCGAGCACTGCTGGAGGGCTAGCGGAGCAATGCGCAGACTCGCCATGGACCTTCCCGCCGCGCGCCCCGGACAAGATCGCGGAGATTATCGGCTATTTCCTGACGGCGACGTCGGCAGAGCGGGGTAAGTCCTGTTCAAGGCAACGCACTGACGACATTGCATCCGTGGCAGCTCGAACTGTGGAGTTCTACCACAAAGTAATGACCTCTACGTAGTCCTTTTGCGTATCTGCCGTGGCGCTTTCAGAGATGACCTGCCCTGTAACGTTGCAGTTTTTCTGCGTCGCCGCTGTCAGATGCGAAGGACTTGTTGCCCTTCGGTAGCCTGGCGGATACCGATAAGTGGTGCTGCCCACGCGCATAGCGGATGCGAATAGCTTATAACATTCTGTCGATCGCGGAATACGACCTCGGGAAGTGAATAAGTCCTTACAGTACCTGTCGTGGGCCGGCAGCCTTATCACGCCTGCATAACGTCGGATGTCGGCCGAACACATATCATCCGCGGTCTATACAAGTTCCGTCGCGCGGCCCTCGAACCCGAACCTTTCCTGCCACGTGTTGAAGTCGGTGTACATCTGGCTAGGTAGAGCTATCGGCTCCCTATGCGAAACTATTGGCGCGCGGACGAGCTTGGCGGCATTACGTAACCAGTAATCGGGGCAAGCCAATTCGAGCTTAGTCATCAATTCGCGAATGATAGTGCATGGGTCGTCGCCAAGATCCTCATAGCGAATTGTACTGAATCGCGAATCAAGCGGAGCGCGCCACATCTCCGCTTCGCGCACTGACAGCAACCACTCATAAGCAGCACGCTGCACGCTCGTCGCCAGCCGGTCGACCTCGTCGCGGTAATATCCAGCTGCTCGCCCGTCTTGCCGGAGCGCGGACCACTTAGCGCCACCCGAGCCCCACCAGTCGTTTACCGGCGAGCGGAATAGGACTCTTCTTGTTGTTGTCGCCATCTTTTCTATTGACCGAGCAACTGCGATCCCATCTCGCACAATGTGCACGAATCGAGCATCCGGCGCAAGCGCATTCAGGTATCCGATCCGCAGCGCATTGGTAGGACTCTTCTCCACCAAGGTCACGCCTTCAGGGCTTGATAGAAGCCTGCTGAATCGGCGGCGTGCTGAGGTAGTAACAGAATCTGCATCCAGAAAGCAATGATAATCACCCCGTGAATAAACCTGTGAGAAATCAGTGGAGGCATCTATCGCTGCCCAGAGATGATTCGGCTCGAACAGGTACTTTACGTCGGGGTGCAAGGAAAATATCCGGCCCAGGAGCGTCGTACCTGACCGCCCACAGCCGATGATGAACACCGGCTGGCGGACGTCGCGGCCCCTGGTCGGCGGCAACGCCGCCAGAATCCGGCCCTGCGCGGCATGACCCCCGTAGTAAAGAGTGCGACCAAGCACTGTATTCGCGAGAGGCTTAGGGCGTTTCGTTTCCTGCGCCGATTCCTGGTCGCGATGAAAAATACCGGGAATTTCCACAGCCCCTCCAAGTGTAACGTAGTACATCATATCTTAGCGGAAACGACCGACGATGGGGCAGCCGACCCTCGTGTCAGACAGCGATTGCCCGGACGCAGCGGCCGGCAGAGTTCAGCTGCGCTACCCTGAGGCGCTGGCGACGAGCGGCCGGTGGGGTGATGGGCGCGGCGGCCGTCGCGGGCGTGGTCGGTCCGACAATCAGTGCGCCCCATCCGGCACGTATTTGTTAAAGTCGGCCGCCGCCTTATGCGACGCTCTCATTTCGGCTATAAGCACATGGTATCCCCTTGCCTTTCTCGGCTGAGCGTTCTCATCCACGCGGTGGGAACGATGTGCCGCCGTGTGCCGTAAGGACGAACAGTTATTTAGGCCGTTCGTTAACGGCCATTGTCAAGCCGGACTTGTGAAACTAGGAAGATCAACTAGTGGCCGAGATCTTGTGGGCTGCAGTGTTGTGGTCGTTGCAGCGCCCTAGTGGTCACTTAGAATTCTGGCGTGGGAGCGGGTGGTTTGGCGATTTGTGCGCCAAGGTTCGCACCGCCTCGGGGAGGTCGAATTGGGCCTGCCGCAGGTCATGCCGGGCGGCATGTCGCCGCTGCCCGAAGAACACGCCCCCGGCAGGTGCGGGCAGTAGTCGGCGCGACGCTATGTTTTCAGGTGCCGCCTGTTGATTCCTGGCAGGGGGAAGGTGTGCACGGTGGCGGAGGACCGGTTACGCGTTGTTCCAGCTCAGCTTGTCCGGCCGGGGTGCCTGCGACCCGCTGATGTTCCAGGCTGAGTGCGTGGAAGCGTTCGTCGCCACGTGGACGGCGCGCGGGTTTGCGCCTCGACGATCGCAACGACGCCGGAGTGCTCGAGCGGATGCTGGCAGCGTTGGGCCGGCCGGCGTGGGAGGCCATGCCCGCGGATGTTGACCGG
>Ga0335074_10002943_pt1 | contig 23239 bp, 25 predicted proteins | sample Lox_Sample_23_FD_206715 | JGI IMG/M metagenome (GOLD analysis project Ga0335074, IMG submission 206715) | Soil microbial communities from Loxahatchee National Wildlife Refuge, Florida, United States - Lox_Sample_2.3 | ecosystem: Environmental > Terrestrial > Soil > Wetlands | place: USA...
CGAGGCAGATCCGGGTTGGCCAGAAACGCCCGGCCGAATGCGACCGCGTCGGCATGCCCGGTCCGGATTGCTTCCTCTCCCCTCAGCCTGTCATATCCGCCATTCACAATGTAGAGACCTTTCCAAAGTGTTCTCAGATGAGCGGACATGGTGAGATCTGCCTCGCTGCTGCCTTTGCTGTTCTGCGCCGTTTCAACGACATGGAGATATCCGAGCTCATAAGTGTTGAGTGTTTCAACGGCGACGGAGAAGGTTTCGCGCGGGTTGTCGTCCGACATGTCGTTAAAGTTACCGGTCGGAGAGATACGCACACCCACATGCCTGCGGTCCCAGACTTCGAGTACACGTTCAACTATTTCGCTGAGAAAGCGGACTCGATTCGACGCAACACCTCCATATTCATCGGTCCGCCGATTCGATCCGGTTTTGAGAAACTGGTCGGTGAGGTATCCATTCGCCGCATGAATCTCGACTCCGTCAAATCCGGCTTGCTTCGCGTTGGCGGCTGCTCACCGATAATCCTCCAGGGTCTCTTTGATCCCGTCAGCGGTGAGAGCAACCGGCTCCGAAACCGGTGCCATACCTGTGGCAATGAGTGTCTGGCTATTGGCACGGACGGCGGAGGGAGCTACGGGCTGTACGTTGTTCGGCAACAGGGAGGTATGAGAGATTCGGCCGACATGCCACAGCTGAAGGAAGATCCGGCCTCCACTCTGATGAACGGAGTCCACGATGCGGCTCCACGCCTGCACCTGCTCGGGAGAATAGATACCTGGAGTATTGATGTACCCCTTGCCCATGGGCGAGATTTGCGTTGCCTCGGTCACGACGAGTCCAGCCGAAGCGCGCTGCGAGTAATAAGTTGCCGCGAGTTCGCCGGGCACCCCATCTTCACCTGCGCGGTTGCGGGTTAGCGGGGCCATGAAGACGCGGTTCGCCAGGACCAAAGATCCAAGCTGAACGGATTCGAAGAGATTCGCCACTCTGGTTCTCCTGTTATTCAACGAGATGGGTGTGCTGCTGGTGATGAGGTCCAGAAAGAACGCGTCCGCCGTCTTCGGCGTTCTGCCAATTGCAGTTCCTGGATCAGCGGGAATGAGTCGGCAGCTCATCAGGCCTGTTCTGCGCGCAGCTGCTTCCAGACATCAAAAGCAGTGAGCAATCCGAGGAGGAGAACGGTACCGGGAATCACAGGAGGCTTGATACCGAGAGGAAGAACGCCGGCGGGCACTGCAGGCTGCAGATGGACATAGATGGCCACGCACATCTGGCTGAAGAGGAGCAGACACGCGATCAGGAGGAGTTGATCTTTTCTCTTTGCGGTGAGCGATCTCCAGACCCATGGCAGTAAAAAGAAGATTCCGGTCATCATCTCCGTTACTTTGCCGGCAAGGATCGCCTCATGAGGCAGATGGCTCTGTTGAATCTGGATATCGAACCATCCGCGGATTGGCTGGAAGAATTTGAGAAATCCGAACATCAACATCAGGACTCCCAGGAACAGCGACAAGGCCCGGCTGAGGCGACTGGACATTTTTCTTTCCTCACTTTCGACTGCTCCAGTTTTGATCAAGACAGACAGGTCTGTCCTAAGCACATTGACAGTATAGACAGACTGGTCTGTCTCGTGTCAATATGAATTTGATGAAAAGCCTGGAAAAATCCGATCCGCGAGAGAGAATCCTGGCCGTAGCCGACCGCCTCTTCTACGCAGAGGGAGTTCGCGCGACCGGCACCGAGAAAATCATGTCCGTCGCTGAAGTCGCAAAGGCGACGTTTTATCGGCACTTCGAAAGCAAGGATGCTCTCGTGCTCGCGTACCTCGAAAACCGCGATCAGGCTCTGTGGGACTATCTCTCGGAGCCCACGCCGGCAAAGAATTTGCGGGAGGCTCTGACTAAATTCGAAAAAATGGCGAACTTGCCGGAAATAATCGGCTGCCCATTCCTCCGGATCGCCTCAGAATTTCCGGACCCTGCCCACCCGTTTCATCGCGTTGCCATCGAGCACCAAAACAAAATTGTTGACTATCTAACCGGGCTGCTCGAGCCCTTCGCGGTCGACAAAAAAGCAGCGGCAGCGGCGATACTCGGCGTCATCGATGGCGCCCTCGCCCTTCGAATGCTTTACGGAAATTCGAAGATGGCTCCGATTCTCTCGGCCGCCGAGGCCGTGCTCAGGGACTTTCAGAGTGCGCGGGCTCAGCATCGCCGGTGATTGGATGAAATCGTGAAGCCTCATCCCGGCACGCTCCCATCGGTATGTAGTCGCCCTACCGGGCAGATCGACGAGTGGTGATTGGCTCACTTCTCGAGATGACACAATTGCCCTCATTGAGATCGATGTGATCGGTCTTTGGCGGATAGGTACCGCCAGACGGGGTGGTGTCCCGGCAAACAGGTCCGGCTGCGTATTCCGGAAAGCTGGCGAGCAGCCGACTTTTCAGTCTCTATTTTTCGCCTGGATGAGTGCGTTGGCCGGTTATCTCCGCCAACGTACTCACTGACCGCCAGTTTGTAAGGGAATTATTCTCGTCGGTAACCCCTCGGCCGACAGAATAGGTATCGGCGAGTCTCGTAGCAGCCTTGTTGCCGCTTCCTGCCCTCTTCCGTGTGGTCCAGCCAAAAAATAGAATGGCCGTGGCGCGGCAACCTTACTTCTTGGCAGCCTTCTTCTGAGCCGCCCAGCGTTTCCTCTGCGCGGCGGCGATTCGCTCTCTGGCCTCGGCGCTGAGATGGCGCTTCTTACGCGGCTTTCCTGAGTTTGCGCCGAAGGCGAATGAAGTCGCCGCGTGCGTAACACTACCTTTTGTGCCTGCCAGCAGACTGCGCACTTGCTGCAGCCGGCTGATCTCGTCGTCGAGAGCAGCAACAATTTTGTTCAGTCCCATCTTGGTCCGTTCGGATTCAGCCGTTCCTGTCCATTGAATCAGATTTCAGGCCTAAATCCCACGTCGACCCATTCTCGACAATCAAGGAGAAGCTATTCATGAGTGGTCTCAAAGTTGAAGCCCTGCAGCGCGAATTTTTCTACAACGGGACTCGTATTCCCGATCCGGCGCCGAATCTCTCTGTTGAACAAGTGCGTGAGCTGCTAACGCCAACTTTTCCGGAGATCGCGACAGCGACCCTTGAAGGGCCGGAAGATACGGGCGGCGACCTTCGTTACAAGTTCAATCGTGCCATCGGGTCGAAGGGATAGCCGTGCACCACCAACAAAAGAGCACAGAGGAACTGATCGCTGCTTTCAAGGCCAAAGCCGCGGCTCCCCCGAGTCAACAGAATGAGCTTCTGGTGAGGCATCTCCGATGCAAAGAATCTCTCGAACTCGCCGACTCTCTGACCAGCGCGCTCACCCGCTATCACGCGCAAGATTCACATGCACTGCCGGCGCCCACGGAAATCCTTCCTCCGCTCCAATAGAAACCCTGGCTCCGGCCTTTGCCCAGGCACTGCCATCGCTCGACGGGCAACCTCACACCTACAGCCATGAAGTGAACGGGGAGATGCTTTATGAGTTGTGCGCCGCTCTCGTGCGCGTGAATCTGGGCACTCCAGAGCTGTGGATTGAATGCGGCGAGGATCCACTGGTCTTTGCCCAACGTTCGATCGTGAACCGGATTGGCGCAGAAACGGTTGAGCTGCTCGAACGCAACGTCGAGTATCACCTCGAAGTGACGGACGTTGTGGGCGAGGACAGCACTGGTCTCAGCACGGGACAGTTGGCGATAACGATCCACTGCAGTGGATGTGCCTACCTGAAGATCGGGCCAGCCCTACGGGCTCTCGAATCCGAAGAAGTAGGGCTTGGTGCGGCCTTCTATTGGACGCTCATTCGGTCGCTTTATCGCGTGATGCGCATCTACGACCATAGCGATGCACAGGCTTATGAGGAGAATCTGATTGAGTACGCGCAGGAAGACGACCCGGCCAATCGCGACCAGTATGAATTTCCCGAGGTCGAGAAGGCACTCCTCGAGTGCATTCGCGAGAGCCTCAAACCTGAGTTTAGGCGCAGTTCTCTGGACTATCGGCGCATGCTCTCTCGCCACATCACAGGCCGATATTGGAACTGGATTCGGCAAGTCGAGATGATTGCGAAGCTTTCACGCGTGAACGCGCGGTCGCTACGTGGGGATGAATTCGACGGATACTACGATGGACCTCCAGTGCCGGCACTGTTGATTGTTTTCGAAGAGCACGACGCGGTCGCGGCATGCTTCGACGAAGAGAGCCAGCACATGTTGGAAGGTTCATCCGAACCAACATTCTGTATCGTCTTCACGCTGGAGGATGCGGAGCAATGTTCTAGGGCAATGTGCGCGGTCGAAAGGTTCGTCCGTGTCAACCGGAATGTCTGTGAATTGATCGAGGCGATTCAGAGTTGGGAGAACGGTCATGAAGGTAGAGGTTTCGATCGGCGAGATGCATCGCTTCGAGCTGCGTGACGCTCTTCTCATTTACCGCGAGAGCCGGCGAAGCTTTATTACCTGGCATGCGGTGACGGCTCAGAAACAAGGTCCACCCCTGCTGGGACCTGCACAACCGTTAAGTACGGCTTTCGTAGAAGACCTGGCCGAGTCGCTGTCAGGAGGAGCCACAGCCGAGGTGCTTCCAGAAAGTGTCCTTGCCAGGACGGACCGCATGATTGCGTGGTGGACGCCGCGGCGTGTGCATCGCATGTTCTTCGAGAACACCGAGGGCAAGGCTCAGCGGCTAAATGGAAAGTTGTTTCCGCAGCCACCGCTTGTGTGGAGAGTGGCGCATGGAGACCTGAAGATTCGGGCACTTTCGGAAAACAAACGGCCAAGGGCACAGACCACGCTTGCCGTGGCACCGTTCTGGAACCTCTCGGACGATGGCAGTGTGTGCCTGGGATCGATGCGCTGCCCCGAGAGTGCCTCAGTCGGATCGATCGAGGCCTGGGAACGCGGGTTTTACGAGAGTGCATTTACACACGCCAACGTCGGCCGACTCACGCGCCACGAAGGCGGCCATGATGCTCTTTGGGCTGAACTCGAAGGCAAGCGGAGAGCGTTTCCGACCGACACACTGATTCGGCTGCCGCAAACGCTCGCGCAATTTATTCACGGGAGGTAACGGCCGTGCGTGTCGAGCATCTTCTCCCGTCCGGCCTCCTCGGTCGCCGGCTCGTGCGGATTCTGGTGGTGGGCGCGGGTGGCACGGGGAGCGCCATTGTGATGGGCCTGCCGTATCTGCACCAGGCGATGCGGGCGTGGGGGCATCCCTATGGTCTCGAAGTCACCCTCATGGATGGCGACACGGTTTCCGAGACCAACTGCGTCCGGCAGCCGTTCTCCTGGTCCGACGTGGGCCAGAACAAGGCGACAATTCTCATCAACCGCATCAACCTGTTCTGGGGAACGAAGTGGAATGCCCAGCCAGTTTGCTTCGATGAGGCAACACTTCGGTCGAACCATGATCACAGTCCCGACTTTCTCATCGGCTGCGTGGACACACGGGCGGCGCGGAGTGTCATTGAGCAAAGCGTGATGAAGAGATTGAGCTATGTCGCGTATTGGCTCGATCTCGGCAACAATTCGTCGAGCGGGCAATTTGTGCTGGGCCAGCCGCTCAACGGCAGAAACCGCCGAAAAGCCGAACGGCTGCGAACGGTCAGCGAGCTCTATCCGGAGATTGCTGATGCAGCGGCGGGCGAAGATTTGTTGCCCAGTTGTTCCGCGGTCGAGGCGCTCGAACGGCAGGAGCCCTTCATCAATCAGACGCTCGCGGCGAGCGCTCTGGCCATGCTGGCGCGACTCTTCCGGTACGGCAGGCTCATCCATCATGGCGGATTCTTTAACGCCGTAACCGGCCAAATGACTGCGCTTCCTGTGGATCCCGACCTCTGGAGGAGGATCAGGAAGCGGTGTGGACACCGTAAATACCAACGGAGTTAATCTATGAATATGAAGCGGGATTGGCTGGAGTTCGCGCGACGGCTGGCAGAGGGAGCGAGAGCAAAGTTGGCAGAGGACCGCCAGCGCCTCGAGGCCAAGGCGCCGCGCGTGAAATCGCGTAAGCCTCACTCCAGTGCGCCAACTGCTGCGCGGTGACACCTCCTGTCTTCACGCTCATCGCGGAACAAGGCTATCAACTTCTGGGTATTCTCTCGCCGACGACATTCAGTGGTTCGACCCGTTGCCCCGTGGGCGATAAAACCTTAAAGCCACTCTTTCCGTGAAATAACAGCATCTTGAAATTCTCAACTCCATCTCCATTCCGGAGGATTCATTCCCATGTTCAAAGAACTTGCGCCGCTTCTGCGGCATCGCGCTGTGCTATTCACCGTGAGCCACGTCGAAGACGACCGGTTCCGCGTGAACGTTATTCCAAAGAAAATCACCGATGGTGAGAACGACGCTCTGGCCACACCGGTCAGCGTCACCGGAACGGTCGAAGATCTCGACAAAGAACTTCCCCAGACTCTGCTCCATTTCGTCTCCGGCCACCTCGAATTGAAGAACTCGCTCGAACGAGCCAAAGCCGAGATGGAAGAAGCTTCCAAGGCCGCCAGAGCCGAAGCGAAAAAGAAACCCGGCAGCCAGATAACGAAGAAGGATCCCGCGGTGAGTTTCAACAAGCCAGCCGTGGTGCCGGAAGCATCAGCGCCGGCGAAAGCGGAGTCTCCAAAAGCGGCCAGCCTGTTCGACAGCGCGCCGGAGCCTGCGAGAGCCCGTGAAGCGGATGCGCCGGTATCGAGCAGCACACAGCCTCCCGATGCGACATCGGAGACCGGTGAGGACGAGGAGATCCTGCGGGAAGCGTACGACGAGGAAGAAGGCGGCGAGGCGGCTTGAATGGCTTTGGAACCGCCGACCTATGCACCGCTTTTCCAGGTGATATCCACAATCACGCTCGGGCCTCCGCGCATTGTAGGAAGGCCACTGGATCGGCGCGTAAGTCACGCACAATCTGCCGCTTGTAGCTGGACGTGGCCGAAACGCAGATCGCCTATCCATCTTGGACAATCTGGCAGATTTCACCGTTTCGCATCCACCGGGGCTGCATGTTCGCTTTTCGTTCGCCTATACTCATAACCATGTTCCCGGGACCGTCAGCACGCAAGACGTTCGTTGTCGCCTGCAAGAAATGCCGCCGCGACGTCCCGACCGGCGTCACTGAATTCCCATTCCAATCGACCGTCGTCGAGTGCCCGCTGTGCGGGGAAAAGCGCCGCTATCTGCCCTCGGAGGTGTTTCTCGGACGAGTCGATCAGCTTGTGAGCCGCCAGAAGCGCGCAGGGGCCATCTGATGTTCGACCCCGACGCGCACATGCCTCGGATCAATCGTGGGATGGTCTATCTTGGCGCGTGTCTCATCGCTGGAATACGTCTTGCCCGGGAGCGGCAAGTGAATGTGCGCGTGGTGCCGACGAGACAGGCGATCGAAGAATCGGTGGATCTGGCTCACGAGATATTCAATCGCGTGTTTCGCAAAGTGTCGGAGGAGGTGAAGGAGATTCACTGAAGGTGATCACTATTTCCAGTCCAGGCGATACTTGATGATCGCTTCGTCTCCTGGCTTGAGGTCGTGAAAATCGGCGACCAATGCACCCCCATATAGTGGCAAGCCGGAGACTATTCCACCACTGTTCTCGCCGGCGCGACATGCTGCCTTGTCTAATTCACGGTTGGCGCGCCATATGATGGCACAATCCTTTGTCATCTGTACGAGAAGCTTGTTCGACCGGGACTCCACAACGATCACGAGGTGATCTATGTAGTCGTCCTCAGCTTCGTATGACCAATAATCCTCGTCGCCAGCAAATTGGAGATTTTCTAAACTTCGAGCCTCCCCAGGCCAATCAAATTCATATTCGATGCCAGTCCCAAGCAATAACGTCTCACCGCGCCGTCCAGAAAACGTTAGTTCTAGCCGATCCTCAAAAGGTAGCGTGCCGGGTGACTCCCGAATTGCGTTTCCTCCAATTGTGCCCAGGCCATGGACCGATGGCGTGCGCTCGTAGGTCGGTGTCAGTGTTTCGGTAAATGTCGAATCCTTTGGTGTGATCTTCTCATTGAGCCGAGTCCAATAAAAAAGCCGACTTGTGGCTCTTACTACATGAGTATCGAACCCCGGTTCCAGCACAACGTACCTCATGACCTCTGTCAGTCGGTATGGCCTTCCTGTCAAAGCACGGTCGACTGTGGGACTACGAAGAGTCTGAAAAACAAATGGTCTCAGAACCTGAACGATCCCAAACACGACGACAAAAGCGAACGCAATGAGGAACCATGGAACCGGAAAGCTGCGGTCGTTGGGGTTGAACAGACGCCAATTTCTTCTCTGCGACTTCTCAAGCTCTCTTGAGTAGTTCTGGATTGCGGCCGGCTCGCGTGAGATGCTGGAGTCGCTGATCGACCAAACTGCTCGAATATCGCCCGCAGCGACTAGAGAACCGGTCAGAGCGTTATAGGCCACTGTGTATCCGTGTCGTATAAGCAAGTCAATTTCTAGATCGCTGAACTCGTCAAGATCAGTCCGAATGAGTTGTAGACGGCGCACGATTTCGCGTGGCGGAATTCCTTTTAATGTGTCTCGCTCTGCATACTTCGCCCGCGCAAGGGGTTCGTCGGCGATAGAGATTTGGTGCACTGGCAACCGAGTTTCTTCCGCGTCCTCGATTACAGCGGTCCTAAGAATGTCCATTTGAACATTCGTGATGCGCGCGACACGGCTTAGTATATTGCCACTTAGCCCTGCGGCGTAGTCGAAGGGAGCGCCGGCATCCGACACATAGAACGAATCAGGTAGCATTCTCTGTTGTTGGCCGAGGAAATATTGAATACCCAAGTTGTCGTAGACTCCACCGTCAGAGAGGGATGCACCTGCTTCCCATTTCTTCCGGGGTTGCGCGAAGTCCTTAGCCGAGAGTTCGCGCGCGGGGAACAGGGCGGGAAAGGCGGCTGAACAAGCTACGGCGCTTGAGAGAGAAAACGCGCCTACGTCAATTGAAATAGGTAAACCTTCGTTTGGGTCCGTCTTTCGAACATCAGGCACATAGGTGCCTCCGATAAAAGCTGCCGCGGTTCCATGCTTGAGATCGGTCGTATTCAAAACAAGAGTTGGTCTGCCTTCGCCCTCTGTTGCGGTAAGTAGCGCGTTGAAATAAAGGAAGCGGTCTAGACACCGCTCGAAGCAAGCGTGCCGCTTGAGAGGTAGTCGGCGAATGATTTGACCGCGCACATCGGCTTTTGTGATGGCTACGAGTTCTCGCGCAACCTGCTCGAAGAGTGCGCGATCGTCGCTCGCGTATCGCTCCCAGTTAAGCACAAGATGAGCACCGACGATGCTCCCACCAGATACACAGGAAACCACCGCGATGTCACGGATGCGACTAAGGTGGCGAAAAGCGGCGACTACACCAAGGTGAAACAGTGTGGCTCGAAAACCGCCTCCGGATAACGATAGCCCAATTTTGGGGGTCGAGGTCAGAGTCATAACCGAATCCGTGCCCTCTTACGACCGCAGAATCGCTCTCGATTCGCACTGCTGACGTTCTTGACTGTATAGCATCCTCCTGATATGTACATCAACCGGGCATGTCAGTTGTGCCAGTCAACGCGACCTAACCGGTTTCTCGATGGAACACAAACCTTCTCCCTGAAAGGCCTTCGTCTCCATGAAACCTTCAGAACTCTACGAGGCGCTTCATGCGCTGATCATTGAACGTGTGCCCCTACATATTTGGGGTGCCTGCGGCGTCGGCAAGTCGCAGATCGTCGCCCAGGTCGCCGCCGACCGGAAGTGCGACTTCCTCGACATCCGAGCGGTGCAGCTTGATCCTGTCGATCTGCGCGGCTTGCCCCGGATCTCCGCGGACCGCGCGGAGTGGGTGCCACCGAAATTCTTGCCGCTCGATGGCGAGGGCATTCTGTTCCTGGACGAGTTGACTTCGGCGCCGCAGATGACCCAGGCCGGCTGCTACCAACTCGTCCTTGATCGCAAACTGGGCGAATACCGGCTTCCGGACGACTGGGTGGTCATTGCGGCCGGCAACCCGGCATCGGAACGGGGTGTCCACTTTTCGATGCCGCGGCCGCTACGGAACCGCTTCGTCCACCTCGACCTTGAACCCGACTTCATGGACTGGTGCAAGTGGGCGGTGAAGGCCGGCATTCGTCCCGAGATTATCGCGTTCCTGCGCTTCAAGCCGGCGCTTCTTCACGACCCAGATGCAACCGCTGACGTAAACGCATGGCCGACACCCCGCTCCTGGGAGATGGCCTCGAATGTCCTGAGCGGTTTCGCGCGCCGGCAGCAGAGCGGTTTCTTCGCGGGCACCACCGAGATCGAGGCGCAACTGCTGGAGGGAACGATCGGCGAGGCGGCGACCACAGAACTGGTGGCCTTCCTCCGCCTCTTCCGGCAGTTGCCCTCGATCGACGAGATCCTGCTCAATCCCGACGCATCGCCGCTCCCCGACGAGCCTTCGGCACGGATTGCGATTGCCACGGCCCTGGGGCGCGCACTGACCGACCATTCGATCGCGAAAGGGATCCGGTATCTCGACCGGATGCCGACCGAAATGCGCGTACTTGCAATGCGCGATGCCGCCGCCCGGGATCGGGCCATTACTCACACGCCGGAATTCGTCCGCTTCGGCGTAGACCATGCGGAGGTCCTGCAATGATCACTGAACGAGCCATGCTGGCCGCGGTCCACATCAGTATTTGGACCGCAATCAAACACGACCGGAAGGTCAGCCGAGAGGTTGCGGAGCAACACGGAGCCTATGCTGGCGCCGGCCGCTACAACAAGCAGCTGCTCCGCGAGGCGGATCGGCTGGAATCGCTTCGTTCGCTCTCGGGGCAGATCCGTCAGTACTTCTACAAAATCACATTACCCTGGTCTGACGAGGGCTTTCGCCTTTTGCCGGCACACTTCTACTTCGAGCTGACCACGAAGATGCGCGAGTTCGAGCAGGCCTTCGCGCAGCAGGTGGAGGAGTTCCTGACCATCTACCCCAGCTACATCGAGCAGGTCCGTCCGGAGCTGAACGGCCTCTTCCGGGAAGAAGATTACCCATCGACAGACAAACTACGGAACAAGTTTGGGGTCAAGCTCGAAGTTTTGCCCATCCCGAGCGGCAACGACTTCCGGGTGACGCTTTCCGAGGAAGAACAGGCGCGCGTGGCGCGGGAGATCGATGAGAATGTCCGGCAGTCGCTGCAGAAAGGGACCGAGGACCTGTGGACGCGGCTGAAGGGCGTCGTTGCGCATATGGTCGAGCGCCTCAATGAGCCAGAGTCGCGCTTCCACGCGTCGCTGGTAACGAATATTGGCGAACTGGTCGATCTGCTTCCGCGCCTCAATGTGAATCAGGACGAGGAACTCAACCGCTTCGCCGGGGAGATCAGGGATCGGCTCTGCGGTTTCACCGCGAGGGATCTCAAGAAGAACGAGGTCCTGCGCGCGGCCACCGCGAATGATGCCGCACAAATTCTCGCGGAGATGGATGCAGTAATGCGCGAGCGCGAGCAACAGTCAGGGATTGATGGCCAGGCGAAAACCTCGAGCGCCGACGACATATTCGCGCACATGGCGGCCTACATGGAGGCTCCGGCGTCATGAACTACCGACTCACGAGCGACCTACGCATCCAAAAGGCTCGGACGACTCTCCTTCTAGATCATCCCTTCTTCGGTACTCTGCTTTTCCGGCTGGGGGCCAGAGCGTGCAGTTCAATCGCGACCATGGCCACGGATGGAGTGTCGCTCTTCTACAACTCGGAGTTCGTGGACACGCTGAATGCGGCGGAACTTGCCGGCGTCCTGGCTCACGAGGTCATGCACCCGGCGCTGCAGCACCATACTCGCCGCGGCGATCGGGATCATAGCCGGTGGAATATGGCCTGCGACTATGCCATCAATCCGATCCTGATCGATGCCGGCCTCGTGCTTCCCAAAGACATTCTCGTTGACGACCGGTTCCGCGGGATGAGCGCTGAGCGGATCTACAACCTGATCCAGGCAGATGAAAAGCAGGACGGCTCCTCCGGCCAACAGGATAGCCAGCCAGGAAATAGATCAGAAACGGCGAAGGATGGCTCTCTTCAGAACGATGAGTCCGGGAACGAGCCCAAGGTTCCTTCGACTCCGGGCGGTGTGGGCCAGGTCCTAGACGCTCCGGAACCGGAAGCAGAATCGGGCCCTTCAGTTGCTGAGCAGGCACGCGAGTGGCAGATCGCTGTCGAACAGGCGGAGACCGTTGCCAAAGTGGCGGGCAAACTTCCGGGAGGCGCTGTACGGGCTCTCGCGGCCGCGCAGGCTGCCAAAGTGGACTGGCGCGAACTGCTGCGGCGAGCGTGGTCTGACACGATACCTGCCGACTACAGCTGGATGCGACCTAACCGGCGCCACATCTGGTCCGGCCTGTATCTGCCGGGAGTCACATCCGAAGGAGTTGGAGAGATCGCGATTGCCGTCGACTGCTCCGGGTCAGTCAGCTCGCGGCAGTTGGGCCTTTTTGAGTCGGAAGTCAGGTCGATCCTGGCCGGACAGCGACCGCGGCTCGTCCATGTGCTCTACTTCGACGCGGCCGTCCAAAAAACGGAGACGTATCAGGCCGGACAGCCGGTCTCACTCTCTCCGGTCGGAGGCGGCGGAACAGATTTCCGGTCGTGCTTCCACTGGCTACAGGACCATGGCGTCGTGCCCCAAACGCTGGTGTTCCTCACCGATTTGTGCGGCACATTTCCAAGTGAAGCGCCGACATTCCCGGTGATCTGGGCAACGACGGAGGCCCGGAAGGCCCCTTTTGGGGCGGTTGTTCCAATGGAAGCTGCATGAACCCGACCAGGGGTCGACGGACAAGTTAAGCCTTCAAGACAAACAACCGGGCGCTGAACCCCCGTCAGTGTCCCATTCCCGATTCGCCCGTGAAGCCAATTCCTAAGCAGCGGCCACGTGTGCCGCAATTTTCACCTAAGGAAGGAACGTGTCGCACAAAACTGGCCAGATTTAGCTGCACTTGACGCATCGCCGCGCACCGGCATCGACAGGCTCTCATTCTTTACTTAGCGATTTCGACAAGGAGTTCAGACCCGGATGGTTTGGAAAGTCGCTCAGTGCAGTCCTCACTAAATGTTCCTTGAGCCCTTGACTGCCGCCGCCCTGCCGCAGGTGCAGCAAACTGGAGAACCAACTTACTCGTCCGGGTTGCTGAAGTTTAAGCTGCGACAGGTCCCCTCCGGCGCGGGCCCAGATTTCGCGGTCCATTGGACCCAATGGATAAAGTTCCGAAAGAACCCATTCAAATTTGTTCCAATCGAAGGCAGGAGGCAAGTCGATTGATCCGATCGGCTCCGCTAGCTTGCTACCTCCCTTATCGAGCGCTACAGGAAAATTTGCCTCTACATCGCTGGCTTTGAAGATGGGATGTTGACGTTCCGCAGTAGCTTGTGGAACCGCAGCCGCCACATGCTCAAAGACTTGAAACACGCGAACAAATCCGTCACCTTTCGATGGAATCTCTCCTTTCAACGCTTCAAGGAGATGTTGTGTGAAAACACTGTTAGGTGCCCCGGGCATGACCAACGATGTTTCCGTCGACCGCGACGAAGCGATCACGACTCGCCCGACACCTTCCGCCAAATGCTGCAGGGACTTCTCGTCAAAGCCCGACTCCAGCACTTCCGGTCCTTGTGAGTTCTTAAAGGCGACTGCTCCGCCGGAATGACATGCATCGAGAAGGATCAGAAGTCGAGCGGATTGAATTGCTTTAAGCGCCACCGACAATTCCGTCTCTGAAATGGACGATGAATGCAGATCGTTGATGGCTGCATCGACCGGGATCAGAGCCGATTGGCGGCCACCGATACCTGACAAGCGAGCGCCATGTCCCGAAAAATAAATCACTACGGAGTCATCTGGACCGGCGACGCCGGCTAACCAAGAAAGCTGCGCGCGAATCTCGGCCAGTGTCGCCTCTCCATCTAATAGTAGTTTTACGTTCGTGGGCGGATAGCCACAATGCGACGGCGAGATCAAGGCCGCCTGTACATCCCTCGCATCATTTTGGACCGCGGCAGGCAAACGCGATACTGTTTGATAATTCGAAATGGCAATCACAAGAGCATAGCCATTCCATCTTGGCGCTTTGCTCTCCAATGGATCGGCTGCATCCGTCATGCTCTCTCCTTGAATTCAGCATCTTTGCTGAGTACGCGAAGCTCGTCGTTCCAAGGGAAGTCTTCCTTCATCTTGGCGAATAGGTGCCAAATTCTAAGGTGGTATCCGCGCCGTATCTTGTATATAGCGTCGAACCACCTGGTTCGGCCATCGCCGTGATGAATCAGATCAGCATTGTCACCGCCTGCCCGCTTCCATACTTCTCTCTCGTCCGGTCCTGCTGGATAAAGTGATGCGCACAGACTAGCTAGCTCGTGCCATTTCTCGTCAGAGGATGCCACTCCCAGGTCCAGCCTGAATCGAGTCCAGAATCCGAGCAATCCCTGACATTCACGGAGAGTGGGTCTCAAATCATCTCGCCCCTTGAGCGCCATCTGAGCAAGATTGTCCGCCGTAATGGACCACCCCCGTGTGTTAAGGAGATTGCCCAGAGCCCCCGCCTCGTCGATCGCAAGTCGGTTCGTAGCAAAGACCGGAGCAAGAGACGCAAATGCGCGGTCGTCGAGTAGGCTCAACTGCGCGATACACTGGATGCCCTTAGCGAAGCTGTGCGATATTAATTTCCTGAGTGATTGCGTGAAATTGGGAGAGTTCAAAATCTGTCTCTGAAGTTCCTGCTCCAATACGGCCGGCTGTTCGCTGTCGATATGCGTCAACCATTGTTCTGCCGTCGATGCGAGGAATCGATCCTTCGTTGATCCGGTCAGCACGCGCCATAGCTCTGCTCGGCGCTTATAACCCCGCAGATCAGCGAGAGGAGTCTCGGATAATAGGACAATCAGTCGCATTCCCGTGAGGCGGCCATCCAGCATCTGATCGAGAACTTGGCTCATCGCAGCTTCAGACTCCTTTGGCCCTCGCCAACACTGCCTGTTCAACTCCAATGCTCGGACCCATAGGTCTTGTGCCGTCGCGACGAGGGCATCGATGTCGTAGAGTGTGAGTGGATCTGCAGCAGCGCATTCAGCAGCGAGTGAAATGAGTCGCTCGTCACCCAAGGAGAGCGCAATCGATACAACCTCTTTTGGTTCGGCTCTCGAGAGCGCTAATCTCAGTGCCGCAACATCTGAAGATGGCGGTTCTACCTGAAGTTGTGCTTGCGCCGCAGCTATGGGACTCAGATGAAGGGAGGCGATCACCGCGTGCAACTTAAATAGTCCTCTCGCCGAGGCCGCTGTCAGAAGAAAATCTGCAATTTCACACCGAATGGAATCTGGAGTTCCAGTAATTAAATTGACTTCTTGGTTCGGCTGAACAGTCAGGCCTTCGAAGAGTTGCTTGAACCTCTCGATTGGAGCAACCGCTACATACCTCCAAAAAGCTGCGCCAAAACCCTTGCGCACATCTAGTTTCGCGGATTCGAGTCCAGTCGTAATGGCTATTCGCCATAACTGCGTGGCCCTCTCTACATCGTACGCTTCGCAGATTAATTCAATACACTCCTCATCGTCCTCTGCGGGGAAAGAGTATCGGCTCATCCATTTCTGCACGCCTTGCCAGAAGATCTCTGAGTCCACGAAGCTCGTCAACGTAAGGTTGCGAAGTGCCCTGATCTGCTGAGCGCTTGCGTTCGGGAGTGTGTTGACGACACCAATCAGCAAGTCTCTCCGCCCGATCGCCTCCCTTGGCACTCCGCCTGCCAGAACTTCAACAAGACGCAGCTTCGCAACATCGACCGCGAAACTGGCCTCACCGTTTCTCGATAGACCCTGAAACTTGTCGAGAAGTGCGAGTTGCCCAAAAGTTTTCAATTCGATTTCGAACGCTTGCGTGAGCTGCCGAATTGTTTCTCCGCCCTCGTGCCCGACGAGGAATGCCGCAGCGGGTGTCAGACAGCTCTTTCCTGTATCCGCTCGTACAATCGGATACTCGGACCATCGCATGGCGAGATTGTCCGGGCTGCAGACTAGGGAGGGAGTGGGGAATTCAACGAGATCACTCGGACCGAAACTCAGACGAAACGCGAACTGGCGTCGAATCATAGGCCACAATCTTTGCCAGATCTGGCAAACGATTCGATCGAAGCCGAGATGCCCTAGGCGGACGACAGGCTTCCTTGTGGATGAAACAAGAAGATTGGCGACTGCGAGTTGCTCGTCATCCAACTCCTCGGGCACCTGATTCCTTTGCTCAGCATCGATCGAAGAAAGGGTGATTGCTGATGAAGGCTCCGTCAGCAGGAGTTCCACTATTCCGCTGAGATCACAATACGCAACCATGTCGTCAATGGGCGCTATTAGCGCGTGACTGAAGACCATCCCAGCGCGCGGTGCGTGAGGATCAGCCATCGTCCTCGCGACGACGTAGTGTTTCTCCAGGGGAAATCCGCTCAGGTACGGTGACCACGTTACTCCGAAGGGCGAAGTATCGGGAAGGTCCAGGCGGGATGTCAATTCGATTGTGACGTCGTGAAGGCCCGACGCAGCGATCATGGCGTGTCCGCCCCTGCTCGCTCCATAGGTGGCCTGCTCAAGTCTCATAAGCTACTCTTCTGGGGATTCAAGAAGGACCGTCAGAGGAAACGTTAGATCGGGGGTCGCCTTGCCATCTGGGAGCACAATATAACCAAATTGCTCCGGTCCCCGAGTGATGTATTCCTCATCTGGCACTGTTTTGTCGAGTGGACGTTCCAGAGCGGACAGGCCCAAAATGATGGGATGACTCCAGTTGCTGGCAATGAACTCCGAAAGCAGGGGCAATTGCCGCATCAGCATGATTGCAGGTGGCTCATTTTCGCCAAGTTCGTCCCAACAGGAAAGGAGAAGGCAGAGTTGCGGAAGATTAGTTGTCTCGCCGACACCGTCGCCTCTTAGATAAAGCAAAATCTGCAACAGCTCAATCATTCGTGCTTGATCCGACAACTGGAGAAGTTTGTCAGAGGTAGTATCGTCTGCTTCCCCGTCGGCTAAGGAGGCGAGGGGTTTCGATAGAAGATCGTCGCTTACCCGCAGCTGGTGAAGCCGCAGCATCAGCACCCAAGCGGATGTTGTCGTGACTCGCCGGCGCCACGCAGATGGAACTCGACGAGAATTGAGGAAGGTCTTTACTTGTTCTCCCCCATAATCGGGCCAAACCAGTGTGAATGTGTGACCACCGGGACCAACAATCGGCCACTCACTATCCACATAAGTAGAGGTCGGCGTATGAGCGGCTGAGCGGCCATCGTTGAGGCACTCCATCGTGGCTTCAAAGGGCTCTAGATTTGTAGCCGCTCCATTCATGCGAAACTGACCGCCGCTGTTAAGAAGCCTTTTGAGCAGCTGTGCTCCGTAGTGCGTCTTGCCTACGCCGGATTCTCCGACCAACAACATCGACTCGGTTGTTGTCTTCATCATGATCTGGTCCCAAACAAAAAGAGGGGGTCGTGGGTTTTCGCTCCCGAAGGAGGGAGCGCCTGCGTCAACCTTCGGATCTGCAATGTGTGTCGCAGCAAGTCGGTAAGCCCCATGCCGACCCCAGCTGTGTCTCCAGGCCGCGCTTGCATGCTGATCGCAAACTCCTCACAGTTCGGAATTTGGGAGCGGACAGCATCGCGCACTGCAGCCTGCATCGCGGGGGTGACCTGGATATCGGATTTCGTCCAGACAAGTGCTACCGGCCGACCCCGTCGATTCGCACCGAGTCGGCGTGCCAGGAGTTGTAGCGCAGCACGGGCCGATCCTCGATCAGGGCCAGAGAGAGCTGCGCAATCCGCCGTAAGGATGAAAGCATCAGCGTTCTTGACAATCCAGCGCGCCCCCCTCGCATCGGGGGCCTCTTCGTTGATGGCCCACCTCTGAAACCAAAGTCCGGGCGCATCGGCGAAGAGGTAGTCTCTAAGACGGCTGCGATCCTCACAAAACGCAAGATGAAGGAGCCCTTGTTCGCGTGAGCCACGAGTCGATGTATGCGCCGGAAATTCCGGCGGAGCGCCCGGCATCCACTGCATGGTGCGCGCTACTGCCTCCCATCCGGGCAGCGTGAACGAACCGGCAAACTTGTAGCGATCACTGAGCGTGGCACCACGTCCGATTAACAGGTACCAAGCAGCCAGCAAGGATGTCTTTCCAGCATTCTCGGGTCCGAAAACACCAATCGTCGTCGGCGATCTTCTGCCAGTGACAAAAGCAATATCGCTTCGGCCCAACGCGGAACCAGACCACGGAAGAACGATTTCGTCGTCACTACGCGAAATCTCAGCATCTGGCTTCTCAACCCCATTCCATCGGGCGCAGTCCTTGAAAAACAAATTGCCCAATGCGCATGTGGTATCGGGCGCGAAACAATTCTCATGCGGGCACTTCATGCTGCCCCCTTGGCACCGCGCTTCTTCGGCTGTTCTTTGGTTGCACGCCCGGACTGTAAGTCGCGGAAGAGCCAACTCGCCCATTGCGCATCGCTGATCAGAACATCGAGTGGAACGCCGGTGATGGCTCTTAGTTCCTCTCCCTTGAGCGCACTCAACTTCTCCGGATGTGCAACGAGGGCCAAGAGAGGAGATCGCCCTGAGGGAATCGCAAACAACTTCGCTGCCTCAACTCTAAGAACATCGAGCGACACATCGGCGGAAGCCTCACGAAGAATCTCAATAAGTGTTCTTTGTTCTGAGCCTTGAGTCACCGGTAAGGCGTGAACCGCCTCTTCAAGAAAGGCCGCTACGCTTGCAGGCGAAAACATCGGAAGCTGTTGATAGAGATCAAACGCCATCAGAGCTGCAGCAGTCGTTCTCGGGAAGGATCGATAACTGCTCTGCTTGCTCGGTGAATAGAGAGCTTGCTTCCACCAGATCAGATTGGTCCGTCTCTGGAGGCCGAATGTTGCTGAGTTGAAAGCCTTCATCGCCTCGGTGACGTACGTCGAAACCTTCGAAGTGACTTGCTGCAATGGGGCCGAGAGGTTTACAGCTCCAACCTTGGCCTTCGCACTAATCTCATCCAATATCTCTGCAAGGGAGTCGGCGAACAGATCGCCGAAATTGTTCGCCCAAGCTTGTGGATTGTTTTGAGGAAATTGGTTGTTTGCACGAGCTGCAGTGCGGAAACTCTGTTTGAGGGAATCGCGATTAACAGTTACCGCTGAGTTGCCAATCTTGATCTCCGCAACGGCTTCGGGCTGAAGTTGCCCGATTTCAATACTAGAAGGCGTCGACCATTCCTCCTCGGCACGAGCGTCAACGCTCGATTCAATCTGGTTAACAACGTCCACCCAAATCACAGACTCATTTCCTGTTTCCATGAACTGCAGGATGTTCCTCGCATTTGCAACGACCGCAACAGCAACTCGGTCGTCTTCGCGGGCCGCTTCGACCAGTGCATCCAGGATGATCGCCCGAAGCACCGAAATCGGTGCGCTTGCGAACGTGTTCACATACGTAGGCCATTGCTCCTTGAGACTGGCCAGCACCTCCACGACCGCAGGATCAGTTGCAGGCGCATCCGGGTCGAAGGCGATGAGAGCGTAGCTCGGCACCTTGGAGGGTGTTTTCTTGAGAACGGCGGAGACTGCTGCTGCGGTGGCCTGCAGTTTCCCTAGCTTGGCATCGTCTCCGCCAACATTGACTAGCCCGCTCTCCAAGAATCGAAGCAACACTGTTTCGCTCATCGTGGACCTCTCAGTGAGAAGTTTCAGCCCTCGAACATAACTGTCCCGTTATGTGGTGCTTAATACACGTGACATGAACGAGCAGCTATAAGAAGTGTAACGTCTTCACGCGAAAGAGCGCCAAGGCTCAATGCGTCCGGCGGAGAAGAGGACCCGACGCCCGCCTGCACGATGAATTCTCCGTCACCATCTCCGAAAAGGCGGTCTACGATGCCCCTACCGGACACCCCCGGCCTGTTTCCAGAACAGGGATGAAGCGCCATCTTCAGAACGGGATCTCGCTGCCATTCCTGGCCGCCCTCACCACTGGCCCAACCGTGCAAAGTAATTGCTGGAGTGGTCTGTCGCAGGATCAAGCACAATGCGAGCGGCTCTATCGCGGCCATTGTCGTCACTTTGCCGACCGGATGCTGCAGTCGCACGCCGGCTTCCGAACGTATCGGAAATCATCACGTTAACCCTCACGCTGCGGCTCAATTTCAGGCGGGGTGACGCCTGCATCGATAGTAGCCTCTGCGAATGAGAGGGCCATTTCGATAGCCCGGTCGGAGGTCTCGTAATATGCGTGGATTCCCATAGGGCCGAGAGCTCGACCGTCCTTATCCTTGATGACAAATTCTGCAGTCCATCCTTCGCGCCCAGCGACCTGGAGCGGAGTCGCGTCGACAATGTAGCTACTGTAATGCTTACGGCGTATTCCGCTCTCTTCGGCAAAATCGACTCTTGGTAGTTCGTGTGGCGAAACTGTCAAGATAGCTTCTCCAGATCCTGCGCCCGGGGGCGCTACACCCACGAACCTCTTGATCCTCCATGCGCCTTCGGGCAATGAATGAGGCTGGTGCCGGTCGGCATCAAGCCAATTCTCGAATTCGGTGCCCTTTCCGGTGTTCAGGTAGCGGTGGATTTCGATACGGCCGCAACCATCAATGTATCCGGTGACGATGGGCCGAGATGGATTTTCTCTTAAACAAGCCGAGACGACGGCGTTGGTCATGCTGAGCAATCGATGGATTTCGAGGACAGCATCGCGGAGGTTTCCCTGATGATGGCCAAAGCTCGCTCCAGAGTCTGAATTTGAAACTCCCTGCTGTCGCTATGCATTCGGCCCCTCCGGCATCGCGTAATCGCTCTCAGTATCCCACAGAGCCCGTTCATAAGAAGGCCGACATAGCCAAGCAAGAGGTGACAGACGTCGCACGGTGCATTCGCTCGCACATTGTTTCCAACTCATTCCATCATCTGCGCTTTGAGCAGCTAGGAGGATCCCGTGAGACTCCACCGCAACCAGCTCTGTCCAATCCACCGCTCCTTCTCCTGCTGTGGCAGGGAGGCAATCCCCACGGAAAGAAGGCAACGCCAGATGGGTGTCCGGCGCATCGACGATCCCCATCATCCTCGCGGATACCGGGAACTGCGATCGAACGGGGAGATGCGTAAGCTGCTCGACCGGAAAATCGTTGCCCAGAACGGAATTTGCGGCATCTGCAAGGAGAAGTTCACGGATTACAGCGACGTCGTTCCCGACCATATCAGCCCTCGTGGCATGGGCGGCGCCTGGCGAGACGACCACCCGGACATCATTCAGGCCGTGCACTGGTGGTGCAACGGCGAGAAGGGGTCCAGTCGCTGTTGAGAAGATCGCATAACCGAAGAGTCGGAAACAGCAGATAAGAAGGCAAATTATGGCATCCATAGCACAGGAACATTCATTGTTTGATATCGACCGCGAACTCGACGCCCTCCTCGATGAAATCGAAGAGGAGATTGAAAATCGCGGTGAAGCATCGGCCGAACTGTTGGAGCAGTTTCAGCAGTTCTGCGAGGCGCATGGTGAAAAAGCTGACCGGATCGGGCGCTTTCTCCGCATGATGGAGGCGCGCGTCCAGTACTGCCGAAGCGAAGCCTCCCGATTGCAGGAGCGCGCCCGCGCGAGCGATCGCAAGGCGACGCAAACCAAATACATGGTCATGTACTACCTCAAGAGCCGTGACCTCAAAAAGATTGAAGGCCGGGAATTCACACTCCGTATCCAGAAGAACAGTCAGGATTCTGTACGATTCACCGACGAAACCCTGGTGCCGATGGGGTATCGAACTGTCGCAGCCCGGCTCGACGGGGTGTTGTGGGAACGGCTGATCGAGAGTGCCTCTGAGGAGCTCAAACGCCCGCTTCTAGCCTCGATTCAAGAGGCAGTTCCGAGTAACGAGGCGATCAAGAACGCTGTTCAAAACCAGATTGCCGTTCCAGGCGCCGAGGTCTACCGCGGCGACCACCTGCGCATCGCGTAAATCTCAGTCTCAATTTGATAGCAAATGCATTGGCCGATGTGGGCCACGAGGAGGGGCTATGTTTCTGTGCCAGCCACTGCTCGATGTCCTAATTGGACGGGGTATCGAGGACGTCGATTCCTTCATTCAACCTGCGTCCTGGAACGATCTTCCCGATCCGGAGTCGATTCCGGGGATGACCTGCGCAGTCGACCGCGTGCTTGCCGCTGTCCTCGACAAACAGCGGGTCGCGATCTTTGGCGACTACGACTGCGACGGGATCCTCGGAACGCACATTCTGCGTTCGGTTCTGGCCAGTCTTGGAGTTCAGGTGCGAGCCTACCTGCCGCACCGCGACGAGGGATATGGTCTCAGTTCGTGTGCAGTACACAAATTCTCCATGAGCGGCACCGACCTGCTGATCACGGTCGACAACGGTATCAACGCGCAGCGAGAAATTTTGCTGGCACAGCGGCTGGGTGTCGATGTGATCGTCATCGACCATCACCGTATTCAGGAGCAGGCCAATACACTCGCCGTCTGGTCCCAGGAGTTCTGCGGCGCTGGCCTTGCGGCGCTGTTTGCGATGGCCCTGGCGCAGCGAGCCGGCTGGAAGGACGAACGCGTCGAGCGCCTCCAGGCTGCCATGAGCCAGTATGCCGCGATCGCATCGGTCGCCGACTGTGTCCCGCTGCAAAACGGAACCCGAACGCTCGCACGTCTGGGGATGCGCGAACTCGCCCGTGCCGAAAACTGTGGGCTTCGTGAACTGCTCCGGATATCCTGCGCCGACCCGGCGAATCCCGATTCGAATGATCTGGCGTTCGGTGTGGCGCCCCGAATCAATGCCGCCGGCCGGATCGACCACCCCGCGCGGGCGCTGTCGGTCTTCGAGGCGGCAAGGGACGAGGATGCCGCACGAAGGAGCGTGGAACTGCTGGATCAACTCAACCAGCAGCGGCGCCAGCTTGTGGCGGCCCACTTTGGCAGTCTGTGCACGGAGATCCCACAGCCTGCCCCAGTCGCTCTGGTGCTTTACCGGGAGACCTGTCCCAAAGGTATCGCCGGCCTGCTCGCCGCCAAATGCGTCGAGCGCTTCAAGGTGCCAACCATTGTGCTGGCGCCAGCGCCGGAACCGGGTCTGGTGGTCGGCTCGGGCAGGAGCGTCGCCGGTTTCGATCTGGCTGGGGCGCTTGAACAGTTTCGTGGATTCTTCAAACGGTTCGGCGGTCATGCA
>Ga0335074_10002944_pt1 | contig 23238 bp, 22 predicted proteins | sample Lox_Sample_23_FD_206715 | JGI IMG/M metagenome (GOLD analysis project Ga0335074, IMG submission 206715) | Soil microbial communities from Loxahatchee National Wildlife Refuge, Florida, United States - Lox_Sample_2.3 | ecosystem: Environmental > Terrestrial > Soil > Wetlands | place: USA...
GGAAATCAACTGGTTCTGAGCGGGGCGGGGGGCAAGCCCAATGGAACGTATTATGTGCTGGGTTCGACCAATCTGGCGCTGCCATTGGCCGACTGGACAGCTATCGCCACCAACGCCTTTGACGCCAACGGCAATTTCAATTTCACCAATCCAATGGATGCCAGCGTGCAGGAATTTTTTCTGATTCAAGTGCAATAGCTTTTGTAACTTTCAGCCGTCGCCCGCCGTCTGCCGGTTGAAGCACAATGTTCACCCAACTTAACCTTTACTCGCTCCACGTCGTCCGGCAATTTTAACAAATCATCATGACAATATTTCAGCGCGCATTTTCTTTTTTCGCCATCGCTGCGTTGATTGCATCCGCCGGTTGCGTTTCTTCGGAAAGGAAATCAGAAACATCACCTTCAAAACTTTCTCCGGCAATCGAAGTAAAAAATGCGGTGGACTGGGAAACATTTCTGGCCAAACAGGATTTGGTCTGGGACAAGCTGCCGACAAATTGGGAGAGCGGCGCGTTCATCGGCAACGGCCTGCTCGGCGCGATGATTTATTCCGACGGGACGAATGGCTTGCAATGGGATGTCGGCCGTTCCGACGTGACGGACAACGGCGACCGTGTGGCGATTGGACGGTTTGTGCTGGTGCCGCCGGAAAATCCGACCAGCGGAACGATGCGATTGGATTTGTGGAACGCCGAGGCGCGCGGCGATTTGAAAGCGGGCGAGGATGAAATTCAATGGCGTTCATTCACACACGCAAAAGATTTGGTGAACGTGATTGATTTGACGGAAAAATGGTCCGGTCCGCTTGCCGGAACTCCGCCTGCGGCAAAAATCGAATTTCAGCATCTTCCCGCCGATCCGGCGCGTTTGGAATATCAACATCAGCCCATTCCTGAAGAAGATAAAAACCCTGACCCAACTTTTGGCGAAACGGATGGCGTGAATTGGTGTTTGCAAAACTTCAAGGCCGGCGGCGGTTACGTCGTTGCGTGGAGCGAAGCGCGACCGGCGTCTCATCGCTTGTTTTTCTTCACGGTGGATTATGTGGCCAAAGGAACGCCCACGACGGCCAAAGCCATCGCGGACATCAAATCCGCGTTGAATGAAAACTTCGACGGCTTCGTCGCCTCGCATTGCTCGTGGTGGCACGATTATTATCAAAAGAGTTTCCTTTCGATTCCCGATGCGCGGATGGAAAGCTTTTACTGGATTCAAATGTATAAGCTCGGCTCGGCCACGCGCGCCGACCGGCCGGCGATTGATTTAATGGGACCGTGGTTCCGCAGCACGCCGTGGCCGCACATCTGGTGGAACCTGAACATCCAGCTCACTTACTGGCCGGTCTATGCCGCGAACCATTTGGAAATCGGCGAGTCGCTCATCCACCTGATTGATGCCGACCGCGCGAATTTCATCAACAACGTTCCGGCGGAATGGCGTTCGGATTCCGCCGGCGTGGGGCGTTCAAGTCCCTACGATGGCAAGCGCACGGTGGCCAGCGCGACCGGCGTGAGCGAGCGCGGCGATTTGACGTGGGTGCTGCACAATTACTGGCTGCAATACCGCTACTCCGGCGACGAAACACTTTTGCTCGGTTCGTCACCGAAAGGCGACAGCAGCACCAACGGGCTTTATCCGATTTTGAAGCGCGCCATCAATTATTACTTGCATCTGGTCACGCCGGGGCCGGACGGGAAATTGCATCTGCCGGTTTCCACCTCTCCGGAATATCCGGGCGGAAACGTGCGGGACGCGAATTACGACCTGTCGCTGCTGCGTTGGGGATTGAATACTTTGATTGCCATCAACGAAAAGTTTGATTTGCACGACCCGCTCGCCGCCAAATGGAGCGACACGCTCAAAAATCTCACGCCCGATCCCGTTGACGCCAACGGCTACATGGTTGGCGCGGGGATGCCGTTCGCGGTTTCGCACCGGCATTTCTCGCATTTGTTTTCGATTTATCCATTGCACCTCGTTGACCCGCAATCCACGAACGACCAGCCGTTGATTGAAAAATCGCTCGATCATTGGGCCTCGATGCCGAAAGCGTGGCGCGGTTATTCCTACACCGGCGCGAGCGCGATGTCGTCGTGGCTGGGTCGTGGAGACGATGCGTTGAAATATATGCAGGAATTTTTGGATAAACCGAAAACGGTTTTGCCAAACACGATGTATATCGAAGCCGGGCCGGTCATCGAGACGCCGCTGTCGGGCGCGGCCTCGATTCAACAAATGGTTTTGCAAAGCTGGAGCATGACGACCTTTGGCACGCACATCCGCGTTTTCCCCGCCGTGCCGGATTCGTGGAAAGACGTGAGCTTTGACAAAATGCTGGCGGAAGGCGCGTTTGAAGTTTCCGCCGTGCGCAAAAACGGCAAAACGGAATTTGTCCAGATCACCAGTCTCGCGGGTAATCCGTGCCGCGTGGAAACGAGTTTGGAAGGAAAAGTTGTCGCATCGGGCGACCGCAAGTTCAATGTCACGACGGAAGCTGATCGCGACGGCCATCCCATCACCGTGATTGATTTGAAAAAAGGCGAAACGGTTTTGCTGACTTCGGCGGACGAAAATCTTTCGCCGGACGATTTGAAGATTGAACCGGTGGCCGCGTCGGGAATCGAAAATTATTACGGTTCGCCGAAAACAAAATGAACAGCCAACACATGAACTCGACACGATTGAAATTATTTTCACACTTCGCTCTCGCCACGCTTTTGCTGGCGGCAAATCTCCGCGCGCAAGACATGCCGCTTCCACCGCCGCCGACGGACACGCCGCTGGCGGGGACCAACGACACCGTGTCGTTGAACCGCCTCGCGTGGTGGAGCGACGCGAGGTTCGGGATGTTCATCCATTGGGGGCTTTACTCGGAGTGGGGCTGCCACTGGCCCAGCACGAATGGGAAAGTCGGGAGCATACCGGCCAACTTGCTTGGCGCGAACGTGCAGATGATCAGCGGCGGCAGCGAGCACATGATGCAGCGCCTGCAAATCCCGCTCGCGCAATACGCGAAGATTGCCGACTTGTTCGACCCGACGAATTTCAGCGCCGACGAATGGGTGAGCATCGCCAAAAATGCCGGCATGAAATACATCGTCATCACCGCGAAGCATCACGACGGCTTTGCGATGTTCAACAGCCCGAGCAGCGATTACAACATCGTCAAGATGACGCCATGGCACCGAGACCCGTGCCAGGAACTTGCCGACGCCTGCGCCAAACGGGGCTTGAAGTTCGGCGTTTATTATTCGCTTGGCCGCGACTGGCAGGACCCGGACTGTCCCACAAAGAACGGTTATCGCAGCAACACCTGGGATTATACGAACGAGTCCGCCAAGGTTTTCGACGTGTATTTCAGGCGCAAAGTCATTCCGCAAATCACCGAGCTGCTCACGCAATATCATCCGGCGATTTTGTGGTTCGACACGCCGGAGGAAATTTCCGCGGCGGAAAGCCAGGAACTGCTTGATCTCATTCGCAAATTGGAGCCCAACTGCATAGTTGATTCGCGCATTGGCCACGGCCTCGGCGATTACGAGGTGGACGAGCAGAAAATTCCCACAAGCGGCGGCGCCCATCCGTGGGAAACCTGCATGACGCTCAACGGCCATTGGGGCTATTTCCTCGGCGACGAAAAATGGAAATCGCCGGAAACCATCATTCGTAATATCGTGGACATCGCGAGCAAAGGCGGAAATTATCTGCTCAACGTCGGGCCGACGGGGCAGGGAATCATTCCGCAGGGCGCAGTGAATGATTTGCAGCAAATCGGCGCGTGGATGAAGGTCAACGGCGAATCCATTTACGGAACGACGGCGAGTCCGTTGAAAATGCAACCGTCATGGGGGCGAGTGACGCAGAAAGTGGTTTACACTTTGCACGACACCGTGAATAAAAATGGAAACGCGCAAATTGATGGTGTGATGGTAGCCGCTCAAACGAATCTATATCTGCACGTTTTCAACTGGCCTCAGGATGGAAAACTGCCAGTGGCCCTCCCGCCAATGAAACTGGGTGTGGAATTTTCAGCGCATTTTCTGGCCGATGGCAAAACTGTGCCGGTGCAGCATACGGGAGACGCTCTGACCATCACGTTGCCACCCAAATCGCTTGACCCGATTGATACCGTTGTCGTTTTGCAATTCTAATTTTTCAGCAAAAAAATTCGCGGGCGCAAATCAAAGGGCGGACAACCACGAATCAAACGTCAAACAAGTTGACGCCGAGCGCGAGCTTGTTGGCGGCGGCGGCGGCGGCACGCGTCTGGACGCGGAATTCACCCGGAGTCAGCCCCGTTCTCCGTTTGAAAATCACACTCAAGTATTCGGGATGGTCAAAGCCGACTTTTTCCGCGACATCTGCAAGGAGAAAATTCGTTCCGGAAAGGAGTTGTTTGGCACGGGACAGCCGGGCGCGCAGAATTTCTTCCTTGGGCGAATGTCCCAAAAAATGGGCGAAACGCCGCTCCAGCGTGCTGCGCGACATGGGGACGACTTTCAGAACGTCGCTCACGTCAATGCCTTTGCAGGCGTTTTCGCGAATGAATTGCGCGGCTGCGGTAATGTGCCGGTCTTCGATGGCCAACACATCGGTTGAACGCCTGGTGATGACATTGGCGGGTTTGATGAAGAGGTGCGGCTGTTTCGGCTTTTTTCCGGCGATCATCCGGTCGAGCAGGGCAGCGGCTTGATAGCCGATACGTTCGGTGTCGAGCGAAACGCTGGACAGCGGCGGGTCGGACAATTCGCAGAGCAACTCGTCGTTGTCCACGCCGACGACCGCCACTTCGTCTGGAACGGCAATGTTGATAGTGCGGCAGGCGTTCAGGACCTGCTGGCCACGAATGTCGTTGCAAGCCATGAGTCCCACGGGCTTGGGCAGGGATTGGAGCCAGCGGGCGACATGGTTGCCGTCTTCCAGACCGCGCGCTTCCCGGACGAACGGGCTGGCGTTGCGGATTTTTTGCGGATCGGTGTAAACATGACACTGCAAGCCGGCTTCAGCAACGCAGCGGATGAAACTGCTTCGCCGAAGATCAGAATAATCGGCGCCGTCGAATCCGCAGAAGGCAAAATGCCGGAAGCCGCGCTCGCGCAAATGCACAAAAGCCAATTGGGCCGCCGCCGCGTCGTTGGGGCGTACGGAAGGCAGATTGAGATCTCGCAGCAAATAACGCACGTCCACCACCGGCACGCCCAATCGCCGGATGACGCCGGCAATCTGGTGGTTTTCAACGCGGGCGATGACGCCGTCGCCATGCCAGTCCTTGAACCACGCCGGACAGGTGCCGCCGAGGCTGCGTTCCTGGAGGAAAATGGACCACGGGCGGTGTTCGCGAATGTAGCGGGCAACGCCAAAAAGCGTCCGGCGGCCATAGGCGCGGGAGGATTCGATGAGTAACGCGACGCGAGGCCGTTCGGAATTACATGGGCGGGCTTTCACAATTAAGTGGCATGACGATAACCGTCATAGAATAATGATACGCGCGACTAGAAAACTCAATCGGTTTTGAAAAATATTTAATGACAATAATGTGACAGGTGTGTTAAGATGTTCTCACGCCTGAAAACAAACCAGCAAACTGGTTCATGTCATTGGCGATTGGCGTAAAATCAATCAGCGAAAATGACGAACCTCATAAGAAATTATGAAATGCAAAATAAAAGCAAGTTCCGGCGCACGGGGTTTTACTCTGATTGAATTGCTGGTGGTGATTGCCATCATCGCCATTTTGGCGGCCATGCTGCTGCCGGCGCTGGCCAAGGCCAAACTCAAAGCGACGGAGGCGAATTGCTTGAGCAATCAAAAACAAATGGGGTTGGCGTGGACGATGTATGCGGGCGACAATCAGGATAAACTCGTCTATGCTCCCTCGACTGCGACCCCCACTGTAATGCAGAGCGCGGGTGGCTATTGGTTTGCGCCGGGGGCTGTCGGAGCATTTGTTGCAAGTTGGGGAGGAAATCAGGCGACGGCCTTGGCGGATGTGCAAACTCAATTGAAAACGAATAATTTGCTCTATCGTTACGCTCCGAATCCGGGAGTCTATCACTGTCCCGGCGACAAGCGGTTTAATCTGCCCGTTGGCAGTGGTTGGGCCTACGACAGCTATGCGCTTACGGAAAATGTGTCAGGCCCAACTGGCAGCACTAGCAGCTTTACGAAATCGACACAAATAAAACGAACCTCCAATTGCATGGTTTTCGTGGAGCAAGCCGACCCTCGTGGTTATGACAATGGAACTTTCAATGCAACCGTCAGCCCGCCAACCTACGGTTATGAGGATTTGTTTGCCACATTTCATGGCACCGTCAATACGTTTTGTTTTGCGGACGGTCATGCTGAAGCTCATACTTGGATCGATTCGGCAATTTTGGCTGCGGGACAGGCAGAGAACCTGGGAAGTCTCAATGTTGAATACTCTCAATTCCCCACTCAGCCCAGCCAAACCGGTGTTGATACGGCGTTCCTTGTGCAACATTGGCTCACGCCGAATAATCCATAAATTTTGGTCTGCGACGGATTGACCATTGCAAAAGAAAACATATTTGGAAAATTTGTTTTTCCATCCATCGTAGCGGCAATTGAAAGTCCACAACAATTTATCATTCCGGCCATTCCGGCGGTAAATCTGGCGTGGAACACAAATAACTTGAACAGCGGAATTTTGAGCGTGGTGTCGTCGCCCACGCCGCCGCCAAAATTTGAGAGCATGGCCGTGAGCGGAAACAATTTCATTTTCAACGGAACCAACGGTGTGCCGGACTGGCCTTATTACGTTTTGGCTTCGACCAACATTTCTTTGCCGCTGAGCAACTGGACTATAATTTCGGCCAACGCGTTTGATGCCAATGGCAATTTCAGCTTTACCAACGCGCCGAATCCAGCCGTTCCGCAAACATTTTACCTGCTGCAGTTGCAATAAAAATTGCGCCGCGGAAAAATTTGTGCAATTTGAAAGGCATGAACCACGCCCGACAATTGTTTGCCGTCTTGAGTTTTGGAATTATCAGCATGGCGCTGCCGGTTTTGGCCGATGACACCAATGTCGCGGTTCCGCCCGAGAAAGTTTCCATCAATATTGCCGCCATTGACCGCGCGCGCATTTTGAACGCCGCCGATGCCGCGCTCAAAATCGAACCGATCAGCATCACGAAATATCACGCGAAATTGAGCGAGGGCGGCCCCCACGATTATTATTCCAACGGCGATTACTGGTGGCCGAATCCCGACACGACCAACGGCCTGCCTTACGTCCAGCGCGACGGTGAAACCGATCCCAACAATTTCAACAAGGACCGCGAGTGCATCTGGCAGTTGAAGGATGCCGTGGCCGCGCTCGGCGCGGCCTACAAAATCACCGGCGACGACCGCTATGTAAAAAAGGCGGTTGAATTGTTGGAGGTTTTTTTCCTCGATCCCCAAACGCTGATGAATCCGAACCTGAAATACGCGCAGGCCATTCCCGGCGTTTCCACCGGGCGCGGCATCGGCATCATTGACACGCTGCATTTGATCGAAATTCCGAAGGCAATTGAAGCCATGGAAAAGTCGCCCGCGTTTCCGCCGGAGGTCCTGGCCGGGCTGAAAAAATGGTTCGCCGATTACACCGGCTGGATGCTGACGAGCAGCAACGGCCACGACGAGGCCAACGCCGGCAACAACCACGCCGTCGCCTTCTGGCTGCAGGTCGCCGTGTTCTCGCAATTCACCGGGAACGAAACGAACCTTGCCGAGTGCCGCGCGCATTTCAAGGAGGTTTTCGTGCCGAAGCAGATGGCCGCCAACGGCAGTTTCCCGCGCGAACTGGCGCGCACGAAACCCTACGGCTATTCCATTTTCCAGTTGGACAACATGGTGACGCTGTGCCAGATGCTTTCAACGACCAATGATGATTTATGGACCTTCACGCTGCCGGACGGCCGCAGCATCCGCAAGGCGATGGAATTCATGTATCCGTATCTGGCGGACAAAGGCAAGTGGCTGGCGGACGGCCACCGCCAGGATGTGATGGCGTGGAACGGCTGGCCGGCGCGGCAACCGAGCTTGCTCTTTGCCGGGCTTGCGTTCAACGAGCAGAAATATCTCGACCTCTGGGAAAAATTGAATCCCGACCCGACGAACGTGGAAGTCCGCCGCAACATCGCCATCACCCAGCCGGTGTTGTGGGTGAAATGATTGAATCTGTGAACCCCAAACTCCGCCTTTGCCTCTCGCTCGTTCCCGTTTGCAGCTACACTTGAGCAGTGAAAATTTCCATCGTCATTCCCGCGTTCAACGAGGAAAAATTGCTCGGCGAATCGCTCGCGCAAATCAAATCGGCGGCGGCGACATTCTCAAAACTCGACTGGGAATTCGAAATCATCGTCTGCGACAACAATTCCACCGACCGCACGGCGGAAATCGCGCGGGCGGCGGGCGCGACGGTTGTGTTCGAGCCGGTCAATCAAATCGCCCGTGCCAGAAATTCCGGCGCGGCGGCGGCCACCGGCGACTGGCTGGTTTTTGTGGACGCGGATTCGCATCCCAGCGCGGAATTGTTTGCGGACGTGGCGGAGCAAATTGTTTCTGGCAAATGTCTCGCGGGCGGCGCGACGGTGCGGCTGGATGGCCGCCATTTTTCCGCTGACCTCGCGGGCTGGATTTGGAACCGCGTCAGCCGGATTTTCAAGCTGCTCGCTGGCTCGTTCATTTTTTGCGAGGCGGCGGCGTTTCGCAAAATCGGCGGCTTCAGCAACGAATTGTTTGCCGGCGAGGAATTGGAGTTGAGCAGTCGCTTGAAACAATTCGCGCGGGGGCAGGGCAGGAGGATTGTCATTTTGCACCGGCATCCGTTGACGACTTCCGCACGCAAATTGCAACTCTACACGATTTGGGACCATTTCAAGTTGCTGGCCAAGGTGCTCTTCAACCGCCGCGTCTTGATGCAACGCGATGCCTGCACGTTGTGGTATGACGGGCGGCGGTGAATTTTTCCACTCTTAATCTTAATCTCTTCGGTTCAATGATTGCGATTAGGATTAAGATTAAGAGCTTTTCAATCCAGTCGCCCCAGCATTCTTAAAAGTCCGTCCAAAATGGTGACGGGATGCGGCGGGCAACCGGGAATGTAAAGGTCAACCGGCAAAATCGTGTTCGCTCCGTCGCGCTGTTCGGCGTGGCCAAGATATGGCCCGCCGGAAATGGCGCACGCACCCACGGCAATCACCAGCTTCGGCGATGGCACAGCTTCATAAGTCTGACGCAAGGCCGATTCCATGTTGCGCGTGACAGGGCCGGTGATGAGCAAACCGTCGGCGTGGCGCGGCGACGCGACAAATTGAATGCCGAACCGGCCCAAATCAAAAACGATGGTGGTCAGCACATTCACGTCGGCCTCGCAGCCGTTGCAGCCGCCCGCGCTGACCTGACGCAATTTCAGCGAGCGGCCAAAAAGTTTGCGCGATTTTTCATCCAGCGCCTTGGCCAATTGAAATTCCTTTTCGCCGAGAACAAGAGCATCGCGATTGGAAACGGCTAGGCGATATTCCGTCGTGAAATGGATTGCGCCTTCGGGGCAGGCTCGCTCACATTCGGGGCAAAAGAGACAGCGGCCCAAATCGAGTTGGATTTTTCTCCCGCTCACCGAGATTGCGTCCGTCGGGCAAACGTCAGCGCAGAGGCGGCAGCCATCCGGGCATTTCGCCGCGTCAATTTCCGGCCGGCCGCGCAAACGGTCCGGCAACACCGGAGGTTCATCGGGAAAACCGATTGTGCGGTGTTTTTGATGAGCGCGGGCGAGAAGTGCTTTCAACATGATTTCACCTCACAAATCGTGTCCGCAATAGGACAGGTTGAAACTTTTGTTGCAGACAGGGAAATCGGAAATCTGCTGGTCGCGCAACGCCATCGCCAATCCCATCCAATTGTGGAAAGACGGGTCCACGATTTTGTAGTGCGCGAATTTTCCCGCCGCGTCGGTCAGCGCGACGTGGCAAATCTCGCCGCGCCAGCCCTCGGTCAGCGACACCACAACGCGGTTCGGCGCGAGCGGGCCGGCTTCCGCACGCACCGCGCCGTCCGGCAAACCCTTGAGCTGGTCAAAAATAAAGGCGAGCGAACGCTGAATTTCCATCCAGCGCACGTGTGCCCGCGCAAAAACATTGCCGGTGTGGAACGACGAAACCGGAATCTGCGCGAAACGGTAAATGCCGGAGGGAAATTGCGCCCGCACGTCGCGCTCGACGCCGCTGGCGCGCGCCACGACGCCGACGAGTCCCAGTTCCAGCGCGGTTTCGCGCGAGACTGGACCGGCATTTTCAAACCGCGAGCGCACCGACGGCGCGTCCCAAAGCAAATTCACCGCGTTGGTCACGTCCGCGCGCGCTTGCGCCAGGCGCTCTTCCAGTTGCGCTTGCCGGGCTTGATCGAGGTCGAATAAAACGCCACCGGGCCGGAGCAGACCGCGCCCGAAACGGTTGCCGCAAATCAGCGCCGTCAAATTCAGGAAATCGCCGCGGATGCGCCCGCAAAAACTGGCGGTGGGCAGGTAGCCGACATCACCGGCCAGCGCGCCAAGGTCGCCGGTGTGATTGGCGAGCCGTTCCAATTCGAGCGCGATGGCGCGCAATGCCTGCGCCCGCGCCGGCACGCGGCAGCCCGCGAGCGCCTCGACCGCTTCGCAATGCGCCACCGCGTGGCCGATGGTCGTGTCGCCGGCGAGCGTTTCCATGTAGGGAATCGTCCGCTTGTCCGGGCCACCGATGAGCGCGCGCTCGACGCCGCGATGCTGGTAGCCAAGCGAAATTTCCAGGTGAAAAAGTTGTTCGCCGTGGCATTGAAAGCGGAAATGTCCCGGTTCGATGATGCCGGCGTGAACCGGCCCGACCGCAACTTCGTGAACTTCCTCGCCGGTCATCTGAAAAAAATTTGTGACGCCCGGCTCAATCGGCGTGGCAGCGGAGCGGCTCCAAGCGTCGTGGCCTTCGCGGTAGGAGCGATGGAAACGAATTGGCTTCAGCCACGGATGACCTTCGGGCATCACGCCCCATTGCTCCGCAATTTCGCGCTCAAACCAGTGCGCCTGCGCGCAATCCGGCGTGAGCGCCGGGTAACTGTCGGCCACTACGGTTGAGCAGAGCGTCAATTGCCCGTCGGCATCGTTGGCCAGCACGGCGAACAGGCGGACACGATCGTTTTCAACCGGCTGTCCGAACAGCGCGGCGATGCGTCCATTGTTCTCGCAGGCTTGCAGGATTTGTTCGCGGAATTCCGGCACGCTCAAATTCGGAATTTCCGCCAACGCCACGGCCCCGCCATTGCGAATGGAGCAGGTGGTTTTCATTGTGCACCTCCGAGTGTTGACGCGATTTGATGCAGCACGTTTGAGAGAGTGTCCGGTACGAAAATTCCGAGCCACAGAACCAGCAAGCCGAGCAAAGCGGGCGGTAGAATTTGCCACCAGCGATCTGCGATGCGGCTGGTGGTTTTCTCCGGTTCGCCTTGCGACATCGTCAGAAACGCGGTCGTCATGCCGATAAAAATAACTGCGAGAAATGCGAGCAACACAACTGCAATCCACAAATGATTGCTGTCGAACGCGGCTTTCAAAATGGTGAACTTGCTCAAGAACAATCCGAACGGCGGCATGCCGGTGATGGCCAGAAATCCCGCCATCCACAGTAGCCCGGTCGCCGGCGCGGCGGTCAGCAGCCCGCGCACCCGCGCGATGCTTTTGCTTTGGTAACGGGTCAGGATGTTGCCCGAAAGCAAAAACAGCATGGCTTTGGCGAGCGAATGGTTCACGGCTTGCAGCATTGCGCCGAACGCGCCCACGCCGCCGAGGCCAATGCCCACGGCGATGATGCCCATGTTCTCGACGCTTGAATACGCGAGCAGGCGTTTGTAATCCGTCTGGCCGAGGATAAACACCGCGCTCACCACCACCGAAATCAGTCCCAAAGCAATCCAGACGCTCCGGCCAAAATCGCCCAGACCGGCGGCGACGCATATTTGCTGCACGCGGATGAGTCCGAGAAACGCGCAGTTCAACACCGCGCCGGAGAGCAGCGCCGAAACCGCCGACGGCGCTTCGCTGTGCGCGTCCGGCAGCCAGGTGTGCAACGGCGCCAGGCCCATTTTGGTGCCGTAACCGACGAAGAACAAAAGACAGGCCGCCTTCAACCACGGCGTTTGCAACTCGCGCGCGTGCGCAACGAGATTGGACAGCACCATCGGAAAACCGTCGCCGGCTGTTTGCGTCGCCGCCACGCCGAGAAAGAAATTCGCCAGCAACGCCAGTGCGATGCCGACCGAACAGATGAGCAGATATTTCCACGTCGCTTCGAGCGAGCGATGATGCCGGTGAAAATAAATCAACGGCGCGCTGGCCAGCGTGGTCGCTTCGATGCCGACCCAGAGCAATCCGAAATGCTGGCTCACCACCACCAGCGTCATCGCCGCCAGAAACAAAAGCAGGCAGCCGATGAAAACGGCTTCCGGCGCATTGTCGAAAAGAAATCCTTCTTCAAAATCTTCCGCGTGCCGGTTCGCTTCCTGGCCGAGATAGCCGACGACATAAAACGACACGACTAAAAACAAACCGCTCGTGATGCTCACAAACAATAACCCCGCCGCATCCAGCCCAAGCCAGCCGCCCAAAGCGGGAGCGGGCGTCCATTTCCAACAGGCGGCAGTCAGCGCCGAATGCACCAGCGCCGTGCCGACCAGTAGGCCACGACGCAACGCGGGCGTTGGCAGAACGAATGCCAGCAGACCGGCAAGCAAGGGAATGAGTACCAGCGCGAAAATCATTTTGAAGAAAATTTGTCCGGTGCACAGGAACGGCGAGCAGTCGTAAATCGTAAATTGTAGATTGTGAATTTCATCAGTCTTTCAATTGGCTCAACCGGTCGGTGTTGATGTGATCGAACTCGCGGTTGATGTGGAAAATGGCGATGCCCATGACGAACACCGCCACGAACACGTCCAGCAGCACGCCGATTTCGACCAGGAACGGTGTCTTGACCGCGACGCCGATGCCGAAGGTGTAAATCCCGTTTTCCAAAACGAGGAAGCCGAGAACCTGGCTCGCGGCGCGCTTGCGGCTGACGATGAGAAACAGTCCGGCGAAAATCGAAAAGAACGCCACCGGCGCCATCCATGGCGAGGCGATTTCGCCCGGCATCTCCAAACGCGAGCAAACCCAGAACGACGCGCCCAGCGCCAGCACGCCCGCCACCAGCGAGGCGACGTAGCCGACATACGGTTCGATCTGGCGGCCGAAATCGGCGTCGCGAATTGCGCGGAACAGGAGCCACGGAAACACGATGCCTTTGATGATGATGGTTCCCAGCGCCAACAACGCGAAGTGCAGCGAAAATTCCTGCCAGTGTGCGAAAATCGGCAAGATGCCAAGCGCCACGCCTTGTGCCGCCACGATACGAATCATGGCGCCGAGCCGGCTGGAGCCGAGCAATTTCAAATTGGTCAGCACGACCAGCGCGAGGATGAGATTGGTGATGAGCATGGAAGTCTATTTCAGCGACAGCGACAGAAGAAACGCCATCGTGGCCAGCGCGCCCGCGCCGACGAGCAATTGCGGCACCACCACCAGACGCAGCCGCGCCATGATGGATTCAATCACGCCGACAATCACAGCCACGAGCAACATTCCGCCGACGGCCAGCGACAGGTTCAACCAAACGTTGCCTGTTTCCGGTAGCACCATTCCGACGATCAGCGCCGCGAACAACCAGAACTTGAGCGCCGCGCCGTAAAGGATGAACGCAAAGTCTGGGCCGCCGTGGTCGAGCACCATCACTTCGTGAATCATTGTCAGTTCGAGGTGCGTGTTCGGATCGTCCACAGGAATGCGCGCGTTTTCCGCCAGCAGGACAATCATCAACGCGATGACCGCCAGCGCCAAAACCGGGACAAGCGCCGGGATGGAAGAAGACAACCAATTGCTGCTGGCAAACATTGTCGAGAGCGAAAGGCTGTTTGTCTGTCGCGCCAGCGTCAGCAACGCGACGAACAAGGCTGGCTCGGTCAGCGCGGAAAAGAAAACTTCCCGGCTCGCGCCCATGCCTTCAAAACTGGAGCCGGTGTCGAGCGCCGCAACGACGGTGAAAAATCGCATCAGTCCGAGCAAGCCGGCAAAAAGCAGAAAATCCGCCGGAAACGCGATCAGCGCCGGGAGATGTCCCAGTGGCATCAGCGTGGCTGCCATCAACGCTGCCGCCAGTCCGATGATTGGTCCGGCCCGAAAGAGCCAGCTCGTTGTCCGGCTATAAACCGCGCCTTTTTGCAGCAACTTCCACAGATCGAAATACGTCTGCAGCAGCGGCGGGCCGCGCCGCCCGGCAAACAGGGCTTTCGTCCGGTTGATGACACCCGGCATCAGCGGCGACAACACCAGCGCCAGCAGCAAGGGAATGAAAGACGCGGCGTTCATGGTTTCCAGATTTGAAATTTCCAAGCCAGCAGCAGGAGCAAAGTCACGGCGATGTAGAGAACATAAAGCTGGACTTTGCCTTGTTGCAGCCAGCGCAGCCGCGACAGCCACGCGCCGGCGCGTTCAAACATCGGCCGATACATTTCCTCGCGGGAAAGATCGGGTGTCTCAGTTTTCAACGCGGCTGCCGGCGGAAAAAGACCGCGCGGCAGGGAGAGTATTTTCTTTGTGCCCAGCAATGGCCGGAACAAATCCGTCAGCGGTTGGGCGAACGACGAGGCCGTGTATTGCACTCGCGCAGTCGGCTGCGGATAACCACAACCCCAAGTTAAGCTTTCATCCACCCGGCGATTGGCCAGCAGGCGACGGCGCAACAAAATCAGGATGGCCGCCAGCAGCAAAAATGCCAGCGCGCCAATCGTCACAAAAGTCAGCGGGCCGGTTGCGTCAGCAAGGTTTTTGCCTACAATTTCAGACTGCTGCGCGGTCACCGCTTCTAAAACTGTTTGCAAAGCACCGACTACAATTGGCGCAAGCAAACCGATGCAGATGCATCCTGCCGCCAACAACAACATGGGCAGCCGCATGGTCCAACCCGTTTCGTGCGCGCGGGAGACATGTTCGCTACGCGGTTCGCCGAGGAACACAATGCCAAACGCCTTGGTGAAACACGCCACCGCTAAGCCGCCGATGAGAGCCAAGCCGGCAATCAATGCCAACAATGGCACCGCAATTTCACCGCCGGTCGAAACGCCTCCTTTGAACGCGCCGAAGAAAATCAGAAACTCGCTCACAAAACCGTTCAGCGGCGGCAAGCCCGAAATCGCCACTGCGCCAATCAGAAAAGCCGCCGCCGTCCACGGCATCCGTTTCAGCAGTCCGCCAAGATGGTCTATTTCTCGTGTGCCAGTGCCGTGTGCCACTGCGCCCGCGCCAAGGAACAGCAGCCCTTTGAACAAGGCGTGATTAACGACGTGCAGCAACGCGCCGCCAAAGCCTAGAATCATCAACATGGGTGAGCTTGTGTTCATGCCCAACAGACCGACACCCAAACCCAGCGCGATGATGCCAATGTTTTCGACGCTGTGATATGCGAGCAGGCGCTTCAGGTCGTGCTGGGCGAGCGCAAATAAAACACCCAGCACACCCGAAGTCAGGCCGATACCGATGAGCAGCCAGCCCCACCACAGTGGCGGGGTTCCCAAAAACGTGAACGCGCGCATTAATCCGTAAATTCCCGTTTTGATCATCACGCCGGACATTAACGCCGAAACATGGCTCGGCGCAGCCGGATGCGCCTCCGGTAACCAGACATGCAACGGCATGAAGCCGGCCTTGGCGCCAAATCCAACAATGGCCAGAAGAAATAGAACGCTCGCCAATCCGTCCGTAAGAATTCCTTTTGCGGCCCAGACATCGAAATCCATGGAACCGGTCTCGCGCGCCAACAGAAGGAAAAACGCCAGCAGAAACGCCGTGCCCAGATGTGTTGCGACAAAATAAATCCAGCCGGCCTCGCGCACGGACTGGCGTTCGTGCTCGAACGTGACGAGGAAAAATGACGACACGGCCATCAGTTCCCACGCAAACAGAAACAACACGGCATTGCGCGCCAGCAGCACCAACATCATGCCGAGCACCAGCAACAAGTAGAAAAACCAGACCGGCCCAAGAAAGCGGCGGTCCTGCCACGGCCGCAAATAACCGATGCCGTAAATTGCCGCGAGCGCCGAAAGCAAAAGTGTCGGCAAAAGGAACCAGGCTGAAAGCGGGTCCAGTTCGATGAAAAATTCTCCAAATGGCACCGGCCACGGAAAACGAAATTGTTCAACCGGACCACCTAGCAAGACATGAACCGCCGGAATGCAGCCAAGCACTGACGCGACAACCACCGCGCCTGCGCCCAGCCAGGAAAAATTTCGACCGACACGGCTCAACAATAACACCGCCACCGCGCCCGCAAGCAGAGCGGCCATCGCGAACAACAACATCGTCACACCGCTGCCTCCTTCGGAACGTTTGCGGCGGGAGCGCGCAGACTGTTGCTGATTTGTTTGGCTGCGCTCAAAATTTCGTCCCGTCCCGCCTGGCGAACGATGAGCGATTTAAAGTCGGGATTGCGCAACGCGAACGCCAGTCGCGACAGCAAATGCAAATGCGCCTTGACCGTGGGACTGATGAGCGTGAACAACGTATGCACTGGTAATTTGTCGAGCGCCCCGAAATCCACAGCCGCTTCCAGAAAACACAAAGTCACCATCGGCTGTGGAACGTGGAGCACAATCGGATTGCGGACGTGCGGAATGGCAATTCCGTCGCCAATTGCCGTGGATTCCAATGCCTCCCTTGCCAGCAATACTTGCAGCAGAAATGCTCGATCCACTTTGTCAGGCAAGCGAAGCATTTCAACCACGTTGCGAAGAACAGATGGCTTGTTTGTGCCGGCCAGCCGGTAAAAAATCCCGCCAGATTCCAAGGCATCGGACAATTCAGGAAGCGGGCCGGCATTGCTTTCAGGTTCCTCAAAAATCCGTGGGGAGACATTGATGCGGTTGGCTGTGGCCCACTCTAACAGCTCGGCGCGATTAAAGCGATATTGGCCGCTTAACCTATATCCAGGCAGCTTTCGTTCGTTAATCCACCGATAAACCGTCTTTTCGGAGATATTCAGCAATCCGGAAACATCATTGACAGTAAGCTGCATTAAATTGTCGTTTGCTCAAGTTATTTAATGTCTTTAGACATCCTTGGACAATTTATAAATTTTGGATATAAAAGTCAACATTACCTGCAAATGGGTAGTCACCTAATTTGAAATTGGATTTCGTCATTTCTTCCTCGCTTTCCTGATTTGATACGCGACACCAACTCTCACTGCGGTTCTGGCATTGGTCACGGGCGGCAATTCCAAGATGGTGATAAACTCCTCCGGCTCGCCATACGTCCATCCATAGCAGTATTTAGCCTTCGGATGGCCAGTCAAAGCGAACATTTCAACATCACCCTTCCAAATCGTTTCGTTGCGAAACATTTCTTCGATTGGAAAAGTGGCGACGTGTCTAGCATCTGCCTTATGCAAGTGGAAAATCACCTGCCGCAACCGTTCAATGTATTCTTTATTCGCCACAATGTTTAACGAGTTCTTCCACAGTCCACGCACTGCTTTCAATGCCAGAGGCCTGCGCTGGCGTCATGCGGAGCGCCTTGTGGGTTTTGCAGAAGTTGTAGTACGCGAAATTGAGCGCGACCGCAGCTTGAAAGTTTTCAAACTTTTTGCTGAAAGCGTTCGTCAACCGAGTGAGGCGGCGGCAGTGCATACGCAGCGTGTGATTCTGCTTTTCAACATGGCTTGTGGCTTTGAAAAATCTTGGTTTCGGCAAGACGGCGGCCTATGACGCGCTTTCAGAAGACGGACGGTTTTCCACTTGGCTGCATTTTGCGCCAGATGGAATAATTACATGGACGGATCGCTAACGGAAAATTGAAAGCCCGTTTATTTTCCCTTGCGGAAACGGGTTCGATTTTCCGGCGGAATTCAGGCGGAATACAGCGGTTTCCGCCAAGTTCCGACGGCTTAAAATCAGCGTGGAAATTGTTTTTTCCGTCAAACTGTGATTATTTTCCGGCGCACACTAACCCGGCAAAATACATTCCGCCAATTTTATGAATCCACTGCACACACAAAACCAAGAACAAATCACCATTCAATTCAACGGGCAAATTTCCGTCAGCCGCCAAAGCCTGAAAATGTTGCTGCTGAATCGCGCCCGGAAAATCAAACGGATTTTCACCAGTTGGCGGGGAAAATAAATTTTCCTGAAAATTCAAAAAATAAACGGCTGGCTTACACCATGCGGGAAACTGCTGAAATTCTCGGCGTTTCTTACATCACCGTCCATCGTCTGATTAAGCGCGGCCTGTTAAAAAATTCACAGGCGTTACGGAATAAAATAATTCCGGCTACGGAAATTGAGCGTTTCTTGAAAGAAACCCTGTAAAAATTCCGCTCGAAAAAAACTAGAAATTCCGGGCTTTCCGGCGGAATTAAACGGAATACAGCGGTTTCCGCCATTTTCCGGCACTGTAAAAATTATTTTCGCGGATAATTTCCGGCTTATGGAGTCAACAAATTTGCCGACGGAAAATACTTGGAAATTCGGCCTGAATCCCGCGTAGCCAGTTTCCAGTCCATGATTTCAGCGTGTGCGCCGATAAAAAAGTCCGGTAACGGCATTTTGGGAGCGTCACCGCCGCCGGAAGTGCGGCGCGCTAGGGCATAACGGCGATACGCCTTCCCGCAAACGACCGCCGCTGCTGCTGGCACGTCCAAAATTTGCACGCCCCAATTTCGCAGATCGGATTCGACGTTTTGCGGATTGCGGTCGCCCGCGCATAATTCCGCCACGGTCACGGCATTCACCGCCGCGCCTTCGCCGGACACGGCTTTGACGATTTGTTTTGTCGCCCAAGCGTGATATGCCGAGCCGGAATCCAGCGCGTCAATAATAACGTTGGTGTCCAACAGAATCACAATTCACGGGTGAGCGCCCGCAATTTATCCCAATTCATTGCCGGGGACATTTTGCTTTGCTTGATCGCGCGGAGAATTTCGTTGCGGCCTTTTTTCTTGGCGGGCAGCGGCATGGTCAATTTAACCAGCATAAACCGATTTTCGTCCTGTTGCTCACAGGCGAAAACATCTCCGGGCTTGACGCCCGGCACTACCACTCGGCGTTTGGCATCGGCGGTTACGGTCATAGTGGGATTGTCCCACAAGCCGGGCGTGCTGTCAATCCATTTTGAAAAATGCTGGCGACAAATGGCACGAGCCGGACGGAATAATTACTTGGAAGGGCTACCTTAAAATCGAAAACGGAAGCGGAAAAGACCGGAAATTTCCGGCGGAAAGCTGGTAATTCATGCCAGCCGTGAAATTATGATTTATGCGTGAACTGATGTTGCTTGCTGATTTTTGACAGACGCCGTTCCCAATCGCCCCTGTGCGCCAGCGGATCGGCATCCGTTCCCCAAAGTTTCTTCACCATTTCACGTTGCGGCACAAACGGACATTTTGCCTTTGGATTTTCGTGCGCTTTGTCCAGTTGACGCAATGCCAGTTGCGCGCCGGTCATCAACGCTGGTTTTTCTGGACGGACAAACTGCGTGTTCAATTTGTGCGCCGCTTCGTCCAATGCGCCCCAACGCTCGGCGTCCGTCATTCCCCATAATGTCGGCTGCGTGTCCAGCCGCGATAAATTCCAAAAGCCGATTCGGATTTGTCGCACGGATTTGAAAGCGCCGCCCATCATTTCACGGAACATTTTTTCCAGCACGGCATTGATGACCGAATTTTGAAATTGCGGATGTTGAAAACGGTGACTGCCGCCGGTCTCGGTAAAATCGTTGAACCGGATCGTCAGGCTCAATTCACGTGGCTGCAATTGCTCGCGCCGCAACTGGCCGACAAGCCGTGTGGCTTCGCTTAACGCAAAAGTTAATGCCGCTTCGTAATCCGGTTCGTCGTAGGGAAGGGTGGTGTTACTCGAAATGCTCGCTCGGTCTTTGACTTCCAAAATCAATGGCTCACTCCATTTGCCATTGGCGAAAAGCCAAAGCTGCTGTCCCCAAATACCGAATTTCTGTTTGAGCAACATTGAAGGCAGTTTTGCCACGTCGCCAAACGTGGTTGCGCCTAATGCGGCCAAAGCGCGTTCACGGTTTTTGGCAATGCCGGAAAGCTCGCGCACGGAACGATCTTTCAAAAATTCCTTTTCCTGTCCGGTTGGAATTTCGATAAAGCCGGGCTTGGCGGCGTCGGTTGCCAGTTTTGCCATCCGTGATGAATTTGCCAAACCGCCCGAAACCGGCAGGCCGACTTCCTTGCGGATGCGTTCGCCGATTCCCTTGATGTAATTCGCTGGCGTTATGTTTCGCCAGACGTATTTGTCCATCGTGGTAAAATCCAAAAAACCTTCATCAATGGAGATCGGCACAAGTGTTGGCGAGTATTCTTCCAAAATCCGAAACATCTCCGCTGACAAACGCCGGTATTCGTCATACTGCGGACGGCAAAGAACGCCTTTGGGACACAAACGCTTTGCTTCAAAGCACGCCATGCCGGTTTTGACGCCGAATTTCTTGGCGAGCCGGTTTGCCGCGATGACGATGCCGTCGCCGCGCCGCCCGCCGCCGACCCACACCGGCCTTTCCCGCAATTTAGGATTCAACGCCACTTCGCAACTGGCGAAGAAGCTATCGGCGTCAATATGCAGGATGCGATTGTTGCCACTCATGCGCGTCAAACAATCTAACGCGACACGGAACGCCGCCAAGAAACAAAATTTAGAAAATTCCCCGGCTTGGACGGTGTTTGTCCACCTTCTCTTTTAGAAAATGGCCGCGCCGATTGTGCATATTTTGCGCGGTAACTGAAAATGCCAAATTGCGGGTTTTACGGCTGGTTGCGAGTTTGCTGCAAGTCCCTGATTTAAGGAGAAATATAATTATCCGGCAAATGTAACTAAACAGTTACTTGTTCGTCTGGGCTTATGTAAGGCAATAACGCTTTGAACAAAAAAACTATGAAAACAAAAATACTGCTCATGGCCGCGCTTGTCGGCGCGGCTGCAATGTCTGCCAACGCCGGAGTCCGCTTTGGCGTTTCCATCGGGTTGCCGCTGCCGGCCGTCGTCTCGACGCCGGTTGTTTGTGCAACGCCAGTCACACCCGCGCCAGTGACAGTGGTTGAAACGGTTCCGCCGTGTCCGGGCGTGGATTATGTCTGGATGCCCGGCTATTGGTCGTATCGCACGACCGGCCATGTCTGGGTGTCCGGCGCATGGCGTTACCGTCCGGCTCATGCCGTATATGGACGCTATTATGCCGGACGCCGCTGGTAAATTATTCGTCATCGCAAGGCTGCCGTCACTGACGGCAGCCTTTTTTTTTAGCCGAAAATTCCCCTAAAAACAGTTGGAAATAATTAAATTCAAAAATGTCGAAAATCCGCCAATGATTTTTCGAGCGGATTTTTCCGAAATTCTGGAAATTCCCGGCGGAAAATAAATTCCCCGGAAAAAATCCCCGCCGGATTGCAGAAATTCACTTTTGTGCAATAATATCCGCATTGGCAGTCGAAAAACAAAAATTATGAAAACACAAATAATGTTTGCCCATATTGTGCCACATTTTCACGCAGCGGGAGCCGGGATAATTTTTTTCCTGTTAATTTTGATCGCGGCCTGTGCCCTGATTTTGGCCGGCGATTCAAAAGAAAAGGAAAAATAGCCGATTTTGCCTTGCCTTGTGTAAGGGCAATTTGAAATTAAAATTCCACGTCCCGGCATTTTTCGTCGAGCGCGGAAATTATTCGCCGGATTTGTGCCGGTTCAATTTTTTCACCCTGACGCTGCAAAAAACCCCGGCAAATAATTCGCGTTCATCACATTTACCCGGAAATTCCCTTTTTCGGAGTTTTTCACATACCAGCCCGGTAAAACCACCAGCAGGAAAACTTCCACTGGCTCGCCAGTCTTTTTTCGCAGGAAATTAGACAACCACGCCCCATTACGCTTTGCTTGCTCAACCGGCTTGGTTTCCGTGAATAGCGGGAATCCATGTTTTTATATTCATGTGGTATTTGATGATGTGCAAGCGGCCTAACGATCCAAAGCTGAGCCACGGCGCGAAAAACCACAAGCGTAAATTTGTGTGTGACCGCCAACGGCAGGAACAGCCGCCGTTGGCTCCAGCGCAGTGTTAGGCATCATGGATAAACAAGTCTCTTACCATCAACCACGCATGATGGCGACTCGCCGACTCGACCGATGGTAAAAGTCCCACCTGCTGGACGCACAATCACACCATTCGTGACATAGAAATTTGTGAATCCTGGACTGATGTATGGCAGAAGCTCAGCCCATGTCGGCGTATCATTGGTGGTCTTGCTGTTTTCAAGCGCCCATTGCTGCTTGGCTGCATCAATCTGTCGCATGTCATTGACGTAAACATTAGAAGCTGATGTCTGGCGCGCTCTGATGAAATTCGGAATGCCAACGGCCAAAACAATAACGGCAATCGCCGCCAGAATAATGATGAACATTTTAGACATACGCGCGAATGATGCCTAACGATCCAAAGCTGAGCCACGCCGACCGGCGAGTGGCTCCGCAAGCTCGATAATCGTTGTATAACTCAAACCGTCCATAAACTCAAGGGGCAGTCGGCGTTGGCTCCAGCGCGGTGTTAGGCCATTGAATCTCATGGTAACACCAGCACCAAAACAACAATCACGATGAGAGTTGCAACTAAGCCGAGAACACCTATGCCGACTGCACTCCACCATGATGCGATTCTCCCACCCTTCGCTCTCAAATCTTCTATCTGCGAACCTTGCTGATGCTTCGTAATCTCTCTGGTGGCAACGGCAATCAAGGCTGCAAGCACTGTCCCTGATGAGTGCTTCGGCAACACAAACCCCAGTCCAATCAATGCAAGGAAGCCGATAGCTCCGTAAAGAAAAGTCAGCTTCCGCTTTTTCTGATTATCGAAAACGCGGAAGTTTTCGGCAATTAGCCAAGTCGCTGGTGCCGGTCCTCCGATAAGGCATGAAACGCAAACCTGCCACGGAGTATAAACTCGCGAGTTTGTGGGCTGTTCTTCTGACATAAATGGCCTAACGATCCAAAGCTGAGCCACGGCGCGAAAAATCGCAAGCGTGAATTTGTGACTGACCGCCAACGGCAGGCGTAGCCGCCGTTGGCTCCAGCGCGGTGTTAGGCTGCTGCCTCGAATAAACCA
>Ga0335074_10002946_pt1 | contig 23226 bp, 13 predicted proteins | sample Lox_Sample_23_FD_206715 | JGI IMG/M metagenome (GOLD analysis project Ga0335074, IMG submission 206715) | Soil microbial communities from Loxahatchee National Wildlife Refuge, Florida, United States - Lox_Sample_2.3 | ecosystem: Environmental > Terrestrial > Soil > Wetlands | place: USA...
GGAACGGTACGCCGTTCATCGTCGCTGTTAACTGCTTCGACGGCGCTCCCCGGTTCCAGGCCCCTGACATCAGGATCGCCCTGACACTGGCGCCTGAGGTGCCCATCGTGATGTGCGACGCCCGGGACCGAGATTCGGTGAAGAATGTCCTCGTCAGCCTTGTCAGGTACGTCATGAGCGCCAAGAGCCCCAGCCAGGCTAACTTCGCCTGAGCGGGGAAGGAGCGTTAGCGGCGAGGACCCCGAGGAGTCTGTCCGCGAGCAGCCGCGGGGCTTCTTGCGCGACGTAGTGGCCGACGCCGTCCAGCTGGAGGGCGGTCACTTCCTGCGTGGTGACGCCGCGGAATGCCGCGTAGGTGAACTCACCGCCCCTGGAACCGATGGTCGTCACGTGCATCGGCAGCGGCTTGTCCTGTGCGAGGGTGCGCAGCTCTTCTCCTTCGGTGAGCATGCTGCGGTAAAGGCCCGCGGCGCCGGAGAACCCGCCGGGCCGGCCGTAGGTGCGGGCGAACTCGGTGACGTCGTCGGGGCTGACCGCCGTGGAGGGGACGCTGTAGAACGGGTACAGGTATTCCCCGACGAAGGCGCGGGCTTCCTTCTCGAACAGCAGGCTGGCGATGCCGGGCGCGGCCAGAGCGCCGATGTACCAGGCGCCGCCGTGAGTGACATCGGCAAGCCTCTCTGCGCCGAAGCCAGCCAGGCCTGATTCGATCACGGTGAGGCTGATGACATCCTCGGGGTGCGTGGCAGCGAGCCGGTAGACCACACCGCCGCTGACGTCCTGCCCCACCACGTGCACCGGTCCCACGGACAGGTGCCCGATCAGCGCGTGAAGGTCCTCGGCGGCGACCGCACCGGAGTAGTCCTCGCCGGCGACCTCGGAATCACCGAAACCGCGAAGATCCACCGCGTAGACGCGGTGCCGGCCGGCGAGCAGCGGAATGAGCTTGCGGAAGGCCCACCACGTCTCCGGGAATCCGTGGACCAGAAGCACCGGGACACCCTGGTCACCTGCTGTGACGTAGTGCAGGTGCGTGCCGTTCACCGCCACGGTCTCGTGCCGGGCGCCAGCGATGGTTGCCAGGCCGGGATTCATGAGCGCCTCCTGGGGAGTGCCGAGGGTCTGTGACAACCAGGTTGTCACGATCGACCGGGATACGCAACTTGGTTGTCACGGACGGTCTAGTGTCAGTACAGTCGATGCATGTCTCGAGGTGGTGCTGACCTGGCGTTGCTGCTCCTCGGGGGGTTCCGGTTCATGGCGGAAGAGGCGACGGACCGACTCGCCGAGCGGGGGTACCCCGGTGTCCGTCCCGCCCACGACTTTGCGTTGCGTGCTGTCGAGGCGGGTGCCGACTCGGTCTCTGAGGTCGGGAGGCGCACGTCGGTCTCCAGGCAAGCGGCCGCGAAGACGGTCTCGTTCCTGGAAGAGGGCGGATATGTGCTCCGCAGCCCCGGTCCCGGCGATCCTCGAAGAGCCCGCCTAACGGTGACGGACCGCGGGCATTCCCTCATGCGCGATGGGGAAGCCGTTTTTGACGAGCTCCGGGCTCAGTGGGAATCCCAGGTGGGCCGTGATCGCATCAGCGATCTGCAGGACGCCCTGCTACGCCTCCTCGGCTCCAATGACGCACCCCTCAGCGGCTGGGCGGGGGAGGAGCGGTAACGCACCCAGACGAACGGGCCGGCTTACCCGTTTCCAGGATCCCGGCGTGCCTGGCTGGCACAGTCGTGTGTGCCAGCCAGGCAGCTTTGATCGGGCCGAGGCCCTTCGGGATTAGGAACTGGCAAGGTCAGCGATGAAGTCGGGTCCGATCGAGCCTAGCCCGGTCATGCTGTCGTAGCCCTTGGCCGTGCTGAGCGTATTGGGCCTCGTGGCGCAGTTGCCAGTCTCGTCGCAGTAGGTGATCACGCCCTCGTAGGTGAGCTCGCGGAAGGACTGGAGGGTACCTGTTGCGCCGGAAACGTCCGAGTCGGCGAGGTCTACCCGGTACTCAGCCTGGGGCCCATGGGGCAGGATGTCGTCAATCGCGCCGGGAGTGGTGTCCAACTGGTAGATCGCCGGATTGATGAACCCGACTGGTACGCCGGCGGCTTGGTCGACGTCGGCGATCACGCCGGCCAGAAGCGGCGAGGCGAGGCTGGTCCCTCCGTACCGCGTCTGGCCATACACGTCCGATCCGTTAGGGAATGTCTCGTGCAGGCCGATCAGGAAGCCGGTCGACGGGTCCGCGTCGAGGGCGATATCGGGGACCACTCGCGCCGGGGTCGGGCCGATGATGGGCTCATTGCGCAGCGCGAGCGAGGACGGCACGACGGGCACCTGATAGAACGGCTCGACATAGTTGTAGCTGGTGAACCCGCCGCTGCCGCCGTCGTAGGTCACCGGCAGCCAGGTGTTCAGGGTCGCGGCGGAGCAGCCAGGAACGCCGCCCTCGACGTTGGCCGTGCACTTGAACGATCGGCCGGTGGCCCAGCCGACCTGACCCGTTTGGTGGCCGTTCGCCGCGATCTTCAGCGACGTGCCGCCCACGCCTGTGACGAACGGGCTCGACGGTGGGTAGTTGGCGGCCGAGAGGCCGAGGAGATCGAAGTTGTCGCCGTCGTCGCCGGAGGAGAACTGGATGGTCATCCCGGTGGCGTCGGCGAGCTGGAACAGGTCGTCATATGCGGTCCTGGTCGCGACGTCATCAAGGAGATCTCCACCGGTGTCGCCCCACGAGTTGGTGACCACGTTGGCCAGCCCGTTGTCGATGACGTTCTGCTCGGCGTTGAACAGGCCGTTGACGCAGTCCTGGGCGCCGACGTAGAGGATCTTGGCCTTGGGTGCCGTCGAGTGAACGGCCTCCACGTCGATCGCCTGCTCGACCAGCCAGCTGGAGGGGTCGCATTGCGACTGGTCGTCGAAGGGAGTCGCGAGGAGCTGGCTGAAGTGCGCGTTGGCGAACGGGTTACCCGGATCGTTCATGTTGAAGTACTGGGTTGCGTCGCTGGCGATGGTGGCCGAGCCGTAGGCGTCAATGATGGCCACCGTCACGCCCTGCCCCGTGTTCGCCGAGCCGACGTTGTAAGCGGAGCGGAACTGCCCGGGCTTGTAGCCGCACACCTCGTCGGGCACCGTGCTGGGGTAGCCGTGATCGAAAGGCGGCGTGACCGTGGTGGTCTTCTGCCCGTAGTAGGTGCCGCACGGGGGAGCCGTGATGAACGCGGGGGGCGCGGGCGGGAACTCGCCGGCCTGGTCCGGTGCGCTTGCGTTGGTGCTGGCGGCGCTTTGTCCGGCGTCGGCCGTAGTGGCGACGTCCTGGTTGATGCCCATGGCGCCAATCACATCGGCGCCGACCGACGCCGGGACCGACATCTCGCGCGTGGCGAAACGCACGGTGCGGCTGTTCAGCCTGTAGTTCTCCAGCGATGTGCCGAACGCGTTCCCCACCTGGGTAGACGTGCCCGACGCCGAGATGGTGATGCGGTCCTTAGACACGGCTCCGACCGTGAAGCCCTCGCTCCGAAGCCATGCGCTGACGGCGTTGACCTCGCTGGCTGTCGGCGAGAACCTCGATTCCCACTGAGCCGCGGTGAGGTAGTGCCGGTAGCTCGCGCTCCCTGGCGAGCTGACCGCCTGCAGCAGCGACTCCGCTCCTGCTGCGTCGCGCAGTTTCAGCACCACCTCGAAGTTAACCGGGGTGGAGTTGGCTACGGCGCCAGTCGGATGCTGGCGAGCAGCCGCTGGAACGAGGCTCCCGGTAAGGGGAGTCCGGCTCACAGTGGCCGCGCCGGCCGTAGACACTCGCACGATGCCGGTAACCGATGCCAGGCACAAGAAAGCGGCCGTCGCTACGGCCACCCTTGCCATCCTGCGTTGAGTACTCATCATTGCCCTCCCCACGGAGTATGAGAACGTGAGCGGGCCGCGTGCCTGACTGGTCTCCTGGGCCTGGACCGGAATGGCGCGTCCGGCTCATGGATCACATCGCGGACGCTAACAAGAAAGCCCATATGGCGCAACATTTTGTAACGTGTCAGTTACCGAAATTTGTGCAAGCCTGGGCGGTTTGTTGCCCCATCGACGAGCGCTGCCTGCACGACGCCTAGCGGCAGGCTGATGCGGCACTGTTCGGGGCCAGCTTCAGTGAGACTCGGACCAGATTCGATGAGACAGAACAAGCGGCGGCGCGACCTGGCCCGCAGTAGGGCAGTAGAAAAAGCCCTTACTTTACATAATGTACATTATCGGCACTTGCGAAGGCGCGACTGAACCGGGATCCCGTGTCAGCTGTCCCGTCTCACGGAAGTTGGCGAATCTCACTCATCTTGACGAACGACTTGGCGAAAGGAAGCTCATTCGCCAAGAACTTGAGACGACCCGCCGGATCGCCCGTCCCACAGCATGCGCGAGGTGCGCTGGCGGTTCACTTCAGCATCCGCGTTCTCTCATATCTCTGCTCTATCCAGTTCGCTTCGAACTGCAGCGTGTCGACTGAGATTTCGATAGGATTGCAAGCATCATCGAGGTATGCCCTCATGCGACGAAGAACTCGACGCCCATGCTCCCGTGGAGCCTTGCGAGTTGCCTGACGACATTCAGCTCGTGTATGTCGATGACCGGGACCACCGTCGTACGGTCACGATCGACGACGCGGCGGGGATCGACTTCGGCGTAGCGAAGGCATTCCGCAAGCCGCCCGCGTACCGTGGCCAGCGCAACTTCCCCGGGTGGTGGTGGTCTGCTACCACACGGTCGCATGTCCTGTACGGGTCCTGGCTGGAGCGCCATCACGTTATCGAAGCGGACCGTGACGCCCGGGTCGTCGCCATTTTGGGACAGCCGTTCGAGCTGACATGGTCCGCGGGCAACAAGAAGCAGGACCGGCACGTCCCCGACCTGTTCTGCGAGATGCTCGAAGGGCGGGTGGTAGTTACTGACTGCAGGCCGGTCAGCAAGACTGACGAGAAGTTGAGGTGCAAGTCAGCGGTCACGGCAGCCGCCTGCGGCCACATTGGCTGGGACTATCGCCTCGTCGGCGAGCCTGACCCGGTCTGGGCCGCCAACCTGCGATGGCTGGCCGGCTACCGGCACCCGCGGTTCGGCGATGAGCACCTCGAAGAACTGCTGGTCTCTCTCTTCGCCAGCGCGCAGCCGCTCAGCGCCGCGCGGCAGGTGGGTGATCCCATCCGCGTCCGGCCCGTGCTGTTCCACCTCCTATGGCGCGGACGCCTGAACGCGGACCTCGGGCGCCCGCTCGGCGAGACAACAATCCTGACAGCCTGCGCAGATGCGGTGGAGGAAGCATGAGCGACACGAAAGCGCGGGTGCTGCGCCCAGGTCACCGTATCGCGCTGGGCCAGGACGTCTATACGGTCATCCAGCTGAACGGGACCACCGTGACGCTGCAGGATCACCATGGAGAGCTGTCGGCGATGCTGCTGGGCTACCTGCTGACGGCACCCGGGTTCGCGGCGATCGATGCCGCGCCGCCGAGGCGGGCACCGCAGGACGGCAGGCTCTCGATCCTCGACGAGGCCGAGCAGCAGCGCATCCGCTGGCTTGAAGGTCATCTCATCGAAGTTGAGACGGGACGTCATCCCGAGGGTCCTGTTCACGAGGCATACGACCCTGAACTCCATAGCCTGGATGAACGTGAGCTGACAAAGGTGGCCGAGCTCAGGGCAGAGGGCACCGAGATCAGTCAGCGCTCCCTTCAGCGGCTGCGTCAGGCTTACCGGGACAACGGCCTCATCGGGCTTGCTGACAAGCGCGCACTGCGTTCGCAGACGCCTGGCGCCGCCGTCGACCCTCGCGTCGTCGATGCTGCTGAGGACATGCTCGCAGACCCGCGCGGGCGCTCGACGCTCGCGCGCTCGGCCATGTTCGCGCAGCTCCAGCGCAAGCTGGATGAGATCCACGGGCCCGGCGAAGTCCCCATGCCCAGCAGGGCCACGTTCTACCGGTTGATGAACCACATGGACCGTGGACGGCGCAACTTCGTCAGCGAGGCGTCCCGGCGGGTGTCAGTAAACCGGCCGGACCGGCCGTTCACCCCTGTGACCGCGCTCCGGCCCGGCGAGGACGTCCCCATTGACACGAACAAGCTCGACATCATGTGCCGGTACGCCGACGGGGTGGTCCGCAGGGCCGAGCTGACTATGGCCGTCGATGTGGCAACCAGGAGCATCCTGGGAGGCGTCATCGCGCCTACTACCAAGGCGGTCGACGCCGCCGCGGTACTGGCGCGGATGCTGGTGCCCGAGCCGATGCGGCCAGGCTGGGCGGAGTCCCTGCATCACGCGCACTCGGTGATACCGCACGAGCGGCTGCTGAGCATCGACGAGCGGTTTGCGAACGCGGCCGCCAAGCCAGTCATCATTCCCGAGACCATCAACTGCGACCGGGGAAGGGTCTACCTGTCGGAGACGTTCATGCGGGCCTGCGCGACCCTGGGCATCTCCGTGCAGCCGGCGCGCCCATACACCGGCAGCGACAAGAGCCTGGTAGAGCGGACGTTCGCGTCGATCAACACGCTGTTCTGCCAGCATGTCGCCGGCTACACCGGGCGGGACACCACCCGGCGCGGGCCGGACGTGGCTGAGGACGCTGTCTGGACTGTGGCACAGATCCAGGAGCTTTTCGACGAGTGGGTCGTCGCCTGCTGGCAGAACCGTCCGCACGAGGGCCTCAGTCATACCTGGGGTGAGGGCCGGGACCTCTCCCCCAACGAGATGTACACCGCCTGCGTCGGCATCAGCGGCTATGTCCCGCTGCCCCTCACTGGCGACGACTACATCGAGCTGCTGCCCGCCGTCTTCCGGACCGTCAACGATTACGGGCTCACCATCGACAACCGGACCTACGACTGCAAGGCCCTCAACCCCTACCGGCGGCTGGACTCGGGGCTGCGCGGCGGGAACAAGCAGTGGGAAGTCCACTACGATCCCTACGACATCACCGTGGTCTGGCTGCGCGACCACCGGTCCGAGGAGTGGATCACGGCGCCGTGGGTGTACCGGTCCCTGGCCGGACAGCCGTTCGGCCTCGCCCTATGGGAGCACGCTCGGCGCGTGACCACTGAACGGTCCGGACCACGGCCTGCCGAGGCCGACGTCGCCAGGAACGTGGCCGACCTCCTGAAGCGGGCCTCCGGCCAGAACCTGTCCGCTGACGAGGCCAGGGCTGTCGCGGTTGACGCCAACCGGCCAGCGCATCCGAAGGCCGGGGCAGCTGAAGATCCCGTGCCTGAGCGGCAACCGGACGAGGACTTGGAGCAGCCGGACCCCGTAGCGGCTGATCCCAGCGCGTACGAAGTATTCGATCCGGACGGTGTGCGGTGGCGGCTCTGACCTCTGCCAGCTTCACGTCCAGTGTGGTGACCACGCTGGACAGCTGGCGCGCGTTCGTCAACCACGACCCCCGTCAGGTGACACTGCTCACCGGCGAAGAACTGGATCGCCTTACGGAGGGCGAGCGCCGCGTCCACGACGACATGCGCATTGACTACCACGCGGAGCTCCCCGCGCTGAAGACCCCGATCCTTGACCGCACGGTCACCAAGGGCCTGCTGTTCATGCGGCTCAACCGCGGGCTGCAGACGGGAACCCCCTGCGGCATGGTCCTCAGCGGCGTCCCCGGGGTCGGGAAGACCACCGCCATCCGGGCGCTGGGCCGGACCGTAGAACAGACCTACAGGGCGAGGAACCCGCAGATGACCCGGGCGGTGCCGGTCGTGTACATTACGATGCCGACCGGGGAGCACCCTAAGGCGCTGCCCGCTGAGCTGCTTTACTTCCTCGGCGCCCCGCACGCCGCTCGTGCGACCGAGACGATGCTGACCCATCAGGCGTGCGAGCTGATGACCGACCTGAGCACCAGCTTGGTCATCGTGGATGAGGTCCATGGGATCGACCGGTCGCGCACCAGCCACGCCCAGCAGTCCGACCAGCTGAAATACTTCATGGACCATGTCCCGGCCACCTTCGTGCTGGCCGGGATCAACGTCGAGAACTGCGGCTTCTTCAACGGGCACCGCGGCGAGCAGCTCGCTCGCCGCTTCACCACGCTGAAGGTCTCCCCCAGCAGCTACAGCACGATCCCCCAGCGGCAGGAGTGGGCTTTGCTCGTCGAGGGCTTCGAGCGGGCACTGCGCCTGCACGCCCACAAGCCCGGCAGCCTCCTCCCCCTGGCTGACTACCTTTACGGCCGCACAGGCGGCTACATCGTCTCCCTGTCCCACCTGATCCGCGAGGCCGCCCTCATGGCCATCCTCAACGGCACCGAGCGCATCGACGAGGCGCTCCTCGGCGCAGTCGAACTCGACAACGCGGCCACCAAGGAAGCCGCTGCCCAGAGCCAAGAAGCCTCCCGCAAGACCAGGAAGCGCACTAAGAAATGACCCAGGCACTGCCTCCGCCCCGGAAGATCCCCGTCGTACCCCGTCCCCGCCACGGCGAGCTATCTGGCTCCTACCTCGCCAGGGTCGCCCGCGCCAACAGGACGGACCTGCGCTCGTTCCTCACCCTGTTGGGCAGCCTCCCGCCCGCGCTGTCGAGCGAGAGCCCAGACCTGGCGGTCATGGTGCTCACGTTGAACGAGGCTGCGTTTACCAGGCTGCTCGCCTACACCGGCCTAGACGGCGAGCAGCTCATCAGGGCCATCCCGTCGCTAGCCCCTAGGGCGATCTCCCCGCTCGGCGAACCTCCAGCCATCCGTCTCTCGTTCGTGAAGACACTGGCAACGGATTGTCCCGGGTGCCGGCTGCGGCGGGACGGCGCCCACGCCGACACCCGCTTGCTCTCACCCAAGACGGCGTGCCTGCGCCACGGCTACTGGCTGTTCGGGCAGGGCGGCGGGCAGCGCCTGAACCTGGCCGCGATCCCGGAAGTCGCCGCCGCGCAGCGGCGCCTTGAGCGGGTTGCGTCGCATCGAGGCCCGACGGCCGCGATGCGCGCATACGAGATCGCCAGCAGCTACCTGCAGCACTCCTGGCGGATCGACTCTCATCCGCTGTGGTACCCCGACCTGGTGGAACGGTGGTATAGGCGAGTCCGCACAGCAGGCGCCACCTCCGCCCGCACAACGTGGCAGCTACCCGGCTGGGCGATCCACCCCGAATGCACCTCAGTCGCGGCGGTCTTCGCCAGCCCGTACTGGGCCGCGCTAGCGGTGCCCGCGCCGGACAGGCGCCACAGGCTCTTCTATCAGCGCCTGCTGGCCGAACTCGCCGTCGGAGACGCTCCCCTGCGGACCATGAGGACCTTCGATCCCCTCCCCCGCGACATCCAGGAACAGGCCCGCTGGGGCCGCCTCCTGAATGACCCGGATTGGGGCGCACCGCCCCCTGCAACAACCACGGCGAAGGCGGTCCCCTTCGTCGACATCACCGACAACTACGAGCGATCCATCAGACTTCTCGCGAACTCGGCTGCCGCTGCAACGGCCAATAAAATGACGTTCTATAACAGTGACACGATATAGGCGAGACAGGCAGTGTCCGGTCTCACGGCAGATGCGGCGAAGGGAAGCGCGTGAGCGGTTGGGTTTACTTCATTGATGAAGTCGCAACGAGGACTACGTTAGATCGGCCTTACGCGACGCGAAGAGGCCGAGGCCCGCCGCAAGGAATTGCAGACCAGAAATCCGCGAAAACTGGAAGTTCTACTACTATGTAAGGTAGATAAAGCTTACGTCGTGGAACGGGACTTTCATCGGCTTTTCAGCTCCGCTCACGCGGAAGGTGAATGGTTTCGGGCGGACGCCTGGGATTCGGAGTTTTATTGCAACTCTTCGGGGCGCCGCCACCCAAGTCGACTGTAACACTCAGTAACGAATTAGGGATCACCCTGATCGAATATAGAATCTGAGTCACCCAGATGAACTTTGGCGTCAGAAGCGTCCTCCATAGCCGCTTTGCGTTTCCGCCACGCGAGGCGTGCGGCATTCCGGAGGTCTTCCCACATTGCCTTGTGATCCTTCCTGAGTGCCTCTAGCTTTACCGCCTTAGCTATCCCGGTATGCCAGAATACCTCGACAATGCGCTTGTAGAGCGGCCAGAGAATAACGCCGGCAAAAAGTATCGCAAGCGCAACGCCAGTCAGTGGCATAGCGGATAGTGGGTTCCCGGACAAGAAATGCAGGATAATCGCATAGGTACAGGTGATGGCGAGTGCGCTACCTGCGAGCCATGCGGTGGCGAGTCGCCGGGTTTCCTCCTTGGCATTATCCCATTCTATGAGCTTGCGGAGAATGGTTGGCAGAAGGATCAAGATGACGGGTGGGACCACAGATAGATCGTAGACCCAGACGGGTGTGACAGGGCCGCCCAAAATCGGCCGAGGCCACTGTCCGTTGGACATCAGGAACAGTATAATATTCGGGAAGAGGAGAATGGCGACAATTAGGAATGCAATCGAAATGAAGACTACTGTGCGGCCGAAAATGCTGCTGGCGCCGACTACAGAGTCGATAATTACAAATGTGCCGCACGACCCGAATAGGAGGATAAGGATGCCAGCAGCGGCAAGATCTTTCCCAAGCTGCGCGCTCCACGGGAAAATAAACAGGCCGACGGGGATAAGAATCAGACCGGCAGCAAACGGGTAGAAAGCCCAGAAGAGACCGGCTCTCGCTGGCTCATCTTTCACGTCTTTTATCTTGTGGAATAGCCGCGTGAGGATTTTCGGGTAGTAGACCGCCAGCACTGCGCCATCAATCGGCTGACGCGAAGAGAACGGCAGCAGCAGACGTACCGTTACCAAGATCAGAATAGACAGAAACAACAGGACTATCCATCGGTAACGGATCGGGAGTCGCGACCACAATTCTCCCACACGCCGCATAGTCCCAGTCGTTTTCCGGATCGCACTCTGCCCGAACCAACGCATCAATGACATAGGACCCAGTATTGCCCGCAGCCCCTTCATGCGTGTGGATCTGCGAGCCCGGCCGGAGGGACAGGTCGGCCGCTCAGGTGACCGGCCGATTGGTCGCCCACTTCAGGGACTGACGGCTCATGCCGCCCCGGCAGTCCGCCCAGTGGAAGTGGCTCAGGAAACGACACCATGACCGGCACACATCCGAGTCTCGACGTGCCAAGAACATGTCGTTTCCCAGGTTCCGGCGACATGATGACGGTCACGGGACAGCCGTTGTCCCGTCTCACCGAATCTGGTCCGAGTCTGAGATTGTCCTATAACAGTGATCCTGCGATCACGCAGTTTAAGTGGGCCTGTCTTCGGTGTCCTGCCGTGTTCGGGTCATCCTGAGTCCACGGCGCAGTCTCGGCCGCCAGGCACGCCTGAGCCCCTCTCCCGAAGCGGGGCAACAACAACAAGTCACGGGCCCGGCGGCAATGCGGTGACGATCGATGACGTGGCAAAACCGCCTTCTGAATGGCCCGGCCTCGGCAAGTCCGGTGTCGTTTCACTGGCCGCGCCGGGCCGCGGCGCCTATAACTGTTCAGCCAAGAGTGCCCGCAGCCGGGCCCGCGGCGTGCAACCATAGCGGCACGGGACACAGGCCCGCATTACAAGTTGTCTGGGCCTTTCGCGCCAGAGCACCGCGCCTGACGGTTGACGTCTCGCCGCGCACACGGGCGAGACGGCTGCGGCAGGCTGTCTGCACGAGCAAGGGGTGGGGGCTGGGGGTCGGCAAGGGATCCCCTTGTCATCATGTTGGCTGGCTTTACTGCTTGGTTCCGCCGCTGGATCCGCCCGCGCCGCGGGAACTCCTACCCTGGCGCAGCTAGCGCGAGTGCGCCGCACCCTCACCCGCGTCCCGCCCAGCACCCCTCGCGGGTGCCCGCACCAGGTCACCGCAGCCCGCAGGCAGGCTCTCCGGCGTCGCACCGCCGCGGCGCACCCGCCCCTGGCGGACGACCCTGGGCCCCGCCGCCGGCGGCACCGCCCCCATGGCAGGCACCAGGCCGGCAAGGCCCTGCAGCCCCCGGGGCCGTTCCGCGGTTTACCCCGGCACAGCCGCCAGGGCGACCGCTGCCCGGCCGCGCGCACCCGGCAGACGCGTACGAACAGCGCCCGGCCGGGTTCCCTGCTCCTGCCCCGCTCGCAGCCCGCCAGCCAGCCGCGGCAGGGGACGCGGCCTGGATCCCGGCCGGTCAGCCCGCGTATGCCGGCGGCCACGCCATCCCCGGCGGCCTGGTCTACGCCGGAAGCGGTCTTGCCGCCGAGAAAGGGGGAATGCCCGAGCCGGCGCTCATAGACCCCGGCCTGCCGGTCGACCAGCGGGCCCCTGACTACGCAGGCACCAAGATGGGCTACTGGCCGTCCTACTCCAGCATCCCGCCGGACTGCCGGGCCGCGTACCTGCACTGGCTCCTCGACGGCCGGCGCGCCTCCAGCGCACACATCGGGTACGTCTTCCTGTACTTCTACGGCCTGGAACGCCGCCTGCTCGTCGACTCGCAGCGGTCGCCGGCGGCCAGGGCCGAGCACCCCGCGCTCGTCCGGGAAGTGGAGCGCCTGCTGCGCATCTACGGGGCGAACGGCTCATTCAGCGGCTACGCCTGGAACCTGCTCCGGTTCCTGTCCCTGTCCAGTGGCCCCCGGCGGTACCTGTCCGCACCGCCGCCGGCGCGGCAGGAAGCATGGGAGCTGCCGTTCGAGCTCCGCCTCGGCCTCGGCCAGCTCGCGGCCGATGCCAGGCCGGTGCCCGCCGCGTGGGCCCTGGCCTGGGTCCGCATGCACCCGGCAGCCTGGCTGCGGACACCGGCGACACGCTGCCCGGAGGAATTTGACGAGATCTTCACCCGCCGCTATCGCGAGCACTTCGGCGACGGCATGATGCTCGACCGCGGCGGCCCCCTGCTCCAGGTGGCATACCGGCCCGCTAGCGCCGGGATCATCAGCAGGGAGCTGCCCGCGGGCCAGCGAATCCCGGACGTCGGCGACGCCGAGGCTCCGCTGGGAAGGCTGCGTGAGCTCGCTAGCGCCGTCTGCACCGAGCTCGACGCCTACAGCCGCTACCTCGGACGCCATCCCGGTGCCGCCGGGACAGCCGGCGCCCTCGCCCTGCTCCCGCCCGGACTCGAACGGTCGGCCAGCGCCGCCACGCAAACGCTGGTGAACTGGGCCCGGTCGAGCCTGGAACACGCGGACTACGCGACGGTACCCGCAGCCGACCTGCTGGCACGCTGGTCAGCGGCATCGGCCGGGAACGGGTCCCCAAGAGCCGACGCGGAGCTCCTTGCCCGGGTCCTGGAGCGGTTCGGCGTGGGAATGGAACCGGATGTCCGGTTCGGCGGCCCGGCGCCGGCGGCGCACACCCACGTGGTGCTGTTCCGGCGCGCAGCTGCGGTCACTACCGCGCCCAGCGCCGAGTATGCCGCCGCCGCCACGCTGATCGAGCTCAGTTCTGCGGTCGCCCTGGCCGACGGCCGCCTCGCGGACGCTGAGCGCACCGTGATCGAGCAGCGGGTCATGAACCGGCCGGGCCTGGGCGAAGACGAGCGCCGCCGCCTGCACGCGCACTTCACCCGGATCACCGTGGAACCGCCGTCACCCGCATCACTGCGCAAGCACGTCAGCCTGCTTCCCGCTGGTTTGCGGCAGGACGCAGGCGACCTCCTGCTCGCGGTGGCGCTCGCGGACGGAAGCATCGACCGGGCCGAAGTCACCCGGGTCAACCGCTACTTCGACGCACTGGGACTCGACCAGCCTGAGCTGGACAGCCACCCGAGAGCACCCGGGGCTGAAGGGCTCACCCCCATGCGGACCGCCGGGGCTCCCTCCCCCGGTTACGCCATCCCCCAGCCGCCTCCGAAGGAGAATCCCGCCGGTGCCCCCGTCGCTCTGGATCCCGAGCTGATCAGGGCCCGGCTGGCTGAGACCGAGCGGGCAGCGTCCTTCCTGGCCCAGATCTTCACCGGCGAAGACACGTCGTCTTTCCCCACACTAGGCACCACCCCCGCGGCCCCGCAGGCACCACTCCCACCGCAGGCTGAAAGCCCGGGTACCCCGGGTCTGGATGCCGCTCACCGTTCCTTCCTGACCAAGCTCGCGCAGCGGCCCAGCTGGCCGCGCAGCGAAGTCGACAGCATCGCGGCCGAGCTCGGCCTGATGCCCGACGGGGCGCTGGAGATCGTGAACGAAGCAGCCTTCGACGCTACCGGCGAGCCGGCGTGCGAGGGCAGCGACCCAGTAGAAATCAACAGTGACGCCGCTAAGGAGATACTCCGATGACCGACTCCGCGCCCGTGGCGCCCCTGCGACTGCGGCCGCGTGACCGCGACGCCATCGTCAGCTCGCTGCGAGCAGGTGTGGTACCGCAGCGCGGGTTCGCGCACATCCAGGTCGGGCGGGCTAACGAGATCGCTGCCTTCGCCCACGACCTCGACCGGATAGCAGACGGCGGGTCGATGGTCCGCTTCGTGATCGGCGACTACGGCGCGGGCAAGACGTTCTTCCTTCACCTTGCCGCGTCGATCGCCCAGGAGAAGAAACTCGTCACCGCCAAGGCCGACCTCACCCCGGATCGGCGGCTGCAGTCGTCCGGCGGCCAGGCCCGCGCCCTGTACGCCGAGCTGATCGGCAACCTCGCCACCCGCTCCACCCCCGACGGCGGTGCCCTCCCCAGCGTCGTGGAACGGTTCGTGGCTACCGCGCAGTCCGTTGCCCGCAGCGGCGGCGTCAGCGTCGGCTCGGTCATCGCCGAAAGGCTCGGCGACCTGTCCCAGATGACCGGCGGGTACGACTTCGCCCACGTCATCGGGCAGTACTGGGCCGGGTACGAGAACGGCAGCGACCAGCTGATGGCCGATGCGGTCCGGTGGCTCCGCGGCGAGTTCACCACCAAGACCGACGCCCGCAACGCCCTCGGCGTCCGCACCATCGTCGACGACGCCAACGTCTACGACATGATCAAGCTGATGGCACGGTTCGTACGGCTGGCCGGGTTCTCCGGTCTGCTGGTGTGCTTCGACGAGATGGTTAACCTCTACAAGCTTGCGAACACTGTCGCCCGCAACGGCAACTACGAGCAGGTCTTGCGCATTGTCAACGACTGCCTGCAAGGCCGCGCTACCGGGCTGGGCGTTGTGTTCAGCGGCACCCCCGAACTGCTCGCCGACACCCGCCGCGGCCTGTACAGCTACGACGCGCTCCGCAGCCGGCTGGCAGAGAACAACTTCGCGGTCGGCGGCCTGGCCGACTACACCGGGCCGGTGCTGCGGCTGGCGAACCTCAGCCCAGAAGACCTGTACGTGCTGCTCACCAAGCTCCGCCACGTCTACGCCGGCGGCGACCCGGCGCGCTACCTGATCCCCGACGAGGCACTGACCGCGTTCATGACCCACTGCGCGCAGCGCATCGGCGACGCCTACTTCCGCACCCCCCGCACCACCATCAAGGAGTTCATCAACCTGCTGGCCGTGCTCGAGCAGAACCCCGGCGCCGACTGGCGCGCCATCATCGGCCAGGTCGACCTGGCACCCGAGTCAAACCCGGACCTCGAGCTACTGCCCGAAGATAACGCGCAACCGCTCGCGCCGGTGACCGTGCTGCGCCCCGGCGGCGGCAACGACGATGAGCTCACTACCTTCCGCCTCTAGCAGCCCGGCTGCCCCCAGCCGGGCCTTCGACCTCCTGGCCGAGCCCGTCCGTCGCTGGGTCTACGACCAGGGATGGCAGACCCTTCGCGATGCTCAGGAAGCCGCCATCCCGGTACTGCTGGAGGGCGCCGGGGACGTGATCATCGCGGCCGCGACAGCCGCCGGGAAAACCGAGGCTGCCTTCCTGCCGATCTGCTCACGGCTCGCGGCGGGCTCTCCCACGGTGCAAGGAGTCCAGGTCCTCTACGTGGCGCCCCTGAAAGCCCTTATCAACGACCAGTACGAACGGCTGTCCGGTCTGTGCGAGCGGCTGGACATCCCGGTGCACCGATGGCACGGCGACGTCCCCGCCTCAAGGAAGTCCGCTGTCCTGAAAAAGCCCGGCGGGATCCTGCTCATCACCCCGGAGTCACTTGAGGCGCTGTTCGTCGTGCACGGCCCGGGGGTCGGCACGCTCCTCGCGGGCCTGCAGTACATCGTGGTCGATGAGCTGCACGCATTCCTCGGCACCGAGCGGGGCGCCCAGCTGCGCAGCCTGATGCACCGCGTGGAACTAGCACTCCGACGCCGGGTGCCCCGCGTCGGGCTCTCGGCCACCCTGGGTGACATGAGCCTCGCCGCTGACGTGCTGCGGCCCGGCGAGGCCGATGGGGTCCGTTGCATCGAGTCTGCTGAAGGCGGACAGGAGCTGGCGGTGCAGGTCCGCGGCTACCTGGACGGCCCGCCGCCGGCAGGCGGGGAAGACGGCGAAGAGAGCCATCTTCAGCAGATCGCAGCAGACCTGTATAAGGTCCTGCGCGGACATGACAACCTCGTTTTCCCCAATGCCCGCGGGACCGTCGAACTACTGGCCGCGCGGCTGCGTGACTTGTGCGAAGCATCCGGAGTGCCGAACGAGTTCCTGCCCCATCACGGGAACCTGTCCAAGGAACTACGCGAAGATGCCGAAGCCGCCCTGAAAGACCACTCGCGGCCAGCAACCGCCATCGCTACCACGACCCTCGAGATGGGCATCGACATCGGCAGCGTCCATTCAGTCGCTCAGGTGGGCGCGCCACCCTCCGTGGCAGCCCTCCGGCAACGCCTGGGCCGTTCCGGCCGCCGACCGGGCGAGCCCGCAATCTTGCGCCTGTACGTGACGGAACCGACCGTCGACCCGCGGACGCCTCTCCAGGACCAGTTGCGCGCCGGGCTGGTCCAGAGCATTGCAATGCTGGACCTGCTGCTGGACGGATGGTGCGAGCCTCCGGACCAGGACGCACTGCACCTGTCAACGCTGATACAGCAGGTGCTGTCAGCCATCGCCCAGCACGGAGGCGTAACCGCGGCGACCGCCTATCGTGCTCTGTGCGGCCCGGGCAGCCCGTTCACCGCAGTCACCCAGGCGCAGTTCGCAACACTACTCCAGGGCCTGGGCGCTAACGACGTCATCGTCCAGGCCGATGACGGCACCCTGCTCCTCGGCCAGACCGGGGAGCGCACAGTCAACCACTACAGCTTCTACGCGGCCTTCATGAGCCCCGAGGAATACCGGCTTTTCATGAAGGGCCGCCCGCTCGGCACTATACCGGCGGACCAGCCGCTCTACGTTGACGCGCTGCTGATCTTCGGCGGGCGCCGGTGGAGAGTCTCCGCGGTTGATCACGCGCAGAAGATCGTCGAAGTGATTCCCGCCGCTGGTGGCCGGCCGCCTAAGTTCAATGGAGGTGAGGGCGTAGTCCACGACCGGGTGAGAGCAAAGATGAGGTCCGTGCTCGCAGCGGATACCGCCCCACGCTACCTCTCCGCTGCAGCAGCCTCCTTGCTCGGCGAAGCACGAGCCGCCTACGCGCGCTACCAGCTCGCCGAGCAAACCATCCTGCGAGCCGGTCAGGACACAGTTCTCTTCCCCTGGGCCGGCAGCCGGGTCACGCAGACGCTAGCTGCCCAGCTGACCGCAGCAGGTCTCGAGGCCAGCAACGACGGCCTCCTCATTACCGTGCCCAAAGCCGAGCCCAGCCAGGTCCGGGACCGGCTGAAGGCACTGGTAGAAGCCGGGCCCGCCGATCCGGTGTCGCTCGCACACCGGGTTGCGAACAAGAAGGCGGCCAAGTACGACGACTGGATCGAAGACAACCTGCTGTCTGCTGACTATGCGCGCCGCGCCCTTGATTGCCCAGGCGCGTGGCGGCAGGCGGGTGTACTGATCAGTTAGTCCAGCAGTACGAGCGTGCGCTGGCACCGGCGGGTGTGTACATCTGGCGCCATTCCCGCCTGCACCACCTGGCAGCTTCCCGGCTGGGCGGTCCACCCGAATGCATCGCGCTCGCGGCCGCCTTTGCCAGTCCACACTGGAACCTGAGTTGGCTCAATTTAGTGCGCAAGTTAGCTGGCGTGGTTGCTGGCGTCGAGACCTAGCGGATGTCGTCGGAGAGCGGGTCGGCAGTGATAAGATTTGCGGCCACCGAAAGCCCATCATGGTGAGCCAACTCAGGTCTTGAGCCACCGGGTCAGCGACGTCGACCTCATCTGTGGCTCCCTACTGCACGACATGATTGAGGCCCATTCGGACCCTGGGGGTCAACCTGGCGAACGCGGCCGGTCCGCGAGGCCGCCTTAGACGGCCTATATTCATTGGCCCGGAACGTCATCAATCGGCGCACGGTGATTAGCCGTGAGGCCATCCTCAATTGCCCCACGCCCAACGTATAGTCCGCCAATCCGGCGGCACGAACTATCTACCAAAATCCCGGTCGGGGTACCGGGTATTCCTACTGCGCCGAGAAATTTCGCTTCCATGAGCAGCGAAGTGCCCGGGATCCTCGGAGCCTCGACAAGCGACGGTAGGCAAAAGATAGCACGCAATTCAGTCTTTTGACCACAGATCGAGAGCCACCGGCCCCAGTCGCGTTTCACAATTATCTGGCATGGTTCACAATCGGGGCTGAGGAATACAAGCATCGAATTACGATGATCGCTAATAATTTCAGGTAGTAGAGTCTGCGAACCTGCGGCAGCAGTCCGGACCGATAGCTGGGCGATCTCCAACTTTCCGTGTTGTGTCCCGATGAGACTAGCGGAACCCTTAACTCGCGCCAATACGCCGAAGGCCGAGAAAGCAACAACTCCGACCGCCAACACTGCCGCCCCGACAACGGCACAAGCGGCTATCGGATCGTTGCTAAGCAAAGCAACGCTAACGAGGGCGATCATCCCAAGAATTTGCGTCCGCACGATTGTGCGCGCCCCGACATCAAGATCGTTTCTGCCAAAGCAGTGGCACTGCACTCGATTGCCACGGATGATGACCCACGCCTGCCATGCGACGAAGATGATCAGCATACCCGCTGAAACGATTACCGCATATACCCGAGAACCCGGAATCAAACAACCGATGCCCGAGAGCACCTCCACTACGGGAAGTATCCGGATTGCACATGCTACTCTCGGATGCACCCCGGACTCTACAACAGCACCTTCTAGGTCTTCAGAGGATCGCAGCTTAGAGCAACCTGCTACCAAAAAGACGAGCCCCAAAGCGATAGCAATCGTGTTGCCCGCAACCTGGGCTAGCATTTCAGATTCTTAATCCCACTATTGGAAGGCAGTGAACGAAAGAATCACCATGCCACAAGCAATATATTCCACCGCTAGTGCATACAGTGAACCCGGCCGCCTGCACACATGACACATCCGGGTTCTCCTCTGAGGAACCGGTCGGCACTGGGCGGGATTGCGACAGGATCTCGTATGCCGCCGCGATGTCGGCCATGGCTTTCACGTGCGCTGCTTGAACCATAGTTCCAGCCTTCGAGAGACGCAGGATAATAGGGAGAGTATGCCTTAATCCACGGCACAGTCAATATCTCGAGCGCCTAAAAGGGCGTCAGTAGGAAAGCTAGCGGATCGTGCAAAATTGTTGGATTTCGAGCGCGCTTGTAGTGAAGTGTGGTACAAGCCTGCGCAGCGTCCGGCTTCGCTAGCCTCGATCTTTCGCGTGGCTGACGTGCCGGCGCCGTCCTCCCTGGCCGGCACTCGCCGGATTAGTGCGCAAATTCACCTCCCCGCACCCGAGAAACGGCAGGTCAAAGGTTTGCGACCACCGAAAGCCCATCATGGTGAGCCAACTCAGGTGCACCCGAATGCATCGCGCTCGCGGCCGCCTTTGCCAGTCCACACTGGAATGTTGCTCCAGGCAGTAACGAACACCCGCAGATTCGCTCACAGACAGTCTAGGAACGTGTCGAATTCTGAATTCCAGCCGAAATGACAGGTGAGACGGCACAGGTGTCCTTTACGACTCTGTGGAGACAGCGAGCTTTCGGGTTCGGCGGCGGAACGGGATCGGGCCGCCTTCCAGATGGTAGAGGGCCAGTCGGTTCAGGTCGTGGCGTTCGAGGGATCCGCTTGCCTCAAGTTCACCGCGGCCGGCGGTTGCTCGCATGGTAATGATCTGCTCGGCGTCACCGCTGACGACAATGCCGGGGCTGCGGGTGGCGAATACGTACTGTCGGCTGCCGCGCAGTGCGCGGAGTCGGTCGACGAGGTACTCCTCGATCCATGGTGCGTGCAGGGCATCCTCGGGCTGGTCGACGACCACGGGGGTATCGCCGTCGGCGAGCAGGATGATCAGGATGGCCGTGCAGCGCTGGCCGTGTGCCAGATTCTCGATTGGGGTGTAGGCCCCGTTATCGGGTTTCTTGAACTTGACCGTGAGAATGTCGGGTCGGTCGATGAACTGCAGGTCAAGAAGGGATTCCCACAGGTTCTTCTCGTCGATGTTTGCATAGAGTCTTGCTATGCTGGCCGAATCGATGCCCTTGTCGTCATCGGCTAGATCATCCAGCTGGGCGTGCCAGAGAAGGCGAGCGAACTTGGTTGGGTGGGTCGTGCGCGCGATCGCGTCTAGAACGTTGTCCCGTACTCGGGAACCAACCTTGATGGTGTCCAGTGCCTTACGGTAATCCTCAAAGTCACCTTCGTTAGGCACATCGATGCGGACGAAGCCGGCCATCTTCTTGTTTAGTTCAGCGGCGCGGTCGCGACGCAGCTCACGTCGTCTCTTTCGGGCGTCGTGCAGCAGGCCAATCAGTTCTTCGCGTTGTTCCTTGAGAACCTCAAGTTCCGGGAATGCATCGCCCGTGAGTTCTTCGCTGGCGGCAGTGACTTCGGCGAGTTCCTGTTGCAAGGCACGCAGGTGTGTCCGCAGTGAGGTCAAGGAGGACTGGCCGTCCATATCGCCGAGTTCGCTGTCCAGCCTTGCCTGGAAGTGCTTGTGGCGAGTCTCCCACTGCGACTGAACGGTCGCGAGGGCCTGGCTCGCCTGACTGATCGCGGCCGTGATCTCCTCAGTGGCGGCTTGCACGCGGGTCCCGAGAAGTTGGAGCACGGAGGAAGCCTGGACAAAGAGATCGGCGTTGTCATCGACGTCGTGGAGGCTCGGCAGTGATGGAAACTTTACAACTGGAGTTGCCAGCGCGCTTAGTGCATGGGCTGCCTTAGTGAGCTTGTTGCCCTCGCTGGTCCAGCCCGCCTGCTGCTTGACAATCTGGGTATCGAACAATGCCGACAGCTTACGTACCTGCTGATCCAACTCGGTCTGCTTACCGACCGTCTGTCTCAAGGCGGCCACCCGTTTGCGTGCAGCTATCAGCCTGCTTCCATTTTCTGCTGCCCGTCGGGTGAGGTCGGCGATCTGTGCTTGAACGCCGGAAACGTCGATCCCGGCATCCACCAGTGACATGCGTCCGACCGGGCGCCTGGAGTACTCAAGAACCTCACCCTGGGAGAATGCGGCGAGGGTGATCAGGTCTCGGGCCGCAGTGTTGATAGGGATCCACTCATCGCCAGTCTCCTGGCAGACCGTTGGGGATGGAGATGCAGGAGATGTTGAGGCGATGAACGGACGTTCAACGCGGTAACAGTACCCGCCGGCCGTGGCATGCAGCCGCACCAGTCCCGCATCTAGGGCCGCTTGAAGCCGCGATTGCACTTCCTGGTGTATAGCCGGGAAGGCTTTCGCGTCCACCTGCTGATCCAGGGCGTACCTGATGGCCTCAAGGACCAGGGACTTTCCTGCGCCAGTCCCGCCGAGCAGACAGTTAAGATCCGGGCACAGCGTGACCTTTTCGCCGGCGAGGAAGCCTCCGATAAGTTCGACACTGTCGATGACTGGATATGCCGGTGCCGACGGGGCGTTCCCCAGCCTGACCCGCAAGTCCGGGTCGACCAAGGCGTGCCTTATCCCGACGAGGTCCGGGCGGCTGGACTTCACCCAGGTACGCCGTGCACCTATTCCAGTCAGGGAGTGTCGGCTAAGGGACGAATCCCAGGTATCGGAACCTTGTACGAAAGCAAGGGTTCTTTCCCCGCCTAGCTTGCCGTTCACCGTTGCGCGAGTCGAGAGATCAACAACTTCGACCGCAGCCAGGGATGGTTCCAGCAGAGTCCGCTTCTGGTGAGCAGCAACTGAAATGCCCGTCAGCAGGCCCTTGGGCTTGTCGACGTGCGCAGCAATCGCCACGCCACCAGCTTCGGCAACTTGTTTCGCCGCATCTGCGATGCCGCAGTTGGCGGCGATGTCCAGCTTGCCTCGGTCGTGGGTCCTGATGCCGATCACGGTCAGGACGTCCTCGATGACTGTGCTGCTGGTCCCTTCCTCCCAGATGCCCAGGAGATGCCCCTCAGTTGTGCTTATCTCAACCCCCGGCAATACGACGAGGTCGGTGTCAGCTGCAGCGATCTGCATCGCGTCGCACCAAGCAGCAGTGTTGTGGTCAGTGATAGCGATCGCGTCGATGCCAGCAGAAATCGCTGCCGACACTATCTCGCTAGCTGTTCCGTAATTCTCATCGCGTACGTCCTGGGAGCCGGGCGTATGAACATGAAAGTCGACCGCCCAAAGCCGCGCTGGGCGCGTCACGAGATGCGCCTCCGAGTTCTCGCTGAACGATGACCCGAGAGTGGCACATCGACTGTCGATCCAAACCAGAGCTTCGTGCGAACCAACCCCTTGAGTCTGAAGCATCGCCACAAAGCAGCACCCCACGCAGAAGGTTCAACGGCATCCGCATGTTGCACTGCAAACCAGGAAGACCAAGCCAAGAAGACAGTCGGCACTCCCAGCGGATGCAGAAAGAAAGCTAACTGTCGACCCCGTAGCCCTGCATCGAACCTAGGCACCACAAGGAGGTTAGTACCGAACGCACCTTTGATGTCGCGACACGCCCCAAACAGGGGCATGCAAGCGACCCCGACCCTTAGGGGCCGGCCTTGGCAGCCGGCGCAAGCGCGGCCCCCCTGCCGGACCACGACGGCTCCTTAAGCCTCCTGGTCTTCGGAATCGACAAGATGAGTGAGACAAGGGAAGGCGCCAGCGTCTCGGAAACGTGTCGATTCCCAGATGCCAGCCGACATGATGGCTGAGACGGGACAATATCCCGTCTCGCGGAAGTTGGCGAATCTCACTCATCTTGGCGAACGACTGGTAGAACTCCATTATCTCGGCCCGCTCTACGATCACTGGCTCACAGACTGCTGCCCGGCCGACTCCGCCGCGGGCTGCGTGGCATCCATGGCGGGCAAGATCATGTCCGGGGTTTCCTCTTGTTCATGTCGTCTATGGCCAGGCGGGCGAGGTACGCGTTGTACGCGTCGAGTTCCGGGTCGTCCGCGGGCTCGATCTCCCAGGGCTTGTT
>Ga0335074_10002947_pt1 | contig 23220 bp, 21 predicted proteins | sample Lox_Sample_23_FD_206715 | JGI IMG/M metagenome (GOLD analysis project Ga0335074, IMG submission 206715) | Soil microbial communities from Loxahatchee National Wildlife Refuge, Florida, United States - Lox_Sample_2.3 | ecosystem: Environmental > Terrestrial > Soil > Wetlands | place: USA...
CTGAAGGCCTGATGTATCGCGACTTTATTACCGTGGGCCTGCTGGCGCGCAAGCTGGCCGTGAAAGAAACCGACGGCGGGGCGCTCAAAGACAACTGGATTTATATCCAGGAACCCGATGTGACCGTTGGCCGGCTGCAGATCTTTAATAACTGGAGCCCGTATCTCGTGAAAGACGAGGAAAAGACGTGGATCGGGCTTGAGTATTTCTGCAACGATACTGACCCCTTATGGAAACTCTCCGACGAAGAGATGACGCGCTTCGCCGTCGAGGAGATCACCAGGATCGGCATCCTGAAGGCTGAGGATGTTGAAGATGCGCACGTAGTCCGCGTGGCCAAGACCTATCCCGCTTACTTTGGAAGCTATGACCGCTTTGACGTGATCCGCGGCTACATTGACGGTTTTGAGAATCTTTTCCTGGTGGGCCGCAATGGCATGCACAAATACAACAACCAGGATCACTCGATGTTGACCGCGATGACGGCCGTTGAGAATATCGCCAGGGGAGTCAAAACCAAAGACAATCTTTGGGCGATCAATACCGAGATGGAATACCACGAAGAAAAAGCGGCAAAATAGACACAGGAACCAGGGGTTCATGTTGAGGACCGGCGAAAACCGTGTCAGCTCCGGCGGCCGCGTTGTGGCACACGCGCGCATGATGCGGCTCGATCACAGCATCAAGCAGATTTTTGTGGCCCCTGGCATCGTGCTGGCCGCCTCGATAGGCCAGATTCACCTTGCCGGCGCCATCTGGTTTCGCATTGCGATCGGACTTTTGGCTGCGACCCTGATTGCATCAAGCAACTACGTACTCAACGAGCTGCTTGATGCACCGTCCGACCGCTTGCACCCCTCAAAGCAATCACGACCGGCGGCCAGCGGCCTTGTCCACCGAGGCTGGGGTTATGCGCAGTGGATCGTGCTGATGCTGGCGGGAATGGCGCTGGCCGCGCAGCTCGGCTTTCCGTTCGCCTTGAGTGCCGCCGGCTTATGGATTATGGGATGCGTCTACAACATCCCGCCGGTTCGCAGCAAGGATCTGGCCTATCTCGATGTGCTCACCGAGTCCATTAACAATCCCCTGCGCTTTTGCCTGGGCTGGTATTCGGTGGTCAGCAGCCTTCTGCCGCCGACGTCGCTGCTCATCTCGTACTGGATGCTGGGCTGCTTCTTCATGACCTTGAAGCGTTTTTCAGAGTACCGGCAGATTGCCGATCATGAGCGCGCAGCCGGCTACCGGCGTTCGTTTGCGCATTACAGCGAGGAGGCGCTGCTGAACTCTGCAACGTTTTATGCGGCCTCATCGATGCTGTTTTTCGGCGCATTCATCATGCGCTACCGCATCGAGCTCATTCTCTCGTTCCCGGTCATCGCGTGGCTAATGGCTGTTTACTTCAGCCTGTCGTTCCGGCACGATAGCCCGGTACAGCGCCCTGAACTTCTCTTCAGGGAGCCGAAGCTGATGGTTCCACTGTGCATCTGCATCGCGTTGATGGTGGTGCTCTTGTTTGTCAATGTGCCGTGGATCGCATTCACGTTTCCAAAATCGGCACCGTAGTGTCTGCAGTGTCTGCGTCACTCGCCGCGTTATATCCTAATGAGTAACGGAATAACAGGGACATTTTTCCCTTCAAGAATGATCGGGACCGCTGAAAAACATCATGAGCACGCAAAACATTGCCGTACACCTGCCTGACGGGTCAATCAAAGAAGTGCCGCAAGGCACAACGCCTCTCGATATTGCCAACGCGATTTCGCCGCGGCTTGCCGCAGCCAGCGTGGTGGCTCGAATCACTCCCACCTCCGCCAAGCAGGTCCAGAACTCTGCCAGCGACGGCCAGTCGACGGACGAGTCGGAGGCCGGCATGTATGCCGCGCAGAACGCCGCCGCAACCCGACTGGTCGACCTGACGACTCCGCTGATGGAAGACGCCAGGCTGGAGCTGGTGACCGAGAAGGATCCCGAGGCGCTGAAGGTGGTGCGCCATTCGGCGGCGCACGTGCTTGCGACCGCCGTGCTGGAGTTGTTTCCTGAAGCCAAGCTGGGCCACGGGCCAGCGACGGATGCAGGATTCTTCTACGACTTCTATCGCGAGAAGCCGTTCACACCGGAAGACCTGGCCGCAATCGAGAAGAAGATGGCCGAGGTTGTGGCGCGGGATGAAAAGTTTGTGCATGAGTTCGAGCCCCGCGAACAGGCGCTGGCCGAATTCGAGCGCGACGGCGACTTCATGAAGACGCACTTCGTGACCAAATTCACCGAGCCGGGGTCTGAGGTGAGTTTTTATCGCAACGGCAACTTTGTGGATTTTTGCCGCGGGCCTCATGTGCCATCGACCGGGCGGGTGAAGGCTGTCAAAGTCATGAGCATTTCCGGTGCGTACTGGCTGGGTAATGAAAAGAATCCCCAGTTGCAGCGGATCTACGGGACGGCGTTCTTCTCAAAGAAGGATCTGGACGATTATCTGGAACGGATCGAGGACGCCAAGCGCCGCGACCACCGACGCCTAGGCAAGGAGCTGGAGTTATTCACCGTCAGCGAAGAGGTGGGCGCCGGCCTGCCGCTTTGGCTGCCGAAAGGTGCTACGATTCGCAGGCTTCTGGAGGAATATATCCTCGACCTGGAGCGCCGCAATGGATACGAACACGTTCACACGCCCGACTTGGCCAAGGTCGACCTCTATGTGCGCTCCGGCCACTGGGCGCACTACAAAGACAGCATGTTTCCGCCCATGAAGCTCGAAAACGAGAGCATGGTTCTGCGGCCCATGAACTGCCCGCACCACATTCTTATCTACGAATCGAAGATGCGCAGCTATCGCGATCTACCGGTGCGGCTGGCCGAACTCGGCACCATGTACCGCTACGAGCTTTCGGGCGCGCTCAGCGGTCTTAGCCGGGTGCGCTGCATGACGCTGAACGACGCGCATATCTTCTGCTCGCCCGACCAGATCAAGGAAGAGTTTTCCGGCGTAATGAAGCTGGTGGAGCGGGCGTATCGCGATCTTGGCATCACCAAGTACAGCTACCGGCTGTCGCTGCGCGATAAGGCCAACAAGGAAAAATATGTGGATAACGATGCCATGTGGGAGCTCGGCGAGGGAGTGCTGCGCGAGGCCCTGAACGGATTGGGGTTGAAATACAAAGAGGCAAAGGGCGAGGCGGCATTCTACGGACCGAAGGTCGATATTCAGCTCGCCGACGTCATGGGCCACGAAGAGACTTACTCGACGATCCAGGTGGATTTCCACTTGCCCAACCAGTTCAAATTGGAATACACGGGAGCCGACGGTGAGCGTCACCAGCCGGTGATGATTCACCGAGGCGTGATCAGCACGATGGAGCGGATGACTTCGTATCTCATCGAGCTGTATGCGGGAGCGTTTCCGCTATGGCTTTCGCCGGTGCAGATGGGACTGGTGCCGATAAGCGAGAAGCACGCAGCGTACGCGGCCAGGGTCGAAGCTGCGTTGAGGGAGGCGGGATTCCGCGTGGAGACTGACGGGCGCAACGAGAAGATGAACGCCAAGATTCGCGACTTCGCCCTGCAGAAAACGCCGTATATCCTCGTCTTCGGCGACAAGGAAGAGGCGGCAGGCGCGGTGAATGTCCGCACGCGCGGCAAGCAGGAGCAGAGTTCGATGCCGCTGGATGGGTTCATCGGCAAGGCGAAGGCGCTGGTGGAGAGCCGGTCGGCGGAGTTGTAGTTTCGGGTCAGAAATGACTCGACTGCCCGCGGAATAGGTGCGACTGAAACCGCCATGATTCGGAATGTACTTCCTGACGATGCATCTTCGATCTCAGAAATCTACAACCACTACATCCTTGAAACGCCGATCACGTTTGAGGAAGAGCCGGTTTCGGCTGAGGAGATGCGGCAGAGAATCGTGGAAACCACAAAGACCTATCCCTGGTTAGTGTGCGAAGAAAACGGTAGGTTGCCAGGGTATGCCTATGGCCGTAAATGGAGAGAGCGTTCTGCTTATCGTCATTCCGCCGAAGTGACGGTCTATCTCGATCCATCTGCGGTTGGAAAGGGCAAGGGCACGGAGCTCTTCGGCGCGCTGTTGACGGAGCTTCGCAATCGTGAAATTCATTGCGTGATCGGCGGCGTGGCGCTGCCGAATCCTGCGAGCATTGCACTGCTTGAGAAGTTTGGCCTGCGCAAGGTTGCCCACTTCAAAGAAGTCGGCTACAAGCTCGGCAAGTGGATCGATGTGGGCTACTGGCAACTGGTGCTCTGAGCGGCCGCGTCAGCTCCCTCACGCCTTCTTCTTCAGCTCCGGGTACCGTGCGAAAATCAGCCGCTGATCGTCCGCGCTCAGCTCGCCCAAACGCTTTGGCTTGTCCTGCGGCCGCAGGCCTTTCTGATTGAGCACGTTCATCAGGCTCCACTCGCGCTGGAGCCCCTGGGGTTCGGCGGCGGGCAGATCGTAGCGCGTAAAATCAATCGCCATCCACGGGCTGTTCGTTTGCCAGTTGCGCAGCAGCGCCAGGCGGAACTCCCGGTTCATGAACCACTCGATCTCCAGCTCCTTTTCCGATCCCGGCGCACCCGTTCCCTTCGCATCAAAGCGGTAGTTCAAGCCGGCATTGCTCGCGTGATATTTGCGCCACTCCAGCCCAAACGCGCCCTCGGTTGTCACCTCGGTGTCGGGCCAGCGCTCACGCACTGCGGCGAGCCACCACGCCAGGTCCTCGTCGTGCCCGATCGACGTCTCCCAGATCGCGGTCACCCAGCCAAAGCCATTCAGTGCGTGCCCGGTATCAAAGTGCATTGCCGTCGTGGCCATCATTTCTGCGCGCCCGCGCTCGAGGCCAAGATTGCCCACGCTCTCAATCGGCCCCACTCCGAGCCGGCTGTTGAACCCGCCGTCGAATCCATCGCGCCGCGCGGTCAGGAAATCGCAGGTCCATCCGTCGAGGCATACGCAGTCGATAAAATCCGCCGGCCCCTGCGCCGGCTTCAGGTAGTGTTCGCGGCTGGGATAGTAGGGATAGCAGATTCCTCCATCGCCGTCGCCATTGTCGATGCCGTGCTGGCTCCAGATCTCTCCCTGGCACACGTGAATGCCCTGATCGGCAGCCAGCATTTGCATGTTCTCCGCGTCCATGTATCCAGCTATCAGGCTGTCGGGCCGGTAGCCCGAGCCCACCATCTTCGACACCATAATCAACGCGTCGTCGATCGTCTTACGGATGTGCTCGCGCGTGTCGAACATCGGCGCAAAATATCCGCCGGGAATGAACGTAATCTCGTCGCCGTAGCGGTCGTGAAAGCCGGCCAGCAGCCGGCGCGCGTCCTGGTACTCCTTGCGGTCGTCGTTGAGCGCCAGCCAGCTGATGGCCCAGGTCATGCGCCCATCGGGACAGCCGCGCGCAAACGCGTCGCGCCGCGACCTGATCCGTTCAGGCCGGTTGTCGATCGATTCGTCCTCGCCAATGTTTCGTGTCGGAGTGACTTCAATCTGATTCACCCGAACCACCGAAATATGCGTGAGGAAGCGACCGCGCATCGGTGCCTCGGCTGCCAATACCCGTCGAGGTCCCATCAGAGCCAGCGAAGCGCCGGTCGCTACAGAACTGCGCAAAAACTTCCGCCGGCTCAAATTGCCGCTCATTCGTATCATTGCCCCGCTTCGCTTTCTTTGTCAGGCGTTGATGGCCATCCCCTCGACTGCGCCGTACGCATCGAGCAATGACTCGCTCAGCGTGGGGTGGGCGTGGATGGTGAACATAAGCTCGTCGACCGTACCTTCGAGGGTCATGACGGCGACGGCTTCGGCGATGAGCTCCGTGGCTTGCGGGCCGATGATGTGTACGCCGAGAATCTCGCCGTACTTGGCGTCGGAAACGATTTTGACAAAGCCGTCGTGCGAACCGACGATGGTGGCCTTGGAGTTGCCCGCAAAGGGGAACTTGCCCACCTTGGTTTCCAACCCTTTCTCCTTGGACTGACTCTCAGTCAAACCCACTGAGCCGACCTGCGGCTCGGTGTAGGTGCAGGCCGGGATGCGGTCGTGGCGCACGGGGCGGAAGTAGCGGCCGGCAATTTTGGCCATGGCGACCATGCCGCTCATAGCGCCCACGTGGGCGAGCTGCGGCAGGCCAGCGACAATGTCACCGATGGCGTAGATGCCGGGCTCGGCGGTCTGCTGCGTCTCGTCGACCTTCACAAAGCCGCGGTCGAGCTCGATGCGGGTCTTGTCGATGCCAACGTCTGCGGTTTGCGGCGCGCGGCCAACGGCCACCAGCACTTTCTCGGCTTCTTTTTCCTGCAACTTGCCGTTCGACGCGGTCCAGGTAACTTTGACGCCTTTGTCGGTCAACTCAACTTTCTCAACCTTCGCGCCTACATTCACGTCGATGCCGCGCTTGCGGAAGAGACGCGAAAGCTCCTTTGAAATCTCCTCGTCTTCAACCGGAACCATGCGGGGAAGAAACTCGACGATGGTAACTTCGGCGCCGAAGCTGCGGAAGATGGACGCGAACTCGACACCCACGGCGCCGGCGCCGATGACGATGAGAGACCTGGGCGGCTCGGGAAGGGAGAGAATCTCAATGTTGGTGAGGATGCGATCGCCGGCAGTCAGACCGGGGAGCAGCTTGGCCTGGGAGCCGGTAGCGAGGAGGATGTTTTTGGCCAGCACCTGCGACTTGACGCCTGCCGCGTCGACATCGACGGTGTGGATGCCATTCACGGCGGGGCCGGTGAGTCGGCCGTAGCCTGGAATGACGGCGATCTTGTGCTTCTTCATCAGGAACTCGAGGCCCTTGACGTGCTTGGTAATGATCGCGTTCTTGCGCGTCTGCACGGCGGCCCAGTCGAGGGAGCGGTTGTCGACGTTGGCGATGCCGTATTCGGCTGCGTCCTTCAGGTAGTCCCACAGCTCGGCGTTGAAGAGCAGAGCCTTGGTGGGAATGCAGCCGACGTGCAGGCAGGTGCCGCCGAGCCGTGGGCTGGCGTCGATGAGCGCGACCTTGAGGCCGTATTCGGCGCCGCGAATGGCCGCCGTGTAGCCGGCCGGCCCTCCGCCGATGACTGCGACGTCGTAGATGGTTTCTGCCACATGAGCTCCGTTCCGGGCGTTGCCCTCAGGGGCTAAAGCCCGCTCATTTAATGGGCTTCAGCGGCCCGGCTAAAGCCGTGCCCTTATTACAAAGCCCTTCCGATTAAATTCTCTGTCCGGCCGTGACCTACAAAGAAACTCACGACCTCACTCTACTCGATGCGCTTCGCCCGTTTCATCCATTGCGGGTCGGCGAAGCCGGTGGTGCCCTTTCAAAAATGCTCTTTGCTCAGTTTCAGTTTAAATGGCGGGCTGTTGGTGATTGAGTAGGCTCGCCACCAGATCTGATGATGCACGGAGGGTTTCGGCATCGTCGCCGAAGGCCTCGATCCAGTGCACGTCGGGTTCACGGCGGAACCAGGTGAGCTGGCGCTTGGCGTAGTTGCGATGGCCCTGCTGCGCGGCTTTGAGCGCGTCGGCCTCGCTGGCTTCGCCGCGGATGACCTGGAGTGCTTGCCTGTACCCCAGGGAGTCAAGCGCTTTGACCGGGCCGTAGCGGGCAAGAAGGCCTCGTGTTTCGTCGACGAGGCCGGTCGAGAACATCTGAGCGCAGCGTTGGTTGAGCCGGGCGTAGAGTTGCTGTCGCGGAGGGTTGAGGCCGATGCGCAGCAGGCGGAATCCGGTGAGGGGGTCGCGAGCCAGTACCTGCGACATGGGTTTGCGCGAGGCGAGGCAGACTTCGATGGCGCGGATGAGTTTGGGCGTATCGTTGGCGTGGATGCGCGTGGCTGAGGCGGGATCGAGACGCGTGAGCAGCTTGTGCAGCCAGTTTTTTCCTCGGCGCTCCGCACTTTGGCGTAGACGGACGCGGAGGTCAATTCGACGCTCGGGGCCAGCGAAGAGACCTTCAGTGAGCGCGCGCAGGTAGAGGCCGGTGCCTCCGGTGACGATGGGCAGGTGGCGCTCGCGCGCCTTTATTCTTTGGAGCGATTCACGGGCTAGTCGAGAGTAGAGTCCGGCGGTGAAGGGCTCGTCGGGGTTGGCGACGTCGATGAGGTGGTGAGGGACCAGGGCGCGTTCGGCGGGAGTGGGTTTGGCGGTGCCCAGTTCCATGCCGCGGTAGACGGCCACCGAGTCGCAGCTGACGATTTCACCGTTGAAGCGCTGGGCGAGGGCGAGCGACAAAGCCGTCTTGCCGCTGCCCGTGGGGCCGAGGATGAGGACGGCGAGGGGGTGGGGCGATGCGGCGGGCGAGTTGGGAGGTGTGGTCAAGGTTGTGAGCCGTGGGTCGTGGTTCGAGAGTCGTGGTGTGGCGCCTTTCTTTAGCGGGGCATGAGGGGGTATCCCCCCCGTGTTGTCTGTAAAGAAGTGCCGTACTTTCATCAGACTAGGTGACGGAAGCGACGGCAAGCCGATGAAAATAAAATGGTTCGCAACAACCGTATGAAAATAAATGGCTTACTGTGCCGATGCCGAGGCTTGACGGGTCTGGCCTATCCACGGTTCTTGAGGGCCATGCATGGGCGGCACTCGCTGCCCGATATCAATGTAGCGCAAGGATGGGAAATTAAATGCAAAAGCGCGGTTCGTGAGTCGTGGGTCGTGCAAGTGTCACCAGCGCCACCAGCCGGTAGGGAAGATCCATTTGGGGTTGGTGTGGAAGAGCCACCACGCGCAGATGAGGGCCGCAATGATGAGCAGGCCGAAGACCTGGTTGCGGCGGACGAGCTGCCGCTGACGGTCGCGGGCCTGTTGCTCGGCCTGCTGTTGGAGGTACGGCTTGATGCGGAGGGGGGACATGAAGACTGTCACGCATCAGTATATGAAAGCTCGCGTCTCAGTTTCGCTGCATCCTCGTTTGACTTCCCCCACCCGTGTTGCCGACGATAGTTCTGGCTGTGCAGTTCGGGGCAGGGGGAGCGAGTCATTGAGGGAGGCGGTGGACAGGCATCTAATAGTCGCGGAGCGATCGCTCAGGGGACTAAAGTGTGTGCGTGAGAACAGACTGTCGGAACATGAGAAGACCTATTTTGAATCAGAAAGCGGCAAGTTGGCGTCGCTTCGCGACATAGCAAGTTAGCAAGTTGGCGCCTGGTTGAGTTCTCACGCAGGGGCTAAAGCCCTCACTGGTTTAATTGGCTTTTCGGCCCGACTGAAGTCGTGCCCTTTTACAAATCAACGCGTGGCGCGAGTTTTTTCGTCAGCGGTAGAGCGGTGCCCTTTCAAAGCGGCGAATTAGCGAGGGGTTCTATGAAAGTCTTGATCCTTGGTTCGGGTGGGCGGGAGCATGCACTGGCGTGGGCGGCGGCGCGGAGCCCGCGGGTAACCGAAGTGGTTTGCGCGCCGGGCAACGGCGGCATGGCGCAGGGTGCGCGGTGTGTCCCGGTGAAAGTAAAGGACCTTGACGCCATGGTGCGGCTGGCCGAGGCCGAAAAGCCCGACCTGACGATTGTGGGTCCGGAGCTGCCGCTCTCATTGGGCATTGTGGATGCGCTGACCGAGCGAGGGCTGAAGGCCTTCGGGCCCACCAAAGCTGCCGCCATGCTGGAAACCAGCAAGGGGTTCGCCAAGCGGTTTCTGCAGCGGCACAAGATCCCCACGGCCAAATACGCGGTGTGTTCGGGGGGCGCGGAGCTCGAAAAAGCCATATCCGCATTTCATCCGCCGATTGTGGTGAAGGCCGACGGGCTGGCTGCGGGCAAGGGCGTGGTGATCTGCGAGTCGCGGGCAACGGCGCTCGAGGCGGCGCATGGACTCTTCAGCGGCGAACTGCTGGGCGAAGCCGAGCGACAGGTGGTGATTGAGGAGTTTCTGACGGGCGAAGAGGTGAGCTTTCTTTGCCTGAGCGATGGCAAGACGGTAAAGCCGCTGGTTCCCGCGCAGGATCACAAGCGGATCGGCGAGGGTGACACGGGGCCGAACACAGGCGGCATGGGCGTTTACTCGACCGACCAGCTGCTTGACCCGGCGATGAGCGAGTGGATTATGACGCACATTGCGGAGCCCACCATCCGCGGCATGGCCGAAGAAGATACGCCGTTCAAGGGTGTGCTTTACGTGGGGTTGATGATGACGGCGCGGGGGCCGCAGGTGCTGGAGTTCAATGCGCGCTTCGGCGATCCTGAGACTCAGGCGATTCTGCTGCGGCTTGAATCAGACCTTATTGACGCGCTTGAGGCTTGCGTGGACGGGCGTCTGGATGAAGCTGAAATGAGCTGGAGCCCGGGCGCGGCGGTGTGCGTAGTGGCGAGTTCGGCCGGCTATCCCGGCAACTACAAAACCGGGTTGCCAATCACGGGTCTTGGAGTGGCCGCGCAGGTCCCCGAAGTGACGGTCTTCCACGCGGGCACCGCGCAGGTGGGTGGGCAGACCGTAACGGCAGGCGGAAGAGTTTTGGGCGTGAGCGCGCGCGGAGAGTCGCTCGAGCAGGCGCTGGCCAGCGCGTATGAGGCGATGGCTAAGATCGAGTTTGAGGGAATGTACTATCGGCGCGACATCGGGCATCGAGCGCTGAAGAGGATGCCATGATCCCCGTCATCACGCTCGAGGAAATGCTGATCTGGAACGACGAGGCCTCCTCCTTCTGGAAGGGTTATCTGGATGCCAAGCCAGAGCTGCTTGATTTGGCCTGCGGTATCGGCGGGAACGCCGACGTTCAGGCATTCGTGCGGCATATCTGGGGCGCTGAGCTGGTTTGGAGCCAGATCATCAGAGGGGTCACGATAACCGATTACGATGTCTGGCCCCGCGGTCCGCTGAATGCCCTCTTCGAATTGCATCTTTCGGCCGTCCGGAACATCAGAATACTTCTTGACGACCCGTTCAAGAACTGGGACGAACCATCCGTGCACTATCCGTGGAGACGCCCGGAGCAGCCGAAACCGACCCCCCGCAAGGCCCTGGCCCACGTGCTCCTGCACAGCCAGCGGCACTGGGCCCAGCTTTCCACGCTGGTCCGCGCGGCGGGATTTCCCTCAGGATTTTTGGGGGACCTGCTCCCCAGCTCCGCGCTGGAATAGGGTGGTAAAAGGTCGCCTGGCGCCTTCGCCCGCAGAAAACTCTAAAAGCACGGCATTCGTCGCCGCGCATCGAAAGGGACACCATGAGCACTGACTTGAGCATCAGCCTTGCGGAACTGCTGGCCTGGAACGATGAGGCGGCTCACCATTGGAATAACCATCTTGCAGCCAATCCCGCACTGCTCGAAGTTGCGTGCGACATCGGCAATACGGGCAACGTGCAAGGATTTGTGCGCCACATCTGGGGCGCTGAGCTACGCTGGGCCAACCGGCTTGCGGGGCTTGAAAACAAGGAACCGGCGACCGGGCCCCTCGAAACTCTCTTTGAAACTCACGTAGAGGCGCGCGACGTGTTTCGAGGCCTGATCGACGGGCCGGAGACGGCCTGGGCCGAGGCCTATGTTCTCAACTTCGACTGGGTTCCCGAGGACCAGCGGCGTGTATCGCGGCGCAAGGTTGCGGCGCACGCGCTCTTCCACAGCCATCGCCACTACGCACAGCTTGCCACCCTGGCGCGCACGGCAGGATTCCCTGCCCGGTTCCGCGGCGACGTGCTGTTCAGCTCCGCACTCGGCTAAGTCTCGGACGTGGGTGCTACCGGCACCTTGCCTGCCTTCTGGAAGCAGGAGCGGCACAGCACAGGCCTGCCCTGGGTGGGCTTGAAGGGCACCGTGGTTTCAGTGCCGCATTCCGAGCAGGTGGTTCGGGTTTCAGGGCGCACCCTGAAGTTTCCCCGCGCGCGCTTGGCCTTGCACTGCTTACAGTGTTTGGGGTCGTTCTTGAAACCTTTGTCGTAGAAAAACAACTGCTCGCCCGCGGTGAACACGAAGTCGGCTCCGCAGTCGGTGCACTTCAGTATTCGATCAGTGAATTCCATGGCCGGCTTCCCTGCAACAGGGAACTGCTCCCAATTCGGCCATGTCTGTTGATCAGAGTGCCGGTCGGGGATCCCTGTATTTCTTTCGCAATACACAACAAGGGCCCGGACCGCGGTCGAAACCAGCGGTGTTAGACCTTTCCCCGGGTTTCAATGGGAGAGGAAAGAACAACAAATGTACGACGTGGACCTATTAACCAGCCAAACCTGCGGACTTTGCGAAGCACTGCCCCATCTATTCGCCTTATCTCCGGCGGCTGGCATTTCGAGGACGCCAGCCGCTGGAGCTGCACTTTCGCAAAGGTCGTACCTTACTTAATCTTGTTCCTTGCGAGCCTTTTTGCGATTCCGCTTGCGCGCCAAAGCCGCTTTGACGCGGCGCTTTTCGCCTGGTTTCAAGTAGTAGGAGTGACGCTTGACTTCCTTTATGATGTCCTCCTGCTGTACTTTGCGTTTGAACCGGCGCAGCGCATTCTCGAGCGGTTCGCCTTCCTGAACGCGAACCTCAGCCAAGTTTTCCACCTCCAAACCTGCCAGACGGCTCTGTTTATCATACTGGAAACCGCGGCGATTTTCTGAAGTTTCCCGACGAATTTGCATGATTGGAGGTCGATCCAGGTCAATACCCCGGGCGTTCGACTCCCCGGCCACGGGCCACGTACACTTCTGCTGAGGGCCTCTATGATCCGCAGCTACCAGGGCAAGACGCCGCAAATCGCATCCGGCTGTTATATCGACCCTTCGGCCCAGATCCTGGGCGATGTTGTCATCGGCGAGCGCTCGTCGGTTTGGATGAACGCCGTGGTTCGAGGGGACGTGAACTCGATCCGCGTCGGCTCCTGCAGCAACGTGCAGGACTGCGCAGTGCTCCATGGCCAGCGCAACCTGTACCAGGTGATCGTGGGCGATTGGGTGACGATCGGCCACAACGCCACGGTGCACGGCTGCGTGGTCGAGGACATGGTGGTGATCGGCATGGGCGCCACGGTGTTGAACAACGCCCGCATCGGCGAAGGGTGCATCATCGCGGCCGGGTCGGTGGTTCCGGAACACACTGTGGTGCCGGCGCGCACGCTGTGGGCCGGAGTTCCGGCCAAGCTGCGCCGGGAAATCAGCGACCAGGACCGCGAACTGATCCGCGAATACGCAAAAAACTACCTGGACTACGTGGAGATTTATTTGAGCGAAGGCGCGGGCGAAAAGCTGACGCCGGTGGGGTAGATCAGGCAGCCTCCGCGGCGCCTCACACCTGCATCACTTCGGCTTCTTTTTTCTTGCTCAGGTCTTCCATGCGCAGGATCTCGTCGTTGGTCATCTTCTGCACTTCTTCAGCGGCACGCTTCTCCTCGTCCTCGCCGATCTTTTTGTCTTTGGCGAGCTTCTTGAGGGCGTCGTTGCCGTCGCGGCGCACGTTGCGGACGGCGGTGCGGTGCTCTTCGAGAACCTTGTTGAGATGCTTGACCACGTCGCGGCGGCGCTCCTCGGTCATGGGCGGCACGGGCACGCGCAGAACTTTGCCGTCGGAGATGGGGTTGAAGCCCAGGCCCGCGGTCTGAATGGCCTTTTCGACTTCCTTGATGATGGTGGGATCCCAGGGCGAGATGAGGATCATCTGCGGTTCGGGCGCCGAGACCTGGGCCATCTGATTGATGGGAGTGGGCGTGCCGTAGTAGTCCACCTTGACCTGGTCGAGCATGTGCACGCTGGCGCGGCCGGTGCGGGTTGCGGCCAGGTTGGCCTGGAAGTCGGTGACAGACTGATCCATGCGCCGCTTGAGATCGCTGTAGAGTTCTTTAAGCGCCGGGTGGCCGGCCATGAAAAGTGCCATAGGGGATCGTCCTCGCTAGTCGAATTGCCAACGGTTATTCTACAACTTGCGACGAGCGAGGTTGGGTGCGGAGTTGGAATGGGCGAGGCACGATTCGAGATTCGGACAACGATTTTCCGTCGTCCCTACGGGACTGGCGGGGGAATTGGTCCTGCTACCCCACGCTAAAGCGCGGGGCTAACAACCCTTGCGCCTACGGCGCACTTGCCGGCTGATTCGCCACGGCGAGCCGCTGCGGCGCACAAAGGTGTCAGCGAGGAAGAATCTCAAACTGTTCAATTGCGATGCGCGGAGCGATGAACTTGTGCTCGACGTCGGGCAACAGCACCGTACAGGAAAGTGAGCGCGACGCCAGCAGGGTAGCGCCGTCTCTCTGACGGAAATGGCACCTTGGCCGCAACCGCATTTGAAATTCGCAATTAAACAGACACTGCCTGCCTCATTTCTGCGGCTTTCTGTTGAAGTTCGTGTAACTTTGGGAGCTTGTCCGCCGGTAAGTTCTTCTCAATTTTCTCTACTGCGTTACAAACCGCCTCCCACTGATGGCTACTCATTTCTGTTGCGCCCTGAAGGACTGCTGTAAGGTAGCCAACAATGTCTTGGAACTCTATATCTGTCTTATCTTCTTTATCAGCAGGTTGCGCAGGGCTCCAAGAATTTAGGAGTTGTCTCCAGCGGTCTGCGGCGTCTGCGGCGGTTGGGCGCTTCACAGGCTCAAAGTTAAGCATTGCGGCGATCAACTTGCCAGAGCCATTCGGGAATTCATCGTTAACCCTGGCGAGAAGTAATGCCTCTGCGCCAGTTGCCTTCACGCGTTCGCTTACTTTCGCGTCGAATCGTTCACGCTCAATGCCTTCATGTGGTCTCTGTCGCACCTCAGAGGCAAACACGAAGGGATAATCACCCCCCGTACGAAGCGCAAATAAGACGGCCCCCATAGCCCACACGTCGGATGCCTTTGTGCATACTGCGTCAGGAGCAAACAGCTCCGGTGCCCGGCTGAGTATGCTTCCTTTCACTTGTCCGCCCTCGCTCGTGACTGAACCGAGATCGAATATTTTTGCCGTTCCAGAGTGATCAATTCCGCAGTTGTCTAGCTTCAGATCCCTATGAATTCTTCCGTTTCCGTGCAACGATGCTAGGCCACTGCATAGATCGCGCGCCACGCGAAAGAAACGATCTACCACCTTTAACGGTGCCAGTGCCTCTAACGGGCGATATAGGAGTTCCTCCTCTAGGTATACATAGTTGTCGTCGCCCTTGAATACGTTGTAAAGGCGGGCTATGTTTTCGAGCCGTTCCTTGCCAGCTCTCGGCATGAGAATTTTAATTTCACCTAGTAGCGTGGTTGCGTCTGGCTCTTCGATGAACCTTGCCAAGGCTCTGTCGTGAAACTCGCCGCGAACCACAGCACGATAGACCTCCTTCCAGCGGCCCCGCCCAAGGAGTTCGCGGATGATGTACCGGCTTCCGGGATTGGCTTGCGTAGGCGTCATAGTTTTTCAACCTCCATGATTGCTGTACGTACGCTGTCTGCGACGTCGGACAGAACGAACAATCTTTTCCGGGTGAAGCTGAGTTGGTCGGTAAGAAATGCTGGCTCGACGTATTCTTTCATCTGTTCCTTGATCTGGGCGATAGTCTGCGGGATCGAGTTACCTGAATCGAAAAGGACGCCATCGAAATCTGCCGCCGGCTTAAACTCACACTCATCGAGAAGTACGAAATAGTCCAGGGCCTGTTGATCTTCAGCATCCAGTACGGGGAGGTCAGTGCCCTTTTGTCGGGCCAACGCGCTCTTGATTTCGGCGAGTGCCACGTTTCGGGCCTGCTCCAGTTTAGCGCCTGAAATGCGTATCTCCTTGAAGAGGCGTCGTTCAAGTAGACACTTTGCCAAAAATCGCAGCACTGGGTCTTTGGCGGATCGTCCCCACCTCTTCAGTGCCGCGATAATGGTCGTGTCGTCCGTGCTAAGGAATTCTCCGATGCTCGGGCGATCGCCGCGCAAGAAGGAGCACAAACACTCGGGAACATCCTCATTGGTGTCTTCTTTATAAGCGGCTGGGCGCTGAGGGTCGGACGCTCTCTCAAAAACTGCACGCAGAAGCCTTTCTGCTCCACGAACAGTTGTATGGTAGTAGACCTGTTGATACATGCTTCGGCGTGCAGTAAAGAAATGCTCTATGGCGGCGAGGCCACGGTGAACTTCCAGCAGAAGCCTTGGCCGGCGTTCTGTATCAGGGTAGATGCTTAATGAGTTGATGAGCCATTCGAGATCGTATTGCCCATATACGACGCCAGACGACGCAGCGTCGCGCATTAGGTAGTCCCAGCGATCAACGTCGATGTGGCCGCTCAGCAGCTTGCAGAGGGCGTCGTTCCAATGCACTCCCCTTACCAACTGGACTACTTGTTCCAGGTCGCATCCAATGTTTTGAATCTGCTTCTTAACCGCACCTCCCTGCAATAGTGCCAGGGTGCAGTCCTCATGTGTGCTGAAGCCTGCGGGCAGGAGAATCGGCTCAAGAACGTGAGAGAACGCGGTGTGTCCGAGGTCATGGCATAGCGCTGCCGTCGCGAATGCCTGTTCCAGCTCCCACCCCATATAAGAGGGGCTCAGATTTCCAGTGTAATTTGTCCGCTCGCGGAGATGCTGAAAGACGCGCCGCGCTAGGCTGTAAACGCCGATTGCATGAGCGAACCTGCTATGCTCGGCTCCCGGATAGACAAGGTATGCAAGCCCTGTCTGCTTGATCCACCGCAACCGTTGCACCTCGGGAGAGTCGACCACACGCCAGAAAGAAGGATCCACGTGCACAAGCCCGTGAATGGCATCCAGAATGACACGATTCTTAAGTCCAGTCGGCATGGAGGGCACCGTCAGCGTAAAGGCTTGGAGCACACATACGCAATCAGGCTTTTCCTCGTCCTTGTTATAATAGCACAATTACGTAATTATGCAGTTATCAGATGAGCCGAAAACAGCGAGTAGCGAAAAACGCAAGACGCATCACAATTTTCCTCACTCCAGCCGATGAGTTGGCGTTGCACGTTATAGAGACGCGCCGTCGACAAAGGCGTGAGGAGCGCGACAGCCCTAGCGAAGTCGTTTCCGATGCTCTTTGGAAGTTCTTGGAAACGACAGAAGGGGTTCCTCGCGACAAGGTTGACTCCCTTTTGCCGCTGGCCATTCAGGCCACCCCTGCTTCAAACATCAAAAAATTTCCTAAGCAATAGAATCAGGGTTTGGTCTCGCGAGGTTCGATTGCTCGTGGGCGTGGTAGCTGGAGCGGACCAGCGGGCCGGATTCGACGTGGCGGAAGCCCATGGCCAGAGCTTCGCGCTTGAGTTCGGCGAACTCGCGTGGCGTGTAGAGGCGGGCCATGGGCAGATGGTCGCGCGACGGGCGCAGATACTGGCCGATGGTGAGGATGTCGCAGTCGACCGAAGCGAGATCGCGGAAGACTGCAAGGAGCTCATGGGTCTCTTCGCCGAGGCCGACCATGACGCCGGATTTGGTGAGCCCCGCGGGCCGCAACTCTTTGGAGTAACGCAACAGCTCGAGAGAACGCTCGTAGCGCGCGCCGGAGCGAACCACGCGATAGAGGCGCGGAACGGTCTCAGTGTTGTGATTGAGGACTTCAGGGGCGGCGGCGACGACAATCTGAATGGCTTCGCGCAGGCCCTGAAAATCGGGGATGAGCACTTCGACGCGGCAACCGGGGGCCTGGCGGCGAATCTCTTCGATGACCAAGGCGAAGGCGCGGGCACCGCCGATATTGTCGTCGTCGCGATTGACGCTGGTGACCACTGCGTGGAGCAGCCCTAACTTGGCCACTGCCTCGGCAACACGTCGGGGCTCGTCGAAGTCGATGGGCTCGGGGCGGCCCTTGGGCACGGCACAGAATCCGCAGCGGCGGGTGCAGAGGTTGCCGAGCATCATGAATGTGGCGGTTTTGTGGTGCCAGCACTCGCCGATGTTGGGGCAGTGGGCGCTTTCGCAAACGGTGTGGAGCGAGAGCGAGCGGGCGAGAGATTTGAGGCTGTGGTAGTTCTCTCCCATGGGCGCGCGGGCCTTGAGCCACTCCGGCTTGGGAGCCGGGGTGCGGCGGAGGGGCTCAATCTGGACGAGATCGATCACAGGTTCAATTGTACGTGGGGGAGGGTGATCGGCTAGCGAAGATACCAAGGTGTATCTGACGAATCGAAAATGCGTAGTTCATGGCACGACGAACATCCCCCAGGGGTTGAAACCCTGTCGATTATTGGGTCGGCGATAAAGCCGTGCCCTTGTTACAAGGCCCCTTTGATCGAGTTTTTCCGCGGCCTGTAGAGTCGTGCCCCGACACAAGACACTTTTAGCCCGAATTCGTCAGACACTACCTGAATCCCAAATGTTTATGCGGGTTTCGCGGTTCGCAACGCATTGCGTGGGCACCCAGGTCGTGCCCTTTCAGAATCGGATTCACGGGACAGCTTATCGTTACCCCTTCACAGAAGGCTGGATGACAGGAAGCGCTACGACGGCGGTTTTGACTTCTGGAACGTTCTCTATCAAGTCGAGCAGCGCGGCCGTGAGCTGCTCATCGACTTCGGCAGCGCGTCTGAGCTGCAGCGGATAACGCACCCAGAACTGGACGGAGTCCCCCTGGAACTGCAGTCGCGATTCGATTTTCGGTACCTCCGCCCCCACTTGCATCCAGCGTTCCATTTCGCTGTGACCTTTTTCGATGGTGGTGCGGTAGCCGTCATAGATCTCGTTGACTGTTTTCAGGATTCTATCGGTCGCCTCTTTGTAGTTGGTGTCGAGCTTGAGCTTCACAATGAGTTCGTGCCATGCGAATTCGCCGCCGGGTATCTGCTTATAGAGCGGGGTTCCGGCCTGGAAGAGGACGGCGTTCGAGAACACGGCCACGCGCCCTGAGGGCTTGAGCTGGGTTCCGCTGCCAGCCAGTTCCATCAGGTAAAAGCGCACTAGCCCTACTTCGATCACATCGCCCGTTACCGAGGCAATTGTGACGCGATCCCCAACCTTGATGCCGTATTTGCCGATGATGAAAAAATAAGCCGCCACGGAAAGGAGGATGGTCTGCAAGCCAACTGCGACGCCGGCGGTGATAAAGCCCGCAAAGGTAGCGAGCGAGTTGAATTGCGTGACAAAACCGAAGACCAGCACCATGGCGGAGAGGATTCCTACAATTGTGCGACGCAACATGAGCAACTGACGGCGACGACGCGTCTCGCGAACATACTTATCGGTCGCGCGGGTCCACAGTTCGCCGGCCGCGAAGATGATTGCCAGCGCAATCCCCATCACCAGAAGGCGAAGAAGAAGCGAGTGCAGTACCCCCGTGTATTCGATGTTGACCGCGCTCCTCCAGGCCTCGAGATTGGCACGGTTCTGCTCCAGAACCACAATCTCCTCGCTCAGCGGAATACTGGCTGCTGAAACGGCCTTGAAATCCGTCGTAATATCGTCAAGATTTTCTGCCGGGCCGGACTGCGCTGAAGGAGGGGGTTCTTTAATAGCCTTGTTTCCCTTCGCCGAGAGTGCAACCGATGCGGGCGGAGCCTGCATTGCCTGAGTGAAGAGCTGCTGGCCCTGCTGCAGCAGTCCATGCACGATCTTCGAAATCGGAGTGCGCAGATTCTGTGCCTGAGTATGGAGATCATCATTCTGCCGCACGAGCAAGTCGAGCGAGTGTTCCGTTGAGAGCAGATCGAAAAGCTTAATGGTTTGCGAACTGATGCCTGAGGAGCTGGTCGAGTCGAGCGGAGTGAGGGAGACGGCGGTGGTTTTCGTGTTGTTGGACAGATCCGGCACCGATCGCTCGAGAGTGTCGATGTCGTTTGCCAGTGCCGAAGCTCCATGCGCTCCCGAGACGCCGATGATCTTTTCGACAGCGTCCTGTTCAGCGGCAATCAGGCTTTCTGCCTGGGAAAGCTCCTGCCGCTGTGCACGCAGCGCCGCGAGATTGTGCGCAGCTCTTGCGGCGATCTGTTGATCGAGAGCAGCTTCGCGCGCCTTTATGTCTTTTAGCTGGCCATCGAGTTTGTTCTGGATTTGAATCAGCCGCTGGTCTTCGCCAGAGCCCTGCTCAGAGGATTGAGCACCGGTGCGTTGTTCGTAGGCTGTGATCAGCGCAGTTTCAGCCTTGGCAGACTGGAAGGCCAGGGTCATGGCTTTGGAGGCCAACGTGACAGCCTGATCGCGGTAAACGACGTCGTTCGGTTCACCGACCCTTTGAATGGGCGTAGATGCTGCGCGATACAGGCGCAAGACCGCATTAAGATGCGCAAGAATATCTCGCCCTCGGGCCTTCAGGTCAACAGCTTCAATCGGCTGCGCGCTCGTGGATGGTTGCTGGGCGCGAACGTGAAGCATCAGCGGTGCCAGCAGGAGAAGAAGAGCGGCAGCACCAGTGCGCAACCGTGAAGCGGTTGACTTGAGTAATTCTGCCCGAGAAAAATACCGTTGACGACTCGGATACATCGAGAACATATAGTCTCCGTCAAGAAATCAGGGAAGTGTTTTCGCCAGGCCGGCACCGGGCGGACCTTAATCTATTTTGGCTGATGGCGGGGAGAATGGCATTCGTCTCCTAGCAGGCAACGGAAAAACTCGCTGGACTCGGCGAAATTCGCGAAGACCGTCCCTCGGGGGTTAAAACCCCGGCTCATTTTAAGGATCTTATTGGCACGGATAAATCCGTGCCCTTTCAAGACAGTGGCAATGGTCGAGTTTTTCCGCAGCCTGCGAGTGGAGGACGTGGCAACGCAGACTTCGGTTCCGGCGCTGGAGACCGTACGCGCGTGGACATTGAGACGGATACGGCAACGGATTGCGATGCTGCTGACAGAGCAGCGCGCTTTGATTAAAGAGACAAGATGGTTTCATAGGATCACAACGGAGGTGGCTGGGTCTTGAACCCCGGACATTCAAGCTGCATCTTTGCAGCTAACCGTGCGCTGCACCCCAGGAATACCGTCTGCGCGGCATACGCAGGCAGCGTGCGGTACGAAGGTGAGGGCCAACCATGAGATGTGACCGTCCGCTGATTCTTGCACTGATATTTGTGGGACTTGGCCTCGCCGTGATTATCGGCTACGGTAATGGGCATACTGAGTTCAACGTCTCCTATCCTCTTTCAGGCTCGGTGTTGAGCGTGAGCCTGGCTACGTATGGTCCGGCGGTGCTGGGTGGTATCGCGGTGTGTGCAATCGGTTCGCTTTTCCTAGTGTGGGCGTTTTTCGCAGCAATTGTGAGCCTGTTCACCGGCGGGGTGCAAACCCACGAGCGTGAGGAGCGGTACTCCGTGGTGCCGCGAATGGAAAACAGTGATTCCACGGCTCCAGAAACCACGGATGAGCGAGGGCATTTCTGGTCGAACCAAAGCTCCCGGACTAACCTTTAGGTCAAACCGCAGAGCGGGCCCCGTGCTTGGAAGGGGAAACCTCCGTCTCAATGCGTTCACGCACAGTTCGCGAGCCTTGTGCCACTCGGGCCTGGGGGCGGGGTCTTGCGCGCCGGGGCGATCTGGACCAGGTCCTGGATCTTTTTATTCTTGCGGGAACGAGAAGCGGACGGTTCTGCAGGGCGTGTCGGGGACGATGGAGGTTTTGACGATGGGGCGGCGCTAGGGCCTGTTAACACTACTGGGGTGGCTGGCGCCGGGAGCCAGTTTTTCTCAGTTCGAGGAATGAGGAGTGACGCATACGGGTGTCTGCTAGCGACGAGGGACGATGAAATGAGGAAAACTGGCCCCGGCCCGAAGACTTCCACCCAAACGTGCAAAGTTCACACGTTTGGGGCCCGGGGTTGCGGCGCAAATCGTGCCATACGTCGTTCTCGCCCTCGACCTTGGAACCACCAAAGCCTTCGGGCTCGGCCTAGTCTGGCCCGATTTTCGCTCGCAACGCCAACCGCCCCAGTAGTGTTAACAGGCCCTAGCATCTGCCTTCCGCCAAAGCACCCAGATTTGAGCTGCGTGGCGCTCTGCCGGCGGTTGGGACGAGGGCGAATCTTGCTGCGCCGGAGGGCCGGATGCGTGCTATGATCGCGCGAGGTCGGGCCCAGAATTTAAAATCCCCATGTGAAACGGAGTCTCAGCTATGCCATTGCCATTCAGTGCAACGGATCTTCAAAATGCGCGCCTGAATCTGAAGGGGGCTTTCAGGGACCAGCCGCTGGTGGACAAGTTCATCACGATTCGAAACACCACTTTTTCCCGCTGCCTTCGAAACGAGCTGGGCTCGCTCGATGCTTCTGAGATGGAGACGCTGAATTCGCTTTGCAGAAGATCTTCGCCATTTGTGCAAGTTGCCCCGAAGACCAAGGACACGGCACTTGGATTTACCACGGCGGAGATGGTTTTCAGAACGCGGTTCAAGGCCAGGGTGACTCCAGCACCACCAATACGGGTGATTCGCTTTGTTCGAGCGGCGCAGATAAACTTCCTTTTCAACAGCGTGAAGGACGAGCACACGATTCCGGGTTATGTGACTTACGAAAAAGGGATTGAGAAGAACGTCAGACCGTCTCCAAAGTATGTCAGGGATGCGCTGGTGAGAGAGTTTAACCGCGCCAGCTGGTCTTACGACGGGCCCAGAGAAGAGTTCATACGCGGAACGTTCGAGAATGAGGACACCCCTGGGATCAAGGAGAGCGCGCTTCCCTATGGCATAGCGGCCGACTTCCTCATCGTGCTCTACGACGAACAAGCCCGGAAGATCCTGGAAGTGGGCCGCAAGATGGCCACCATGGCCGTGTGGAAAGACAAGACCGTTCAGTTTGTGATGGGACCGCCTGCGATGCTTGTGCTGCCGGAGACACCGGCGAGCGCAACTACCACGAAGTGAGTGAGAGCTACCGGCTCGACCGCCCTGACTAGCGCAGGCGTTCGCGGACTTGCGGCCGCACAAGATAGAGGAAGAAGACAAAGTTGAGCAGCGCCTGGATGATCGAAGGCGGCTGGTGGAGGTTGATTGCGATCCACAAGTGGTAGCCGGCCAGCAGCAATACGGCGGCCAGGGTCATGGCCCAGGCCCAGCGAAAGAGCATGAGCAGCCCGCCGGAGGCGGCGAAGAAGAGCGCCGAAAAGATGAGGAACAGAGGCGGGTAATGGCGGCCGGAGACCACGCCGACGACAATCACGCCGGCGAGAATGAACATGTAGAGCGCGATGGCGGCGAGTCCGGGCAGCGGCATCAGTTCGCGCCGCGGCGGAATGGGCGCAGCCGCCGGCGTCGTGCCTGCTGGATCGCTGGTCTGGCCGGATGGGGAAGCATTGATTTCGTCGTTCATAGAGTATGCAGGTAGGCGAGCAGGTCGTCGAGCTGCTGGTCATCGAGCGAAGTGGCGGGCATCATGCCGCGACCGTGGATGATGACATTCGTTAGGCGCTCATCGGTAGGGGGCGCACCCGAAGGCATGGCCTTGATCTTGGTGATGGCTTGCAGGCCGGGGCCGTTGAGCCCGCGG
>Ga0335074_10002948_pt1 | contig 23214 bp, 20 predicted proteins | sample Lox_Sample_23_FD_206715 | JGI IMG/M metagenome (GOLD analysis project Ga0335074, IMG submission 206715) | Soil microbial communities from Loxahatchee National Wildlife Refuge, Florida, United States - Lox_Sample_2.3 | ecosystem: Environmental > Terrestrial > Soil > Wetlands | place: USA...
CGACCTCAGAACTGGCGATTGGTATTTGCCTGCTGGAATCGGTGTCGCGCTTTGCGCGCATCAACTCCGAGCGCATTTCTTTCGCGCCCTGGTAACGCAGTTCACGATCCTTTTCGAGGGCACGATTAATGATGTCCTCGAGCTTCGGCGGCAAGTCCGGGTTCAAACGGAGTGGCGGAATCGGGGCTTTCTCGAGAATTGCGTTAAAGATCAGGGCGGACGTTTCCCCGCGGAAGGGGAGTGTGCCAGTGGCCATCTCGTAGAGGACGGCACCGAAGGAGAAGAGGTCGCTGCGGCCGTCGAGTTCCTTGCCCTTGGTCTGCTCCGGCGACATATAAGCGACGGTGCCCAGGGTGGAGCCGGGACTGGTAAGATGCGGATCTTCCATCGTGCCGGTGAGAGTGTTGGCCGCGCCAATCTGGCTGCAGGAGGCATTGGCCAAGTCCACTTTGGCGAGGCCGAAGTCGAGAATCTTTGCGTGGCCGCGCTCGGTCACAAAGATGTTCGCCGGCTTGATATCTCGATGAACGATTCCCCGGCTGTGAGCGGCGTCGAGGGCGTCGGCAATTTCGATCGCGAGAGATAAGATCTCCGAGGCTTCCATGGGGCGGCCGCCGATTTTGTGCTTGAGCGTCACGCCATCCAGGAACTCCATGGCGATGAATGCCTGCCCGTCTTCTTCACCGATGTCGTGAATCGTGCAGATGTTGGGATGGTTCAGGGCCGAAGCCGCCTGGGCTTCTCGCTGGAAACGGGCAAGGGCCTGCGGGTCGCGGCCAACGTCGTCCGGAAGGAATTTAAGCGCGACGAAACGGTGCAGACGCGTGTCTTGCGCCTTATAAACCACGCCCATACCACCGCCGCCGAGCTTTTCGATGATCTGGTAGTGGGAAATGGTCCGGCCGATCATGAGGAATGGCAACTTTCCAGTCGCATCATCTTATGGACGAGGAAGGGCTTAGTCAATCTTGCGGCCCTGAGCGAAGATGGCCTCGGTAGGACGGAAACATAACGAAATCGTGACAGGACTCAGTCAGTTGCTCAGAACTTGCGCTGGATCGGGCGTGCTGGCGTCAGCATGCGCGAATTGAAAGCGCATATGGCGTGGTGGTCATTAGGGATCAGGAGAATCTTATAACGGCGACTGACACGGGCGCGTAATGCTATTTAAGAGCTTTCCAAGCGATTCAGCGCGAAGCGGTTGGCGCGCTGAACGAAAGACTTCCTGGCGTTATCTCACTAGTGACTCACGGCACAACTCTCAGTGACTTGAATCACATTCAATTTTCTTAGACGTAGCTATGCTCTCACAGCCTGAATTTGGTACCCGGCTGTCCCCCAACAGCCCGTCTCTCCCAGTCTCCCGAACCCCCATTTGCGAGACCCTGGACAAGTTTTCGGAATCGAGTGCACTTCGAGGTGTCCGCAGTGATTTTGGCTGAACCAGCGCTATTTCCGCCTACCAAGGTATTTCGCGTTTTCGAGATGGATATTCATGGTGACACGCGATGGGAGCGCTTTGTTTCAGCTCACCCCGATGCACTGATCTTCCATCATCCAGGTTGGCTGACGGCTCTGGAAAACGAATACGGACAGAGATGCGTACCCTTGGCCTGCACCGATGAGGCTGGGCAAATCCAAGCGGTTTTGCCGCTCCTTTATACCAGAGGATTGCCGTTCCGCTTCAGTCCCGTTGCCAGTGGGCGGCGCCTCTCGTCCCTCCCCCGGACGTCAATGGCCGGCCCGTTGGCCTCGAATGAGAAGGCGGCGAAGGCGGTAGTCCAACATGCCATTGAGCTGGCCGCCTCAGAGCCGGGTCTTCAGCTGGAGATCAAGACCCATATCCCGGATCTCTGCGTTTCTGCGCCGCAGCTCGAGCGCATTCCCTGGAGGCCGACCTACGCCGAGGAATTACCTCCCGTGACCGAGGGCAAAGACTGGGAGCTATTCTGGGAGAACGTTCGTCTGCCGAGAGCCTGCACCTCCTGTGAAGGTTGTCGACGACTGAGATTCGGCAATGCCAAGCGCCAACACCGGGTCAACTGGGCGGTGAACAAAGCCAGAAAACTGGGACTTGAGGTTCGCGAGGCGGAGACCGAGGAAGAACTAGCCCGGTGGTACCAGCTCTATTTGCTGACCATGCGACATAATGCAGTTCCGCCCCGTCCCTATCGTCTGTTTCAGAGTTTATGGTCGTCCTTGCAACCGACTGGGATGATGCGATTGTTGCTCGCAGAGCACAGGAAAGCCGAGGAGAAAAAGATCATCGCCGGATCCATCCTCCTGCAGTTTGGCCAGACGGTTTTCTATGCGTTTACGGGGTGCGCTCCGGAGGATTGGAATCTTCACCCGCATGACATTTTGCAAATTGAGGCCATTCGTGGCGCTTGCCGGGCCGGATTTCGCTGGTATGACTTCGGCGAAGTGGCTGAGGAACACGAGGCCCTGGCTCAGTTCAAAACAAAGTGGGGCGGAGGCCCGATTCCACTGTACCGGTATTACTCGCCCGCGCCCGCCATCAAGCGCGGTCAGGGAACCGGAAAACTCGCACGTTCGGCCCGCCGGCTGTGGCAGTATCTTCCGCCCAAAGCAACCGCCGTCCTTGGAGATTGGATCTACAGCCGCATGTGACGCGTCGCGGCACTTGGAGGTTCGACCATGGCTACGCAAGTTGAACAGGGAAGTCCGGTAAGGTTAGCTTACATCGGGTGCTGGTACAAGAACGACATGTACTCGCACAACTGCAGCAACCTCGTGGACTCGCTTCGCAGTTCCGGCATGACAGTAGACGTCATCACGTCGAACTGCAGATGCTTTTCTTCAGCCCAGAAATTTTCGATCGCTAAAGACGAACTGATCAACGATCGCTGCACGCCGATTGCGATTCCGCACGCGCCGGCAGCTCCCGGCAAGAAGCATGGCTTGCTGAAATATTGGGCAGTCAAGACACTTCGCCTCGATCTGATTTTGGCGACGGCTCGAGGAGTTCTGTACTACAAGAGGGCGCGGCATTCCGATGTTATCCACTTCGATCAGGTACTGGAAGCGTTTGGATGCATCCCGCTGTTCATTCTGATTTATCTCGCCAGCCGCTCCGGAAAAAAAGTTGTTGTTACGGTGCACGAGATTGATCCATTTCAGCTGAAACACAAGGCCTTCAATCGTCTTTACGACAAGTGCGCCGAGGTTCTGGTATACAGCGAAAACATGAAGCAGCAAGTTGTCGCGCTTGGCGCCGAAGCGGAAAACATAAAAGTCATTCGATACGGAGCGCGGATTCCTGCACTCGTATCCTCCCAGAGAAAACAGTACATCTATTTCGGCGGTCACAACATTTCCCGCGGCAAAGGCTATGTGGAGTTGCTGGACGCGCTGGTACTGCTCAAGGAAAAAGGCATCAATATCCGCCTGGTGATCTACGTAGGCTATGGATGCAATGGCCTGGAGGAAGCGAAGCAACTGTCGATCCGCAAGAATGTTGCAGACATAATCGAGTGGCAGGATTTCTACTCCGCCGAGGAGTTGGCGAAGGTTTACCAGAGCAGCAAGGCATGCATCATCCCGTTCACCGGAGGATCCGCCCGGCACCCGTTGACCTCTGCCATGGTCAATGGCACCCCCGTGGTTGCAACCCGGGCGGTCGATATTCCCGAGTATCTGGGCGACCTGGGGATCTATGTCGACGGTTCCTCCCTTTCGATCGCTCAGGCGATTTCCGATATTGAGGCGGGGCAACAGGACTTAACCGAACTGGGAGCAAAGCTCCGCCAGAAGGCGCTTTCTGAGTTGGATTACAACCGCATTGCTCAAGAGCTTAGCTGCGAATACACGCGAATCGGAGGAAAGCAGCAGTTGATATCGGTTCGGCCTGCAGCTGTGGCGTAACCTGTTGCAGTGCTTAGGGATTGCGAATTTGTCTGCGAGATTAATCTTTCGATTATTTTGCCTGAAAACTATGCAGGTATTTGCAACGGTTGCAAAAACTGCCATCTTGACAATAACTTAGGAAGGATCTTCAATAGGAACTGATTCACCGGATTGTCTTGAGCAATCCTCCCTTCCTCCCCGAGTGGTACTCATAAAAGACGTAAGAGGGAGTGTTATACATGAAGACGTTAAGAGATCCCAAGCGGTGGTTGATCATTGGGGCTCTCGCTTTGTTGACACCCGTCTTCTCCCTTGCCCAGCATGCGGAGAAGCCGACAAAAGGGTGTAGCTCTTGGGACACCCGTAAGTGTCAGCAGGTGCCGGACGGTGGTTCTACTGCCGGCTATCTTCTTGCAGTCGGCGCGACCTGTATAGGAGCAATGGTCCTTCGCTCACGAAGCAGAAAAGCCCGGCTCTTGTAGTTCGAAAGAAGAGTAGTTGCCCGTTCATCCATTTGGTGAACGGGCGTTTTTCTGCAGGCGATTCGCGGGTCCAGAAGCAACGCCGGCAGAGTAATCAGGTCCGCACTATCCTCAAAAAATAAGACTCTAGTCAGCCCTGGCTTCGATGACTCGCGGCTCAGTTCGCCTCAAGAGCCAAAGCAGACATACGATGACGGCGACAGCCAAGCTGAGGAAGACAATGCCACCCTGGTGATGCAATTTCCCATTCAGATAGCCTGGATCCACTCTGGTGCCTAGCTCGGCAATGGTGAAGATGCGCACAGCGTTCTTGGCGACCGCCAACGGAACGGCCACCGCGACTAACAAAGCCTTCCGCCACTTCGACCGCAGAAATAGTTCAGCGAAAATCACAGTAATCACGATGAGTATCGTGCTGGATCGAATGCTGCTGCATTCGCGTGCCACCTCAATGTCCAGAGCGGGAATCGATAAGATTACGCCATCACGAGTCACAGGAACCTGCGCGATGTGGAACAACCATGTCGTTGCAACCGCGGATTTGTATTGCAGCGTTTCCGTAATCCAATCGATGGCGCGGCGCGGCAGCGGAACAGAAAAAAATAGGAAGCAGAGCGGAAATCGCAGAGATCGGAAGTTGCCAATCCCAAAGCAGGCGATCGTACTGCCGACCCAGAAGAAGACGAGTTCCAGCATACTTACAGACAGCTGATTCGCAATCGAGCCGTCCGCGGTCGATATTCCTAACAGTCGACCGATGAGAGCAGCGACGGCCATGGCCCAGCCCAATCCGTTCGCGGAAATGTTGAAATCAGCGATCTGCTTCTTTCGGACATAAACCAGCGCCAGGCTTAGCGGAATGATCGTCAAGATGTATGTATACGCTTCGTTGCCGAACGCCAGCGCCAGTGTCGAAACCGCCGGCTTCCACCAGAACGCAAGGGAGCTTGCGAGCAGAAGCAAAAAAATCAGGACGTTCCGCCTTGTGTCCCTCGCGCGGAGTGGGGCCGTTTCGGATTCGGCTACAGGTGAACTGGTGAACATGAGTGAGCGAACGACCAATAAAGTTCGCGAGCTTTCGCATAAATCGGACCAGGATGCAAGAACTGGCCATCGATGCGAGTCACAGGGACAACTTTCGAATAGTTTCCCGTGGAGAATATTTCGTCGGCTAACTCCAACTCTTGATAGGTCAGAATCTTTTCGATCACAGTCACGCCGGCATCGCGCAAAAGTCCGATCACGCGTTGGCGGGTGATGCCGGCAAGAAACGTCCCGTTCGGTATCGGCGTGTAGACAACGCCGTCCTTCGCCACGAAGAGATTCGATGTCGCTAACTCGGCGACATTTCCCAGGACATCGCAGACAACGGCATTATCGAATCCGCGAGCCTGCGCGTGGAATAAAGCTCGCGCATTATTGGGATAGAGACATCCTGCCTTGGCGTCGACTGGCATTGTGTCCAGCGTTGGCCGGCGATATGGCGACAAGGTGATCGAGAACCCTTTCGGCGGCCGCATTGGAGCTTCGTAGATGCACAGGCACCAGCGGGTTGATTCCGGATCATGCGCCTGCACCCACGGCCCCTCGCTCTCTCCCCAATACATGGGCCGTATGTAGAGGGCCGTATTCTTATCGAAGCGCTCGATCCCTTCCTGTGCCAGGCTCACCCAAGTTTCAGGCGACACGACTGGCTTGAGGAACATCTTTTTCGCCGAATTGTTCACACGTGCGCAATGCAACCCGAGATCGGGCGTGACTCCTTCGAAAAAGCGCGCTCCATCGAAGACAATCGAGCACAGCCAAGCGGCATGGGTTCTGGGACCCATGATCGGCACATTCCCTTCGTGCCAATGGTCCTCAAAATAAGTCCACGTTCGCGTCTTCGCTCCGGCGACTGGCATCAAAAGCCTCCCCCACACCCCAATCGAACTTACGCCGCATGAACTGACGCGTCAATGACACTGTCGTGGGAGGACGAACCTTTATCGCTGGCGGCGATGCTTCTTCGTATCTGGTTGCTGCGCATTGATTTGCGAATCACAGACTGGAAGGCCTGTTGCCGGCGGAATCACCACGGCAGCCTGGTTCGAGAACGTGCTGAGCTTACCGTCTGAGATGTCGATCGCGACGGCAACGTAACAGTACCGGGCACCGATTTCCAGATGATTGTCAAAAGCGATTGTGCCTGCCACGGCACTGTCCGTAATTCTCTGGCAATCTACACAGGGAGGTGTTAGGGATGCTGGGTTTCTCCGCACCGGACCGTTGTCGCTTCGATATAGGCAATAACGAATATTCTTGCCATTCGCTCCGTTTGACGACGTGCTCCGATTCCAGGAAAGCGTTACGTGGTGTCCGGTCCACGCAGAAGATTGCCAATGCGTCTCGGAAGGGTCCGCTGGTGGACAGGAATCTTTAGGCTCGGTCTCGGGCACCGGCTTTGAGTTGGGCGCATCCCGAAGTTCGACGTGAATCCTGGATGCAGAATCGTGGCTACAACTGGTAAGAATGATCAATGCGAGGGCGACGCAGAACGCGATTCGAATGGCCGGCCGAATCCGCGAACAGGTTTTTCTTGGATCTCCCAGACCCATATCCGGTTTCAATCACTTCTATGGTATGCCTTCCGAGCGTCGATGCAATGTGCGTTTATTGCAAATCGGCAGAAAGACGGTCTGGCTGGCATTGTGAGTTTCGATCGATGGGTACCTCATCATGCCTCATGAGGCATGCAGCGCATGGCGGCGGAAAGCGACGGATGATAAGGGAGAAGCATCAACTCACGGTTACGGGATACCCTCGTCATAGTTTTGATCGTACCCTGCGCGGTGACAAAGCCGCTGGGCGGCCTGTACCTGCAGCCCAGGGAAAGCCATCACTTGATGCCATATCGATATGGCACCCATAGAAAATTTGAATTGGACTCCATGGAATACCGATGCAAGAATCGGCCCCGCAAGAAATTAGAACCGTAGTCGCTCAAACGGCAGGGTAAACGGATCGCCAGGGTCCCTCGGTCATAGTTATCTCAGGTGCTGGTTGTCGTTTGATCTCCCCCGCCCGAGTACAGGATTTTGGGGTCGGGCCAACATTCCAGTTCCAGATTGTTGAAGCGTGCTTCGGTACGCCATAGGAGACGTGTATCTGTCTTTGCAAGTGACACTATTCGGCTTGGAGCGGTAGTAAGACTCGGGTTACCACGACGTAACTCATTCAATGTGGTGATCGTGCTTCGCTTGCTATGTCGCAAGCAGAGGTTACGAGCTAAATCTACATCGAAATGAGGATTGCCATGACCGTTGTGGTAACCAAGGAGCTCCCAGTTCACCCTGAGGGCAGTATGGAGCGTACTCGAACCTCGCGAGCGCTAACCATCTGCACTTGTCTAGTTGCGTTGATTCTAGTCGCAATACCTTCGCTGAAAGCGCAGGATTTTCAACCGTCCCTTACTGTGGGAGCAGGAATCCAGGGCAGCTACTCTCACACCGACAATACCGGGACGCCGGGCCTCGACCAGTTCTCTCTTAACCACGCACGCCTCTATGTTGGCGGCGATGTCACTAAGAATATCAGCGTAATGTTCAACACTGATTACAACAGCACCAACAACACAATGCAGATTCTGGATGCTGTGGGACAGTTCCATGTCTCCCCGGAGGTCAACGTCTGGTTCGGCCGGTTCCTGCCTCCAAGCGACCGCGCCAATCTGTACGGGCCGTTCTATGCGAATGAGTGGTCTGTTTACACCGACGGAATCCAGGATGGCTACCCATTTGTGTTTCAAGGACGCGACAACGGGGCCATGTATTGGGGAGATTTCAAAGCAGGCTCCGCCACAGTGAAGGTGGCGGCAGGAGCGTTTGACGGCGGCTCGGCGACTAGCAGTTCCAGCCTGATCTGGGCAAGTCGTGTGCAGATCGATTTCTGGGATCCGGAAAATGGCTATTACCTGAACGGCACGTACTACGGCGATAAGAACCTGCTTGCGCTTGCCGGGGCGACTGAGGTGCAGTCGGGACGGACCGCTTCCACTGTCGATTTCCTCATGGAGCGAAAGGTTCGTGGCGGTGGCGCTTTCACGGTCGAGAGTGAATATGCCCGCTACAACGGGCTTGGTGGCTACGACGCGAACTACGTCAAAAGTGAAGGTGCCTATGGTCTTGCGTCTTTCCTGATTCCCAAAGCCGTAGGCATGGGCAAGTTCGAGCTGCTCGGCAAATATGCGATTGCCGAATTCACTGATGGGCTCACAACGGGGACAAATCCGAGCTACCGCCAAAACACCGCGGAAATTAACGTCAATTACATCATCAAACAGTTTGACGCTCGAATCATGAGCTTCTATCGAGATACTCGCTTCAATGCGGTAAAAGGTAATACATGGCAGGCAGGAGTCGGCTTACAGCTACAGATCTCGAAGAAGATTCTTTAGCCATGACTTATGCCACAAAAACATCACAATCGGAATAACCGACCTAATTCAAAAAGGGGGATCGATGAGACTTAAAAGTATAACGACGGGGATGTTGCTCTTTGCGATGGCGTTGATTTTCTCCCGATCTGCTCGCGCGCAGAACGACACGATCAAGGTTGGAGTTCTTCATTCTCTTTCCGGGACGATGGCCATCAGCGAAACGACTCTGAAGGACACGATCCTGATGATGATCGACGAGCAGAACAAGAAAGGAGGACTACTCGGCAAGAAGCTGGAGCCAGTTGTTGTTGATCCGGCATCGAACTGGCCGTTATTCGCTGAGAAGGCACAAGAGCTGCTCGAAAAGGACAAGGTGGCTGTGGTCTTTGGCTGCTGGACTTCTGTCTCCAGGAAGTCGGTGTTGCCCGTGTTTGAAAAAGATAACGGACTCCTCTTCTACCCGGTGCAGTACGAAGGAGAAGAGTCGTCGAAGAACGTCATTTACACTGGTGCCGCGCCTAACCAGCAGGCAATTCCAGCGGTCGACTACCTAATGAAGGATGTTGGCGTAAAGCGCTGGGTCCTCGAAGGCACGGATTATGTCTACCCTCGGACGACCAACAAGATTCTCGAAGCGTATTTACATTCCAAAGGCGTAAAGCCTGAAGATATTTCAATCAATTACACACCCTTTGGATACTCGGACTGGCAGGCACGGGTGGCTGCGATCAAAAAATTCGGTTCGGCCGGGAAAAAGACCGCAGTAGTCTCAACTATCAACGGCGATGCCAATGTTCCGTTTTATAAGGAATTGGCAAACCAAAAAATCTCCGCAGAAGATATTCCGGTCGTTGCCTTTTCGGTTGGAGAAGAAGAACTTTCGGGCCTCGATACCAAGCCGCTAGTCGGACATCTTGCTGCCTGGAACTACTTTGAGAGTATCAACACTCCGGCCAATAAGGCGTTCATCGCGCAGTGGCACACCTTTATTAAAAACCCAAAGCGCACTACCAACGATCCGATGGAAGCACACTACATTGGGTTCAATCTCTGGGTAAAAGCCGTGCAGAAGGCCGGAACCACAGACGTCGATAAAGTAATTGCCGCATTGCCGGGACTGGAAACCCCGAACTTGACCGGTGGCATTGCGAAGGTACTGCCCAATCATCACATCACAAAACCTGTCTACATCGGCGAGGTACGAGCGGATGGTCAATTTGACGTCGTGTGGAAGACCAGCACAACGGTGCCTGGACAGGCTTGGTCTCCATATCTCCCGTCAGACAAATACATCGTGGCAGATTGGGTCACCCTAAAATGCGGAAACTACAACACGGCTACCAAAAAGTGCTCGGGACAAAACTACAAATGAAGCAGTTTCTTTTTCGGGGTGGCGGGCAGTGCCTGTTTGCGCTACTGCTCGCCATGCACAGTGTCGGCCTATTGTATGCACAGTCGCCGAGTGACGCGGCGTTTCTGACGTCCATCGGAGCATTATGCAATGCGTCCTTCGACGAGAAGGGGAAGATTGTCGAACAGATTGCGCACAGTGGGTATCCGAGCACCCAGTCCGTGTTGGCGGCATTTCTGGACGACCGAGTGTACTGTCGCAACCAGGACCAGAAGATATTTCTCATCAAGCCCGGTCCCGAAGATGCTCCCACGGTTGCTCTCATTGATCCGCTGACGCTCAAGACTCTCGGTACTGCGTCCGCTGATGACGTTACGAAGGTCGTCACGAATAATCATCTGCGACGAGTTCTGCAAACAACGCTGGCGCGATTCGGTCTATCGAGTTCCAAGACATCAGTCCGGCTGCAGGCCGTCAAAGATATGGAGCGGGACTTGAATGAGGGAAACGTTCAACTGCTGCGTGAGCGTAGTGCCCTAGAAACCAACTGGAGAGTAAAGAAGGAAATCGCGGTTGGACTGGCTCTTGCTGACCTTGACGGGTCAGACGCGCAGGCACGCCTGGCGGCTATCGCTACACTCAAAGGCAGCATGAGGCAGGATGTGCTGAACAAACTCCAGGCGCTCGTGGAGAAGTCTCCTGACGGAACGTTTGCCGAGAGCGATGAGCATGTCCGAAAGGCCGCCGGGGCGGCGATTCAGTCGATGGAATCCTGGCGGTCGTTCTACTCGGGAGTGCAAACAGTTCTCTTTGGATTGAGCTTAGGATCTATCCTGGTACTAATTGCCATTGGACTCGGTATCACCTTCGGCGTCATGGGTGTGATCAACATGGCGCATGGCGAACTAATGATGCTTGGGGCTTATGCGACTTATGTGGTCCAAATGGCTATGCCCGGATATATTGGTTCCTCCGTTCTGGTTGCGGTGCCAGTGGCATTTTTGGTTTCCGGGCTCACGGGCATTCTGATCGAGCGAACTATCATCCGTTTTCTGTATGGACGGCCTCTCGAGACCCTGCTTGCCACGTTCGGCGTCAGTCTCATTCTTCAGCAGTTCGTCCGCACGATATTCACCGCGCTGAACCGCGAGGTGAAAACGCCGGAATGGATGAGCGGTACGCTGCAGCTGAACGAGGCGCTTTCGATTACTTATAACCGTCTCTACATCTTGATTTTTACATTGCTTGTCTTTGCTGCGCTGCTGATGGTGCTGAAGAAAACACGCATTGGCCTGGAAATCAGGGCCGTCGCGCAGAACCGCGCCATGGCGAGGGCAATGGGCATCCGCAGCGAATGGGTCGACGCCATCACTTTCGGACTCGGCTCTGGTATCGCGGGCATCGCCGGCGTCGCTCTGAGTCAGGTCACCAACGTCAATGCAAATTTGGGTCAGTCGTACATCATCGATGCATTTATGGTCATAGTTTTTGGCGGCGTTGGCAGCCTTTGGGGTGCAATGGTGGCCGGCCTTCTGATGGGAGTTGTCGATCAGCTCCTCCAACCTTACGCAGGAGCCGTGCTGGCTAAAATCCTTGTGCTCATTGCTCTCATTCTTTTCATTCAGGCGAGGCCGCGAGGCCTGTTCCCAGCAACAGGGCGAGCGGCGGAGAGTCAGTAGCTTATGGGGCCTCGATCGCGCGCGTGGTGGTTCGGCGTAATCCAGGATCCGGGAAGCGCCTGGTTTCTGGGCAGCCTGCTGGCTCTCGTCGTGGTCATCGTCACGTCGAATGTGTTCGTGCCCCAGGCGTCAGCTCTGCATGTTTCCGGATACGGCCTCACGCTGATCGGAAAGTATCTTTGCTATGCGATGCTGGCGTTGGCGGTGGATTTGATCTGGGGTTACTGCGGCATTCTTAGTCTGGGGCACGCCGCCTTCTTTTCTCTGGGCGGGTATGCGATCGGCATGTATCTAATGCGGGAGATCGGCCCTCGCGGTGTTTACGGCGATCCGATACTCCCTGATTTTATGGTGTTCCTCAATTGGAAGTCGCTGCCGTGGTTCTGGTACGGGTTCAATCATTTCTGGTTTGCGCTCTTGATGGTGGTGCTGGCGCCGGGAATTCTCGCGCTGGTCTTTGGATGGCTCGCATTCCGTTCGCGTGTCACGGGCGTTTATTTTTCCATCATCACTCAGGCGCTTACCTACGCGCTGATGCTCGCATTCTTCCGCAACGACATGGGTTTTGGCGGCAACAACGGTTTTACCGACTTTAAGGATATCGCGGGATTTAGCCTTGATTCTGATCGTACGCGGCTGGCACTTCTCACAATCACTGCGCTCTCGCTCGCAGGAAGTTATATCGCGTGCCGCGCCATCGTTGCTTCGCGGGCAGGCCGCGTGATCCGGGCAATTCGCGATGGAGAGAACCGCACGCGTTTTCTCGGCTATCGAGTGGAGTCGTTCAAGCTGTGGGTCTTCGTCTTTTCCGCGGTGCTCGCGGGCATTGCGGGGGCCCTGTATGTGCCGCAGATCGGCATCATCAATCCCGGCGAGTTTTCTCCCATGAACTCCATTGAGATAGTGATTTGGGTGGCTGTGGGTGGGCGCGGAACTCTTTCCGGAGCTGCCGCGGGAGCAGTCCTCGTTAATTATGCCAAGACGTATTTTACGAGCGCGCTCCCCGAAGTCTGGAACTATGCGCTGGGAGCGTTATTCGTGTTGGTCACGTTGCTCCTGCCACAGGGGATTTTTGGCCTGATCCTCCATCTTATGAAGAGGCGCGCCCCGCAGGCACGGAAAGAAGTCGAGCCGTTTGTAGTTCATGCGGAAACACCGCAACCCTCAAGAGAATGAGCGTCCACGGCAAGAGACTCTATATCGAAGATGTTACGGTGAGCTTTGATGGATTCAAAGCACTCAACAAGCTCACGCTGTACGTGGAACCCGGAGAGCTGCGCTGCATTATTGGGCCCAATGGCGCTGGAAAGACTACTATGATGGACGTGATCACCGGCAAAACGAGGCCGGATTTCGGGACCGTATGGTTTGGCGACAAGCTCAATCTGCTGACCCTCTCCGAACCGGAAATCGCCCAGGCGGGTATTGGCCGCAAATTTCAGAAGCCCACCGTCTTTGAGGATCTGACTGTCTTCGAAAACCTCGAATTAGCGCTTGCCGGGAGCAAATCGTTTCTCGACACGCTGTTCGCACGTACTTCACCCAAACAACTGGAAAGAATCGATGAGGTCCTGGAAATCATCGGGCTGACCGACCTGCGGCAGATGCCCGGCAAGATTCTTTCTCACGGCCAAAAACAATGGCTTGAGATCGGAATGCTGCTCATGCAAGATCCGGAACTCCTTCTCGTCGACGAACCCGTCGCGGGCATGACGCCGCAAGAGATCGAGCGCACAGCCCAGCTTCTTCGAACCCTGGAAGGCGGACATTCCGTCGTTGTGGTTGAGCACGACATGGATTTCGTTCGTTCCATTGCCAAGCGTGTCACAGTGCTTCATGAAGGCCGCGTGCTCGCCGAAGGAGAAATGAGCGCTATGCAGAACGATCCTCGAGTCGTTGAAGTCTACCTCGGAGGCGAATAGTGCTGGCGATCAAAGGGCTCAATCAATTCTACGGTGGCAGCCACACCCTCTGGGACGTCGATGTCCTGGTGCCCGAGGGATCGCTGATGTGCATCATGGGTCGCAACGGCATGGGGAAGACAACCTTGCTGAAATGCATCATGGGATTGCTGAAGACAAACTCGGGCAGCATCAACTTCGATGGGCGAAACCTGGCACCAGCTTCGGCGGAGGACCGCGCCAGAATCGGCATCGGGTACGTGCCTCAGGGGCGAGAGATCTTTCCGCATCTGACGGTGGAAGAAAACTTAAAGGTCGGCCTCGGTGTCCGCAAAAACGGCCTCCGCGGCATCCCCGAACGCATTTACGATCTATTCCCTGTCCTCAAAAAGATGCTGCGCAGAAAGGGGGGCGATTTGTCTGGAGGGCAGCAGCAACAACTTGCAATCGGCCGTGCGCTCGTTCTCGAACCCAAGCTGCTGATCCTCGATGAGCCCACCGAAGGGATTCAGCCCAACATTGTGCACGAAATCGGAGACATCGTTCTGAAGTTAAACAAGGAGCAAGGCTTGTCAGTGCTGCTCGTCGAGCAGAAGTTGCCGTTCGCGCGTCGCGTGGCTGATACGTTCTGTATTCTTTCGAACGGACGTCAGGTTGCCTCTGGGAAAATGTCGGAATTGACGGACGAGATCGTTCGCTTACATCTCAGCGTGTAAGAGCGCGAAGTCTCGACTGGCGGCTCCGGTTGCCGAGTTCGGAGAACGCCGATATCCTGAGACACCCAAGAATCGGCCAATCAAAGGAGAACAAGTTTGCATCAAGATCATTCCAATAGAGCGTTTCGTATCGGCGTGGCAGGCCCGGTGGGATCCGGGAAAACAATGCTTGTGGACAGAGTTAGTAAGGCCCTCCAGCATCACTACAACCTCGCCGTGGTAACGAATGACATTTATACAAAAGAGGATGCCGAATATCTCTTGCGGCAAGGAACTCTCTCTGCAGACCGCATTCGCGGCGTGGAGACTGGTGCCTGCCCACACTCGGCCATCCGTGAAGATGCATCGATGAACCTGCAGGCGATTGCCGAACTGGAAGATTCCTTGCCCGGATTGCAGTTGATACTTGTGGAAAGCGGGGGCGACAATCTCGGCGCCGCGTTCAGTCCCGAATTGGTCGATGTTTGGATTTATGTCATCGACGTTGCGGAAGGAGACAAGATTCCGCGGAAGGGTGGCCCAGGAATTATGAGATCCGACCTCCTGGTTATCAATAAGATCGACCTCGCTCCGTACGTGGGTGCCTCTTTGGAAGTGATGGACCGAGATGCGCGTAAGATGAGGGGCGTCCGTCCTTTTATTTTTACCAATCTTCGCGAACAAGTTGGGCTCGATGCTCTGCTGAGGTGGATCAAGGATGCCATCGACCAACCGCAAGCGACGCGGCGCAATCTGATCGATGCCCATGTACCTTACGCCTCCCGACCGCATGAGCACGGCCACAGTCATGGGCACAGTCACACCCACGATGATCATTCCCACGGCCAATCTGACCAGCACGCGCAGCGATAGCGTCCATGAACGAAGACTCCAATTACGCCACTCCTGACCAAGATTCTGCTTTGGTTGAACTGCGTCTGCTGCATCTTGCCGACAGCGCATTGCCAATCGGCGCGTTCGCACATTCGTTTGGAGTCGAGACCCTGGTCTCGGCTGGAATGCTGCAGGTGCCCGATTTGGATCTCTTTCTTCAAGCATGGCTGGAAGAAGCCGGCGTGACCGAAGCCGTTTTTTGCCGTGCAGCGTGGCAACTGGGGTCCCAAACAAGTTTTCCTGCAGCCGAATGGCTGGAACTAAATGAATATCTCAGTGCTTTGAAGCCGGCTCGAGAAAGCCGGAAGGGAAGTGCCGTGCTGGGGGGCAATTTCCTAAGAGCAGCGTTGGCTGTTTGCGATCAGATACCCCTGCGACGTGCGGAAGAAGAGGCTCGAAAGGCATCTGTCGCCATTCATCATGCCTGCGCTTTCGGGTTGGTGAGCGGAACCTTGCAGTTAGATGAAGATCGAGCCGTTCGCTCCTATCTTCACCAGTCCGTGGCCGGTCTGGTCTCCGCATGCCAGCGTCTGATGCCGCTCGGCCAGACCCGAGCACAGCAGATCTTGTGGCATGTGAAATCCCCCATCGTTGCGGCTGCCCGGTCCAGCGGGCAGTTCACGATCCATGAAGTCAGTTGCTTTCTTCCCCAACTGGACTGGGGTGCGATGGAGCATCCGGATCTCTTTACGCGCCTGTTCATCAGTTGATGAAGGACGAATTTTGCTCATCACGCAACATCAAGAGGAAGTCATCGCGGCCACAGGTCCCGAGAAGAGACGCATGCGTGCTTCGCTCCGGCTCTCGTTCGCGCGAGACGACGCATCTGGCCAAACTTCCCTAGTGTTCAGTTATCAGGAGCCGCCTCTTCGTGTAATTCGCGCATTCCGCCCGGAAAACGGCTGCGCGATGGCTCACTTGCACAACGTTTCAGGAGGGTTATTCGGTGGTGATGATCTGAGTCTGCAGGTCAAAGTCGGCCAGGGTGCCGAGGCACAATTGACTACAACCGGCGCGACGCGCGTCTATCGCCTCGGTCCAGGATTTTCGATCACAAGCCAGCACAATGAATTCAGTGTCGCGGAAGACGCAATTCTCGAGTATGTTCCCGATGCCATCATTCCATTCGGCGGATCCAGCTACTATCAGCACACGACCGTCCGCCTGTCCCCAAATGCCGGCCTGTTTTGGTGGGAAATTCTTGCACCCGGCCGCGAAGCCCGCAACGAAGTGTTTGCATTCGAAGGTCTGGAGATGCGGAGTCAAATCGCCACTGAGAGTGAAATCATCACCATTGATCGAATAAAGCTTGAACCAAACAAGAGATGCATGGCCTCTCCCGCCCGGATGGGCTGCTATCGTTATTTCGCTACCTTCTTTGTGTGCAAGGTAGGCCTGCGGGCTGAGGTCTGGCTCGATTTGGAGTCGCGTTTGCGAAAAGTCGCTGCGGAAATGCCTCGACTCGACGACACGCTATGGGGTATCAGCACGCTGCGCCAACATGGCTTGATCATTCGATGTCTGGCGAAACAAGGATGCGATGCATCTTCTGGATTGTTCTGTCTGTGGGACGCGGCCAAATCCAGCCTCTATGGCCGTCGTGCGCTTCGTCCGCGGAAAGTGTACTGAATTTCATACACAACCTGATCTGTTGAGCCGGAGGTAGAATACAAATCCTTATGCACTTGACTCCTCGCGAACAGGAAAAATTGATGATCGTGGTGGCCGCTGATCTCGCCCGCCGGCGGCAGGCTCGGGGACTGAAGCTCAATTATGTCGAAGCGATTTCTATTCTTACCGCCGAAATCATGGAGGCCGCGCGCGACGGCAAGAGTGTGGCCGACATCATGACCTTTGGCGCCAACATTCTCAACCGTGGACAACTCATGGAAGGAGTGCCGGAAATGATCCACGAAGTTCAAGTGGAAGCGACCTTCCCCGACGGCACAAAACTGGTCACCGTCCATGATCCAATCCACTAGCCACGTCGTTCAGAGATCAAGAGGGAGGACATCATGATGCCCGGCGAATATCAACTCGATGAAGCTGCCGGCGCTATTGCCGCGAATGTCGGACGCCGCAGCGCGACGCTCATGGTTAAGAATTCTGGCGACCGCCCTATCCAGGTCGGAAGCCACTTTCATTTTTTCGAAACGAATCGATTTCTGGAGTTCGATCGTGCTTCAGCCTATGGAATGCGCCTCAACATTGCTGCCGGGACGGCAGTGCGCTTCGAGCCAGGCGAAGCGAAGCCCGTTGAACTCGTTGAATTCGGCGGCCGCCGCATCGTCCACGGTTTCAGCGGTTTGGTGGCTGGAGCCCTCGAAGCTCCCGGCGTCCGCGAAAAAGCAATAGACGACGCGCGGAAGGCTGAATTCCTATTCGCACCGGGAAAAAATCGATGACTCTCGAGATTCCTCGCAAGACCTACGCTGATCTGTACGGTCCAACGAAAGGCGATCGTATTCGCCTCGCCGACACAGAATTGTTTATCGAGATTGAGCAAGACTTCGCCCATTACGGTGACGAGATTACCTTCGGAGGAGGAAAGGTCATCCGTGATGGGATGGGACAAAATAGCTCCGGCTTGCGAGAAGCTGAGAACGGAGCGCTCGATCTCGTCATTACGAATGCAATCGTGCTCGATCACTGGGGCATCGTCAAAGCCGATGTGGGCATCAAGAACGGACGTATCGTGAAAGTTGGCAAGGCTGGAAATCCCGACATCATGGATGGCGTCGATCCGGCGCTGGTTGTCGGTGCAGCGACCGAAGTGATTGCTGGCGAGAACCTCATTCTAACGGCGGGCGGAATCGACAGTCACATCCACTTCATTTCTCCCCAGCAAGTTTACGAAGCATTATCGAATGGTATTACTACGATGATCGGGGGCGGGACCGGCCCCGCCACCGGTACAGCCGCTACAACTTGCACTCCCGGCGCCTGGAATCTGGCTCGCATGCTGCAAGCCGCCGATGCGTGGCCGATGAATTTTGGCTTTCTCGGAAAAGGGAACGCATCCACCGAAGCTCCACTTGCCGAGCAAGTGGAAGCCGGCGCCTGCGGTCTGAAACTCCATGAAGACTGGGGTAGCACTCCTGCCGCAATCGATTCCTGCCTCAAAGTCGCCGATGCCTATGATGTCCAGGTTGCGATTCACACCGACACGATCAATGAAGGCGGGTTTCTGGAAGCGACCGTTGCCGCCATCAACGGCCGCGCAATCCACACCTACCACACCGAAGGTGCAGGCGGAGGGCACGCACCCGACATCATTCGAATCGCGTCATTCCCGAACATTCTTCCTTCCTCCACGAATCCCACGCGTCCCTATACGACGAATACGATCGCTGAGCATCTCGACATGCTCATGGTTTGCCATCACCTGAACCCGCAGGTGCCGGAAGACGTGGCCTTTGCCGAGAGTCGCATTCGCCCTGAGACGATTGCGGCGGAGGACATTCTTCACGACATGGGTGTCATCAGCATGCTATCGAGTGATTCGCAGGCCATGGGACGTATTGGCGAGGTGGTGACTCGGACCTGGCAAACAGCGCACAAGATGAAAGTGCAGCGCGGTTTGCTTGCGAAAGATTCAGCGCGAAACGATAACTTCCGCGCCAAGCGTTATGTCGCCAAATACACGATCAACCCCGCGATTACGCACGGAATTGCCAACAACGTAGGATCGATTGAGCCGGGCAAACTCGCAGACCTCGTCCTGTGGAAGCCGGCATTTTTTGGAGCGAAGCCCGAGATGGTAATAAAGGGTGGTTTCATCGCATGGAGCGTTATGGGCGATCCGAACGCCTCAATTCCGACTCCGCAGCCGGTCCTGTATCGGCCGATGTTCGCTAGTTTCGGATCTGCGCCCGCGTCCACAAGCATGAGCTTTGTATCGCAGGCAGCGTTTGAGAACGGGATTGCCGCCAACCTCGGACTGCGAAGCATGGTCGCAGCCGTGCGTGGATGCCGGACCGTCGGCAAAAAAGACCTGATCCACAATGACGCCACGCCCGATATCCAGGTCGACCCGGAAACCTACGAGGTCCGCATAGATGGCCAAGCAATAACCTGTGAGCCGCTGGGAGTTCTTCCGTTGGCTCAACGGTACTTTTTGTTTTGATCGTTCTGTTTGCGTTTTTCTTTGATGCTGGAGAGGATCTTCAACACTCCGTTATCTGCTGAAGGTAGAGACGCGTTTCGGATCATATTCGAAGTCCACCAACCCATCGCGGTAGTCCAGCTTTACCTCTAGTACGCGGAGCATCGCGAATCCCAAGAAGCCGGAGACTTCGGTTCCAATACGGCGGCTTTGAGGGGAGAGGTCGAACGTAACGATGTCCATGCTCGGTTGCTGCAAGTGTGCGAACCGCAAGGTCGCCTTGGCCGAATACACCTTATTCACCTCGCCATTCAAACCGCGCACATGAAGACGATCTTCCGAACTTACTTTGCCCAATAGCTGCCCCTCGCGTAAGGAGAGAACGTTCGCGAATGCTCCTGTGTCCAGACCAAAAAGCAGAGAAGGAGAGTCGTTAACGAATGTCGGGACCAGCACCATATGCCCAAACCGGAAGACCTTCGTCCAATTCGCCATCTCTGGCGGAATGTATCGATCCTTCGGAAGCCGCCATGCAGCCTTTGCCTCCGACTCCGGCCCCTTCAATTGTTTTGCATCCTTGTCAGTAGCGCTTTCTTCTCTTCGTTCCGCGTTTGCCTGATCCTCACCTTCGCTGTTCAGGGATTTTGGGGCAACCGCATCTTCGGGACGCTTCGGCAGCGGGGAAAGTTTCAGTTTCATCCCCGGCAGATCGAGATCTACCAGATATGCGCCAAATACGTCGGCTCCAACCAATCCGTCTTCGTCTGCGATTGAGCGCCTCTCACTCACGGAGACAACGCAATCTTGAAATTCCAACTCTCCAATTCGGATGCGGTCCGCCACAGCTGTGTATCCCTCTTGTAACCCCTTATCCCCGATCCCACCGTAATGCGCGGCTGAAATGCGACTGAGCCCTGCCTTTTCCGCGACCTTGCGGCTGACCATGATGCCGCCAGCCCCCGTATCGAGCAGCAAGTGAGCGCGATGGTCGTTGAGATTCACGGAAAGCCCGATGCCCGTCATGCGATGCCCGTCCGAGCCATACATCACTTCCAGTTTGGTCTCGGTCTGCTCTACTTTGCTGACCAGCCTGCAAGCATGAACCGGGCTGCCCACAGTCTCGTTCAAGAAGTCCAGATACTCCTGCATCCACCCTGTTTCTTCCGGATCGTCCGGATGCGGGCCGGCGAGATACTCTTTCAGTGCCGCGAGCCTTTCCTTACGAGGGAGCATCCGCAGCCACGCCCGCTGCACTTCGATATCTGCCGGTGCCAGTGTGTGCGCAGTCTGTAAAAAGTCGTAGGCCCTGCGGTAAAGCGAGTAAGAGGAATACAACCGAGCTAGCCCGAGGTAGGTGCGAACTTCTTTAGGATCAACGACCTTCGCTCGCAGATAGGAGACTTCCGCTCCGGCCATTTCACCTCGCCGGAACTGCACGTCGCCTTTTACCGCCAGCAATGCGGCGGAATCCGGCGCCACCATCAACGCCTTGTTTACCGCTGCGACCGACTCGTCGATTTTTTGCTGCTTCAACATCGAGCGAACCAGTCCCACTTGAGCGGGCACAATCTTGACGTCGTTTTGCACGATCGCTTGATACCGGGTCTCCGCTTCGGCGAACTTCCCAGCCTGAAACAGTTGATCGGCAGCCGCAAGGTTTGGGTCAGGTGCTGGAGCTTTCGCGTTGTCGTCGACGGCAGCCAGACGAAATAAGATGGCCGCAAGAATCGAAATGAGAATTGGATGGAATCGAGAGAACATGCCGTTTCAGGCTCCCTTTGGCGAGCAGAGTACCACGAAAAATCAGGAAATATCGCGAGTTCCTTGCGGCCGGGTCTTATCACCCTCCAGCCCAGTCCACTCCAAGACTCTTTTGTGGCAACCGGAAAGCTTAGAGAAATAGTCCGGATTTGTCCCCTCATTTGTGTTGCCCTGCAATTTCTCGTGCGCGATCAAGGTGATTCGAATCACGTGCCGCCGGCTAGAGCTCCGTTACTATTTAAAACTGTTATGGAACCGTTCCGTTTTCATCTCTTCATATGTACGCAGCAGAAGCCGGAGGGCGTGCCCTCCTGCGCGTCCGCCGAATCCTTTGCCGTCCTCGCTGCCCTCGATCGTGAGATTCAGGCTCGCGACCTGAATGGCGTTGTGCAGTTGACCACCTCCGGCTGTATGGGACTCTGTGATGAAGGGCCGGTTATGGTCATTTATCCGGAAGGCGTTTGGTACCGGCACGTGCGGGTTTCGGACACGGCTGAGATCGTCAGCAGCCATCTTATTGGCGGCAAGCCCGTCGAACGCCTTGTCTGGAACGACGCCCCTGCCATGAAGGCGATGGCGGTCGAGCACGAGCAAAAGTTTCGTGCCGCAATGGCTGCGCGTGACAAGGCTGGCACCCTGCCTGACCGGCTGGAGCAGATGATACGCGGCTACATGCCAAGCCGTTGCATTCTTACGGCGCTCGAGCTCGATATCTTCACCGCGGTCGGGAACGGCGCCAGTCCGGAACAGATTGCGGCAAAGGTCAACGCGAACGCCCGCGCCACTGCGAAGCTCTTGAATGCTCTAGTCTCTCTCAACCTGCTCTCGAAGAGCGCGGATAAATACAAGAATACCGCCGAATCCGCACGCTTTTTCGTTCAAGGATCAAAAGACGATCATCGAAACGGACTGCTGCACATTGCGAATATCTGGCATCGTTGGAGCACTCTCACAGGCGCGGTGCGCCGCGGGACACGTGTTCAACCCGATCCTGATCACACTCCTGAATTGACGCTTAACTTCATTAACGCGATGCACAGAAACGCCAAGGGCCGAGCACCACAGGTCGTAAGCGCTTTGGGAACGGACGGCGTTCACCGGATCCTCGATTTGGGCGGCGGCTCCGGAGCATACTCCATCGCATTTGCGAAGGCTTCCCCCGATGTGAAGTGCGAGATCCTTGATCTGCCCGAAGTTGTGCCGCTATCCGCCAACTATGTCGCGAAGGCCGGAGTCTCCGGACAGGTCACGGTCCGGGCGGGCGATATGCTTCATTCGGATTTCGGCTCAGGCTACGACATTGTCATGCTGAACGCTATCTGCCACATGTTTTCTGAGAAGCAGAATTTGCAGTTGTTTCGCCGGGCACGTCACGCGCTCGCATCCAACGGACGTCTTGTCATTCAGGATTTCATTCTCAATGCAGAGAAGACTGGGCCGCAGCATGCCGCACTCTTCTCGCTAAACATGCTCGTGTCGACTGATGCCGGCGCCACTTACAGTGAGTCCGAATATACGCGCTGGATGGAAGAGTCGGGCTTCGACGGCGTTCTTCGCATTAATCTGGCCGGCCCGAGCGCGTTGTTGGTAGCTCGAGCGAAATGAAGACGGATCTTAATTCCAGGTCTTACAAGCTGAACCGTGCGCGCTGCATAGCGATCCATTACTGATTCGGCAAACACGGCCATTCGGGAAGGGATGGTTTATCTCGCGGGGCCCGGAGCAAGCATCTTGCGGCCGCTCCAAGGATGCTCTCGTTCTTCGGCGTACAATGCTCCTGCAAAAAATTACTGGGAAGCAATCATGCCGCACAAATCCGCATTTTTGGTCGTTCTTGCGTTAGCAGCAACCATGCTTGCCTTGACCGGAGATCAAGTTCCCGTCGACCGCTTAGACCACGCTCTCTTCTTATCCCGAGCACGGGGCGAAAAGGGCGCCGAGCAGGCCTCTGCATTTTTCCCCGTTTCAGTCTGGTATAGCGGCGGCAAAGCACGCGCTCCGATGCTCGAGACCATTGCCCCGGATTCACCCAGACTCTGGAAAGAAGATCTGTCGAAGATAA